>Ga0209955_1000104_pt1 | contig 34631 bp, 26 predicted proteins | sample SalPonA_A_H2O_MG_FD_185716 | JGI IMG/M metagenome (GOLD analysis project Ga0209955, IMG submission 185716) | Water microbial communities from South San Francisco under conditions of wetland restoration - Salt Pond MetaG R2A_A_H2O_MG (SPAdes)... | ecosystem: Environmental > Aquatic > Non-marine... | reverse complement strand
TGAAAGTGAATACTGACGCGGGCTCTGTCGCTATCGATAAAGTTCGTCAGTTAGGCTAAGTGAGGTAAACGATCATGGCAGGTTTTAACACAGCAGTAACGGGTCTCAAATCAGCATCGCAGATGCTAGATGTGGCCGGTAACAACATTGCGAACTCCAGTACCGTCGGTTTCAAGTCATCACGTACAGAGTTCGCAGATATATATGCAACCTCAGTCGTGGGTGCAGGCGCGTCCAACCAACCAGGCTCAGGTATTACCGTCTCTGATATCTCGCAAGACTTCTCGGCCGGTACAATTGAGTTCACTAATAATAACCTTGACCTCGCAATCAACGGCTCCGGCTTCTTTCAATTAGACGACGGGCAGGGCGGTATCACATACACTCGCGCCGGTACTTTTGAACTTGATAAAGATGGTTACATCGTATCGAAAAACGGTAAGAACCTTCAGGGGTATGGGCTGGATGCCCTCGGGAACGTGTTGCCGTTACAGGATCTTGCGGTAACACAAAAAGAGAGTGCGCCTAAAGCTACCGAGATGATTGATCTCTCTTTCAACATCGACTCGTCTGCAGATGCAACCACGCTGAGTCAAAATTTCGATAAGACCGATCCTGGCTCTTACACCTATTCAACTACTGTAGAGATGGTTGATAGCTTGGGTAACTCAAACTCAGTTCGCTTCTATGTTGTTGAGCAACGACCCGTGAGAGAGGCCTACAGCTATAATGTTTCCGATTTGACACCGCCTTCCATCGCCTCTAGTGCAACAATTGAAGACATAAGTGCATTGGCAATTGACTTCCAAGGTAATGCTACTCCGGCGCAAATAAACACAAACCTTACTGATTTACAGTTTGATTTTGCTACCAATCCAACCACCTTTGATGTGAGTTTTGTAAATACTTCAGGTGCAACAGTTGGCCCAGCGACGGTAACACTCAATACTGATTGGGCTGGAGATGCGACAGCAGTGCCTCCAGTAGTTGCGACTGCCGAGGCGGATATTGCATCGGCTCTCGAAGCTGCAATAAATGCGGCACTTAATGTGGAGGCGGGCACGACTGGTCTAACGTATGCAACTATGAGCGTGGGAGGTGTTCTAGAGCTACCCATAGCTAACGGTTCGTCTATAACAGTAGACGGACTCGCTCAGTCCAGTGGAACAGGTGGCGTTACAGCAGTTTCTGATTTCTTGGGTGGAAGCACCGTTACAGCCGATCAAAACAACGATACCTCCACAGCTAGCTTCGATTTCGTAGCAACGGATATAAATGGTAACGAGATTTTTGCAGTCACAGTCCCATTCTCAAGTAATTGGACTGGCGCCGATAATGGCACTCTAGCAGACGGTTTAGCTTTAGCAATCAACGATGCCATAAACACAGCCGAGGGTACTTCTGATATTGATTATGTATCTGTCTCGGATGCAGGTGAGATTACTCTTGTTGGTGATGAGCTGGTCAATAGTATGGCCTCATTTACTGTAAATAATTTCGCCGGCGCCAACCTAGCGACTCTGCGAGACGCAACCATCGATGCAGCCACCGCGAGCCGCCTGCAGAGCGCGACAAATGGTGATCCTGAAAGTATCGTTGTTTCAGGAATAACACTTTCGTTTGAAGAACTGATGACGCTGCCGAACTCTGTGATTCAGGATCCAACACTCGCTTCAAGCTTTTCGACGATTGACCCGCGAATAGATACAGAGACTCTAAGCTATGACCCTAAGACCGGCGTTCTTTCCTTCGAGTTGTTTAGTTATGCAACTCAGGTCGGCGACGTTGTTGTTAGTGGACGAGGGTTTGATAACGGCAACGGTGGTTTTGAAAATGCTACTGAGTTGTCACTGCTCGGCGGTGGGACAACAGAGAGGGACGCCAACGAGGTACAAACCTTTTTCCTAGACGGTGCGTTTTTTGAATCGCCTCAAGTTGGCCTCCCTGCTGTAACAACACAGTCTGTAAACGTTACAATTGGTGGAGTTGATATTCTTTTAAACACCGGGCTTACTCAAGATGACGTGGGGGATATCCTAGAAAGCTATGAGCGCACGCTTATCGAGAAAAATCCTGATATCGAATCTGTGGTATACGACCGTAATTTGGGAACCTTAGCCGTCACTTGGAAGGCCTCAGCAGGTGACGTGGATCCACTGGGCGTTTTTTCTGATACCGTAACGGCTCCTTTCGTTGCAGATCCCGACAACATAACTTCTGTGTATCGTGAAACTGAGAAAGGCGACAACTCCTTTCAAGCACAGTATCGTCTCTACGGGTTCTTGAATGACACTGAGCAGCTCGATCTCGGAAAAATAGTTGATCCAGGCGAATCAGGTTTCGAAAACGATTTGACCGAAGTGGGTTCGGTGCTGATTGGTTTCGATCCTACGACGGGTATCTTGGCAAACGTTAACGGTAACCGAGTGTCCAGCGGTGGTACGGCTCCAGCTATGACTCTGCTTGGCGCTGACCCCGCGAATCCTAATGACGAAATTCAGGACTCCGATACAGATGGCCTAGCGGGCATACAGCTTAATATCACAGGTACAACGCAGTTTGCCTCGGAATCGATCGTTAAATCTGCATCCCAGGACGGCTATCCTAAGGGCGACCTGATTGGTGTGACTTTTGCCGAGACTGGCGAGATGGTCGCCAGCTTCTCCAATGGGCAGAGACAAAACCTTGGTTTGGTTGCAATCGCCTCGTTTGAAAACCAAGCAGGCCTTGCATCAGCGGGCTCAACTGAGTGGATTGCAACACTAAATTCTGGCGCGGCAATTCTCAACCCGCCAGGAACAGGTCTCAATGGTACGCTGCGGTCGGCGGCACTAGAGTCCTCAAATGTAGATCTGTCTGCTGAGCTGGTTAAGCTGATCGAAGCGCAGCGTAACTTCCAGGCCAACTCGAAAACACTAGAGACTCAAAACACAGTTACTCAGGCGATTCTCCAGATCTAAACAACTTTATAGCTTGTATCATCTATTTAGGGCCTCAGTTGGGGCCCTTTTTCATGGCGTTGCCACTTTGCCGTTTTATCGGCAAAACCTATCCGCGTTGTGCACTCTCAATCCGATAAATTAAAGATAAATCTTTGTTATTGAATGATTATTTAATTATGGCGCTTTTATTGCTTATCCAATTCGTATATGAGAACAAAACGGCAAAGGTATTAGGCGCTGTTATGGATAAGGTTTTATATGTCGCAATGACTGGTGCGCGGGAAAATATGCTCGCTCAGCAGGTTCACGCAAATAACCTAGCGAACGCTACTACAACGGGATTCAAAGCGGATCTGGAACAGGCACGTGCAATGCGGGTAATCGGAGAAGGTGTACCTTCCCGTGTTTACTCAATGAGTGAGCGACCAGCAACTAACACTGAGTCAGGAACGTTGATTCAAACCGGCCGCCCACTGGATGTGGCCGTGCAAGGGAATGATTGGGTTGCCGTGCGTGCATCCGATGGCTCCGAGCGATATACCCGCGGGGGGGAATTAAGCCTCGATGCTAACGGTCAACTGCTTCTGCCCAATGGTACACCGGTACTCGGGAACGGCGGCGCTCCCGTAATTATTCCTCCTGCTGAGCAAATCACAATTGCCAATGATGGCAGCATAACTATTCGGCCTTTGGGCAGTGCTGCCGATGAGTTGGCTGTTGTCGATCAGATAAAGATGGTAGCGGCCGAGCCTGGGCAACTCTGGAAGGGCGACGATGGCTTTATGCGTACAGATGACCTAGTACCTCTGCCTACATCGCAGAACTCTCAGCTTCGTTCGGGGTATATCGAGAGCAGTAACGTAAACGCAGTAGCTGAACTTACATCAATGATTTCCCTGTCTCGTCAGTTCGAGATGCAAGTAAAGATTATGAGCAGTGCAGATGAAAACGCACAGATAGCGTCAAAGATTCTGCAAATGTCTTAAGACCGGTAAAGAAGGAGAATTAACATGCACGGTGCATTACACGTAGCTACTACCGGTATGAGTGCCCAGGACACCAACCTGAAGGTTATCTCAAATAACCTCGCTAATGTTTCGACGGTTGGTTTTAAGAAAGATCGGGCGGTATTTGAAGATCTGCTCTATCAGGTGCGTCGCCAGCCCGGCGCAGAATCGGGTGCTGATTCCCAGTTGCCCTCGGGGTTGCAAGTGGGGGCGGGCGTTCGAACCGTTGCTACCCAAAAAATGCACAGCGTCGGTGACATACAAATTACTGATCAAGGCTTTGATGTGGCAATAACCGGAGCTGGTTTTATTCAAGTCGTACTGCCGAATGGAGAGACCTCCTACACACGTAATGGTCAGCTCGGCATTGATGGTGAAAATAGGCTAGTAACGAGTGAAGGTTTCTTGATAGAGCCGGCGATTACACTGCCAGATGATGTGACAAGTTTCACCGTGTCAAATGATGGCACGGTAACCGTGACGACTGCTGGAAGTGGGGCAGAGGCTCCACAGCAGATTGGTACACTTCAACTGGCCAATTTTGTTAATCCGCAAGGATTGTTGGCAATTGGACAGAATCTATTTTTGCAGACCGCTGCCAGCGGAGCGCCAACAGTGTCAAACCCAGGCAGTGACGGCACAGGTTACGTAAAGCAAGGAGCGTTAGAAACTTCAAACGTGAATGCAGTAGAGGAGCTGGTAAATATGATACAGACCCAGCGCGCTTACGAGATCAATTCAAAAGTGATCTCAACGGCTGATCAGATGCTGCAGTACGTGAATCAGAATATCTAATAGGTAGTGAAAGATGAACGCTAAGCTGACCCTCGCTCTCGCTGCAACAATCCTTTTAACAGGTTGTGTTAACAAAGCCCCTAAGCCGGATAACCCTTATTTTGCACCGGTGGAGCCTGCGTCCTACCAGCCGGTAGCCGCCCTGAATGGTTCACTCTACAATGCTGGTACGGCGATGAACCTCTACGGTGATGGTCGGGCGTTTAGAGTAGGCGATATTATCTCTGTGCAACTGGAGGAGAGGACTCAGTCATCTAAAAGTGCCTCTACGAGCGTCGATAAAAGCAGTAACACGGATATTGCTGGTGGGACTGCTTTTGGCAAGGAGCTGGCGCTATTCAATAAGCCTTTGTCAGCAAACTTTGGCGGCAACTCTGGATTTTCGGGTGACGGCTCTAGCGATATGAGCAACAGCCTTAGTGGTCAGATTACTGCAACAGTTCATGAGGTTCGTCCAAACGGTACATTGCTCGTGCGAGGCGAAAAGTGGTTAACCCTCAATCAAGGCGATGAGTATATTCGGGTGTCTGGCATCGTTCGGCCTCAGGACATCGACGCCTCAAATACCATTGCTTCGACCCGCTTGGCCGATGCTCGAATCACTTATAGCGGCACCGGATCTGTGAATGACTCTAACAGCATGGGCTGGTTAGCGAAGTTCTTTATCAGCCCTATGTGGTTCCTGTAGAGAGGTTATCATGAAGATTTTACTTACCCTGGCACTACTTATCTCTTGCACATTTGCGCACGCTGACCGCATAAAAGACCTCACAAGTGTTGCAGGCGTTCGTTCGAATCAGCTGGTGGGTTACGGCTTAGTTGTAGGTTTAGAAGGAACGGGAGATAAAACAGCATTCACATCACAGACATTCCGCAACATGCTAAACAACTTCGGTGTTGTTATTCCGCCCGATGTAAACCCGCAGTCTAAAAATATTGCTGCAGTCGCGATACATGCGGAGTTACCACCTTTCGCGAAGCCGGGTCAGGCGATTGATATCACAGTCTCAGCGATCGGCGATGCAACAAGCTTGCGTGGTGGTAGCCTTCTGATGGCACCTCTTAAAGGCGCCGACGGTCAGGTTTATGCGCTGGCTCAGGGCAACTTAGTGGTCTCCGGTTTTGGTATCAACGGCAGCGATGGTTCGCGACTATCGCTGAATGTACCCAGCGTAGGTCGGATTCCCAACGGAGCTATGGTCGAACGCACAGTTCCAAGCGCATTCACGCAAGGCGATTCGCTGGTACTTAACTTGAACAAGCCCGACTTTACTACTGCCCGGCGCGTAGCGGAGCAGATCAACAGCTTACTTGGTCCTCAGGTAGCGCTCGCAATGGATGCGACATCAATTCAGGTTCGCGCACCGCGTTCAGCTGATCAAAGAGTTTCGTTTTTATCTGTACTCGAAAATTTAGAGGTGGAACCTGCGCAAGAGGTGGCGAAAGTGATTATTAATTCGCGCACAGGAACCATAGTAGTCGGCCAGAACGTTCGTATCTCCCCCGTGGCGATAACTCATGGTGGTTTAACCGTTTCTATCAACGAAAACCTCGGTGTCTCTCAGCCTAACTCTTTGGCACAGGGCGAAACAGTGATATCTCCGCGTACCGGCATAGAGGTGGATCAGAACTCCGGTCGCATGTTCCAGTTCGAGCCGGGTGCAACCTTGCAGTCGGTAGTTGAAGCGGTAAATGCTGTGGGAGCAGCGCCAGGCGACCTGATGGCGATTTTGGAGGCTCTCAAACAATCAGGTGCTCTGCGTGCCGAGCTTATGGTGATCTGATATGGCTATTGATCGCAGCGACAACAACAGCAAGCTGTTCACTGATCTAACACAGCTGAACTCGCTCAAGGCGAAGGGGCGCAGTGATAATGGCGAAGCACTGCGTGAAGTCGCCCAGCAGTTTGAGCAGATGTTCATGAACATGATGCTTAAAAGCATGCGAGAAGCGAGCAATAGCTTCTCAGAGGACAGCTACTTTAACAGTTCTGAGACGCAGTTTTTCCAGTCGATGCTGGATCAGCAGATGACCTCTGATCTCGCGGGCCAAGGTAAGGGAATCGGCCTCGCTGATGTAATCGTCCGCCAGCTTGGCGGAAGTACAGAGTCGCAACAGGACAACCTGAATCAAGAAGCGCCAGGTATGACCTTGGCACAGACCCAAGCCATGCAAATGCGAAAGATACTAGAGCAGACATATGATAACTCGGCGAGTGTTGCCGCTGCAGCGGTATTAAGTCGTGCAGTCACCAGTCTTGAGCAAAGCCCAAAACAGTTGGCGGAGCAGAATATCGAGTCAAAGGTTGCGGATGCTGTTTCCGCATTCACCTCATCTGATGCCGCTAGCAAGCTACCTGATCGGTTCGAGTCTCCAAAAGAGTTTGTCGAAAAATTGCTGCCACTTGCACAAGACATGGCGCCTGATTTGGGCGTGGATCCACGAGTATTGATTGCTCAAGCAGCGCTAGAAACGGGTTGGGGCAAACACATAACACGTGACCCAGAGTCTGGTGAAAGCAGTTACAACCTATTCAACATTAAAGCGGGCTCACGTTGGCTTGGAGATACCGTTTCGGTAAATACGCTTGAGTATTTAGAGGGTATTCCTCAACAGGAGCGCTCTAATTTTAGAGCGTACGACAACTACGAACAGAGCTTTAAAGACTACATCGATTTTCTGAAAACCAGTAGTCGCTATCAAATGGCTCTGGAACAAGCAGATAACCCCATTCGCTACCTGCAGGAGCTGCAGGTAGCAGGATATGCAACAGATCCAGAATACGCTGACAAGATAACCCGAATCCTCGGTGGTGATGTAATTGCCCTTCTGGATCTGGGCGGAAAGCAAGGTTAAGCGCGATGAACGGCAGCCAAGTTAGCCGAAGCGAGAATTATTATGAGCTCTAGTCTTTTAAGTATTGGTACCCAAGCGCTGAATGCTAACCAGTCTGCGCTGTCATATACGGGGCAAAATATTGCGAACGTGAACACTGAAGGTTACACCCGGCAGCGTGTAAATTTTGAGACTCAGCAGCCTCCAATCCTCGGCGTGGGGATTCAGGATGTCCAGCGAGTCACAGATCAATTTCTGGTTGAACAGGTATGGCGCGATCAATCAGCCCTGAGTTCCAGCGAGCAACAGGCTAAAAAAATGGAACTGCTCGATAAGTTGATGGTATCTGAATCAACGAGTCTCTCTAGCGCAATGGATAACTATTTCGCCGCTCTGCAGCGAACCGTGGATGACCCGCTGTTTATAGGTAATCGTCAGCTATTTTTGGCAGAAGCTGAGTCACTCGTATCTACTTTTCGGACCTTTGATCAGCGCCTAACTGAGCAACAAACCGCTATAACGACAGAAGCGAGGTCGATGGTTGGTACGATTAATACGATCACTGGCAGTATCGCCCAGCTAAACGTAAAAATCTCATCACTGGCTGCCTCCGGACAAAACTACAACTCGCTTTTAGATGACCGCGATCAGCTTACAAAAGAGCTTGCTAAATTTGTGTCACTCGATGTCGTCTCTTCGGATGGAGGCATAACAAACAATATATTGTTGGCAAATGGTGAGCCACTTGTATCATCGGGGCGTGCCGCCACTATGACAGTCAGAGATGGATCTCCCGACCCTGCACAGATCGATGTTTTTCTGCAGCGTGGAAATACGGCAGCAAAAATTACCGGTGTTCTAGGCGAGGGTGCTTTAGGTGGATTGTTCACCTACCGTGACGAAGTTCTGCAACCAACTCGCAGTGAGGTAGGGCGTATCGCACTTGTTCTTACTACTACTATGAATGAACAGCATCGCAAGGGTGTGGATTTAGACGGTAGATTGGGCTCTGACCTTTTCTCGCCAACTTTGCAAGGGCAGGTTTACTCGGGTCTCTCTAACAAGTCGACCGGTGTAACCACAAACCTTACTTTTTACGATGTAACTCAGTTAACTGCCTCGGATTATGAGGTTGAGATAACGGGCGTGGATAGTTTTCGGGTTAAGCGTCTAACTGATGGCGCACTGTTCTACTCTCGAGACATGGCCAACCTAGAGGCCTCAGAATCAGTGGGACCTGGTGGAGCTTTCTCTAGGGATGATAGTGGTAATGTGGGTACTTTAACGCTAAGTCTAGATGGATTTACCTTTACACTAAATAGTAATGGTAAACCGCAAAAAGGTGACCAATTTCTTCTACAACCCACAAAAAATGCTGCACGCGCAATGCAACTTGCAATCACGCGGCCTGAGAGTCTTGCGTTAGCTTCACCTCTTCGTGTCACCCCCGCCTCATCGAATGCGGGTAATGCCGAGCTACTTTCAATAGAAATTTTGGATGGCAGCGATACATCACCATTACGCCCCGGTCAGCTCGATACACCGATTGAGATTGTCTTTAACGCGCTGAACGCGGATGGTGAACAGAAGTACTCTGTCTATGACGTGACTGACCCGGATAATCCTGCATTAATCGATGGTATGTCGCAGCTCAACTATACACCGGGAGAGCCGATAACAATAAACACCCTAGCAGGCGACGCTATCTATCAAATCGCATTTGCAAATCAGCCACGTCCGGGTGATAGGTTCATGGTTGAGTACAATACGGATGGGGTTTCTGATAACACCAACGCATTGGCGCTATCAGACCTGCAACGAGCTGAGACTGCCAATGGATACTCGTATCAAGATGCTTATGGTCAGTTGCTCGCTCAAGTAGGGACAAAAGCAAACAGTATTACCGTGGCTTATGAGGCAGGGAAGGCCGTGCTCAGCGCTAGTGAGGATGCTCTTGAGAGTATCCGCGGCGTAAACCTAGATGAAGAAGCCGCGCGACTTATTCAGTACCAGCAGGCGTATACCGCTTCAACACGATTAATTACAGCCTATCAGGATATTTTTGACAGCCTGATATCAGCGGTTAGATAAGGAGAATAGTTATGAGAATCTCCACCACTCAGTTTTACACAGAGTCGACTCGTAATATGCTGGAGGGGCAGTCGTCCCTTGCTGAAATTCAAAACAAGATAGCCTCGGGGAAGAATTTTACATCCCTTGCTGAAGATCCCGTTGGCGCTAGTCGTGTAGTTAACCTCAAACGAGAATTAGCGCAATTTGATATTTTTCAGTCAAATATTGACGGAACCAAGCGTCGGTTAGAGCTTGAAGAGACAACGCTGGATGCATTGAATAACGCAACAACACGAGCCCAAGAACTTATTATTCAGGCGTCCAACGGAACGCTGTCCGACGCCGACCGACTAGCGATAAGTTACGAGTTGGAAGAGCTTGTAGAATACTCCGCGAGTTTGATGAACACCCGTGACGCCAAGGGGGAGTACATCTTCTCTGGTTCGAAAGGCACCACCCAGACCTATGTAAAGAATGCGGACGGTACTTATACCTACCAGGGTGACGATTCCCGTAAACAGATTCAGGTGGGCAGTAATCAGTATCTTGAGTCGACCGATACCGGGCAAGATCTATTCGAATCGGTTCCCGGTGCACTCTCGCTGTCCTTAATCGGAGGCGGGAATAATCCACAGCTTGACGGTGCATTTTCAAATCTCGAAATAACTGACGAGACTGCGTTTAGTGCATTTATGCAATCTACTGGAGACTTGAAGTTATCGATAAACGAAGGGACAGCAGGGGCTCTGTACTATTCGCTGACGGATAGCGCGGGTACACCAATTACAAATGAAAATACAGGCACTGATCTCAATTTGACTAGTTACACTGTTTCCACGCCGGCGACGTCTGTAACAGAAACAATAGCAGTACCCGGTGCAACCTTTGATCTCGCACTCCCCGCGAGCGCGGGTGTGAGCGAGCCCAGCATCTCTCTGGCAGGGGACGGCGTTGACCGGCTTTCGACGGTCAGTTCCCCCTCAACCAATCCAACACTCTCTAACAGTCAAGAGTTCGTTGATTTCTACGCTAGTACTGGGCCGTTCAGGATATCTGTTGCAGTCAATCCTGCGGCAACCACTGTATATGATGTCAGCATACTCGGTTACAACGAATCAACAGGTCTGTACGATCAAGATCTAACAGCAGCTCTAGAAACTGCAGGCTCACTGACCATCGGTAACACCGATCCGCTGACGATAAACCTTCCCGGCTGGAACCTAAGCTTGGATGCGTCCGAAAGTTTTGAAGCAGATATAGACGTGAGCTTGGAGCCGGCTCAAGAAGTAACTCTAAGGCTAGAGCAACCTCTATCCAATATCCTTTCAGTGTTGTCGAATGCGGTGGAGGCGATGAGAACAAACAGCATTACTAGCGCCTCAGATAGGAGTGCTTTGTTCGGTACTCTTGCAGGGTCTTTGGATTCCTTAGCCGTAATACAAGGTAGGTACAGTCAATCGATCGCCGGATTAGGGGCAAGACTGAATGCTGTGGACTCGGCCGAGTTTGCTAATGGTGACTTCAAGCTGTTGACCGAAGCCACACTCTCTTCTGTTGTTGATCTGGACTACGCTTCAGCAGCGACAGAGCTCTCAAAGCGCCAGCTGGCTTTAGAGGCGGCCTATTCTAGCTTTGCGAAGATACAGGGTTTGAGTCTGTTTAACTTTATTAACTAGTGATCTTGAAATATGGAGGCTACTAACGATTCTGCTCATAGGCATTGCGCATATTAGAGGCATGCTTAAGTGAAGCGCGTTCGCTGACCAGTTTTTGTCTCTCTTCTTCGAATCCTCGAAGTAAAATGTCGTTTAGACCCTTCGCCGACTCTAGTAAATATCTAATTTGGGGTACATCACCGCTGACTACGTTGCAAGCCTCAATCTCAGCTATTGTTGAGTCACGAAGAGCCATCAACTCTTTGAATCGCCCCAGATCGCCACAACGGGTAGCGTCCAACAGCTCTTGAGATAAGCGAATCACTATTTCAGCTAGCTCTTCTGTTGTGTGCATAGTCGGTACAGTCTCCATTAACAGCCCATAGGCTCGCACAAACGAAACGCCTAGTCGAGAAATGCACAACGGATACGATTACGCGTGCTAGCAAGACACGAGCAAGAAAAAAAGTCCAGATTTCTCCTAAAGCAATTCTAGTTCGTGCCGTTACCCTTAAAACGCAGCAACAATTGAAATGGTTGTGGTCGTAAGCGAGTACACCAGTTTAGGCGCAAACGCGCTGAATAATGAGGAGTAAATCTCATGGCAATGGTAATCAATTCAAACATCATGTCTCTCACGGCGCAGCGCAACCTTGGCTTGTCCCAGAATGACATGAATACGTCAATGGAGCGTCTCTCCAGCGGTAAGCGTATTAACTCTGCTGCGGATGATGCAGCGGGATTGGGTATCGCGAATCGCATGACATCCCAGGTTAGAGGCTTGGAACAAGCAATTCGAAATGCCAACGACGGCATATCTCTCATGCAAACTGCGGAGGGAGCGCTGGATGAAACAACCAACATTCTTCAGCGAATGCGCGAACTTGCTATCCAATCTGCAAACGGAATCTACAGCTCGGGTAACCGTCAAACTCTAGATGCAGAGGTTCAGCAGCTCATATCTGAGATTGACCGCATTTCCGAAACTACGAAGTTTAATGGTCTGAATATCTTGGATGGCAGTCTCGGCGAAGTGTTGCTTCAGGCGGGTGAGGGCTCATACGAAACGATTGCGCTGAATATCGGAGCCACCAGTACTGATAAGTTGGGTTCAGGCTCTGGGGCTTCAATAGTTGGTACGGATCTCGGTGCGGATCTTTTGACTGCCGTAAAGAATATAAACGGCGGTACAAACACTATGGAAATCAATGGAATAGATGTTGGTGACCTCAGCTCCGCCACTACAATGCAGGACGTTTTGGACCAAATCAACGAAAAAGTCGAATCTATTACCATTGATTCCGTTGTGACGCAGACAGCAACGGGATCCGGCGATGGTGTTGTAGACGCGACAGCGGGCACCAATATTGCATTTACGCTTACTGCAGCTGATGGAACTCCGCAGGTTTACAAAGTAAATGGAACAAGCAGCTTAGAAGAATTCGCTGCACGAACTGAAGAAGTGTCAGGGGGCGCTATCAAGGCCTCAGTGAACAGTGATGGCTTTCTGACAATTAGCGCTGATAATGCATTATCTATAGGTATTGCGGCTACGGGTGTAACGCTCGCTACAGTGTTGGGTACTGGTTTTGACGCTACTGAGTACGCGAATTTCACCGTCTCTTCTAACTCAGGGTCTGACGGCGTAACTATAGAGTATAAGGTCGCAACAGATGCCTCTAGAACTGGTTTGGATACGCGATTGACGCAGGGCCAGGTATCGGGTGATGTAGCCTTGGCTGCTACAGGTTGGAATGATGGTGATCTTATTTTGAACGGAATTACCATTGGTAAGTACGACAACACTAAAGATTATGATGAGAATGGTACTGCTGGACAGATAACTGATACGGTGGCGTTTTTAAATACGTATTCTGCTGAAACTGGAGTAGTCGCTTCACTTAGCAGTAGTTACACCACAAATGCCCTAGTGCTGACTTCTGCTGATGGCTCTGATATCTCCATTGACTACAAAGCTGGCCAAGAGAGTACAATGCAAGGGATTTTGAACATTTTCGAAACCAATGCAGAGGAGGGCTCTGGAGGCAACATCGGTAACATATCGATAGCCACAGCAGATGGAGCTCAAAAAGCAATAGACGTGATAGACGGGGCGTTGGAGCAGATCAACCAAACAAGGGGTGATATCGGTGCGGTTTCCAACCGTCTTGACTTCACTATCAATAATCTATCGAATGTTGCTGAGAATGTGGCAGCCGCAAGGTCGCGCATTGAAGACGCAGACTTTGCTCGAGAATCAGCTGCCCTATCAAGAGCTCAGGTCTTGCAGCAGGCGGGAACAGCAATGCTAGCGCAGGCGAATGCTCAGCCGCAACAAGTCCTGTCTTTGCTGCAGTAGGTTATTAAGTAGCTTTATAGGACTAATGCAACTGCCCTTTGATGGGCAGTTGCCCGTTGGAGGGTGAAAGTATGAGTAATCAACTATCAGCGATCAATAGCCAGGTCCAAACGGCAACTGATAATCCCGCCCCGAAGGCTGGCAAGATAGGGACAGAGATCGGCAGCGGGGTAAGTAATACCCAGCAAGCTGCTGAACTGTCAGAGACAGCGGGATTTAACCCTGATAGCGTCGTTCAGAAGCTCAACGAATTCATGGATCGAACCTCTAGATCGGTGAGCTTTTCAGTTGATAAGAGTAGTGATAAATTAGTTGTTACCGTTGTCGATAATGAAACTGAAGAGGTTATAAGGCAAATACCAAATGAAGATGCGATTAAACTGTCAGCATATATCGAGAGTGTTGTAGGCTTGATCTTCAATAAAAAAGTATAAATCTGTTAAAGAACTGGCAAGCTTTTACAGATAGCTTACGTGTATGAAATATGCTTTCCCACACGGCGTACCATGCATAAAACGACTTACGATATGGAACTCGCAATCAGGAAGCGGGGGAAATGAGGTTTTAAACAGATAAAACACTTGTCTCTGTATAGGAAAATCATCGCGTGGTAGGAAACTCCAAAGATGAGACACTTGCCCTTCGTGCAATTGAGCTTGGACATAAACTTTATGAGGGTGATCGGCTAAACGAAGCCGAAGCGCTCTTTAAACGAGCTCTATCAATTCTCCCAAGTAACTTCGATGCTATCCACTTTCTAGGTGTTATTGAGATCCGTCGAAAATCATATGATCGCGCTGCCAACTACCTGATTAAAGCTATAGAGCTAAATCCCAAAAGTGGAGATGCTTATCATCATTTAGGACTTTGCGTTTTAGAACTTGGTGATATTGATGCTGCTCTAAAAATATTTCAGCGAGCCGTGGCCCTGAAACCAACTCTCCCAGCTTCTTATAGAGGTATGGGCGACATCTACTCAAAGAAAAATCAAATTACTGAAGCTGTTAAACAATACCACCGAGCACTAGAGTTCGATCCTAATTCTATTAAAGCGTTGAATAATTTGGGGAATACTCTAAAAGCGCAAGGGAAGCTTAGCGAAGCGGTTAATTGCTTCCGAAAGGCACGCCTGCTGGAACCAGGCAGACTAGATATTATGAGCAATGAACTAATGTGCCTAGCAACAGATCCCAATATTGCCGGTGAAGAGTATATAAAAGTTGCAAGGGAGTATGGGCGGATTGCTCAAAGCCGATGTTCGCCTTTTACCAGTTGGGCTGTTCAAAGCACTCAAGAAAACAAACCTCTAAGAATTGGTTTTGTCAGTGGTGACTTTCGAAACCATGTAGTCGCTAAATTAATTGAGGGAGCTATTCGGGAACTATCAAAGCAATCAATAGAGCTCTTCGCATATCACAATAATTGGAGAGCGGATGATGACGTTACTCTAAGAATGAAGCCGTACTTTACGAGTTGGACTGACATCAATGATTTAGACGATGAATCTTTAGCAAAAAAAATACACTCCGACTCAATCAATATACTTATTGATATGTCCGGGCATTCCGCTCACAACCGGTTACCTGTATTTGCATATAAAGCTGCTCCAGTACAGATTAGTTGGATGGGATTTTTTGCAAGTACGGGGATCAGCGAAATTGACTATTTTTGCACGGATAAAATAGCTAGTCCGGAACGAAAGAGTCCACAGTTTACTGAGGAAATATGGCATTTAAAAAACGTGCAATGTCTCTCTCCGATGAATGTAAAGGTGGAGCGTAATCCATTAGAATCCCCGTATGAGAAGAACGGATACTTTACATTTGGATGCATGAATAGATTGGATAAGGTTTCCGATAAAGCGTTGGGCTTGTGGTCAAATATTCTGCGGAAAATATCTGATTCGCATTTATATATTAACTCTAGTCTTTTTTTTGATGAGGAATTTAAGAAAACTTTCATTGAAAGGTTGAAAAAATTCACTGTTCCAGTAGATCGAGTTATCTTGGCAAGCCATGATGGTTCACAACAGGGGTATTTGTCTTGCTTCAATAAAATTGATTTGGTTTTAGATACGTTTCCATATAATGGATCTACAGTTAACCTCGAATCTCTTTGGATGGGAACTCCCTACGTTAGTAAACTAGGCTCCACACCAATATCTCGGAGTGGAGGTTCTTATCTCCACTCTATGGCGTTGAATGAGTTAATTGCCAAAACGAGTGAGGAATATGTTAATAAGGCAGTTGAGGTAGGAATGAATCCAAAACTGCTAAATGATATTAAACATCGAATAAAAAACAATACGCAAAGTTGTGGGCTTTTCAATGCTCAGGTGATGGCTGAGCAGCTGAAAAGTGATTTTACAAAAATGTGGAAAATATATTGTGAAAAGTGATTCGATAGAGTGTTTCAATTAGTTGTGACCTGGCCTGACCTGATTACGCCCCCTTTGGCTGTCGTGAGGTTTACCATTTATATGATGTGTGTCGAACCCAATCAAAAAATATTCAGCCTGACCTTTCGTCCGTCCTGAAGATAACTGGCATCTCTTTTATCGAGTCTTAAGCGTATTAAAAACACAATGATTAACGAAGTAACTAAGTTGCCTATATGGAGTATAAAACTTAAAGAGGCAGAGCACCCCGAAGTGGTCAAAGTTGTAGGCTGTGGACGGATACCAACTAAATTCAGATCGGTTGTAAATTAAAAAACTCAACCCACTTGGTCCAGGGTGCAGATCCTTTGAATTTGTCGAAAAGCTCTCTTGAATTTAAATATTCTTTGTCATTTCCGAGTTCTTTATAGCAAAGCGCTGAATAATAATGAGCAAGCGCATGGTCGTTCTTAATTGATACAACATTTCTAAAACCAACCAATGCATTTTCATAATCACCTGTTAGCATGTCTTGGTTATATACGAAGTTCAATTCCAAGTTCATCAAATATTGCATATTTTGTATATACGCAGCATCAAAACTGTCAGTAGTAATAACAGCGTCGTGAAAGTCCGATCCATAAGTGCCGCTGGAAATGTAACCATTTTCTGAAGCTTTCTCATACATTTCACTCCCTATCAACGGGCTAGCACATGCTATGTTGAACCAATTTGTCCTAATTGATCGCAAATTTATTCGGGAGTATTCGATGTCCTCTTTTGTCTCTCCTGGCATACCAATTATTATATTGGTGTTTGTGTAAATTCCCAAATCCCGACAATCCTCTGCGACTCTCTGGGATATTGAAAACTTTAAGGGCTTTCGCATTTGATGTCGAAGTACTTTTTCACTACCTGACTCGACTGGTAACACAAGGTGTCGAACCCCTGCATCAAAGAATGCTTCCAGCATAGGCCTGTCAAGAGCGTACAGTGTCAGTCCATTTTGGTATAAGGAGCTTAAATTTAAGTCTTTTACGATATTTAATATGTCGTATACCCTATTTTTATCAGCCATCAAATGATCATCTTGAAAGATTACTTGGTCAGCTGAGTAAGTATTAACTAGTGTTTTAAGATCGCTTCTAATACGTTCTATCGAATGATAGCGCATTTTCCTTCCGTGGGTTTTATGTGAAGCACAAAAAGTACATAAAAACGGGCAACCTCGTGACGTCATTATATGAAAGCTTGTCATCTTTTTTACATTGTGAAAGCCCGATGTTACTGGATTTATAGAGCTCCGTTTGATGTCGATCAGGTCGTAGTCATAGAAAGGTATTTCGTCCAAATCCTCGATAAAACTGTGTTTTGGTTGGAAGTTAGACAACAATTTCTCTTTTGTTACCCATGATTGAGATTTTTTTAAATACTCTACCTTATCATCTGAAACTAAAAATTCTTTTAATGGTATTTCACCTTCGCCAAAACACAATGCATCGAAATTGTTACCACTTTCGGTGCTATAAATATATTCAAATCCGTTTGTGGCAATATTTCCTCCCCCAAGGATCCAAGCATCAGGCCAAATATTCTTGGCTATTTTTCCGCAGGCTAAAAAGTTCTCAAGTGACGGGGAGAAAAGAGAGGATATTCCCACATAATCTGGCTTGAAATATATATTAGATAAGTAATCGTGGCAGTATTCCTCGAAGCTTTGGTATGCGAAATGATCCATATGATTAATTTCTACATTGAAGTCAACAAGATGAACATCGATGTCAATAAATTTTTTGATGAAAGCGCTCATAGATATAGGGCCCAAAGGGATATCAGTAGATAAACTGCTGTATTCCTTTCCATCGTTCTTGATATATTTTCGATGATTGTTTTTTGGACTGGTAAAAGATTCGAAACTTATGTGCATAGGAACTATAAAAAGGAGTCTCTTTACTTTCATTTTTTTCCTCTATACGGCAAGTGGTTTTCTTTATGAACTTCGCTCTAACAATATTCCGGTTGATCTGGCTTCTTTCTTCTCAGGAAAAAACTTTGAAGCTATAACGATTAGTGAATGCTTTTCAAATAAGCTAATCAGAGAGTTTTTCGTGAAGAAGTTAATATGTTCATGCCATCCTTTTTTAATAACATCGTGGGTTGGATTTTTTTCAGGTTCGTGGTTAGGGACTTCTATATATAAATATTTGAAATCCAAATTTAAAATCTCATTTTTGATGAAGTCTTCCAGTGAGGGGACATGTTCTAAAACATTAGAGCAGTTAATCAGATCAAAGTTACGCCTTTCTTCATTTTTGCTCCAGTGAACTATGTCTTTGACTAGCTTACAGGGAGATAAATCATATACCCAGCAAGAGTGTTTTTTTGATGTTCGAAAGGGACAGTTAATCCCGCTTCCACCACCGAGGTCCAGTATAGATCTGATATTTTTTGTATTGTCCTCTATAAATTTTTCAACCTCTTTCAGATAGGGATATTGTGCCTCTAAATTCGTTATTCGTTCTTTATAACTTGGCTCAAAAATGATTCTTTCTTCGTTATATGATTTGTCCCGATAGCCTTTGTATAGCAATTCCATTTGCTCTTGACTATATCGTATCGCATTTCCCATGTAGTAACATTTTCCGCATTTGAATGTAAAAGTACCTACTAATGTTTTTCTTAAATCAATGTCGGTTAAGTTGCTTTTTTCTAGCTCGATAGTTGGCTGTCCAAAAATTCTATTAGATACAAATGGGAATATGAATGCTGGCGACATTACGTAGTTTTTGCTTCCGCAACATGGGCATGATTTTAATATTTCCATACTTATCTCTTAACTCCATGGTGGTATCCTAGAATTTGCTTAATACGATTATTTGCGGGCTTTAAAGTAGGGCTCGATAAATATGGATTTTCCTCTAAACTCAACTCCCGGATAAGGCTGTTTGCAAAGCAGGCTAGTAATGCGTAGCGTTCGTGATCGCTTTTGTTTTCACCACTTCGGTGCCAGATACGTCCATCCCAGATTACTAGCGATCCTTTTTTAGCGGTAATTTTAATGTATTTTTCTTGATCCATTTCATATTTTTTCGGTATTTCTTGAGATTTATGTGAGCCAGGAGCTATTTGTGTACTTCCGTTATTATCATTTTGGTCATGTAAAATAAAATTCACATTACCTCGCATTGGCCAGTCTGGTATTGGCTCAGGGACAGCGCAGTCTATATGCCATATTGATGCTTGAGCCCCCGGTTTTAGTATGTTTGCGTGAAAGCTGGACAGATACCATAAATCATGGAGTGTGTCGCGGTGGAATAGCGTATCCATTGCAGTTGTTATAACGGGGTGTGTTAACAAGAATTGGAATAAGGGGTCTCGATTGATAAGATGGTATATTCTATAAGCCATGCCGGAATTATAATCGTAACCTTTAGAATCTCTGATATCGATTCTGCGTTCGGCGTTAATACGATTAATTAGATCATCACAAAGTCTATGATCGATACAGTTTTCTACGATTACGAAGCCATTTTCTTTTAGATGTCTTAACTGTTCTTGATTTATTGTGTAATTTCTATCCGGATAGTTTTTCCAGAATTCGTCATGGTTTATATCCTTTAAGAAAGATTTTTTTAATTCAATTATAAGATTTTCTGACTCTTTATATTTCTCGTTTGTGCAATCTTTTACAGGTATTCTTTTTAACCCAACAGATTCTAGGAAATATCTGTTTGTTTCAAAAATTTCTGAGCTGGTGTTCTTCGGGATGGATAAAAATATTAAGCCTGAGAGATATCTTATTTCATCATTTACATCAATATTTTTATGGATTAATATTTTTTCAAGATACTTGATGAATAATTTTAAGTTAGTATATGACTCTCGCATGATTTCAATTCTCAAAAATTCGAAGTTTCTTTGGTTTATGACACTTCTTCTATCCAGTCGGATCTGAGAATGCCGATCTTAAGGTTTCTATTTTTGTTTTGTTTGAGGCTTTCTACTACTTCATCTGAGTAACTACCCGCTATTATTAGTATAGCTTTAATTTTCTTTTTTTCTATTATTGAAGGTGGTGATATAAGTATATGGCTTCCGGGCGTGTATTTGTTTTGTTTATATTTTGCAGAGTCTATAACATAACCGAAATTGACGTTCATTTTTAGCATGCTAACTGTTGCGAGTGCTTGGTGTCCGGCCCCCCAAATTGCTAACTCTTTCTTACTATAGCCTTTTATAAAGGAGGTTATGGAGTTCTTTATTTTTAGCTTTTGGTCAACAAGTGGTGCCAGGTTGATTAGTGATCTTTTTTTAATGGTTGCCGATAACGAATAATCGTGCCAAACGGGCTTGCAGCTTAAGACTTCAAATCCGCTTTGTTCAAGTAGTGTTGTCAAGGTTCTTGTGGTGAAATAGAAGAGGTGATCACGTATAAATTCTGAAAATATCTTCTTCTCCAGAATCATATCGAAGTTTGGAACTTCAATTAGGCCAATTCCATTGGGCTTAAGGCTAGTGTGAATAGCAATCAGGCTGCCCTTTGGATCTGGCATATGTTCTAGAAAATTCAAACAAAAAAAGGCGTCATAAGGGCTATCTGGAAGAGGTGAACTACCTCTTTCTAAGTAGTATTTGTCTATTCTAGGGTGAGTCTCGCCAGCAGCCCCCGCTTCGATACCTCGGGTCTCAACACCTTGTGCTTGCATTAGATCGAGATATTCACCCGCGCCGGCCCCAATTTCTAACATCCTTTTACCTGACAATTGGTAGGTATCCACAAACTCAGCGAACTGGCCTAAACGGAATCTCTTCATTTCCTCAGAGAAGGCAACAGCCCGTATTACTTCACGGTAATATTTTACGGGTTCGGTATCGAGCTGTACTAACCCGCACATTGAGCACTCGCAGATTTTAAGGTCCTCGACATTATCTTCGGACAGCTCTGCCGCATCTGGAAAGTTCTGTGCCATAGCAGGCATATTATGCAGGGTTAGTAATCGATGCAGCGGTGTTTTACAAACTCGGCAGAGTGGTTTCATACAGGAAGCTCCTAAGCTTTTTTATTCTAACTGTAAAGTGAATAGTTCGAGCGGAACCATCCTGTCGTCGATGTAGATATCGCCTGCTGGTTTGCCTAGATGTAGTTCATGGTATTTAACGCCCCAGTCCAACATCTGTTGCTCGGTTACTTCGCGCCAGTCGATACCTGTAGTATAACCACGGGCAGTAAAAAGGATGATCTTATTTCCGGCGTTGTAAAGTTTGTTGATCTTGTCAATGTTGTGCTGACGAGGGGTGGATTGGGTGTAGTCGTTATTTGGAACTACGTTGGCGATTACGCCATCAATATCTACTACATAAGTTCTTGGGCTGTTAATTTTACTTTTTATTCCGCTTCCACCAAAATTTTTGTACCAGTGCGCAGTGCGTATTATGCAGGTCTGAAGGTTTGTCCATATGGACAAACCAAGCTCTTCCCGTGCTCTTCTGATATCTGGTATGTAGCAAGAAGGGGGCGCGTCGGTGGAGTGCGCAGCTATCTTGACCTTACAATCAGGTTGGATGAGTGAGGCTACGGTGGTAGCCAGTTGCTGAAGTGAGAGTGCCTGATCTGAACCAACGTTATAGGGACGGCAGTCTTGGCCTTTGTCTAATATCGTCCAGAGCCAAGCCGTTAGGTCTCCGGCATACATGTACGCCCTTATAGGTGTGCCGTCTCCTTTTACCTCAATAGTTTGCCCTTCAATTGCATCGTGCACGAAGTTACCAAAGGCAAAGTATGATTGCATCGGCATATGTGCGCCGGCAAAGGAGAAGCAGCGAGCAATCTTTATATCCAAGCCCCGGGTTCGGCTGTAAATAGAACACAATTGCTCCGCCATCCGCTTTGAAGTTGACATAAAAGAATCTGGTGATTCCGGAGGTGGGGCAGCGGTATGTTGCTCCGGAGTTTTAATTACTCCTTCAGGCATAGCTCCATATATAGAACCTGAGCTTACGTAGAGCACCTTCGCCTGTGGGCAGCAGTTTGCGACGTGGTCAAGAACCCTGCGCGTGCCGATGATGACTGAATCGGCTAATCCGAGATGCTCCTCTGGTCGGTCAGCGATTGAGTCGGTCGCGAGGTGCATCACATGTGAGTAGTTATCCACCGGTAGCAATGTATAGCGAAGATCTCCATATTTGAATGTGAAGCATGAAGCTTCCGCTTCTGGAAATGCCTCAATGAACCCTGCAGGGGATCTCGTGATTATGGTGGCCGTAAGCTTAAGATTAAGTGTGTCGTTAGCCCGCAGAATAGAGGCCAGTATCCAGCGCCCGAAAAAGCCGGTGCCCCCAGTTATCAAAATTCGTTTGTTTCGCAGGTGGCTCCATATCTCCGTTCGTGATATGGCCTCATCCAACTCCTCAGCCGGAATGTTGAAATAATAACCTTTCATTTGATGCTTTCCTGACGCGCAGCAATTGAGGCAGGATGGAGGGGGATAAGCATATTCTCTTGAAGTTCTTCTAGTGACAGCAAGGGCGACATATCTTCTAGAGGCATCGATAGCATGGAGCCGTCTTTCTGAGGTAAAGCGGCAGATTTAGGCCACAGTGTTTCGTCGGAGATCAGAGTAACATCACAAATTAGCGGTCCCTGTTTACTGACGGCTTGTTTTACTCCTTGATAGAGCTCTTGAACAGAGCTAATCCTCTGAGTTTGCAGCCCAATTGCTTCAGCTACGGCCAAAATGTCTGGGATTAATAGTCCTGCTTCCGCCCCCGTGCCGACGAACCGGTTATCAAAATAGTTACGTTGTGTGTTTCGAATCGAAGCGTATCCGGCGTTATTCATCACAAATAGGCATATGGGTAGCTGGAGGGCGGCCAGAGTGCTGAGTTCTTGAAGGTTGAGCTGTAGGCTGCCATCACTCTCGATCGCAACCATGGGCTTACGTTCATTAGCCAGACAGGCACCGATCGCAGCTGGCAGGCCATAACCCATAGAACCTAGACCGGAGGTCAGCATAACTCGCTGTCCTGGCTTGTTACGAAACGCCGTGTAAAACGCTTCGATTGCTAAACCCGAGCTGCCAGTGGTGATAAGTTGGTGGTCAGTTAAAGCGTCAGAAAGTGCTTCCGTGAGATGGTAGCTACTGATTTCGCCCTCATCCGGAAATGGCTGACCATCATTGATTGGGTACTTTCGTTTCCAATGCTCGCAAAGGCTTGCCCATGCCTGCCAGTCGGGAATGGATTGTGTGTCAGCTTGCTCTAGCAATGCCTCCAGAAGAACTTTTGCGTTAGCTTGGAAGGTAGTAAAACCCCGGTCGGGGAATTTGTTTAACTCCGCCTGATCAATATCGATGACGATGCGCTCAGCTGAGCGGCCAAAGTTTTCAACGGAGTATGCGGTTACGACCGGATCGAGACGTGCCCCCAATGTAATCAGTACATCGCAATTCTGTACGGCGAAATTCGCACCACGCAGGGCCACAGAACCGGGTTTACCAGCATTAAGTGGATGGTCATAAGGAATCATATCCATAGCATTCCAAGTAGTCGCTACGGGTATTTGCAAGCGCTCGTAAAGAAGCCGTAACTGCTCTGCGCCTCCAGAAAGACGAACGCCGTGGCCGATAAAAAGCAGCGGTCGTCTGGATTGGACGAGTTTTTTAATGATGTATTTGCTAGCCTCTTCTGCCTGATCAGTCTCAGAAGCCACTGAAGGATGAGACCACCCTTCTAGGCTATCAACTTCAATCAAGCTGGCCTGTACGTCCAGAGGGATATCCAACCAGACTGGTCCCTGGCGGCCACTGGTTGCCTCATACCAGGCTTGCTCTAAGTGTTGCCGAACCGTAAGTGGTTCTGTGATAGTGACGGCGTATTTAGTAACGGACTTCACCATCTCGACGATATTTACCTCCTGAACACCTCGTTGACGTACCCCGCTATCTCCAATCAGGTCTGTTCGTTTGGCCTGTCCAGAGATAACAAACATCGGTACAGATTCTATCCAGGCGCCGGTCACCGGGGTGACTATATTGGTGGCTCCGGGACCCGTCGTAACTAGGGCAACCCCTGGTGTGCCTTTAATGCGGCCATGGGCTTCCGCTGCGATACCGGCTGCTTGTTCATGATGGCAAGGGATAACTTCAAGGTTTGCAGCCTGGCCCGCTGCATCCACGAGGTGCATAGCGCCCCCCCCGGGGAGCAGAAAGACATGATCGATTTTTTTCTCGGCTAGAAATTGAAATACATAATCGGCGAGCCGGGTTTTCCTGGGCATATGGGGAACTTACTCTGCAATATGTTCGTTAAATTTTGTTTGGCGTTAGAGGTTCTGCCAGTACTTCAAATAGGTCTTACGTTGCGCATTCAGCATTATCGAACTGTCGCTATAAAAAGAGTCATCCGCGAAATGGCGAGTTGAAATCTCTTCGAAAACGGCTCCGGTTTCAGATTCGAAGCTATGATGCGTACCTGCGGGAACCGTGATCATCTCACCTAATTTGATTAGATGAGCTTGTCCGTCGAGGTTGACGATGAGTTCACCACTGAGTACAAAAAACGTTTCATCTTTTTTCTTATGAAGGTGCTCCGGGTGTGCCTGTCCTGGCAGTAGAATGATTAGTTTCTTACAGTACTGCCGATTCATCACTGTGATCATCGCAGCCCCGAATTCTGAAAAACGTTCTTCGCCATAGTGATGAGATATCTCTAGGGCCGCTTCTGGAGGAATTGTGATTTTGGATTCGTGCAGAACAGTTATAACTTGCCTGACAATTTTTAAAATCTGGTCACGGATATTCGATTGCTCGGTATTTGAGCTAAGCAACGGGGCGTTGGCTTTGATAGCGGCAGTCGTGGACCGATGTACGTATTTGGACCAGTCGTTGGCTGTTATCTGGTCTTGTTGACAGGGTATAGCAAAGTAAACATCCTTGTCTGTGATCACTTTTCCAGCCGGGATATCCTGCTTCAGATATGCCCCTCGGCGCAGCGCCCTTAAACTGTCGATCTCTTCCTGTGGAGGCGATACTCGCGTTTGTGAGGGCTGGCCGCAAAGTTTAAAAGCCTGCTCGATAGCGACAAGCCAGTCCCGAAGTTGTTCCGGAGTAGCCGAATACGCGTTCGGCTGATAATCATCTGTGGGGAGCGCTACATGACGCTCAAACAGTATTGCGCCTTTAGCAACCGCCATGGCGATAGAGCCTGTGAAAGATGGGGGTTCATGGGTTGAGTAGCCAATAGGTACTTCAGGGTAACGACTGCGAAGATAGTCAATCTGGTTAAGCTGAATCTTCTCCGGGGGTGTTGGGTACTCAGCAACGCAGTGGTTAAGTGCAAAAGATTTGTTCCTGTTGCTTAAAAACGTAACGACATTATCGAGCTCTTCCGCGCTGGCGGCAGCTGCAGATGCGATGACGGGCAATTCGGTGGAGGCAATCGTTTCCAGAAGTGGCCAGTCGGTAAATGAGCAGCTAGCGATCTTTATGATATCGAAATTCTGCTCTACGATAAGTGGTACAGATTCGCTGTCAAACGGTGTGCACATCGCTAGAAAACCAGATCTTTTTATATGCTGGATGATGCTCTCAAACTGTCTTTGGTTCAGTCGAGTTTCCATAAAGCGTTTTACATATTTCAGGTCCATTCTGTCCTGAAAATCCGGATGGATAAAACTATCCATCTGGCGATACTGGAGTTTGATAGCAAATCTGAAAGGGAACCCTTTGCAGACCGCCGCAAATTCGTCGATCATTTGCAGCGCATGCTCAAGATCACCCATATGATTGTTGGCCATCTCCAGTACGATGAAAGGTTTTTCCAGTGGTAATTGCTTCACGCTCGCAACTCGAAAATTGATTTTTTAGTTAGAAAACACAAGGCCACTCGCCCAGTATTCATCGGCATTGCCTAGGTGCATACGACGGTTAAAATTCAGATTATAACCATAGGCTTCAATGTGGAAACCTTCGTCAGAGTTTTCCGTCTCGAGTGCTCCAAACCAAACTAGCGGTGCGTAACCGTCATGCCTCATCAAAAGACCTGGGTAGGCTACTAGGGCTCCACAGGTATCCGCACTGCCGGCTAGGCTGAAACTCGGAGGTAGGTATGAGATCTGTTCACGTGCGGCGGCTAGCGAATAACCGTCAAATGCAGGGAAATAGATGCCGACCACGTCTGAGTCTGCAAGTTTTTCCAGTAGTTCCTGATGTCGTGTAGCTGCTGCAACCCTCAGTCTGTCTAAAACTGGCGTTTTATTGTGGTCAATAAATTCATAATTCGGATAGGTGTCATAAAAAGCATTTGCTACCGCTGGGAGGTATTTCTGCTGGAGTAGCTTACCAATGTCGTCTTCGGGCTGTTGAGGCAGGATAAAAGGCACGAAGGGTCCAGATAGTAAATTGGCGAGATTGGGATCCTCGCGAATTTCTCTGATCATCCGCGTAACGTGCTCTTTAAACTCCTCTACTCCGAGTGTCAGCTCACCAATGAAGCGGCCTGCGCGTTCATAAATATCGTTCAGGGAGTACTTGGGTTGATCACAGCGGAAATATCGTCTAACTTTTCGCTGAACTTTTGCTTCTAACGGCCCGGGAATGCAACGCCCGTTGGCGTCAAATAACACAGTCATAACTTTTCCTGAAAAGTGGTATTTCTAGATTAATCTGTAAGGCAATCTGAATCAGAAAAACCTTCCCCCCACGGGACGGGTAACGTTTTGTATCCTGCGGTTATCTCTGTATGTTTCTTTATAAACGCGGGATCCTCGCCTATCAGGCAATCCGGCCGGTTCGGACCTAACCAGGGATTCCTCATCCCTCGGTCAAGAATCTCTTTCAGCGAAGTCTGGAAAATATTTCCCAGAGACATGTCTATGTAGGGGCAGGGGGTAATTTCACCAGTTGATGTAACAGTAATTATCCCTTTTACAGTGATACAGCCTTTAAACGAACCATATGACGGGGTCATGTGTGAAAACACATTATACTCTTTCTCCAACTCGCGAAGAATGTCAGCATCTTCTTTTTGAATGACAAATTCAGGATGTTCGGTGCATGAACCGGTAGGCTTAGCATATGAAACGTACAAGCCGATTCTTTTTTCCGTGGCAAATTTACACATTTCCCGAAACTCTTCGGTCTTTGCTCGGCCTCTTACTAGCACTGTGGATAAGATAAGGTTGAGTCCAGCGTTCAACGAGGCATCTATTGCTCGCATGACTCGCTTGTAAGAACCTGGTTTGTTGCGGAAATTATCGTGCTCCTCTTCAATCATGCTGTCTAAGGACAATTGCACCTTCTCAACTCCGATCTCCTTCAGGTGCTTGGCTCTCGCATCATCGAGGAACCATCCATTTGTATCGGTAATAACGTAATGCTTGTCAGGGTCAATAGCTGCAACTACATCGTCAAAGTCTTTCATGACGAGAGGCTCCCCCCCAGTGATCACAAATCTCGCAATTCCCAGTTTATCTGCTTCATCTGAGAGTTTTTTGATAGCCTCTAGGTCTATCTTGCGACGATCGTCTTGGATATGGTGGATCTTTTCCAGATGGCGATCCATGTAGTACTCAGCCGAGCAATGCGTGCATTTAAAATTGCATAGATAACTTTTCTCCAATCGAATTATTGGGCTAATTTCGCCTTTAGCCTCCATTTCGTTAATTCGAGCAAGCTTGTCGGCAACATACGGTTTGCGCGCTGCAAGATCATTTCGCTTTGCCTGTTCACCCGCTGATAAAGCTGGATCCAGCGCTGTTGCGTCTGTCGACATATTTGTCTCCTTGTTTCTTGGGTTAGAGAGGTGACTGCTACTTGTAGTCTCGTCTATTAAGCTTTGCAAAAAGAATCCTTAAGGGACGAAGCAGTGAAGTTCAGCATCTCACTCGAAAGCGCTGGTTGAACTCCGATCCAGAACGTGTCCTGCATTATTGTATCGGTATTTTTCAAAGAATCTGAAACACGAAATTCTCTATTTTTCATGTAGGGTTGGCGGATTACGTTTCCAGCAAAGAGGAGACGAGTTCCAATTTTTAATGTATCGAGCCTCTGCAAAAGCTCTAAACGAGATACCGGCGAAGTTCTTTTTAGGGTGATGGGGAATCCGAACCAAGATGGCGATGATCCGGGTGTGGCTTCGGGAAGAATCAAGTATCTGTTGAGCTCACCCAGAGCGTTCTGTAGGGTTATGAAATTCTGACGGCGTCTCGTTGTGAACTCTTCTATCCGTTTGAGCTGAGCTAGTCCGCATGCTGCTTGCATGTCAGTGATCTTTAGGTTGTAACCTAAATGACTATACATGTACTTGTGGTCATACCCGTCGGGTAAATCACCTTTCTTCCAACAGAATCGTTTACCGCAGGAGTTGTCCTTACCAGGAGGGCAAAAGCAGTCTCGGCCCCAGTCGCGAAACGATTCTATTATAGATTTCAACTTTCCATTACTTGTGAAGACTGCGCCACCCTCACCCATTGTGATGTGATGGGCTGGGTAGAAGCTCAGAGTGCCTATGTCTCCAAATGTTCCTGTTTTCCGTTTGCCTAACGTTGGATCGGCACTACTGTATTCAGACCCCAACGCGTCGCAATTATCCTCGATAAGCCACAGGTCATGCTTTTTCGCAACCTTGAGAACTGCATCAATATTGAATGGGTTACCAAGGGTATGAGCCAATATGATCGCGCGCGTTCGCGAGCTTATCGCTTTCTCGAGCAAGTTGGTGTCAATGTTGTAGGTTGGAATCTGGATGTCAACGAATACAGGGATAAGGCCGTTTTGTATGATCGGATTGATCGTTGTAGGAAAACCAGCCGCAACTGTAATTACCTCATCGCCGGGTTTCAGGGCTTTTTCGCCAAGTCGCTCAGAGGTAAGGGCTGTCACTGCAAGCAGGTTTGCAGAACTCCCCGAATTAGTTGTCAGAACGTGTTTGATCCCTAAGTATTTCGATAGCTGCCTTTCGAACTCGTCATTAAACCGCCCTGACGTCAGCCATCCATCCAACGACGATTCGACGAGGTTTCTAATTTCCTCCTCGCCAATGAGCTTCCCTGATGGGGGGATCGGAGTTTCACCTGGGATAAATTGTTGCTCGCTGAAATGAAGCTTTGAATAAGCTCCCACAAGCTCCAGAATTTGCTCTTTCAGAGCGTTTATTTCGGACATTTACAAAGCTTCGTATTGTTCAATCTGTTCTTGTGTGAGTTTTGATGCATCTTCGCCTTCGTAGAAGGCTTTGTACCAGTGGGCTGTTAATTTTAGGGCATTACTGGTGCTGAGTTTTGGGCTCCAACTCAGTTTGTTCATCGCTTTTTCGGCACTGAGTTGAAGAAACATAGATTCCTTCATCGCTGTTGCTTGATTCTCTATGGTTGCAACCTCAAATCCGCACCCTCTTCCCCAGCATTTAGCCAACTTTTCTGCAATCTCCCTGGCATTTAGATCATCATTTTCCTGCGGACCAAAATTGAATGGCTCTGAGTATTCACTCGGAGAGTGGTAGAGTCGCTCGGATAGTTCCAGGTAGCCGCTTAACGGCTCTAATACATGTTGCCAGGGGCGGATAGCTGTTGGTGATCTTATAATCGGCGAACGCCCCTTGGCCCACGAAGATATCAAATCTGGAACTAATCGGTCTTTGGCCCAGTCGCCTCCGCCAATCACGTTCCCTGCTCGAGCACTGCTCAATCCGATGTTCATTTTTTTGTAGTATGAATTGCGAAAAGCAGTTGTTACGAGTTCAGAACAGCCTTTGCTGGCGCTGTAGGGATCTGACCCACCCATCGGATCGGTTTCAACAAATATGCGTTGCCGGCCTTCGTTAGCGTAGGACTTATCCGAGGTTACGTTTAGGATACATCTGACTGATTGACACGACCTTGCTGCCTCCAGCAGGTTGGCCGTTCCTAAAATATTTGTGCTGAATGTCTCGAGTGGATCGGCGTAACTAGCAAGCACAAGCGGCTGCGCCGCCAAATGAATGATAATTTCGGGCTGGACGTTCTCTATCGCTGATTTTAGGCCGGTGAAGTCTCTAATATCCCTTTCGAAGTATTTTTGTGGCGTCAAATACGAGGCCAACAATTGGTGCATGCTTGGGTTCGTGGGTATTCCATTCGAAAATCCGGTAACGTTTGCCCCGAGCATTCTCAACCAAGCAACCAGCCAGCTGCCCTTGAATCCTGTGTGTCCGGTTACAAAAACGTTCCGTTGGTACCAGAAAGATCTTTCTATCACCATACTTTCCAAGGCGCGTTGCCAGATTCCCACAATGATTCGAGCAGGTTTTTGTCTCGCAGTGTGTCCATTGGTTGCCAAAAACCCTTGTGCTTGTAGGCGGTAAGTTGTCCCTCCTCGGCGAGTTGTCGCAAAGGCGCGTGCTCCCATATGGTGCTGTCATTGGTTAGGTAATTGAGTACATCAGTCGAAAGAACAAAAAAACCTCCGTTAATCAAAGAACCATCTCCGCTGGGTTTTTCTGTGAACTGGACTATTCTATCGCCTTCTGTTTCCAATGCGCCGAAACGTCCCGGTGGAGCTACGGCGGTCAATGTGGCTTTTGTGTTATTTGCCCGGTGATGTCGGATTAGCGCGCTTATGTCTACATCGCTCACACCGTCGCCGTAGGTAAAGCAAAAATCCTTCTCGCGTTTGAGGTGCGGAGCTATTCGGAGTAATCGTCCACCGGTTTGCGTTAACTCTCCGGTGTCTATCAACGTGATTTTCCATGGCTCTGCAGTTTTACGATGCACTTCGAAGCTGTTGTTACGCAAATCAAAAGTAACATCGGACGTATGCAAAAAATAGTTGGCGAAGTATTCCTTGATCACATACCCTTTGTGGCCGCAGCAGATAATGAAATCATTGATACCATGGTATGAAAAAAGCTTCATTATGTGCCAGATTATCGGCTTGCCTCCTATATGTATCATAGGTTTAGGAGTGACATGGGTTTCTTCTGCAATCCGCGTACCTAATCCACCCGCAAGTATTACTGCTTTCATCATTTTTCGCTTTGATATATGAGCCGATAGAGCTCAAGCTCTAGGCGACTTATGCTGGTTATGGTTCAGTTATTTTTAGGGTATGCTGAAACGAGACGCATCCTGAATCCGCTTCTAAGCTATAGATATGATGCACTAAAGTAAATGAACTAGTTGCCGATATCTTAACGAAGAGTTGAGAAGACAACTCCAGATTGTTAGTGGTGTTAAAAATGGTTGACTATATTTCTTCGTTGGGGGCTGGATCAGGTTTAAACACATCCAGCCTTGTTCAGGGCTTAGTTGGGGCAGAGCGAGCTCCCGCTGAGTCTCGATTGAATACACAGCAAGAGAAGTTTGAAGCGCAAATCTCATCCTATGGTGTACTGAAAAGCGCGCTGTCTACTTTTACCGAGCTTCTCTCCTCGTTAGCCAATAATGATACATTCAATGCGCGTTCAATTGCCTTTCCTACCACGGATCTGATCACCCCCAATTCGTTAGCAGCGGGTACTGCGCCTGGAACCTATCAGATTACAGTTGAAGATGTGGCAGAATCGCACTCTCTAGCCATGCCCACCGTTGCCGACAAAAATGCAGCGATAGGTATGAGTGGTACGTTGACTGTGCAGTTTGGAACCTGGACCTACTCAGGCCAAGACCCCCAAAGCTTTACCCTCAATGATGAAAAGGCTGCGCACAATATCACGGTCGAGTCTACAGATACTCTTGTCACTCTGGCTGAAAAATTTAACGATACCGATTCGGGTCTGCAGGCCAGTGTTATTAGTATCGATGGTCAGTTCCAATTGCTGCTTACTGCCCCCTCAGGAGCTGACAACTCTTTGAGAATTACTTCAGATGATGCAAGTCTCTCAAACTATGAGTTTTATGAGGGTAATTTTGCGGGTCCAACTCAGACCCAGATCGCTGCAGATGCGATTATCACGGTGAATGGCCTGACAATTACACGGCAGAGCAACGAAATAAACGATGTTATCGAGGGATTTGACTTTACGCTCAATAAAGAAAGCCCGGGTGAGAAGCTCACATTCACTGTCGAGGCCGATAAAGCAGTTGCCGAACAATCGGTGCGCGATTTTGTAGAAGGCTACAACGAGCTTTTTGCAACGCTGAACACTCTAACAGGCGTTTCAAAGGATCCCGACACCAACGCAACGGTTAGGGGGGGATTATATGGGGATGGTTCAGCGAAGGCCCTCTTCGGTCAGCTACGTTCGTTAATTAGTCAAACTGTCCCGGGCGTGGTATCTGGCTTCAATGCATTAACCAACATAGGTATACGGACGGAGCTTGACGGTACGATCTCAATTGAGGAGGGTGATTTCAAGCGGGCCTTTGAGTCAAACTTCGAGTTAATGGAGTCATTGTTTGCTACCACAATCAATACTGGAAACGCCTACGTTGATGGCTCCACGGGTAGCTTTTCATCACGTGCTACCCCGGGTAGCTACGACCTAGAAATAACGACTGATCCAACCAAAGGCGCAGTTACTGGTACGGCGCTTATTGGAGCTAGTTGGGACGCTTCAGATCCGCTTGCTGACTACAGTTTTGTTATAAACGTCAACGGCACGGAGTCGTCTACCATCGAGTTAACCGGTAACTACACCAGCGTAGAAGAGATACGCTCCGAGTTGCAGACCCTTATCAACGGCGATTCATTGCTTCAGTCGGTTGGGGCGGAGGTGGATGTGAGTTATGACCCGATCAGCAACAATTTTACCTTCACTTCACGCGAGTTCGGGGCGTCTTCAAATGTGAGTTTCAGCGTGGCGAGTTCCGATATGGCAAATTTGGGCGTCACAACGGCGCTTGTTGGTACAGCGGGCGTTGACGTGGTAGGAACTTTAGCTGGTGAAGCGGGATTTGGGTCTGGGAATGTTTTATTGCCCAGTCTGGATTCAGGTTTGTATGGTCTTAACTTTTCAGTGCGTCCCGGTGCGAATGCAGCAGGAACCTCCAGTATTGAATTTTCAAGAGGTTTCGCGGGAGGGATGTCGCTGTTGATTGAGCGTTTCTTGGCAACTGATGGCCTAGTAGCCCAGCGTGAGGAGCGTATAAACACACAGCTTGAGGATATTGCAGCGGATCGTGAGGAGCTTGACCGCAAAATGGAGCAGTATGAAGCGAGAATCAGCGCTCAGTTCTTGGCCATGGAGCAAATTATTAGCAATCTAAACTCCACTAGCAGCTCGCTGGACGGCATACTTGAGCGTCTACCGTTCACTGCCAGTAACAAATAATTGATGAAGGATGGCATGAAATGAATAAGCCCTTAGATACATATCGGAATGTTGGGTTAAGAGCATCAGTTGAAACCGCTTCGCCCCATCAGCTTATTACTATGCTATTGCAGGGTGCTTTGGAGGCGATTGCGAAAAGTGTTGGCGCAATCGAGCGAAAAAATATTGAAGAGAGAACAAAACAGATTAACAAGGCTACAGGTATTGTTCTTGAGCTGAGGGCTTGTTTGGACGAGGATAAAGGAGGTGAAATAGCGGCAAACCTCGCTAATCTCTATACGTATATTACCCAACTACTATTCCAAGCCAACCGTGCTAACGACCCGCAGAAGTTAGAGGAAGCTAAGACGCTATTGCTTGAAATTCTGGAGGGGTGGGCAGAAATTCCGCCGGAGTATCAACAGCAAGCCGTTTAGGTATTTGGGGCTTTTTCGTTGTTGGGATCAGGAGTGATGCCCCGGGCGTGGCCGCCACATTGATGCGATAAGCCATGTTTCCCAGCATAACCTGCGACTCGTCTACCATTCGACAGGTGCGGTTATTTGTTAGTGATGCCTCGTAAGTGCAACTCTAAATAAAATTCAAGATCAGCGTCTGAATGTCATGTACTCAGTTGAATAGGCGCAGTACGTCACCTTTTTGAGCATTTGCTTGGCTTAGTAGCGCAATAGTGATCTGGTTTTGCAGATCCAAACGGGCTTTCTCAGCCGAGGCAGCCGCATAGTCAGTATCCATCAAACGTGAGTACGCTTCCTGCGCACTTACGTTAGCACTGCTAAGGCTAGTCCCTGTGGACTCCAAGTGAGTACTCACAGCACCGATATCTGCCTGTGTCTGAGTAAGCTGGCTAAGTACGTCATCGATAGCGTTGAGTCTGCCGGCAGTGCTAAGTTCGCTGCTGCCCGCCAACGTTGCCATATCGATGGCATCTAGACTGAAGTCGATTGTCTCATTCGCCTCCGCGCCTACTTGTAAACTCACCGACTCGCCGCTGAATACAGGGTTGCCGTTGAAACTGGTGGTCGTTTGGATGCGCTCTAGCTCAAGTGCGAGTTGTTCATACTCTTTGTCAAGAGCCGCACGATCGCTATCGGTATAGGTGCCATTGGCGCCCTGCAGAGTAAGCTCGCGCATACGGCTGAGAATGTCAGTGCTTTGCGATAGAGCACCATTAGCCACCTGAAGCATGGAGATACCATCATTGGCGTTGCGAAACGCTATCTGCAAACTGCGCGTGGTCGCATCAATCCGCGTTGCAATACTCAACCCCGCCGCATCATCTGCCGCACTGTTAATACGCTGCCCAGTGCTTAGCTGCTGGTAGTTGGTCTCACTGCTACGCTG
>Ga0209955_1000103_pt1 | contig 34896 bp, 33 predicted proteins | sample SalPonA_A_H2O_MG_FD_185716 | JGI IMG/M metagenome (GOLD analysis project Ga0209955, IMG submission 185716) | Water microbial communities from South San Francisco under conditions of wetland restoration - Salt Pond MetaG R2A_A_H2O_MG (SPAdes)... | ecosystem: Environmental > Aquatic > Non-marine... | reverse complement strand
TTATAGAACGCGGCAGAAAAGTCACTTTGCTTGAGCCTAGTCACGACCTTGGGCCCGAATTAAGTATTGTAAGAAGGATGCGGGTCATACACTTGTTGAAAGAGCACGGCTGTGAACTCATTACACAAGCCCATGTCAAAAAATTTGCTGATGGCAAAGTGTTCTATCATCACAATGGGCAAGATATTTCTTTAGACGTTGATCAGGCCATTATCGCCCAGGGCGCTCAAACCAATTCAACCCTGGCTGACAGTATTGCTGCGGCGGGCTTTGATGTGGTCTCGGTCGGCGATTGCCGTGAAATAGGCTATATCGATGGAGCAGTGCACAACGCCAGACAAGCAGTTACATCCTTACACGATGAAACTAAGCTAGCGTGCTAAATTGCAGAGAAGGGACCTCCCCTTCTCGTACCTCTCATATTCTAGAACGATCAACATCACTTAAATCGGTCATTCGTACATTGGATCAACTAGCGCTTCAGATCTCTGTAAAAGTTCTCGTGGGGCCCGATAGCTTCAAGATAAACTAGACGTGGAACGTCATCTAACGTGTAACCAAGCAAATAAAGTTGCCCAGCACTGTGGAATTTGTATACACGTAAAGTGGCAAGGTCACCCTTCTTCAACTCGCCTACCTCAGGCGATACCGAAATTTCGGCTACAGCTGCATCGACATCCGCAACGATATTTGGCTTAAGCTTTTTATACGCCCGCGCAAAACGTCGTGTTTGAAGAATCTGCCAACTCATTGTTGTGAAGCTGGAGAAAAAGGTGTGGCGTCTTCTCGTTGCTCTGACATGGATATAAGAGATTCAGCTATAAATTCGGCAGGCAAATCAGGATTATCGAGAGCAGCCCGCCCAACCTTCGCCCAAAACTCAAGCTGGCCTTGGACGGTGCGAAATTCGGCTTTAGCTGCAGTTCTCGCCTGATTGACTAATTCATCATCTAATCTTACGGATACACTCATAATTTAATCTCCACTGAACTACCACAATTGTAGTAAACCATTGTTTGCGAGTAAAGTCTCAGCAATACGCGGGTAATTCAGAAGACGATATAATTATTTTTATTGTTAGTTATCTTCTCTCCAAAGCAGTCGGCTGCTGAAGGCTAATTCAGCATCAGACGGTGCTCACTCGAGGCACTACAATCGTGCTGACAAAGCTATCACCGATGGCAGGATCTGGTCTGAGAGCAGTCGCTAACTACCACCATCATCGATTGACTGCTCATGCGGGAGCTTTGCTGTTCGAGAACTATTTCTTTAAGGGCTGAGAATGCGGGATAGTTAGCGTTTCGAATTGTACGATCAAATCAGGACATTGCATCGAATGGCGTCAGTTTGAGTCTGAAGTACTACATTCAACCTGAAGCTAACAACGTTCACTCAATATAGCTCTAGCTTAACCTGCATATTGCGCTTTGCTTTACTGAATTTAGGCCCAAAAAAAGCCCAGCAAAAACGCTGGGCCTTTCTTAGTAGATGAGCTATCTAACTTAGAACTCGTAGCCCAATTCTACACCGTAGGTACGTGGTGCACCGTAGTTGTGGAGATTCAAACCAAGCGCGGGGCCATAGTTAAAGCCAAAGGTACGGTACTCTTCATCGGTAATATTCTTACCCCAGACCGAAATCACCAAGTCACTGCCGCTTTCCAAGGTCTGTGACCAAGAGATACGAGTATTAACCAACGTTCTTGCTTGGTTAGGTACTTGTGCAAAAGCAACAGGGGTATCCGGTGATGATGGAATGCCATCAGTATCATAAACGCCTGTTGAAGACGCAATGGAGACGGTTTCGCTCTGATACGACACATCCGTTGACCAATCCAATTGACCTGACGCGTTGCGCATCATTGTCCAATTCATAGTGGCCATAATTTGATCGTCTGGCACCATGCCTCGGCGAGCCAGTGATGTCATATCCAAGGTATTACCACCAGCAACGATCGCAGGGTATTTCTTAAAATCACCGGTCATGTAGTTGTAAGCCAAAGACAATAATAGATCTTCATTCGGGCTTACCAATAATGACAATTCAGCACCCTCACGAGTTGTAGCACCAGCATTCTCAATAGAACTTGTAACGGTGTTACCTTCTGCTAAAACGGTAGATACTTGGAGGTCATCATAATCGTAGGAGAACAACGCACCATTAAATTGTGCCTTGCCATCCCAGAACGTTGATTTCATACCCAATTCAAAACTGGTGACTGTCTCTTCATTGATAGAATCAGCTGTGTCATTTTTAACGTCAAAGAAATCACCGTTAAAACCACCGCTGCGATAGCCGGTTGAATAGGTTGCATAGACATTCATGTCTTCACTAACATCGTATTTAACGGTCAACTTACCCGAGAAATTATCAAAGTCCTGTGAGAACTCACGACCATATATGCCCGCACGCTCAGGCAGATTTTCTGCCTGTTCATTTGACACATAGTTATCTGCAACGGAGTAAGTAGCTGCGTTTCCAGTGAACTTAGCCGCGTAGTAACGGTTGATAAAGTTTGAGTTATAGCCGCGCCACAAATAGGTAATATCTTTAGTTTCTTCGGTATAGCGCATACCCAAAGTTACTGATAAATCACTGTCTTCTGAACCACGCCATGTCAATTGACCATAAAGCGAAGAAGCTTCACCACCCACATCATAAGATGAAGTATCCGACGTCGCTAATGGGAAAGAAGCCGTGCGATGGTTACGCGATTTTGATTCGTCATCGTAGAAGTACAAACCAGCAACATAGTCCAACGTGGGTGTAGTGCCTATCAACTGGAACTCTTGCGAGAACTGTTCGTGCTCTACACTCGCGTAGTTAGAGTAAACAGGTGCCGCACCACGATCTTGAATAGCGTTGATCATATTCAATGCTAAACCAAACTCTTCCGCTGCACCGACACCATAGTTCACAGGACCCGCTGGGATATCGTCAGGTACCACTTGGTTAAACAACAATCCACCAATGGTGAGCAAAGGTAAATCACCGATGATTCCGCCATCGGCAGAGTTATCCATACCGTCTAAGTCACCTACGTTGACATTCATTGCCTTACGGATACCAGTGATAGACTTTAAGGTAATATCATCGTGTTCAAAGGCTAATGTTAACGAGTGACTAGTCACATCGTTGCTCGAGCGGCTTGAAGCATCTGAATAACCCATACCTTCGCGGCTATCGGCACCCGCCAACTCACTATTTACCCATGAAATATAATCATCAGCCCAACCGACAAAGGTGTTTATTTCAGGCATTAAGAATGCCTGATAAGCAGGGACGAATGCTGCAGCGCCTTGAAGCTGTTTAACACCACCCGCCAATGCGGCAACAGTTTGAGCGCGCTCTGCACTGTTGACTGGCACACTTAAAGCGTAAGCAGGGTTAGCTGCGATGGCAGCGCCAACGCCAGGATCGCGGGGGTTAAAACCTACCACATCCATCATCTGTGCGTTTTCACTTAACTCATCGCTCGTATATGCATAATTCGCCGAGAAGTTGTCGTTCATATCGAAACGAAGAGCAACCCGATAACCACTACGATTTAAGTTTTCAAAACCGGGCAAATCAGGATTGGCATTGGCATATAAATCATCACGGTCACGGCTGTAAGCGCTCATCGCGAGACCTATTTTATCGCTTAAAGGTACGTCTACTCGACCACTCATGGTGCTTAGACCATAGTTACCTTTGCCGACTTTAAACTTGGCACCTAATTCCTTACCCGCTTGCTTAGTGATGAAGTTAACCGCACCACCGGTTGAGTTACGGCCATAAAGCGTACCCTGTGGACCACGCAATACCTCGATACGCTCAAGATCCATAGCATCGACGCCATTACCAATCATTTTGCCAACGTAAACGCCATCGACATATAGAGCGTTAGCTGGATCGGTAGCGGCACTGTTGGGGTTACCTGAACCCACACCGCGGATATAAATACTTAAGTTGCCACGAGACGAGGGCGCCTCATAGCCTTGGATACCTGGCACGCTGTCGATAAGAGAGCTGACATCAGTAATACCTTTACGCTCAATATCCGCTGCCGTGAAAGCTTCCATTGAGATAGGTGTGTCTTGCAAACTCGCTTCACGCTTTTCAGCCGTCACGATAACTTCTTCAAGTGCCGCTGAAGCGGTATGAGCCATTAAAATGGCAGACGCGATTGCCGTCTTCTTAATTAGCCAATGTCCTTTTTTCATAATATGCAGACCTTTTATGTTATGTATTTATAAAGTATTGCGGAGAGTGCTCTCTTTCGCAGCAGCTAAAATTCAAAACTACAATGCTCTAGCTGCAAGCGCGCTGTAGTCCATCCCCCAAATCATGGTTTATTTCAAACCCACTAAAACAATTGCTAGCATTAACACTATGACTTTACCTATGAACTAAATAGAGCAAATCAATTCAACTTAATTAGCACGAAAGTTCGTCCGCACGAACGTAAGTATTCATCCGCAACTGTTTATTATTTATGCAATGAGTATTCACCGGTCGAACCAACCATACAACCCCTTGGTCTCCTAGATTGTTAGTACATATGGATTATTCATCGCTGGATCGATATTTAAATATTTGGTAAGAATGTGTGCCATTGTCACCCTTTTTGACAAAACTTATTCATAGACCTAATGCAGGGTAAACCTTGGCGAGCAAGGAGACCTTCGAGCCATACGAGACTCAAAGGATTCAATGAAAATTACCAATAGACTTTGCTTTTACTTGAGGACCTTGGCAGCCTGCAAGGTGGCAATTTGTTCGGCAGTAAAACCCAACCCTGAAAGCACTTCTTGCGTGTTCTGCCCACATTCTTGCTGGCCATGACGAACACGACTGGGGGTTCGACTAAACCTCGGCGCTGGCGCAGGTTGAGCGAAGCCGTCAATCTCAACAAATGCCTTGCGAGCAACATTGTGAGGGTGCTGCTGACACTCCACAAAATCCATAATCGGCGATACACAGGTATCTTCATGCTCTAATAAATCACACCACTCGGCCTGGGTCTTTGATTTAAATAACTCCGCCAGTTGAGCTTTTTGCTTGGGCCAATCATGAACATCAAACTGCTGCTCAAGCACCGACATTGGACCATTCGCTAGTTCTAGCAAACGTTTCAAAAAGGGGGCCTCAATAGCACCTACCGCCAGATATTTTCCATCGGCGGTTTCATAGGTATCGTAAAAAGGTGCACCGCCATCGAGCAAATTGGCCCCGCGGTGTTTTTCAGACCAGCGCCCTATTTGTTTAAAACTGTGCATCATCCACATCATTAGAGACGCACCATCGACCATGGCGGCATCAACCACTTGCCCCTGCCCAGACTGCTGACGTTCCAATAGTGCAGCTAAAACACCCACCACCAAAAATAATGCTCCACCCCCCATATCCCCAATGAGATTTAACGGTACGGTAGGTTTTTCGCCATATACGCCTACCGAATTGAGCACCCCGGCAATAGCGATATAATTGAGATCGTGCCCGGCGCGTTTAGCGAGCGGCCCGTCCTGTCCCCAACCGGTCATTCTTCCAATCACCAAGCGAGGGTTTTTCTCCCAACAGGTCTCTGGAGCAAATCCTAGCTTCTCAAGCACACCGGGGCGATAACCTTCAATTAATACATCTGCCTTTTCTAGCAATTGCCATAAGGCCGCTTTACCCGCATCATCTTTAAGATCTAGCGATATAACATCTTTACCGCGCATGCTTACATCTTTTGGCAAGGTGATGTGTTGCGCACTACTTCGCTCAATGCGAATCACCCTAGCCCCCATATCGGCTAATAGCATGCCGGCGAATGGCGACGGGCCAATCCCCGCCAATTCAATAACGGTGTAACCTTGTAATGGCCCCATTAAAATATCTCCACCCTAAAAAACATCTGTTTAAATGCTTCGTTACTGACGTTTAATTAAAAATACCGAATCATTAGCATCCCATCATAGATCCAAAAAGATTCTAGATAACACGTTCAAAGTCGCCACATTTTGAGGATTTGGCCTAAAAGCAATCTCTCACCCAGACGATAAAACCAAAGCCCCGAGATTGCTTGCAAACCAATGCTAGTGTGATTGCTGTGCTTCTTTAGCAAGATGAAGAAATACAGGTACTTCACCCCCACCGTGAACAGCCAGAGCTGCACCTGATACATAGGCAGCTTGTGCTGAACACAGGTAGGCTACAGCATCTGCGATATCGGAAGGTTTAGCCATGCGCTTCAGTGGCAGCATGTCGGCCACGCGTTTGAAGCCTTCTTCGCCGCCATAATGCTCGACGCCAGCGTCGTGGTGAACCAAACCCACAATCAAGGCATTGACCCGCACATCAGGCCCCCACTCCATGGCAAGGGACTCCGTCGCATTCAATAAACCGGCCTTTGCCGCGCCGTATGCCGCCGTACCAGGAGAAGATCGCACCGCACTGACACTGGAAATATTAACGATGTTAGCTACCCCATCACTCCGCTTCATCGCATGGTAGGCCTGCTGAGACATCACTAATGGTGCAACAAGATTTAACTGGATGATCTTTTGGGTAAAACTTGCACTAGCTTCAGCAGCATCGACCGGCGGGCTCCCGCCGGCATTGTTCACAAGAATATCAAGACGACCATAATTGGTTAAGGCGGCATCAATAACCTGCTGTGACTGTTCAGGGTCACGAATATCTGCGGCAACAAATAATGCCTTACGTCCACCAATCTCTACTTGCTCTGAAGGCGCTCTGCGCCCACATATCACTACATTCGCACCCTCGCGAAGCAATATTTCGACAATGGCAGAACCGATATGCCCTGCTCCGCCGGTCACGATAGCGACTTGTCCTTGAAAACGTTGCATAACAGCTCCTAATAGGGGGGATGAATGGTTGAGGTGTTGTCGATGTTAAGTGCGGCACCATTGATGTGGCGAGACTCGTCACTGGCTAAAAATAACGCCAAATTGGCTACGTCTTCTGGCTGACACACAAAAGGCACACTGCGCGAATAGTCTTTACTACCATCTCGAGGTAGTTCAGCGGCGATTTCTCGCACCATATCGGTATTGATGCCATCGGGGTGGATAGAGTTACAGCGCACACCATTCGCGCGCAGCTTGCAAAGCACCGCGGTACTCATGGTTAAACTGCGCACGGCCGATTTTGCCGCAGTGTAAGCGCAAAACTCCGGCATACCCATTAGCGCAGAGGAAGACGACATATTGATAATACTTGCGCCACGTTGTTCCATTAAGGGTAGGCACTGTTGGATACCGATAAAAATGCTGTCGGCATTCACGGCCATCATTTCTCGCCACTGCGCCAAATTAATCTGATCGATCGTCCCCGCACGCAAAATAGCCGCGTTGTTGAATAAGATATCTAACCCACCAAAGGTGTCTAAGATCATAGCCACCCGATCTCGCCAAGCACCTTCATCCGAGACATCCATGGCAAAAGCATAATCCGACACGCCCTGGGCGGCGTCTAATAGTTGCGACTGATTGATGTCCGTCATAATGACCGTTGCACCTTCTTGGGCAAAACGCTTCGCTACCGCGAGACCAACACCGCGCGCAGCTCCGGTCACCAAGGCCACTTTGTTATGTATTCTCATAAGCCCTCCAATAATACGATTCATTGTATACGGCAAAACGCTCAAGTGACCTAATGCGAATAGACTAAATGACACTATTTGTCACCACAGCCACGACGCCATAGTGATAGCATAGTGGCATTAATCGGAGGACATAAGATGACGTGCATCACCGCAGAAACCCCCTTGGCATTGACTGAACTGGTAGGTCAAAAACTTGGCCCAACTCCCTCATTAATTATCGATCAACATCGCATCGATACTTTTGCAGAGGCGACGGGCGACCACCAATGGATTCACGTCGACCCAGAACGTGCAGCCACCGGCCCCTTTGGTAAAACCATAGCCCATGGCTATCTATCTCTGTCGCTGTCGAGTTATTTTTTACCGCAACTTATCACCGTTAAGAGCTTTAGTATGGGAGTTAATTATGGTGTCGACAATGTTCGCTTCCCTGCCCCTGTGCCTGTTGATTCAGCGCTTTATGCCGAAGGTGAGGTGGTCTCTGTTGAAGAGTTCAAAGGCGGCTACAAATTGGTGGTAAGAGTCAGCCTGATCGTTGAAGGAGCTGATCGACCCTCATGTGTGGTAGATACCATCAGTATCTTTTACCCATAAAAAAAGCCACCCAGCTGGGTGGCCTATGCCTTTAAAACGGTTAAAGCTTAAAGACGGTTTTAGCATTCTCGCGCAGGAACTTAGGCCACACGTGCTCTTTAAAGGGCACGTCTTCCATATCGGAAAAAATACGCTCTAAAGATAATCCCATAGGGAAATATCCCGCATACATGATTTTGTCGGCGCCGCGGGTATTGGCGAAATGGACAATATTTTCTGGATAATGCTTAGGTGCAAACGCACTGGTCATGTAATACAAATTGGGATACTTCAACATCAGTTTCCAAGCGAGATCCGTCCAAGGCTCACCGCCGTGGCGCATCACCACTTTGAGCTCGGGGAAGAACCAACAAATCTCGTCCAAGTGTTCGACCTTTTGCGGCTCCATAGGAATACGCGGGCCAGGCACGCCAACGCAGGGGCAGAAGGGAATATCTAAATCGACGCACGCCACAAACACCGGGTACCACTTTTTATCACTCAGCGATACCTGTGGGCACAATCCTGAGGGGAAAGCAGTCACGGCTTTAAGGTCGTACTCGGCATGCAAGCGACGAATTTTACGCACTTCATCCATACCGCGATTGGGGTTGGCGTCGTAGCAGGCAATAAAACGATCAGGATGTTTCTTCACCGCTTCGTTTTGCGTAAAGTACTGATCTTCGTCAACACCAATCATGGCCTTCTCGATGCCAAACTCATCCATTTTTTCAATGGTGTAGGCTATGTAATCGTCCTGCACACCCGTCTTAGGAATGTCCTTAAACATATACTGAGCGGGCATTTTGAACATCGCACGACTCTGTTCATCCATCAACAGTGGCTTAATAAAGTCGTAGTAGTCCGAAGTATCGTTGTTGGGTACGGCCATCATCAAATCGATAATGCCGATGTCCTTGGGATACGCCATAATTTTCTCCTATTTACTGGCCGTCGCTATAGGTAGGGTAGTCAGTAAAACCAGCCGCACCAGGGGTATAGAGTGTAGAAAAATCAATTTTGCTGAGTGGCCAGCCATGGCTGAAGCGCTCAACAAGATCGGGGTTTGCAATAAATGCACGACCAAATGACACCGCCGCTATATCACCAGCGGCAACGACTTGCTCGGCCTCGTCGAACTTGAAACTATCGTTAACAATAATTGCACCGCGATAGTGCTGTTTGGCTAATGCGATATTATCAATACCCGTGGAAGGCATACGAATGACATGCAACCACGCCAACTCACAGTGGCTGAGTTCTTCAAATAACGCCCTAAAGGTTTCCTGTGGGTTGTCATCGCTCAGACCATTAAAAGGATTACCCGGGCAAACACGAACGCCAATACGGCCTGCACCAATCGCTTCGCTGCAGGCTTTGACCAGCGCCAGAGGGAATCGCAAACGGTTAGCCAATGACCCACCGTATTCGTCGTCGCGTTGATTGGTACCTGTGGATAAAAACTGAGCGGGTAAATAGCCAGATGTAAAATGTAATTCAATCGCATCAAACCCCGCTGCGCGAGCATTGAGTGCCGCACGGCGGTAATCTGCAATCGTCTGTTCGATATCTTCCACAGTCATCGCCGTAGGCAGCACCATTTTCTGCATGCCGCGCTCGGTATAAATTTCATCCTGACAAGCAATCGCCGAAGGCGCCAGAGTTCGACTGGTAGGCGCCTTATTGTCCGGGTGACCCACCCGACCACAATGCATGACTTGGCAGGCAATTAGCCCACCCTTCTGATGCACGGCCTCTGTCACCGCCTGCCATGCAGCAATATGCTGGTCTGAAAAAATCCCGGGCGTTCTGCAATAGCCCTTACCATCGGCTGAAGGGTGAGCCCCCTCGCTAATAATTAAGCCGGCGGAAGCGCGCTGGGAATAGTAATCAACATGCAAATCGGTCACCAAATCATCTAAGGTGGCACGACTGCGGGTCATGGGCGCCATAATGACGCGATTTTTGAGCGCTAAACTACCCAGTGTTAACGGGCTTAGTAGTGCATGGGTCATAGTGTGGTCCTAACGTGTTCGAATATTGGGATTGGCACTACCGCGCCGCATCCACTGTAAAAAAGATTCCGCTGGCTGGGGAGCTGCCACCGGCGGCAATTGTGCCACCTCGGGGTTTTCCCAAAAGGTTTGCCAACTGGGAAACAACTGGTGAAAGGCACCCTCGTAGGGCTCGCGATCTGGCCAGCGCATTTTATTGTCGCCTACAGGTGGTTTATTCAAATCGGTAGCATACCAATAACACGGTAAGCGACGACGGAAGAACCACTGGCCGTCGATGCGCTCGTAGTGGTCCCAATAGAGCATTTGCATGATGACCCATTCAGAGCCGCCATCTGCACAGGGCGTTTCGTGTTCATTCTTAGAATACACCACACCAATAGCATGATCTGGGTCTTCAAATTCTATAATGTGGTTGCCAATATGGTGAGAAGTACCCGTAAATTGCTGGCGCAGCGTATCGTCCCACCAGGTTTTCATCGCGGCGCGACCAAAGGTGTTTTTCCCCACCTGAATATCTTCTGGGAATAAGCTCACCATGGCATCCAAGTCGCGCATATCTAACGCTAACGAATATTTAGCCACTAATTGTCTGATCGCATCCAAAGATTCCAGTCGATCAATTCTCTGTAATAATTCCTGCATTGTGACTCCTAATCCTATGAACTGGCGGCTGCGCGGCCCGCAAAACGACCACTCATGGTGGCATCGCCCACCGAAATACCCGAGGCATAACCATCGCCGCGACGCGGCACACCACAGGCAGTTCGCCCCGCAGCGTAAAGCCCCTTAATAGGTTCACCCAGAGTATTCTTGACCTCTCCAGCTAGCGTGGTTTCAAGCCCACCCAGGGTAAAATAAGGCATGTAAGCGCCATTGCCTGGTGTGCAATCTAGCGCCACCAGTGGCGGGGTTAAGGGCTTAAGCCAGTCCTGATGTTTGTGATAAAGAGGGTCTTGACCACACGCGGCGTATTGGTTGTAGTACTCCATAGTCTGCTGCAGCGCATCACTCGGCACAGGCAGTTCTGCGATCAATTCTTCGAGACTCTCACCTGTGGCGGCCACAGGCGCACCAAGGTAGGCTACCTTTTCGTAATCGGCATAATCTTCAACACTGAGAATAAAATACACCGGCCCCGGATCCTGACGTAGCAAGAAACTACCCACTCTGCCATGGTAGGCATCTTCGTTGATGAAGCGCTGCCCGTGACTATTCACCAAAATCCCGAAGGTCAAGGACGCTGGGGGATAGAACGGTAGGCTCACAAAACCCTCGTGCATGTTAATCGTGGAAGCGCCCACGGCCATCGCCATTTGTATGCCGCCACCGGTATCGCCGGGATTACCTATCGCCATCGAACAACGCAACAATTCCGGCGCATAGCGTTGCATCATTTCGCGGTTCATAGCAAATCCCCCGGCACACAACACAACACCTCGAGTGACTCGCACGGCTAATTCCTGCATATCGCGCCGAATTAATAAACCCACCACCCGGTGCTCATCGTCGACAATTAATCTGAGTGCGCGCGTTTCCAATGACACATCAATAGGGCGCTTACTGACAGCTTCAGCCATGATCTTCATGAAAAGTGGACCACCATTGTCGCCCCATACATTCAGATTATGGCCACGTGGAGCTGCAGGAATCGCATCAATGTAGGGCCAGGCTTTCTCGCTGCCGGTGTAAAGTAATCCATCGTCTGTGGTGGCCATAACCGCGCGGGCTTTAAGCTCTGAATCTTTGAAGGGTACACCGTGGCTGACTAACCAATCGAAATGTTCCACCGACTGCTCGCAGTAGTGGCGTATTTTTTCAGCATCGGCCTGTGGTCCATTACTAGCCAATAGATATTCATACATCGCCTCAACGCTATCTTCGTGCCCGCAAGCCTGTTGAACACGAGTACCCCCTCCTAAATATAACTCAGCAGAGCTTAGGGCGGTCGATCCACCGGGTGCTGAGGCGGCATCAATCAATAACACACTAGCCCCGGCATCAGAGGCTTCTATAGCCGCGCAGGCACCAGCACCACCGAAACCCACCACCAACACATCGGTCGTCGAGTGCCAATCCTCAATTTGGTGCTGATTAAGTGGGGCGTAGCGCGGCAGTGACATACTGTTTCCTTATAATATTGCTACACATTAAGCGCCAAAGTCCCATGATGCAGCGTCCATTTGGACGATAATAGAAAATCCTTAATTAGTCCGAATGGTGGATTTGTTGAAAGCGGGCATTGCTTATTGTAATGGCATCAATAACAACAGGAGATATCCACTATGCAGTGGTACACCGGAAATACTTTCTATGACTCACTTCTCATCGCCGGCTTTGTTTATGTGGTGTTAATTTTTGTAGGCAGCCTCTTCGGAACAGCTGCCTATGGTGGACGGTTCGGTGGCGGCAAGCGCAACAAGGGCATCAAACTACACGCCAAAACTGGCTGGATCATCATGGAATTACCGGGCATTTTGGTATTTCCCATTGTGTTCTTTATGGGTAGCAATGCCGATCAAACCGTACCGCTATTCTTTTTAGCGATATGGATGATGCACTATACCAACCGTGCGCTTATTACCCCCATGCTAATGCGTGTGCAACCAGGAACTAGCTCTTCATTTGCGCTCAACGTCGTCATCGCCGGTTGGATCACGCTGTTTTTACACGGCTACTTCAACGCGGCTTATATCTCAGAAATTGGCACCCAGTACACCATCGACTGGTTCAGTGACCCACGTTTCCAAATCGGCTTGGCCATTTACCTGTGTGGTTTCACACTGAACATCCACTCCGACTACATCCTGCGGAATTTACGTAGCAGAAATCCCAGCCCCGATGAGCCTCGCTATAAGATTCCTTTCGGTGGTGGATTTAAGTTTGTCACCTGCCCGCAGTATTTGGGTGAGATTTTGTCGTTCACCGGTTTTGCCATTATGACCTGGAACTTGGGGGCGGTATTCGTCTTGCTAATGACCATAGGTAACTTGGTACCCCGCGCGATCTATACCCATCGCTGGTTCCACAAGAATTTTGAAAACTACCCCAAAGAACGTAAAGCGGTTATACCTTTCATACTTTAACAAGCATTTTGACTCGATATTGGCCACCCGTGCGGTGGCCTTTTTTTGCCCTCAGCAAACAACCTCGTTAATAGTCACTGTCATTTAGCACCATTCACCGAGAACTGCCACAAACGCCGTATGACCCTTATTGGTTAACGTTTGCGTGATGGGCCCGTCGTGCCATAGGTGACTGCCTGGCGCAAAAGAAATCACTCTGCGACTACCCGTGGCGTCAGCAAATTCAATATTGGCATCCGATAGCGATACCGTGAGTCCACTAAAACCATAATGAATTTCACCCGTGCCTTCACCTGGTTCCAAAGTGATTTTGTAAAACCGTAAACGTTCTGACGGGTACAATGGCTCTAGTTTACTGTGATGAGAAGCCACTAATTCGGTAGCATCAACCACTGGCGGCAACTTTTTAACCTCTGCGCCAATCATGTGCATTAAACCGGTGCCGATATTTCGAACTCGGTGGATTAATGGCTCACTACCATGCTGGCGACAAAGCGACAAACCACAAGGAAGGTCGTGTATCTGTTCTTGTTCCGATTGGTAGGTTTGGTCATATACCTTCGTATCATTTACCGTGACATACATGGTGTCGATATCGTGGCGGTGATAAAGCGAGGTTTCACCGGGGGCAAAGCGCACATCATAGACCCGACAATAATCGTTTTCAAAGCGATGATAATGCTGTGGTTCATCATAGACTTCGACAAAATCTGCGCCTTCTAATTGAGTAGGTCTTACTTGCTGCAAGCGGCTAGGGGCTTTGGTTGGCATGATTGAACTCCAGACACAGTAAAGTAAAGGCTAGCCGAGTTACTTTAACATTTTAAACACACCTACGGTCAGCAACGGAAGTATATAAACTACGCCAAACCCAATGGCAAGATAAGTATAACCTTGCCCAATGAGTGTGGTTGTCCCAATCTATCCCAGTGATAAATTGATTGTCGTTGATGAACAAGAAAAAATTTCCTGACTTCTCTTACAAAAAAGCCCTCGTTGGAGGGCTTGATTATTGATTAGCTCGGTAGTCTTACACCGATGGGTTTGCTATTCAGTTTAATATGCTCTGAACGCGGATGAACCTCTTCCCACAGACGGGTGTAACCCGTCTTAGCAATACGCCAATGGCCATCTTCCTTGCGATATTCGTCTTGATACAGTGCGCTGCCCATAATGGTAACGTTATGTTTTAGGTGCACAAACATATCATTCAGGTACCAAATACCCGTGGCGTGATCACCATCAACATCGATCTCTGGGTGGTGGCCGTTGTGCATCCCAAAGGATTCAGCTTTAAAAGCTCTTTTATAAAAGGCTTCTAAGGCATCCCAACCCTGTAGATCAAAATCGTATTCCGCGCCTTTAAAATGAGCGTGGGCATCACTACAAAACACCGATTTTAAACCTTCGATATCTGCGGTATCTAGGAATCTAAAATAGCGTGCTTTCAATTGTTTAATAAGCTCTATCGCTTCTAAATCCAGCATGATCAGTCCTGATAATTATTAATGTGTTTGGCTGCTTGATAAGCCATCGTCATCGCCGGTCCCAACGTCGCACCAGGACCTGGATAGGTCGGCAAAATAGCCGCTGAACAGTTACCCACGGCATACAGCCCTGCAATATTTCCACCATCTTCCCTTTGTACATTAGCGTTGATATCCGTATCGAGTCCGCCTAATGTGCCAAAGTCACCCGCTTCAATGCGCATAGCATAGAATGGCGCTTCTACAATGGGGGCCAAACAAGGGTTGGGTTTAATCGATGGGTCGGCATAGTAACGGTCGTACTCTGACTCACCACGATGGAAATCTTCATCCACACCTGTTTTGGCAAAATGATTCATTTTATTTATGGTGTTTTCCAAACCTTCGGCATCTATACCCATCTGTTCAGCCAACTCGCGTATGGTATTAGCCTTGGCCACAAAGCCTGTTTCATACCACTTTTTAGGAATTGTCCAGTCGGGTTTCATCGACTCTGTCATCAATGGGCCAACGATATAGTTGCGACGGAAATTGGCATCGAAAACATGGTAAGCCGGGGCGCAAGGATTGTCATCGCTGTGGGCTTTGAATAGTTCCTTTTGGAAAGCCATGTAGTTTTGAGACTCGTTGGCAAAACGCTCGCCCTTTTTGTTAACCACACAGGAGCCTGGGAAAGATTTTTCCATAATACTCAAACGAGGCGCTTCTTCGTCTGGAACACACAATGTCGTCGACCACCAGGCGTTTTCCATCAGGCGTGTTTTAGCGCCTAGCGCCTGACCCGCAAGGAGAGGATCACCCGTATTGTGGGCACAGCCTGCACTCCATTCGGTATTGGTCGGCTGGGGTAAATACTTTTCTCGCAACTGTTGGTTCTTTTCAAATCCACCTGCGGCGAGCACAACGGCCTTGCGGGCGCGAATGCGCTGCGCTTTGCCCTTGTGCAGCACTTCTGCTCCAATCACTTTTCCGTCTTCAACCAACAACTGAGTCATCGCCGTATTAAGCTGTATTGGAATATCGCGATCCAACACTGAGGCATACAAACGACCCACGCCAGCTGAACCGCAGCAAAGGCGACGCGATATTTTTGTACGTAAGCGCCAGGGAATATCACTCACATAATCCCAAATCATTTTTGCCAGCAGTTTCTTCCAACCCGGCAGCTGTACCATCAAGACATGAGCTTCTACTTGAGTAAAGTGAATCACGCCAAACATACGCATCATGAAGTGGGTATAAGTGAGGTTTTTGTAGTTAGATCCAAGCTCAGATGCCATAAAAGGTGCCGGCTCTAATGAACGGTGACCTGCACGAGCACCAGGTAAGTTGGTGTAGTAGTCGGGGTAGTGCTCCAATGATTCGTAACGCACGCGGGTGCGATCGTGTAAAAACTGCAGCATTTTCGGACCGTTGATCAGATAGGCATCAACGAGCTCATCTGGAACGTCTTCACCTGCTAAGGTTTGGCGCAAATACTCGCGCGCATCTTCAAAGCTATCCTCGGCACCACAGGCTTTTGCATAGTGGTTATTAGGAATCCAAATACCACCGCCCGAGGTCGAGCTGGTGCCGCCTACCTTGTTAGACTTCTCGATGATGAGCACATCTTTACTGCCCATCTCGTAGTTACAAATCGCCGCTGTTAGGCCACCGTTACCGGTACCGATAACTAATACATCGACTTCGCGATCCCAATTATTGTTGTTTTCCACCGCTTTTCTCCTATTGCTTAACAGACTTCAAATAAACCCGCTGCGCCCATGCCACCACCAACACACATGGTGATGACGACATAGCGTCCACCGCGACGCTTAGCTTCCAAAAGTGCATGGCCGACCATTCTCGCACCGCTCATACCAAATGGGTGGCCAATCGAAATAGCGCCGCCATTGACATTTAACTTACCTGGATCGATTCCCAATTCACGCTGACAATATAATACTTGGCAAGCAAAGGCTTCATTCAATTCCCACAGGTCAATATCTGCAACACTTAATCCGTGTTTGGCCAACAATTTAGGCACCGCAAATACTGGCCCAATACCCATTTCATCGGCACCACATCCAGCTACGGCTAAACCGCGATAAATGCCCAGTGGCGCCAAACCTTCTCGAGCAGCGCTCTCGGCATCCATTAGCATCACTGCTGAAGCGCCATCGGACAACTGGGAGGCATTACCTGCGGTAATGAATTGACCGGCGCCACTAAACTGACCCTCGCTCATCACCGGCTCAAGCGCGGCAAGGCTTTCATAGCTGGTTGAGGGGCGATTGCCCTCATCTTTTTCAAGCGTCACCTCATGGTGGCTGACCGTCTTGGTCTCTTTATCAAACACTTCTTTGATCGTTGTCATTGGAACTATTTCTGCATCGAACAAGCCTGCGCTTTGTGCAGCGGCGGTTCTTTGCTGGCTTTGCAAAGAGTAGCGATCTTGGTCTTCGCGACTAATACCATAGCGCGAAGCCACAATTTCAGCCGTTTCTATCATGCTGATATAGGCGCGCGGCGATCGTTCCAACACGGTTTGTGACACATTGCGGAAGGTATTTTTGTGTTTGTTCTGTACCAGCGAAATCGACTCTAGACCACCGGCAATAGCAATATCCATTTCGCCGGTCATGATCGACTTTGCGGCCGTTGCAATGGTCATCAATCCCGATGAACACTGTCTGTCCATAGTCATACCGGGCACGCTTTCAGGCAAACCACCGGCGATGGCGCACAACCGTCCTAAGTTATAAGCTTGGGTGCCTTGCTGAGCAGCCGCGCCCATAAAGACATCTTCAATACGCTGCGGATCTACCCCGGTTCGCTGCATCAAGGCATCGATAACGTGGCCTCCCATGGCTGGCGCTTCGGTGTTATTGAAGGCACCTCGAAAAGCTTTGCCGATGGGGGTTCGGGCGGTAGCAACAATGACCGCGTCTCTCATGGTATATCTCCTAGGCGTGTTGGCTGGACACGGAGACAACTTCTCCGGTCATGTAACTGGCGTAATCTGAAGCGAGGAAGACCATCACATTGGCCACCTCCCACACTTCTGCTGGTCGACCAAAGGCTTCCTTGGCCGCCAACTGTTCCAATAATTCTGGTGGTGTGGTTTTACGTAAAAAATCGTGCATGGCAATACTGGGGGACACCGCATTGATGCGGATACCATAGGGGGCAGATTCCATGGCTGAACAGCGCGTAAGCGCCATCACGCCAGCTTTTGCGGCGGCGTAGTGACACTGCTCAACCTGTGCTCGCCAACCCAATACCGACGCATTATTAACAATCACTCCTGACTTGCGCGGCTGCATGACCCGCAACATGGCACGCGTCATACGCATGGTGCCGGTGAGGGTCACATCGAGCACACGGCTCCACTCTTCATCGGTCATATCAACCAACAACTTAGTGCCACCAAGACCAGCATTGTTAATTAGTACATCCACACCACCCGAGGTGTGTTCGGCCCAATCGACCAGTGCCTGAACATCGTCTTCGACGGTCACGTTGGCCACCTTGCCCGCCACGTGGCAGTCGGGATTAATCGCCGCCAACGCCTCAACCGCTTTGGCCAAACGCCCCTCATGGATATCACTGATCATCACCACGGCAGCGCCTTCTTCGACACAGCGCTGGGCGGCAGAAAAACCAATACCGGCCCCTGCAGAAGCGGTAATTAAAATCTTTTTACCCGCCAGCAGCTGGTGGCCACCGACATAGTTGGGTGCAGCTGGAATCATGATTGACCTCTTGGTTCTCGTGGTAAGCCCAGCGCGCGTTCGGCGATCAGGTTACGTTGAATTTGATTAGTGCCGCCATAAATGGTGTCGGCACGGGTAAATAAAAACATCGACTGCAAACGGTTAAGCTCATAGGGTGCGGCTGGTAAAACTTCGGCCTCTTCGCCTAGAACATCCATCGCCAACTTGCCAAGGTTGCGGTGCCAACTGGACCAATACAGTTTATAGATCATGGCTTCTCGGCTGAGCTGGCTGCCATCACCCCCAGACAGCATGCGCATCGAATTGAAACGCATCGTTCTCAATCCCATGTGTGCCTCTGCGATACGCTGGCGAATGGCGGGATCTTTAGCTGAGCCATTGGCTTTGGCGTGGCGAATAATCTCGTCCAATTCATTTTGAAACAGCATCTGTTGGCCGAGCGTAGAAACACCGCGCTCATACCCTAATAACGCCATGGCGACTGCCCAACCTTGGCCGGGCTCACCCAGAATATCAGTGGCGTCACACACGGCATCATCAAAGAACACTTCATTAAACTCAGCAGTGCCGGTCAACTGTTCAATGGGACGGACAGTAACCCCGGGCTGGTCCATGGCAACCATGAAAAACCCTAGACCTTTGTGGCCGACCTGGCTTGGATCGGTGCGCGCTACCACAAAGCAGTAGTGGGATTCGTGAGCGAGTGAGGTCCAAACTTTTTGACCGTTGATACGCCACTGTTGAGTACTGCTATCAAATTCAGCTCGGGTTTTAACATTGGCTAAATCAGATCCAGCGCCGGGTTCAGAATAACCCTGACACCAGTATTCACGACCCGCCAAGATACCCGGCAGGTACTTAGCCTGCTGCTCGGGGGTACCGTACTCTATGAGTGTTGGGCCCATGAGGGTTTCGCCAATATGACCTACTCTGCCTGGGCCGCCGGCACGGGCGTATTCTTCATTAAAAATCACCTGTTGCTCAATGCTGGCATTTTTACCACCATGACTCTCAGGCCATGCGATGCAAGTCCAGCCGCCCTCGGCTAAACGCTGTTCCCATGCCTTGCGCTCTTCAACAAATACATGCTCGTCACCAGGGCCACCTCTAAAGCGAATATCTTCATATTCACCACAGAGGTTGGCTTCTAACCATGCGGCGACTTGTTCACGGAAGGCCTCATCGGCCGCACTAAAACTTAATTTCATGCCGCGTCTCCATCGAGTAATAGGGAGGCCAAACGCTCGCGATGCCAATGGGGTTGTCCCAAATAAGCTTCAAGGGCTCGAGCGCGTTTAAAATACAATTGAATATCGTATTCGGCGGTAATACCCACACCACCGTGCAACTGAATACCCACCCCTGCGGCAAAGAAACTGGCTTCGCTGGCGTAGGTATTGGCGATGGATGCTGCTTCTTGTAAATCGCGGAGATTGGCACTACCCGCCATAAATTCATCCGCAATACAGACAGCGTAATACAGGGCAGAACGAGAAGACTCAAGCTTGACCATCACGTCAGCACACTTGTGCTTGACCGCTTGAAACGAGGCGATGGTGCGACCAAACTGAATACGTTCTTTAATATAGGCCACTGAACTATCGAGGGATTGCTGGGCAACCCCCACCATTTCGGCCGCGGCACCGATGCGCGCCAATTCCAAGGTTATCTGAACAATAGCGCTGCCCTGTTGAGGATCACACAAACGCTCGACATCTTCGAGTTTCACCCCATTGAATTCGACCCGCGCTAAACGGCGAGTCTGGTCCATACTCGCCAGCGCTTCACGCGTTAAACCTGCGGTGTCAGTTGCCATTTTAAACAGCGACAAACCACTCGCTTCACGTACTGCCACGATTAGCCATTGCACGCTATCACCATTCAACACATGGCTGGCACTACCGTCTATTACTCCGCTCTTCAATTCAGGCAATGCGGCATCTGCCTGCCAGCTACCGTTCGCATCAGTGTGAACCAAGGCCGCTGTTTGACCCTCAAGCAAAGACTCGATTAACTGGGTTTTGGCGTCGCTATTAGGGCATTGTTTGAGGGTGTACAAGGCCATGCAGACCGTGGCAAAAAAAGGCGAACACAATAGGCGACGCCCGGTTTGCTCGAGCAACGCAGCGAGTTCAACAAAGCCAAGTCCCAGACCACCCTGTTCTTCATCGATAGGCAGAGCCTGCCAGCACAACTCTTGGGTGATGCGCTGCCATACCTCGGGGTCATATCCCATCGAGGATTGCATCGCAGCTCTAACAGACTCACTGGTTGATACTTCTTCAACAAAGCTTGCCGCCATGTCTTGAATCATCAATTGCTCTTCGGTAAATCGAAATTCCATAATCAGCCTCTATTTAGCTACCGTAGACCGCTTGTGCAGGAACTTCATTCGCCACTAACTCGTCCATGGCCTGGTTGAGTTCTTCTAATGTCCACTGTGCGCCACGGTCGAGGCCTGCTGTGGTTCGCCAGCCATCGGCGATAGATAACTTACCCCCTTGGGATTCGAAGACGCGACCGGTGATGTGGGAGGATGCTTCGGAGCAAAGCCAAGCCACAAGGGGAGAAACATTCTCTGGTGCCCAGTAGTCAAAAGATCCATCCTTAGGGGCCGCCATGGTTTCCGCCATCCAGTCAACTGCAGTGGTCATGCCAGTGCGAGCCGCAGGTGCGATGGCATTGGCGGTAATACCGTAGCGGCGCAGTTCAGCCGCTTGATTTAGGGTTAGCGCCGCGATACCCGCTTTGGCCGCGGCGTAGTTTGATTGACCCACTGAACCCTGTAAGCCAGCACCAGAGGTGGTGTTAATAATTCTGGCCACCGGCATTTCGCCCGCTTTGGCACGATCACGCCAATACCCTACCGCGTGGCGACTTGTACAAAAATGGCCCTTGAGATGCACCGACATGATGGCATCCCACTCTTCTTCACTCATTGAGGCAAACATGCGGTCGCGGTTAATACCCGCATTGTTGACCACGGCGTGCAGATCGCCAAAACTTTCAACCGCCTGTTGAACAATATTAGCGCTGTCGGCAAAGTCGGTAATATTCGAGGTGTTGACTTCGGCGCGTCCACCGTTGGCAACAATGTCATCCACGACTTGTTGGGCGGCTGTTTGGTTGATGTCGTTAACAATCACCGCTGCGCCATGGGCGGCTAAGTAACGTGCGTGCGCTGCACCCAAGCCACCGCCTGCACCGGTTACGATAACGACACGATTCTGGCAAAAAGAACTTTTCATAATGGCTTCCTATAATCTTTCTAGAATGGTGACATTAGCTTGGCCACCGCCTTCGCACATGGTCTGTAATCCATAACGCACTTGGCGTCGTTCCATCTCATGCAACAGGGTGGTCATCAATTTTGTGCCGGTCGCACCAAGAGGGTGCCCCAAGGCAATAGCGCCACCATTAACATTGGTTTTGTCATAGTCGTAGCCAGTGTCTTTAAGCCACGCCATAGCCACCGAGGCAAACGCTTCATTAATTTCAACCAGATCAATGTCGGCAAGTGAAAGGCCCGACTTCTTCATGGCATATTCAGTCGCAGGAATCGGAGCCGTGAGCATCCAAATCGGGTCAGCGGCACGAACACTCATGTGGGCAATGCGCGCTCGTGGCGTGAGGTTGTAACGTTTCAAGGCTGCTTCTGATACGACCAACACCGCAGACGCAGCATCACAGGTCTGACTAGACACACCCGCAGTGATGCGGCCACCTTCTTGTAAAGGCTGTAACTCCGCCATTTTTTGTAGCGAGGTTTCACGAACAGTTTCGTCCATGGTGCATCCGCCAACAGGAATGATTTCTCGATCAAAATATCCAGCCTTAATGGCATGAGCAGCGCGCTGATGCGAGTTCAACGCAAATTGTTCCATCTCTTCGCGACTGCAATGCCACTTTTCAGCGATCATTTCAGCAGAATTGAACTGTGAAACCGGCACATTACCGTAGCGAGCAACCCAGCCTTCGCTACCACTAAAGGGGTCGTTGAACCCCATGGGTTGGGCAACCAACATGGCAGACGAGATGGGAATCGATGACATGGTTTGCACACCGCCAGCCACTACAACATCCATACACCCCGACATAACAGCTTGCGCGGCAAAGTGTACCGCCTGTTGTGAGGAGCCGCACTGACGATCGATAGTGGTACCGGGCACACATTCAGCTAAACCCGCCGCCAGCCATGCGGTACGGGCGATATCGCCTGCCAATGGGCCGATGGTATCTACACAACCAAAAATAACATCATCGTAGTCGCTATCTGGAATCGAATTTCTTTCTACCAAGGCTTTCAAAACGGCGCCGCCAAGATCGGCTCCGTGCATTGCCGCTAACGAACCGCGACGCCTCCCCGTGGGAGATCGCAGGGCATCAACAATATAAGCTGCAGTCATCTGCACACTCCTAATCTATGGCTTCGACATCGCGAATATTGCGACGACCGAAGGTGAATTCTGGCCCTAACAGAGCCTTGGGTTGGACTAACCATTCATGGATGCGATTTTTGTGGAAACCGACGTCGCCCCACTCATTGGCCAATGCCCACACTCGCTTCGCCCAAATATGGACATCGCATTCCCAGGTGTAACCCATAGCGCCAAACACTTGAATGCAGTGTCTTGCAGCAAGTTGCGCGGCTTGAGTTGCACTCACTTTGGCATGCGAGACTGCCCAGTCAGCACGATTGGGTGCCACTGCCACGGTGTAGGCCGCGCGGTAGACGACGGGTTTGGCAAATTCAATTTTTACCGCACAGTCAGCGAGCAAATGTTTTACAGCCTGATTCACACCAATGGGTTTACCAAACTGCTCACGGTCACAACTGTAGCGCACTGCCTGTTGCACAAGCGCCTCAGCGAGACCGAGCAATTGCGCTGCGTTAGCCAGAGCACCACGATTTAATGTGGCTTGCCATAACTCAGATCCGAGCTTGCCATTGCTCAAACAAGTACTACCATTGGGCTTGCATTTAACAGCACAAATGCGGCGAGAACGGTCAACGCTTACCGCGCGATCAAATTCAATCTCTGACTTATCAATCAAGTGAATATCATCACCAAACTGCAGCAGTAAATGGTCGGCTTGTTCTGCGAAGTTTAGGTAGGGGTTAATCATCGGCGCGGTGAGAACCCGTTTTTCACCGGTGGCCATGGAGGCCAATAACTCACCTATGCGCTCGCTGGGCTGTTCCGCTTGTAACTGGGCTAACATAGGGGCCGCTATAAAACTATGATCAATCACTGGCTCAGGGAGCGCTGCCTTACCACAGGCCTGTATCATCATAATGATATCGTCGAATCGAAGCCCCAGGCCATCGTGCTCCTCTGGAATCAGGGTGGCCATAGCGCCTAATTCGGCGAGCCCTTGCCATGTAGTATCATCAAAACCGTGCTCGCTTTCCCAGCGCTGTCTAATCTGCTCTGGCGTCACATTGTCGGCGAGAAAGTCCGCCACCGTTTGCTGAAAAAAGAGCTGCTCTTCACTAAAAGTAAAATCCATAACCCGCTCCTAGCGTCTTGGCATACCGAGCAATCGCTCAGCAATAATGTTGCGTTGGATTTCGTTGGTACCCGCGTAAATCGGACCACTCTGAGAGAACAAGAAGCCGTCTAGCCAGGCCGATACCAAAGCCTGATCTGGGGCGTTACTGTCTTCTACCTCAGCCCTTGGGCCGAGTAAAGACAGTGCTGTCTCGTGAATTTTGATATCCAATTCAGACCAGAAAATTTTGTTGCAGCTAGACTCGGGGCCAATCTTGGCACCCTGCTGCAAGCGCGAAGCAGTTTGGTAGGTCGACAAGGAATAGGCTTCGGCTTCCATGTAACATTGCACGACGGCATCCTCTATCGATAAATCGAGAATATCGTTTCTGCGCGAGCGGTATAATTCAACGAGCTTCTTACTCGCTTGTTGAAAGCGGGCGGGGCTGCGCAACATCAAGCCACGCTCAAAACCTGCGGTAGACATCGCAATCGACCATCCTTCTCCCTCGCCACCTAACAGGTTATCTGCCGAGACACGCACATCGTCAAAAAAGATTTCCGCAAAGCCGGGCAAACCATTGAGCTGAGGAATAGGACGAACAGTGACTCCGGGGGCATTCAATGGCACCAGAATAAAAGACAACCCATGGTGGCGACTGGAATCTGGGTCGCTGCGAAATAAACCAAACACCCAATCGGCAAACACCGCGCGCGTTGACCAAATCTTTTGACCATTAATCACATACTCATCACCATCGCGGTCGGCTCGACAACGTATCGATGCCATATCACTACCTGCACCTGGTTCAGACCAACCCTGCGCCCACATTTCTTCGCCCGCCGCCATGGCGGAAATGAAGCGTGATTTTTGGGCTTCGGTGCCATATTCCATCAGGGTTGGACCCAACAGAAAAATACCGTTTTGGTTGACCCGCAACGGCGCTCCTGCACGGTAATACTCTTCTTCAAAAATGAGCCATTCAATTAAATCACAGCCTCGGCCACCATACTCTTTAGGCCAGGTCACCATACCCCAATCACCTTTAGCGAGGGTCTTTTCCCATTCGCGGTGGGCGGCAAAGCCTTCAGCAGTATCAAACGATGGCAGTCTTTCTACTGGCACGTGCTCACGTAACCAGTCGCGGATTTCCATACGGAAATCCTGCTGCTTAGCGGTATAAACAAGCTCCATTAGGCGTCCTCTGATTTATTTGCTTGGGCCATTTTCTTAGCGTCAAAGCCACCGAGCTTATCGCCAGATACTAAATCGTTATGGGCATGACTAAAGTGATGCCAAGCAAAGGCAGCGTCCATGGTGGCGCGCTTACCTTGCTGATCTTCTGCAAAATTGATGGCTTGCTTGGTCAACGCCAAACCTAGACGCGGCATGGCCGCGATTTGAGTGGCTAGCGCATCCACTGTGGTAGAGAGCTCGTCGCGCGAAACGACACGATTCACCATGGCCAATTCATAGGCGCGTTGGGCACCCATTTTTTGCCCCGTAAATAGGAATTCTTTAGCAATGCGCGGTGGCAATTCAAAGGGGTGAGCAAAGTACTCCACACCGGGAATACCCATTCGAACCACAGGGTCTGAGAAAAAAGCATCATCAGTCGCGACAATTAAATCGCACACCCAAGCCAGCATGAGTCCCCCAGCAATACATGCGCCCTGAACCGCAGCGATGGTGGGTTTGGGAATTTCGCGCCAGCGACGGCACATACCAAGGTAGGCCTCAGCCTCGCGCACATAAAGAAATTCACCGCCCTCTTTATTGGCATGGTCATACCACATAGTGACACGATCTTGGCTATCGTTAATATCACGCCCCGGGGTACCGATATCGTGCCCAGCCGAAAAGTGCTTGCCCTCGCCCTTGAGCACGATCACTTTTACTGTATCGTCTGCCACGGCTGCCTTGAAGGCGGCATCCAGTAGATAGGTCATACGTGCATTTTGGGCATTGTTGTAGCGAGGACGATTCATCGTCACCGTAGCAATACCCTCTTTCACTTCATACAGGACAATATCTTGTTCTTCTTGGTAATCCGTCATGGCGACCTCTTATGCTGTCCGAATGCCGGGTGGGTTATCGGGAAGTTGTTTGGCACGAGCGTTGAGTGGATCGAGTGCTGCAATAATGTCTAATTGCTTTGCCGTTGGCGCTGCCGTGGTAGCTAAATTCTCAGCGACTGATAAATCAAAACCCGTGTTGTCGAACACTTCTTCTAGCGTTACACCGGGGTGAAGCGAGATCACTCGTGGGGAAAAGCCCTCACCTCGCCAATCCATAATGCAAAGATTGGTAATGGCGACGCGAATATCGATATCGCTCAACTGGTAACCTCGAGGCAAGCGCGCCGCGTTGTAACCGACTGAGGCAACTACATCGCACTCACCTTCTACAAATACTCGCTTGTTGTGTGATGGCACAAAAAAGGAGTTGGCGTGGCAAATGGAATTACCCGGAAATCCTCGCACTCCCAACATCTGGACCTTGGGCTGCTGATACGTTCCACCCAAGGCAGAAATATTTGCCTGGCCAAATCGATCGACCTGGCTTGGCCCCACCATAGCGTGACGTCGACCACTCCAAACGTTGTCAAAAATACGCGAGAAACCCATCCACGTTTCGAAGGCCTGGGCATCGTCGGCTTTGCGACCGCTCACTGGGTTTGGCTTACTTAACAGCCACGCTTCACTGTCGGTCATCATCATATCTTGATTAAACGTCGACATCGCCAAGCTTGCTGCAAGTCTGGGCAGCAAGCCAATACCGGTAGCCAACACTTCACCATCATTTCTAAATGCTTCTGCAGCCGCGCACACCATTAATTCGGCAAGCGAGAATGCTGTCATTGGTTCGTTGTTCTGCATGTCAGTCATCCTTGCTTAATATATGGGAAGGGGCAGTTGCTGTATCGCATCGAGACCGCCCACAGCTGCTTGATAGGTAGCCTCATCTTTAAGCACACCAAACTGCTCACAATAGGCATTAAAATCTTGGGCTTTAGCGGAAGATGCGTAAGCTTTGTAATGGCCAACATCAAAGCCGTGAAGCGGTGCCGAAGAGCTTGGGTGTGCGCCGCCGGGGATATGGACAACAGCATGAGTCGCTGAGCGCTCCCAAAAGACTTGACGAGCCACAGCCTCACTGTGGAAAAACTCTGTTTCAACCAACTCATCGCACGACACGATGGTGTGTTTGGCCGCACGAGCAAACCAATCATCCATATAGTGATCTGGGCTGGCGATTTGACAAACGCCTCTACGATCCGCACGGGTCACGTGCAGCAGAGAAACATCCAGTTTAAGCGCAGGCATCGCCAGCCATTGCTTGTCATCATAGGGACTATCAATCATGGCGATATCAGGGTTGTAGGTCACCACATCGGTACCGATACCTAGAGCAGTTGGTATGAACGGAACACCCCAGGCCGCGGCGCGCAACCCCAATAACATCATCCCCTCATCAATCTCACTCACCTCAATCTGTCCTTGCTGGCGCGCAACACGGAACCAAGGCTCAAGCGGAATAAAGTCGAGTGAAACGAAGGCGAAAATCAACTTTTTAACTTTGCCTGCAGCACAAAGCATCCCTACATCTGCACCGCCATAGGCCACTACCGTTAAATCTTTAACAGGCGAGCGAAGTAATTCTCTGATCAGAGCCATAGGTTTACGACGCGGGCCCCAGCCACCAATGCCGATGGTCATGCCATCTTTAATCGCAGCAACCGCTGTTTTAGCGTCCACTAACTTGTCCATGAGGATTCCTAAATTTGAAATTGTTGATTGGGATTATCGGAAGGGAACAAAGCAAGGGCATCATCCATTGAGACTATGACAGCCTGCAGGCGGTGTTTTACATTCGTCCACATCGACTATTAAAGAATTAAAAATATGACTTCTATCTGCACACTTCCGGATGCTCTTGACCACGCTGTCGCCATGTGGGGGGATGATGTATTTATTGAAGATGGCGACAACGTCTTGTCTTACCGGCAATGCGCAGGGCAGGTTAACCACCTCGCTCATCATTTCATCAACCTTGGACTGGCCAAGGGCCAATGTGTCGCACTGTGGTGCCCCAATAGGTACGAGTGGGTGATTGCCTGCTTAGCCATTCAACGCGCAGGCGGCATTGTGGTGCCCTTAAATACACGCTTTAAAGGCCGAGAAGCGACACAAGCCATTCAAGCCAGCGAATCCCAACTTTTGATAAGCATTGGTCACTTCTTAGGCTGTGACTACCCCGCATCGATCGATCGTAGCCAGGCCACGACACTTAAAAAGATTATATGTATCGGTGAATTTTCTGAAGCCGCAGATCTTGATTGGCACTCGCTCATTGAACAACCCACGCCCAACAACAGTCTCCCAGACGTGGGACCCGATGATGCCTCAGACATCATTTTTACCTCTGGTACGACAGGGGAACCCAAGGGCGTGGTCACGCTCCACCAACAAAACATCTCAACATTTAGTACCTTTGCAACAAATCTGGGGCTAGACCACGATGATCGCTACTTGATCATCAATCCTTTCTTTCACAGCTTTGGTTACAAGGCCGGAATGTTGGCATGCCTATTGAGTGGCGCCAAATTGCTCCCAGAAGCGGTATTTGACGTTGAGCATATTTTACAGCGCATTGAAAATGATCAAATAACGGTGTTACCGGGCCCACCGACCATTTTTCAAGCGATGCTAGCCCACCCCAACCTCGCCAACTTCAATATTTCTTCGCTGTCGAAAGCGACCACTGGAGCTGCGGTTATTCCCACCCAGCTAATTATCGACATGAAACAGGTGCTGGGTATCGACACAGTTATCACTGCCTACGGATTGTCAGAATCATGCGGTTTGGCGACCATGTGCCGCCGCGGTGACGACGATCACACGATAGCGACGACATCGGGTCGCGCCATTGAAGGCGTAGAAGTCAACATCATGGACGACAGTGGCAAGCTTCTGGCGCCACAGGAAAGCGGCGAAATTGTCATTAGAGGCTACAACATCATGGCCGGTTACTTAAACAATCCAGAAGCTACCGCCATCGCCATTGATAGCGATGGCTGGCTTCATACCGGTGATGTCGGCCATCTCGACGCCGCCGGCAATCTCAGCATTACTGACCGTTTGAAAGATATGTATATCTGTGGTGGTTTTAATTGCTACCCAGCAGAGATTGAAAATAGTATTTCAACGCACCCTGACATCATCACCTGCGCCGTCATTGGCGTAGCGGATGACCGACTAGGGGAAGTTGGCGCTGTTTTTTACACAGCTAAAAACGGCGCCATTCCGACCGATGAGTTACACCGCTGGTGTCGTGACAATCTGGCAAATTATAAAGTACCTCGCAGCTTTCACTATTGCGAGTCACTACCATTAACCGCCTCTGGCAAGGTACACAAACCCAGTCTGCGCCAAATGTGGCAGGCACCCAATTCAGCAGGAGAAAAATAATGACGATTAAAAGTTTGGGTTATATCGGCGTTAACAGCACACAGCCACAACAATGGCAACATTACGCCTGCCAAGTGATGGGCTTACAAGACAATAGCTCGGCTCTTGGCGGCTCAGATGACATGCAATTCTTTAAAATGGACGATCATCCTTACCGCATATTTGTTCAAAAAGCAGAGTCCGACGGCCTATTCTGCTGTGGCTGGGAAACCAATAACGAACAGGGTTTTACTGATGCTCTGCAACGTTTAAGCAATGCCGGCATAGAGGTTACCCAGCACGGCGATGACATGGCGGCCGCCAGACGGGTACAGGCACTCGCTAGTTTCCAAGACCCCTCGGGTAATCGCCATGAACTTTACTGGGGCGTTGTCTCTGACTTTACTCGCATGGTCTCCCCAGTGGGTGTTCGCCAGTTTGTGACCGGCAATATGGGTATGGGGCACGTGGTGCTGCCTGCAATTAATTTTGACGACACCATCCAATTATTTAGAGATGTGCTTGGCTTTGGCTTATCGGATTTAATGAAGCTTCGATTCACCCCCGATCCCAATGAACCTATTAAGCGCCTGTGGTTCATGCACTGTAATAGCCGCCACCACAGCCTCGCATTCCTAGAAATGCCCCACCCTGCTGGATGTATTCATATCATGACGGAGGTCGCTGACATTGACGAGGTGGGCCGCTGTAATGATCGCCGTATCGCCCATGAGGTTGGGCTCTCTGGCACTCTGGGCAGACACGCCAACGACCACATGGTGTCGTTCTACATGAAATCTCCCGCTGGCTTTGATGTCGAGTATGGCGCAGAGGGCAGAGTGATCGAAGACTGGAGCAAGTACGAGGTATTTGAAAGCACCGTCCCCAGTTTTTGGGGGCATGATTTCTCAGTAGGCCATACGGGTTAAGCCTCAAAAATGAGATAGGCCAAACGAGGTATGAAAGGATAGAAATGCTGCGCAATGATACGTACATCAAAGTCGAGGAATTTTGAAATGACACCTACTGACAGCAAATTATTACGCAATGCGTTTGGCCATTTCGCCACCGGCGTCACGGTTGTGACCACGATGGGACAAGATCCTGAAACGGGTGCAGCAAAACCTGTTGCCATGACAGCCAACAGTTTTTCATCGGTATCGCTTGACCCACCACTGGTGCTGTGGAGCATCGACAAAGGCTCAAAAAGTTATGACGCCTACACCAATAATGAGCATTTTGCGATTCATGTATTACATCGTGGTCAAGAAGCGTTATCCAATCGTTGCGCCAGCCGAGATATTGACAAATTTGCCGGTATTGAATGGCAAAAAGGCATAGGTGATGCACCGTTGTTCGACGACTTCAGCTGCCGCTTCCAATGCCGTGTTGAACACCGCTACGAAGGCGGAGATCACCAGATCATTGTCGGCCGAGTGTTAGATGTCGAATGCAATGCAGAACCCGATAAAAATCAACCTCTACTGTTCTTTAAGGGACAGTATCGCGACGTGGCATAACAATAACATTTACGAGGAATTAACTATGCAAACCGTAACTGCTGATGTTCAAGATATTATCGCTAAACACGCAGACGAGACTCGCAGCAACCGCCAGGTTAGCGACGCCGCTGTGCAAGCACTGAAAGACAGTGGCTTCTTTAAGATGATGCTACCTAAAAAGTGGGGTGGCCTCGAGGCCCGCCCACAAGAGTTTTTTCAGGACCACATACGCATTGCCGAAGCAGACATGAGCACCGCCTGGGCTTGCGGCATTATTGCGGTACACGCTTTTCAGATAGCCATGATGGATGAGCAGGCGCAACAGGATGTTTACGGAGAAGATCCCAACACCCTAGTTAGTAGCTCATACAACCCAGTAGGTGCTAAAGCTGAAGCCTGCGAAGGTGGCTTTATGCTCAGCGGTCGCTGGGGTTGGAGTTCTGGTTCTGGTCACTGCTCTTGGGCACTACTAGGTGGTGTAATCCCCGGAGATGGCTATCGGACATTTTTAGTACCTCGTAGCGATTACACCATTGAAGACACCTGGGATGTTATGGGGCTTCAAGGTACTGGCTCCAACGATGTTGTCATTGAAAAGCCCGTATTTGTTCCCTTTTATCGCACGCACCATCAAATTGATGGTTTTAACTGCGTAAATGAACAGGAAAATCCCATGTATGGTCTTCCTTGGGCACAAACATTTATCCGCGTCGTCAACACGCCTGCGATCGGCGCGTTGAAACACGCCCTTAAAATGTTTATTGAATCACGTACAGGTGCTGCTACCACCGATATGACCAAGTTGGCAGGGGACGTAGAAATACAAGAACGCGTCGCAAAGGTTAAAAACATTATTGCAGAGCTCGAAGCGGTGATGTTTAAAAACTTTGACGAAATGGAAGCTAATGGTTGGAAGCCCACAATGGAGCAGCGCTTGCTATACCGCTATCAAGCATCGTTAGTGAGTGAGAGGTGCATAGAGGGTATCGACATCCTATTCGATGCAGCGGGTGGTCGCTCTGTATTTAGTGGACACCCATTGCAGCAGTTCTGGAAAGACATCCATATGAGTCGTTGCCACGTTGCGAACAATCCAACGCCTTTTGCTCGCAACCTAGGTTCAACAAGCTTCGGCGTGGAAAACCAAGACTTTTTCGTATAGGTGACTCATGTCTTCACTGATGCAAAGCCAGCTCAACTCTGGCTTTAATATAAGCTATATCGATGCTGCTCCCGAGGGAGCAGTTCGCGCTTGCGTGGTATTTATTCACGGCAGTGGCCCTGGCGCAAGCGGCAAAAGTAATTTCCATCAAAATATCGAGGCTTTTGTCTCTGCCGGTTATCGAGTCTTAGTGCCTGATCTACCTGGTTATGGCTTATCTGATAAGCCTACCGATGTGCAGTACACACTTGATTACTTTGTTAGCATCATGCACGAATGGTTGGATCACTTATCCCTATCTGATTACCACTTGGTGGGCAATTCACTGGGCGGCGCCATCGCTATCGGCATGTCACTGGCCCGCCCAGCGGCGACAAAATCACTCATATTAATGGCATCTGGTGGTATTGAGAGCCGCGAGACTTACTTTAACATGCCGGGTATTCAAGCCATGGTGAAATATCCCATGGGTTCTCCAGAATTTACCCGCGATGTCCTAGCACAGCTACTGACCCAATTAGTCTTTGATCCAACCCATATCACAGATGAGCTAGTAGATCAGCGCTGGGCAACGCTGCAAACGCAGAATGCGACAGTGTTAGCCACTATGGCGATACCCGATCTCACCGAGCAGCTCGCTGATTTGAACTGCCCGGTACTCTCCTTCTGGGGAAGAGAGGACCGCTTTTGCCCGGTTAGCGGCGCCAACAAATTATTCAATAACTGCAAGCAAATCCAATGTGTCAACGTTAGCCAATGTGGTCACTGGGTGATGGTGGAATATCCCGAGCTTTTCAACCGTGAAAGCCTTGCCTTTTTGGAGCATAACTAATGGCACTCACTAATGAACAACGCGGCGCTATTGGCGAAGCACTTTACCAAGCTATGCGCGAAGGTAAAACGTTGCCACCCCTCACTGAAAGCTATGACTCGATTGACATTGACGATGCGTATCATATTTCTAGAGCCATGCTGGCAAAGCGCGTGGAGAATGACTCAGAGCGCGTGGTCGGAAAAAAAATTGGGGTCACCTCCGCTGCCGTTCAGCAAATGCTTGGCGTGTTCCAGCCAGACTTTGGTTTTTTGACCAATGCCATGGCCTATGACAATGCCGCCAAGATACCTGTTGCTGGCAATCTTATTCAGCCGCGAGCCGAGGGTGAAATTGCCTTCAAACTGAAGAGTGATTTATTTGGCACCAACATCACCGAAGAGGATGTGCTGGCTGCGACTGAATGCATCATGCCCTGTTTTGAGATTGTCGATTCACGCATTGATCAATGGCGCATTAAAATCCAAGATACGATCGCTGACAATGCCTCGTGCGGTGTTTATGTTCTAGGTGACAGTGAACTACCCGCTGAGGGTATCGATCTATCTAAACTGGAAATTCAAGTATATAAAAACGGCTCTCCACTGAGCCATGGCTTTGGTTCAGCTGTTCAAGGAAATCCTTTAACGGCCGTAGCATGGCTAGCTAATACCCTTGGCGCATTTGATATTCCTCTGTTGGCCGGTGAAATCATCCTTTCAGGGTCGGTAGTACCTTTAGAGCCCGTTGTTGCTGGGGACCATATGTCGTTAGTGATGTCAGGTGAGGGACTTCCAGACAGCCATTGCGAATGCACTTTCGTTTAAGAGAAAACTATGACTAAGAAATTTAAAGCGGCCATTATTGGGCCAGGAAACATTGGCACCGACCTTCTCATGAAGGCTATGCGAAGCGACATTATTGAGCCGGTGTGGATGGTGGGTATTGTCGACTCACCTGGGATTCAGCGCGCTGAAAAAATGGGTATAAAAACCACTACTGAAGGCGTGGATGGTTTAGTTGCACGCTTTGATGAATGTCCCGTGGATTTTGCTTTTGATGCCACCTCTGCCTATGTGCACCGTGACAATGCTGAAAAACTCAACGCGCTTGGTGTCACTATGATTGACTTAACCCCAGCGGCGATTGGCCCCTACTGTATTCCTCCCGTTAACTTAAATCAGTTAATGGCCAAGGGTAAGGTCGATAATGTCAACATGGTCACTTGTGGTGGCCAAGCCACTATTCCTATGGTGGCGGCTGTCAGTCGAGTACAGAGTGTCGACTATGCAGAAATCGTTGCTACCGTGGCCTCGGAATCAGTGGGCATGGGTACCCGTGACAATATTGATGAATTCACACGCACCACCTCCGGAGCCATTGAACAAGTGGGTGGCGCCAAAAAGGGCAAGGCGATTATCATCATTAATCCCGCTAAGCCTCCGCTGATTATGCGCGATACGATCCACTGCTTGACGGCAGATGAACCCGATAAAGACGCTATTACCGAATCGATTGAAGCGATGATCAAAGATGTTCAGCGCTATGTACCGGGCTACCGCTTAGTGAACGGCCCTATCTTTGACGGCAAGCGTGTCACTGTGTCGATGGAAGTCGAGGGTTTGGGTGACTTTCTTCCAAACTATGCGGGCAACCTAGACATCATGACAGCCGCAGGCTTACGAACAGCCGAAATGCTCGCTGAAACTTGGCTCTCACAATAATTCGCAGGAAGACCAACATGAATATCCAAGGTAAACACGTCACATTGCACGATATGTGCCTGCGCGATGGCATGCACCCCAAACAGCACCAGATTTCTATCGATCAGATGGTGGATATTGCCACCGCCCTTGACCAAGCAGGTGTGCCACTTATAGAAGTGACCCACGGCGATGGTCTTGGGGGCGCCTCTGTTAACTATGGCTTTCCAGCTCATAGCGACGAGGAATACCTGCGTGCCGTCACTAAAGAAATGAAACAGGCTAAGATTTCAGCTTTACT
>Ga0209955_1000101_pt1 | contig 34965 bp, 37 predicted proteins | sample SalPonA_A_H2O_MG_FD_185716 | JGI IMG/M metagenome (GOLD analysis project Ga0209955, IMG submission 185716) | Water microbial communities from South San Francisco under conditions of wetland restoration - Salt Pond MetaG R2A_A_H2O_MG (SPAdes)... | ecosystem: Environmental > Aquatic > Non-marine... | reverse complement strand
GTCGTTGCCGTCCGTCTCAAGCGAGGCGCGTATATTACCGCGACCGTTTCAGGAGTCAAGCACTAGATCAGATATTTTTTACATTTGTAATTCAATTTCTGACCTTGGGACAAACCGTAAAAAACAATACAACCTATTGATTTGTATATTAATTATACAGTCTTGCCGCCGATGCGCTGCTTTTCGCTAGCACCACCTGCTTACTCAAGGAGGGCGAATTCTACAGAGGCTGAGACGAGAGTCAACAGCCTACTAAAAATATATTTACCCTTTGCGCTTCTTATCCTTCTCGCGCTTCTTCATATCTTTGATATGTTGGCGATTACGCTCTTTTTTGGCGAGCTGACGCGGTGTCAGGCGGTTCACATTGCCAGAGAAGGGGTTATCACCTGTACGGAACTCGAAACGCAAGGGCGTACCGCGAACTTTTAGCACCTTAAGAAAGCGGTTCTCCAAGTATCGCTTATATGACCCTGGCAGCGAGTCGGTCTGATTACCATGAACCACAATGATTGGCGGGTTTGACCCACCTTGGTGCGCATAACGCAACTTAATGCGGCGATTCTTGACGACCGGTGGCTGATGATCTGCAACGACATCTTCAAGAAGCTTAGTTAGTGCATTCGTCGACCACTTCTTGAACGCGAACCCATAGGCCTCATTAACTGAGCGGTAGAGATCGCCAACGCCTGTACCGTGTTTCGCAGAGATAAAGTGGAAGCGTGCAAATGATGCGAACTCGAGACGTCGCTCTACCTGACCTTTTACCTTGTCTCTATCATCCGGAGACATTCCGTCCCATTTGTTCAATGCCACTACCAGAGCACGACCTGAGTCGATAACGAAGCCAAGCATGTGAAGGTCTTGCTCAGTCACGCCGTCACGCGCATCAATCACTGCAATTACAACATTGGCATCGTTTATGGCCTGCAGTGTTTTGATAACCGAGAACTTCTCCACCGCTTCCGTCACTTGACGGCGGCGACGCACCCCTGCGGTATCAATTAGCGTATAGAGCTGCTCGTCGCGCTCATAAGGGATGTAGATCGAGTCTCTGGTCGTCCCTGCGTGGTCAAATACGACAACACGCTCCTCTCCCAACATACGGTTAACCAGTGTGGATTTACCGACATTGGGTCGACCGACGATCGCGATCTTGATCTCGTCTTCACTCTCTTCCTCCTCAGCGTCTGGATCTGGCAGCGGTACACCAGCCTCGTCCAAGGTCATATCTATCAACTGACGTACACCGCGTCCATGTGCCGCGGCAATGCAGAGAGGATCGCCCAGCCCCATGGTAAAGAAGTCAGAACGCGCTACATCCTCATCAAGACCGTCTGTCTTGTTAACGACGAGATAGCACTTCTTCTCCCGTCGGCGCAGGTGATCGGCGATCATCTCATCCGCAGGATTGAGCCCAGCGCGAGCATCAACTAGGAAGAGAACGATATCTGCCTCATCAATCGCCTGCAGCGACTGAGCCGCCATCACAGTGTCTATACCGGTCTCATCACCAGAGATACCGCCGGTATCTACGACGATATAGTCACGCTCACCCATACGGCCTTCACCGTACTTGCGATCTCGGGTAAGACCTGGAAGATCGGCAACCAGTGCGTCACGCGAGCGGGTCAGACGGTTAAATAGGGTTGATTTACCAACATTAGGACGCCCAACGAGGGCAATTACCGGAAGCATTTTGCTCACCTACTACAAACGAAAAAAGCGGCAACCTGCGCTGCAGGTTACCGCATTGGGGATAACAAGCGAGGTTACTTAAGACGCAACGCTTCAAGTTTCCCAGAGTTACTCAATACCAGTAGTGTATCATTTATGACCACTGGTTCAGCATAAATTGGTGAATTATCGATCTGATAACGCGCTACCAGATGACCATCGGCTTGCGAAAGCACATGCAGGTAGCCGTAGGCATCACCGACAACCAAATCATTGCCTAATGCAACAGGGCTTCCGAGCTTGCGGTAGCTGAAGTTGTCATTACGCCAAACACTCGCTGCAGATGAAGCATCAAAAGCTTCAACAGCACCTGCCGCGTCAACCGCGTAGACATTTCCAAAGCCCGCTGCAAGACTGCGGTAGGTGGAGAAGTCCCTTGACCAAACGATCGCTGCTGCTGCAGGGTTTATAGCGACTAAGCGCCCCTGGTAACCGCCTGTGTATACCAGATCACCCGCTACCAAGAAGCGGCCATCGATATCTACTAGACGTTCTAGCTCAGAGCGCCCCTTACTTTCAGAGACGCGGACATCCCACACAGCAGAACCGGTATCCAGCGCCAGTGCCACCACCTTACCGTTGGCGAAGCCGGCAAGCACACCATCTCTAAGCAAGAGCGGCGTACCTGTACCGCGCAACGTCAATGCTGGCTCCTGCGCATCATAAACCCACAGCTGCTCTCCTGTCTGACGCGAAAGAGCGATGACCTCACCGCTAGTCGTCTGAACAACCACCTTATCTGAGTTGACTTGCGGCTGAGCTAGCACCTCTGACGAGAGCGCCACGCGCCATAACTCTTCACCTTTGTCGGCACTTACCGCAACTATTTCACCAGAGGTCAGAGCAACAGCGACAACACCAAAACCAGCACCCGCACTTGCGCTCACACGCTGATCGAGATCAACACGCCATTGAATCCGGCCCGACTCCAGATCAATTGAGCTCAACTGACCCGAAGCATCCGCAACATAAACACCGGTCTCGGTGACGGCTGGGCGCGACTGGTGGTATAACTCACCAAAGCCACTACCCGTATCCACGCTCCACTGGCGCACTAACTGCTTTTCTGGCACAAATTCAACCAGAGCTTGCGGCTGAGCCTCTTGTGGACCCGACCAAAAACCACAACCAGCCAGAGAGACTACTCCCAGACCCAACAGTGCCAAACGAAGCGTGCTTTTCATTAGGAGGCATCTCCTGTCGCTATATCATCTAACTTCAATTGAATTAGCGCCCGAGACTGAGCAGTAGCTGTCTCGAGAGCGGTCCTGTATGAAGCGCGAGCAGCATCTAGGTCGCCCTGCGCGACCGCAAGGTCAGCGGACAATTCATTGTAAAGGCTGGCATACTCACCACCCTCCGCACGAGCCAGCGCGCTCTTAGCCGCTGCAAAATCTTCTTGTGCCAGAGCAACGCGAGCTAAGCGCAGGCTCGCGAGTTGTTTGAGCGAGGCATCCGCTGCATCGCTGCTAACGACATATTCAAGTTCAGTTTTGGCTCGGTCTAGATCACCCGATTCAACTGCAGAACGTGCTAGCAGCATAGCAGCCATGGGGGCATAGGTGCTGGAGCCAAACTCTGATTTGAGCTCATCGCCTAGATGAAATGCAGAGGTACGCTGTGCGTCGTCTACGGCGGGCGCCGTCACGACCGTACTGATGTTTTCATACAGGGCTGAGGCGTTTGCGGCTGTCGCCTCCTGATTTGCCACCCAGGCTTTCCAGCCCATGACACCAGCCACCGCCACACCGATACTGAGGAGCAGAGAAGTACCATTCTCTTTCCACCAATTCTTAATAAACTCAACTTGTTCTTCTTCGGTCCGTAACTCAGCCACTTTATTCTCCTAGACCTTTATTCAAGCGCTCACTGAGCGCCATCGATATATTAGTAAGAGGTAGACGCTCCTGTTCAGCACCAGAGCGCAGGTATTTAACACTTACCTCACCCGCCTCACGCTCTTCACTGCCGATAAATAACGCTAAACGCGCCCCACTTCGGTCAGCTTTTTTCATCTGACTCTTAAAGCTACCGCCACCGCAATGCAGTTGCACGTTCATACCCGCTTCGGTTCGCAGTGATTCAGCCAGTGCCATTGCAGGCGATAGATTATCATCACCGATACCAATCAGGTAGACATCGACCAACTGACGCGCGGCATCAGGCACTGCGTTGAGTTCTTCGAGCAGCAACACCAGACGCTCAACACCCATGGCAAAGCCTACAGCTGGGGTATGACGGCCACCCAACTGCTCAACCAAACCGTCGTAGCGCCCACCCGCACAAACTGTTCCCTGAGCACCGAGCGCCGTTGTCACCCACTCAAAAACTGTTTTGCCGTAGTAGTCGAGACCACGAACCAAGCGCGGATTTATCTGATACTTCACCCCGGCTGCATCCAAAAGCTGACAGAGCCGCTCAAAATGCAGGCGCGACTCTTCGTCGATAAAGTCGTTAAAACTCGGAGCACCATCCAGTAGAGCTTGGGTACCGGCATCCTTAGAGTCGAGAATACGTAGAGGGTTCGTTTCCAGGCGTCGCAGGCTATCGGCATCCAGCTGATCTTTGCGCGACTCAAGGTAGCTGACCAGCTCGGCCTTGAAGGCCGCGCGTGCTTCGCTACTAGCCAAGGTATTAAGCTGCAACTCTACCGCGCTCTCAATACCTAGTTCGCGCCACAGACGTGCAGTCATAAGAATCACTTCAGCATCGATATCAGGCCCGAGCATACCGAAAGCCTCTGCTCCAATCTGATGAAATTGGCGGTAACGACCCTTTTGCGGACGTTCATGACGGAACATAGGCCCGGTGTACCAGAGGCGCTGCACCTGGTTGTAGAGCAACCCATGCTGCTCTGCCGCGCGCACGCAACTTGCTGTGCCTTCAGGACGCAGAGTCAAACTGTCACCGTTGCGATCTTCGAAGGTGTACATCTCCTTCTCAACGATATCGGTAACTTCGCCGATAGAGCGTTTGAATAGCTCGGTCTGCTCAACAATAGGGGTGCGCACCTCGGCGTAACCGTAGCGTTGAAGTACTGTTTTGACTTTTGTCTCTAGGAACTGCCAGACCGGGGATTGGTCTGGCAGAAGATCATTCATACCACGTATGGCTTGGAGTTTTGCCACTTAATAGACCCGTTGCTTCAATATGTATCCAACCGCACTAGCGCGGAAGGCTTAAACGAGCGACATTATTTTTGGTATGGGGTGCTAAATCAACCGTTGTGCCGTTAAAAGTGAAAGAAGTTATTGCATCAACTCGCCCAAAGACAAAATTAATAGGGGCGGCACCGGTCAAATCGAGTGTACGACCACGCTCCGCAAGCCCATTAAATAGTGCTTCGCCTTTGCCATCCTTGATGTTCACCCAGCTAACATCAGTAAAGGTTAGCGAAAAGCGCGCCATGCCGTCGGCAACTTCGGTGTTTGGAGTTGGCTCGGGTTGAGCTACCGCTGCCGGTGTAGCAACCTCTTCTACAACCGTATCAACCTCAGTCTCATCAGTGACTTCTGCCTCTTGCGTAACCTCATTTTGAGTATCAACCGCTGGTTCAATTGCCGGCTGTAAGCTGGTTACCACCTCAGTTTGCACCTCAGGCACAACCGGCTCCTGCGGAGCCGCCTCGATCACTGTCTCGACACTCGGCTCTTCAGCCACAGCTGTTGGCTCAGTATCATCAACCGTTGGTATGGGGAGGCTGCCCTCTGGCGCCAAGAGAGTTGTACCAGGAATTTGCAGCTGGTTCGGGTCACTCTCAGCAGACTCTTCGGAGCCACCAAAAAGACCCGCAATATCGAGACCGCCGAGGTTTATATCCAGCTTGCTTACACCGTAAGCAGCACCACCTAAAACGCCGACAACCACAACCAGTTTAACTAACCCACGCAGCACACCGCTGGCAGCAGATGGCTTGGTATTGATCTTCAGAGCGGCAGGTGATGAAGATGAGCTCGAAGCCATTTCGCGAATAAGGGAGCGCTTTGGCTGCATCTCGCCGATGACTGCGTCATACTGCTCAACATAGGGGTCAGCCTCAATGCCAACGCGTTTGCAATACGAACGAATATAACCGCGGGCAAAAACCGGCTGCCCCATACCATGCAGATCACCCGACTCGAGCGCCTTCACCACCCTTGGTGTGAGACGCAATTCACGCTGAATCGCTTCCGCAGAGAGGCCAAGCGCTTCGCGCGCTGCCACTAATTGCTCACTGGCAAATCCGTTACCAACTTCTAAACCCAGATCCTGGTCGCTCACCGGCTGGACTCCTCGTACTTTTTATATTCTTCTGATTCTGGGTACAAGTTCTTGAGCAGCAACGCATAGGTCGCCGCGCGACTCGCACTTCCTTGTATGCGTGCCAACCTTACACCAACCCATAGGCTTTTAGCAAAATGATCGACCTGACCACGATCTACCAAATCACGGAACTCCCCAAACCACTCAGCGGCAGCTTCATTTCGCCCCTGCTCGAGGTAGAGATCAGCAAGCTCAACCATCGCTAGCGGTCGGTCTGGCGCGAGAGTCAGGGCGCGTTGAAGCACGAAACTGGCCGCATCATTTCGGCCAATCAGCCGATAACAACGACCCAAGTTTTCAAAGGCTTGTGCACGCTGCGGATAGAACGGATCTTCAGTCGCGCGAGAGAGTTCGGCACAGGCCTCTTCATACCGTTTCTGCCCGTAGAGAAAAGCGCCAAAGTTATTGTGAATCATTGCTGATGCGGGATCACTCTTAACCGCTTCACGGAAGTAGTTCTCCGCCAGCTCGTTCTCTTCTTCGGTTTGAAAAACCAGTGCCAGACCATTAAGCGCCTGAGCGTGGGTAGGGTTGATATCCAGCGCCTGCTTGAGTGAAGACTTTGCACTGACGTTATCGCCCGCTTGTAGGTACTTAATCCCTAGCTCTGTATAAGACTCTACGGTTGCCTGTGAACCTCTGGCGAACATCGAATTAGGAGAAACGCTGGAGCAACCAGCAAGAACAACTGAAAAAAGCACGCCTACTATTAGACGACGAGGAGTATTCACTCTATTTCCTTGTGATTGAAACTATACCTCTAGTTCTAACACAGGAGCCCCGGACTGTCATGCCGGGGCGAGCGAAAATCAAATAAAATTCAGTCTCTTAGACTAGTCCGCTTGCTGAAGCTGAATGTATTTCTGGCTTCTGCGAGTACGATCGGCAACCTGACCCACCAACTGTCCACAGGCGGCATCGACATCATCACCACGAGTACGGCGTACCGTGGTTAGAATCTTACCCTTGAGCATCTCCTGTTTGAAGCGAGCTATCGCCTCTTCGCTTGGGCGCTCATAACCGGAGTTGGGGAAGGGGTTAAAAGGTATCAGGTTAAGCTTACAGGGCATTTTACGCAGCAGCTTAACGAGCTGGCGAGCGTGTTCTGGCTGATCATTTACACCGGCGATCAGGGTGTATTCAACCGTTGGTACGCGTTTGTCACCTAGCTTAGAGAAGTAACGGTTAACCGACTCCACCAGCATTTCGATTGGATACTTCTTGTTGATAGGTACCAGCACGTCACGCAGCTCATTATTGGCTGCATGTAGTGAGACAGCAAGTGAGACATCGGTAACATCACCAAGCTTCTCTAGCGCAGGAACCACACCGGACGTACTCAGTGTTACACGGCGTTTCGATAAGCCGTAGGCGTTATCGTCCATCATCATCTGAACAGCATCAACGACATTGTCGAAGTTCATAAGCGGCTCGCCCATACCCATCAGCACAACATTACTGACGCGACGCTCACCGGATGGATCAAAGCCACCTGAACAGCGGATAGCGACACGCAACTGAGCAATTATCTCGGCGGTGCTTAGGTTTCGGTTAAAGCCCTGCTTACCCGTAGAGCAGAAGCTACAATCGAGTGAACAACCCACCTGCGACGAGACACAGAGAGTGCGACGATCTCCCTCAGGAATCAGCACCATCTCAATCGCCGAGCCACCATCCATCTGGATTACCCACTTGCGAGTGCCATCCTTGGATGTTTTGTCGACCAGAATTTCGGGTTCGCGAATCTCCGCGACCTCTGCCAGCTTGGCGCGCAGCGACTTACTGATATTGGTCATCTCATCGAACGAACTAGCACCTTGTTGGTGCATCCATTTAAGTACCTGTACAGCGCGGAATTTTTTCTCGCCGAGGGTGTCAAAGAATTCTTCGAGCTTAGCGGGGGATAAACCGAGTAGGTTTACTTTTGATTCGGACATGGTGCGGGGTGTCTCTTGAGGGTTGGCACAGGCGCTAGCGCCTGTGCCCGGATCTTCAACTTATGCGCCGAAGAAGTACGCGATTTCGCGCTCAGCAGATGCTGCAGAGTCAGAACCGTGTACAGCGTTCGCATCGATAGACTCAGCGAAGTCACGACGGATAGTACCTTCAGCAGCTTCCTGTGGGTTAGTAGCACCCATCAGTTCGCGGTTAAGAGCGATTGCATTCTCGCCTTCCAGAACCTGTACAACAACAGGACCTGAAGTCATGAAAGAGACCAGATCGCCGAAGAATGGGCGCTCTTTGTGCTCAGCGTAGAAGCCTTCAGCATCAGCCTGTGACAGCTGCTTCATCTGCATAGAGACAACTTTCAAACCCGCTTTTTCAAAACGAGCTACGATTTCGCCAATGACGTTCTTAGCAACAGCGTCTGGCTTGATGATAGAAAGAGTACGTTCGATAGCCATGAACCTAACCTTTTAATAATTTAGTTGGATGAAATTTTGAGTGCGCGGATTATACGTTAAGCGCTTGGAATTAAATAGTACTGTGTCACTCTAACTGATTAGTTCTGCTCATCTAACCAAGCCATTTGAATGGCCTCCAATATCTTCTCACCGCAATGGTCGGGGTCGCCCTCAAAGCCCTCCAACTCCATCACGCGCTGATAGAGATCCGGAAAGCTCAACTCGAGAGGGTTTTGCTGTGGATAAGCCTCAGCGAGTTCAATCGCGATATCGCTAATATCTGTCCACTGCATACATACCTCTCGATCGGTTTAATGCCCTTCAGAGACTTGATTGATAGTGTATTTCGGAATCTCTACCACTAGGTCTTCATCCCCAACCACCGCCTGACAGCTCAAACGCGACTCAGGCTCTAGCCCCCAAGCCTTATCCAGCATGTCATCCTCGAGCTCATCAGACTCATCCAAGCTCTCGAAACCTTCGCGCACAATGACGTGACAAGTGGTACATGCACAGGATTTTTCACACGCATGCTCAATGTGGATGCCTTCGCGCAGCGCTGCATCACAAATTGTTACTCCCGGCTCAGCTTCAATTACCTGACCTTCAGGGCAAAGCTCTGCGTGAGGCAAGAATATAATTTGCGGCATTAGCGCTTCTCCTTTTCGAAAAAATCAACACTCTGCCCCTGCAGAGCACTCTGAATTGAACTATCCATACGGCGAGAGGCAAAGAAATCGCTGACCTGGGCAAGGTGCTCAACACCCGCCTCTATTGCGGCTGCGCTGCTGCCCTTACTGAGGTTCTCCAGCACTTCAATCTCCGCCTGAAGATCTTTAGCCTCTTGCTCGGTTAGCAGCTCGGCACCGTCTGCAGCTATCGCACCGCGCAGAGCTGCAACCAGTCGATCCGCTTCGACCTGCTGTTCGCGGAGGCTGCGCGCCTCGCGGTCATCTTGAGCATTGGAGTAGGACTCCTGCAGCATCCGCGTGATTTCGTTGTCAGATAGGCCATAAGATGGTTTTACTTGAACCGCACTCTCTACGCCCGTTGAAAGCTCTTTTGCCGATACATTCAACAGACCATCCGCATCCACCTGAAAGGTTACGCGGATCTTCGCGGCACCGGCTGCCATTGGCGGAATTCCGCGCAGCTCGAAGCGCGCTAGAGATCGACAGTGGTCAACTAGCTCGCGTTCACCCTGCAACACGTGCACAAGCATGGCAGTCTGACCGTCTTGATAGGTCGTGAACTCTTGTGCCCGCGCAACTGGAATAGCCGTATTCCGGTGAATAACCTTCTCAACTAGGCCTCCCATGGTCTCAAGACCTAGCGAGAGGGGCAGCACATCAAGCAGTAGCAACTCGGAATCTGGCTTGTTGCCGGCAAGAATGTCAGCCTGCAGCGCAGCGCCAATGGCGACAACCCTGTCAGGATCGATATCTACGTGCGGGGCGCGCTGGAAATATTCACCTACACGCGTCTGAACAAGGGGTACACGGGTAGACCCGCCCACCATCACGACATCCTGCACTTCAGCCAGCTCAACGCCCGCATCTTTCATTGCGCGTTTACACGCGCGAATTGTTTTGGCAACGAGCGGTTGAACCAGAGCGTCGAACTGCTCGCGACTCAGGGTAATTTCTGCGCCAGTGCCTGGCAGCGTCACACTTACCTGAGATTCGTTGGTCAGACGCTCTTTGACCGAACGCGCCAAACCGAGCAACTCGCGCGACGTTGACGCATCATATTGATGCTCTCCCGCCTGTTGCATCAGCCAATTAGCTAGCGCGTGATCGAAATCGTCGCCACCTAGCGCAGAGTCCCCGCCGGTTGCAAGAACCTCAAAGACTCCTCGGGTCAGGCGCAGAATCGAGATATCAAAGGTACCACCGCCAAGGTCATAAACTGCAACGACACCCTTGTCCTGCTGATCTAACCCATAGGCAACTGCGGCGGCTGTTGGCTCGTTCAACAGACGAAGCACGTTGATCCCCGCCAACTGCGCTGCATCTTTGGTTGCCTGACGCTGGGCATCATCAAAGTAGGCTGGCACGGTGATAACAGCTCCCTCTAACTCACCGCCCAAACTCTCTTGAGCCCTGCGATTGAGAGTTTTTAGGATATCGGCTGATATCTGCACCGGGCTCAAATCCCCGGCGGACGTACGCAGATAGGGCATACCTGTATCTGACTCAACGAACTCATAAGGAAGCTGTTCACCCAACTGCAACGCATCAGCGGCGGAGCGCCCCATGAGACGCTTGACTGACTGGATAGTGTTGTAGGGATCTTGATTCGCTTTGGCAGCCGCCTCTGTACCCACTAGCGGCGCAGTGGATTTGGCATAGTGAACTACAGAGGGCAATATATGTTCACCGTCGGCATTGGCGAGAGTCTCTGCCACACCATTACGCACGGTCGCAACGAGAGAGTTAGTGGTCCCTAGATCAATACCCACCGCAAGTTTTCTTTGATGGGGATCTAGGCTCAGCCCAGGCTCGGCGATCTGCAACAGCGCCATAGTGATCAGTACTCCTCGTCCAGACGATCTTCTGCCGCCTCTATCTCTCGTAATAACTTGGTGATGAACTGCAACTTGCGGATGGAAACTTCAGCGCTGTCGAGGTCTTCAGCAGCGAGCGCGGCATTAAACTGTGAATATTCCGCCGCTTCAAGTGCTTTGGACTCTGCCTCGAGCCGCTCAAGCTCTGCGAAGGGGTCGTCAGCCTCTGCAGCCTCTACCAAGGATTCACGTAACTCCATCTGCTGCATCAAAAACGCGCCTGGCAACTGCCCTCGACTCTCTTCACCCGTTTCGACACCGCGCTGCTGCAACAGATATTGAGCACGCGATAGCGGATTTTTGAGCGTATCGAAGGCTTGGTTCAGATGGGCAGTTGCTTGCACTGCAAGGCGTTGCTCGCGCTCCCCTTTGTGGGCATGGCGATCTGGGTGATATTCACGCTGCAGCTCGCGATAGCGTTCGCTGAGCTGCTGCGTGTCTAGGTCGAAGCTAGCATCTAGTTCGAACAGTTCAAAGAAGTTCTGTGTAATATCCATGATCTCTCGCGAACCAGACAGAGTAGTTTAAACGTTAAAGCTCTCGCCGCAACCACACTCGCTACGAACGTTAGGGTTGTTAAATTGAAACCCCTCGTTTAACCCCTCTTTTACAAAGTCGAGCTCGGTACCGTCGAGGTAAACTAGACTTTTAGGGTCAATAACAACCTTAACACCCTCAAACTCAAACACCTCATCTTCACCGTTAAGGTCATCGACGTACTCAAGCACGTAAGCCATTCCTGAACAGCCCGATGTGCGCACACCTAGGCGGATTCCTAAGCCCTTACCACGCTTCTCAAGATACTTCGAAACGTGGTTTGCGGCGGCTGAGGTCATTGATATGCCCATAGCCATCACTTCTGCTTGTTGCGGTAATCTTCGACTGCCGCTTTGATCGCATCTTCTGCTAGTACCGAGCAGTGAATCTTCACAGGAGGAAGCGCTAGCTCTTCAGCAATCTGCGCGTTTTTAAGCTCTGCAGCCTGATCTAGCGTCATACCCTTTACCCACTCAGTCACGAGCGAGCTTGAAGCAATAGCAGAGCCACAGCCGTAGGTCTTAAACTTTGCATCTTCGATAACGCCGTCATCGCTAACTTTGATCTGCAAACGCATGACGTCACCACAGGCAGGCGCACCTACCATGCCGGTACCTACATGGCTATCCGCCGCGTCCATCTTGCCGACGTTGCGTGGATTTTCGTAATGGTCGATAACTTTTTCACTGTAAGCCATTTTGGACTCCTAAAACTCTAATCCGTTGAATTAATGGTGGACCCACTCGACCTTGCTCAGATCGACGCCATCTTTGAACATATCCCATAGGGGTGAGAGCTCGCGCAGCTTTTCTACCGCTGTACGAACCTGCGCTGCCGCGTAATCGACCTCCTCTTCGGTGGTGAAGCGACCGAAGGAGAAGCGGATAGATGAGTGCGCCATCTCGTCGTTCAACCCCAGCGCTCGTAGCACGTATGAGGGCTCCAAGCTAGCAGAGGTACAAGCCGAACCAGAGGAGACCGCGAGATCCTTCAGCGACATCAGCAGCGATTCGCCCTCAACAAAGGCAAAGCTGACGTTGAGATTCCCAGGGTACCGCTCCTCAAAAGAGCCGTTTACATAGACCTCTTCCATATCCTTTATCTGCGACCAGAAACGATCACGCAGAGAGATCAGACGCTGCTTCTCGGAATCCATCTCCTCTTTAGCGATACGGAACGCCTCGCCCATACCAACAATCTGGTGAGTAGCAAGTGTGCCTGAGCGCATCCCACGCTCATGCCCGCCACCATGAATCTGAGCTTCGATACGCACACGAGGCTTACGGCGAACGTAGAGTGCGCCGACGCCTTTCGGGCCGTAGATTTTGTGGGCGCAAAGTGACAGCAGATCAACTTTCATCTCGTTCATGTCGAGAGGAATTTTCCCAGCGCTCTGCGCTGCATCGACGTGGAATAAGACTCCATGCTTGCGCGTCAACTCGCCGATTGCAGCGATGTCGGTGACCGTACCGATCTCATTATTGATGTGCATCAGCGAGACTAGAATTGTATCTTCACGCATTGCATCTGCGACCATCTGCGGTGTAATCAAGCCATCTGAGCCAGGCGTTAGATAGGTTACTTCGTAACCTTCACGCTCAAGCTGACGCGTGGCATCGAGTACCGCTTTGTGCTCAATCTTGGAGGTGATGATGTGCTTACCCTTCTTGTGATAGAAGTGAGCCACACCTTTAATCGCCAAGTTGTCAGACTCTGTCGCACCAGAGGTCCAGACGATCTCACGCGGATCAGCACCAATCAGATCTGCAACCTGACGACGCGCGGTTTCAACCGCCTCTTCCGCTTTCCAACCAAATAGGTGGGAGCGGCTGGCAGGGTTACCGAAGTTACCATCTGGCGTGAGACACGCCATCATCTTTTCAGCAACTCGGGGATCAACTGGAGTTGAAGCAGAGTAATCCATATAAATCGGCAGTTTCATCTATCTCTCCAAAGTTTTAGCAACCGAGCCAATTAGGTGTTTCGGCTCGCGAGAATCAATTCATCAGAGGCGCGACCATCTTGGCGCTGAGCAACCATCTGCACATCATTACGCACAACGAGATCAGCTAGACTAATCCCGCTTAAAAATCCGTGTATCTGCCCGCTTAAATCCATCCAGAGATGGTGGGTCAGGCAGATCTCGCCCGACTGGCAGTTGCCTTTCTGCTTACAGCCTGTCGCATCGACGGACTCATTAACCGCGTCAACAACCTGCGCTACGTTAATCTGTGCTCCGTCACGCTTGAGCTCATAACCACCGCCCGGACCGCGCACACTCTGCACCAGATCCTGCTTGCGCAATTTAGCGAACAGCTGCTCCAGATACGAAAGCGATATGCCTTGGCGCTCTGAGATATCGGCCAAACTAATAGGCCCCTTCCCTTGATGGAGCGCTAGGTCCAACATCGCTGTCACCGCGTAACGTCCTTTGGTTGTCAGACGCATAACTCATACCTCGGTCCACAATGGATATGGCTTGATTATCCTTTCTCCGACAAAATTGGTCAACTATTTATCCGACTAAATTAGTAGGAAATAGATTGACCCCTTAATCAGCGTGACTTAGTCCCCGCGTAAAGCCCCACTTTACGCAGAATACCGCGCAGAATATTGACCTCTACTTTGTCAGGCACAGCACGCTGGATTAGACGACGTAGACGCGGCATCAGTTGGCGGGGATTACTGGGGTCGAGAAAATCAATCTCTACTAGCGTCTCTTCTAGATGAGTGAACATCTGCTCTAGCTCCGCATTATCAGCCAACTCAATATCCCACCGAGTACCCCATTGAGGCACTTCATCAGCCTGATCTTCAACGAGCGCCATGCGCATCTCGTAGCTAATCACCTGCACAGCGGCAGCAACATTGAGTGAGCTAAAGTCGGGGTTCGTGGGAATGTGCACATGCTGATGACATAGGTGCAGCTCGTCATTGGTTAACCCGCTCGCTTCGCGCCCGAAGAGCACTGCGATACGGCTGCCTGCACCAGCCTCACTGGTTAGCAGTTGTGCACTGACGGCTCCAAGCTCACGAGGATTCACCAAAGGCCAGGGAATATGGCGCTCGCGCGCACTTGTACCAACAACAAGCTGACAGTCAGCAAGCGCCTCCTCAAGTGAAGCAACGATTCGGGCGCCGGCAAGTATGTCGTCTGCGCCCGAGGCCCGTGCATCCGCATCTCGATGTGGAAATAGCTTCGGCTCAACCAAACAGAGGTCTGACAACCCCATGTTCTTCATCGCACGTGCAGTAGCACCGATATTACCCGGATGAGATGTATTCACCAGTACGATACGAATTCTATCGAGCATCTAAGCCTCCACTTTCAGGTGCGCGGAGTCTACCAGAACCGCCCGTAGGGCGCACTCTTGTGTGGAGTTCTGAAGCAGAACTGGTTTATAATCTCAGCTCGCTCTTTTAAAATTGATGGATACCCGACTGATGCAACCGATGGTCAATATCGCGCTGCGCGCTGCGCGCCAAGCTAGCGAACAAATTGAACGTGCTCTGGAACGCCTCGACCTGATCAAATCTGAACAGGGCAGCGTTGCCAAATTTCTTAACGACACCTGTAAAAGCGTTGAAAAAAACATCGCTCAGGTTATTCAGAAAGCCTACCCGCACCACAGCGTGATGGGGGAGTATTCTGGCCTGTACGAAGCCGCATCAACCGAGGGTCCAACACCCTGCCACTGGCAGGTTCACACCCTAGACTCCGTAACAAACTTCTCTAACGCGCTCCCCTCTTTCGCGCTCTGCCTGGTTGGCCGCGTCAAAGATAAGGTAGAACATGCGCTTATTCTGAACCCAATTACCGGCGAAGAGTTCACTGCCAGCCGCGGACAGGGAGCTCAGCTCAATGGCCGCCGCTTGAGAGTAGGATCACTCAAATCGCTCGATGGCGCACTGATTGGCACAGGCCACCTTGGACGCCCAAGTGATAAGAAACATCTAGAGATGCAGCTAGATATCACGCGCGCAATAGTAGAAGCGGGCGCATCAACTTTCAGCACTGGCTCAGTAGCACTCAACCTCGCCTACACCGCTGCAGGTCGCCTTGATGCGATGCTCCAGCCTGAAGTTCACGCTGAAGAGCTAGAAGCAGGTCTTCTTATCCTTCAGGAAGCGGGTGGTCTTGCGGCAGACTTCAGCGGCGGCGCCAACTACCGCAACAACGGCCAGCTCGTGGCTGGCAACCCGAAGATCTTTAAATCACTCCTGACTACCGTTAACGGTATCAGCAAGAAGTACTAAAGCTAGTTTTCACCTCGACGGGGGCAAGCAAGCCCTCGTCCTCTTCTACTAATTCTCCCTCATCCGCCAAGATAGACCTTAGGTTAGTTTTTAACCAAAGCAACTAGACAACTTTAAGACTTTGTTTTAGTTTTCAGTAGTGTACTTGTATGAACGTAGCGTGCTTTGTGGTTCTCGCGCCTTCGTTCCATGGTCGCTTCAAACTGTTGGACCGACCGCATATTGACAATAAAAATAAGGATCAGCTATGCAAAAGTCGCTCTATATAGACCCGGTTAAGTGTACCGGCTGTCTGCAGTGTGAGATGGCGTGTTCACTGGAGAACACGGGTGTCTACAACCCTTCGCAATCGCGCATCAAGGTCTTTAGTTTTGAGGAAGAGGGGCGCAAAGTTCCCTACACCTGTACTCAGTGTGATGAAGCTTGGTGTATGCAGTCCTGCCCTACCGACGCGATCAAACTCGACAAGCTCACAGGCGCCAAGGTTGTCAACGATGACACTTGTGTTGGCTGTAAAGTTTGTACGATCTCTTGTCCTTTCGGCACCATCAACTACGTTGCGGAGACTGGAAAAGTTGCCAAGTGTGACCTCTGTGGCGGTGACCCTGAGTGTGCTAAAGCTTGTCCGACTGACGCAATCACTTTTGTAGATGCAAACTGGACAGGCCTAGAGCGCATGCGTGCTTGGGCTGCCAAAGCTAACGACGCGAGTCTGTAAGGAGAAGAGACATGGCTTGGACAAGAAAAGTACTTCGAGTAAATCTCTCCGAAGGCACCTGCAAATCAGAACCGTTGAATATGGAATGGGCTCAGGAGTACCTGGGTTCACGTGGCTTGGCTTCCAAATACTTGGTAGAAGAGATCGATCCTAAGGTTGATCCACTCTCAGCGGACAACAAATTGATCATGGCTACGGGTCCTCTAACCGGCACCATGGCATCCACAGGTGGCCGCTACACCGTTGTAACTAAAGGCCCTCTAACAGGTGCTATCGCCTGTTCAAACTCAGGTGGCTACTTCGGTGCAGAGATGAAGTTTGCTGGCTGGGATATGGTGATCTTTGAAGGCAAATCAGAGAAACCTGTCTACCTGTCAATCGAAAACGACAAAGCTGAACTGCGCGACGCTTCCCACCTGTGGGGCACTTCAACTTGGCATACAGAAGAGACCATCAAAAAAGAGATGCAGGACCCTCAGGTACGTATCTCATCAATCGGTAAAGCGGGTGAAAACGGCGTTCTTTACGCCTGTATTGTCAACGATCTTCACCGTGCCGCGGGCCGTTCTGGCGTCGGTACCGTAATGGGTTCGAAGAACCTCAAGGCCGTTGCTATTCGCGGTACTAAGGGTGTTGCCGGTGTCGACAACATGGCCGAATTTGCCAAAGTAACGATGGAGAAGAAGAAGATCCTGGCAGAGAACGCCGTTACTGGCGAGGGTCTTCCAGCCTATGGTACTCAGGTACTGATGAACGTTATCAACGAAATGGGCGCTCTACCGACTCGTAACCACAAAACGGTTAAGTTCGAGAATGCTGGCGATATCTCTGCAGAAGCGATGGCCAAGCCGCGTGAATCAGATGGCAAGCCTCACTTGGTAACAAACGCTGCATGTTTCGGCTGTACTATCGCTTGTGGTCGCATCTCGAAGATCGATAAAGACCACTTCTCGGTAAAAGAGAAACCGCAGTACCACGGCGCGTCTGGCGGTCTTGAGTACGAAGCAGCTTGGGCACTTGGCGCCGCCAACGGTGTGGGCGACCTTGAAGCGTTGCAATACGCCAACCTAATTTGTAACGAACAGGGTATGGACCCAATCTCCTTCGGTGCAACTATCGGTGCGGTGATGGAGATGTACGAAGATGGTACCCTGACTGAAGAGCAGATCGGCGTAAAAGCGCCTTTCGGCTCTGCTGAAGCGCTCTGTGCACTTGTCGACATGACCGCGGCCGGTGAAGGCTTTGGTGTCGATATAGGCATGGGCTCTAAGCGCATGTGTGAGAAGTATGGTCGTCCAGAGCTCTCTATGAGCGTTAAGGGCCAGGAGTTCCCAGCCTACGACTCTCGCGGTATTCAGGGCATGGGTCTCACCTATGCAACCTCTAACCGTGGCGCTTGTCACCTGCGCTCTTACACCGTTGCCTCTGAAGTGCTGGGTATCCCTGTCAAAACAGACCCACTGGTTACAGAGGGTAAACCAGAACTCGTTATGGCATTCCAGGATGCGACCGCTGCATTCGACGCATCAGGTCTATGTATCTTCACCAGCTTCGCCTGGGGTCTGGGTGATATCCAGCCACAGATCGATGCAGCCTGTGAAGGCGACTGGTCGCTTGAGAAGCTTAGCGCCGTTGGCGAGCGCATCTGGAACATGGAGAAGCTCTTCAACCTCGAGGCAGGCCTGACTAAAGATGACGACAAGCTGCCAGAGCGCCTTACAACTGAGCCGGCGCAGGAAGGCCCTGCTAAAGGTCTTGTTTCCGGTGTGCCAGAGATGCTTCCGGAGTACTACCAGAAGCGTGGCTGGGATACTGAGGGCGTACCAACCAAAGAGACACTAGACCGACTCGGTCTGTAAGGCTCTTTAACGTTGAGTTTAAAGAACCCCTTTCCCGCGAGGGAAAGGGGTTCTTTTATTGAGACAGAATACTATTACCCGAGGTTCATCATGAAACATCTTATCCTTGGAAACGGTCCTGCTGGCGTCATTGCTGCTGAAACACTTCGCAAAGCCGATCCTGCCTGTGAAATCACGATGGTGGGAGCTGAAGATGCACCGCCCTATTCGCGCATGGCAATCCCCTACCTGCTTGAAGGAAATATTCAGGAGGACGGCACGTACCTGCGTAAAGATAAGGATCACTACGGTAGCAACAACATCAACAACAAGGTCGGCAAAGCAATAACCGTTGACGCTGAAGCGAAACAGGTGAAATTCGCGGATGGCAGCAGCGAAAGCTACGACAAACTCCTTGTCGCTACGGGCTCTCACCCAATTCGCCCCCCCATACCTGGGATAGATCTGCCAAACGTGCATACCTGTTGGACACTCGATGATGCACGCGCTATCGCTAGTATTGCTGCAAGCGGGAAACGCGTCGTCCAAGTAGGTGCTGGCTTTATCGGCTGTATCATTTTAGAGGCACTTGCTAAACGGGGAGTTGATCTCACAGTTGTTGAACTCGGCGATCGCATGGTTCCGCGTATGATGACGGGCAAGGCCGGTGCAATGATCAAGGACTGGGTTGAGAGCAAAGGCGTTCGCGTTGTCACCTCAGCTAAAGTCGAACGTATTGATGGAGTGGGCAGCGCCCCTGTCACCGCTACCGAGCAGAGCGGCGGTGGTATCATGGGCGCTATCAAGAACCTCTTTGGCGGCAGCTCTGAAACCTCACCTGCTGTGGTTGAACAGAGCGCTGACGAGATGGTAGTAACACTCTCAACCGGTGAAAAGATCAGTTGCGACCTCGTGATCATGTCCGCCGGTGTACGCCCAAACTCAGCCTTCCTAGAGGGCTCAGGGGTCAAAACCGGCAACGGTATTCTGACAGACTTGAAGATGCAAACCTCGGTTAGCGATATCTTTGCTGCGGGAGACGTTGTTGAGGCACCTGATATGTTCACTGGAGCACCCATGGTATCGGCAATTCAGCCCAACGCAGCCGATACCGCACGTATCGCAGCGCTTAACATGGCAGGAAAGAGTACCGAGCATCAGGGAATTCTTGCTATTAACGTACTCGACACGCTTGGACTAATCTCCAGCTCTTTTGGAGCCTGGGAAGGTCTTGAGGGTGGCGAGGGTGTTGAGTATGCTGACGCCAAGGCGCACAAATATATAAGTCTGCAATTTAAAGACGATGTACTTGTTGGTGCCACCTCAGTCGGCTTGACTCAACACGTTGGCGTACTGCGTGGTTTGATTCAAGGTAAGGTAAAACTCGGCGCGCGCTGGAAGGCTGAGCTTATGAATGATCCCCTACGGGTGACTGAGGCGTACCTAGCATGTGCTCAGAAACCAGGTGTTTTGAATGTCGCATCACTTAACATTTAAGCTATACGCGAGTCTGGGCCAGTACCTCCCTACCGGAGCGGTTGATAACAAAGCAACCATCGAACTGGCGCCAGACGAGACACTCGCTCAACTCATAGCCCGTTTCAACCTACCAGAGCGCCTTGTACACCTGGTACTTGTTGATGGTGTTTATATAGCACCCGAAGCCCGCGCGACGCGTACGCTCAACGACGGCGAAACCGTGGCTATCTGGCCTCCTGTAGCAGGCGGTTGAAGTGTTTGGGGGCTCTCTTGATGTTCAAGTGCGTGAAGTAACCGCCACTCGTAAGGAGTATGAGACGGGCTTAGAGCAAGCCGTTCCGGGTGGTATAAAAATTGAGGGAGACTCAATTTTTGTAACTAAAGGCGAGGTGCAAATTCGGATAGATATTGCACCGATGCCCGATCTGGTCATCGCTCTAATTCGACTCTCTCGCTTGCAAGCCACATGGACTTTTTTAGCGGGTAGTGAGACAGCTAAAGCCAAATTAGTTGAGCATATGGACTGGTCTATGAAGCGCGGTGGCGGTTGATATGAATGACAACCAACTGCTGCGTTATAGTCGCCATATTCTAATGAGCGAGGTCGATGTTGCGGGGCAAGAGAAATTATTGAACTCTCATGTCCTTATCATCGGCGCCGGCGGACTGGGCTCTCCCGTGGCGACCTACCTAGCTGCATCCGGCGTTGGTACTCTGACCATCTGTGATTTTGACGAGGTTGAGCTCTCTAACCTTCAACGCCAACCAATCCACAATGAAGCGCGAATCGGCATTAATAAAGCACTCTCCGCACGCGAGGACCTCAACCGCATCAATCCAGATTGTAGGGTGCATGCCATCACCGAGCGCGTCGACGAACAAAGCATAGAGGCGCTAATCAGTCAGGCTGATGTTGTCGTTGACGCCTGTGATAACTTTAAAACCCGCCACCTAATCAATCGTGCCGCCTACCGCAGTAAAACGCCTCTGGTATCGGGTGCAGCTATTCACCTGACGGGGCAGCTATCTGTCTATCGTTTTGCTGACAATACGAGCCCCTGCTACGCCTGTCTCGTCGCCGAATCAACTGAGGTGCCGGAGCAACGCTGTGCAACCATGGGCGTACTTTCACCCGTAACCGGCACTATCGGGACCTTGCAGGCGACGGAAGTGATTAAGTTAATAGTCAAAGGGGAGAGTCAGCTCGAGGGTACACTGCTGCTCTACGATGCTATGTCTGTTGAATTCCATCGAGTGCCGCTGAGCAAAAACCCGAGTTGCACCGTTTGCGGCTAACTAACCTGCTGCTCGCGCCCTAGCTCAACCAGAACAACCTGCGCAACGACCCATGCGACGCAGAGGTAAGCCAGCATCCCCCAGATGATTACCTGAAAATGCACTCCGTAATCTATTAGGTAACCCAAGAGCGCAGGTGAAATTGCGGTGCCGAACACCATCGCAGATTGCAGCGTGGCCCTAACCCGCCCTAGATTCTGGCTGCCCCATATACTCACTAGCAGCGAGTTAACGACGGGCTCTTGAAACCCTACCACCAGTCCACTCAGTGTCATCAAAGTGATGAGCCCGGCTGAGCCACCGATAACAGGCGCTAGCACCAATGCCAGAGCGAAAGGCAGAATAAACAGACGGGTAGTTACAACAGAGCCGTAGCGATCGATTTTTGGACCAACAAAAAGAGCACCAAAAATACGCGCCACTCCAAGCCCTGTAAGAGCCAGCGCATAGGCGGAAACACTCGCCCCAAGATCCACTGTGAGGTGCGCCTGATAAATCATCAAACCTGTAGAGATAATAGGCAGCGCCATAATCAGCGGCAAGAGTAGAAGAAAACGCCGATCCCTCAGTGGTCTAGGCCCCTGTTTACGCTCAGCTTTACTCAGCTTAATCGGTGACTCTGGCCAAGGTGCCAGCAAAAATAACAGCAGCCAGATGAAGCACCAGAACGCCCCAAGCAGCCACCACACCTGCTGCCAGGTCATCAGAGTCAAAAGGAGTGTCACCAATAGAGGCAAAGCGATCTCACCGGAGGGATAACCGAGGCTGACCAAGCTCAAAGCACGCCCCCTAGCGATCTTAAATTCCCGACCAGCCAGAGTATTCCCCAGATGGCCAAACATACCCTGTCCGTTAAACCGCATCAGACCAAGTCCTAGCAGACCTAGCCAAAAGAGATCCGTGCTGGTTAACAGAATAATACCCAACATAAGACCGGTAAGAATGGCCAGGGCGAAAACCCGAGGGGACATCCAGTCGACCTTCGGTCCAAAGTACATAAGGGCGCCGGCGGAGACGAGAGTGACAGCCGCATAGGCCGTGCCGAATTGCCCTGCTGTAATGCCCAAGGATTCGGAGATATCAACTTGGAAAAGGCCAATGAAGAAGCTCTGCCCCATACTACTAGAGAAGACCGAGATAAATGCGATCAGCAGCAGGCCCAGGTGGTTCGTAAACAGGTAGGTATAACCGGGTTCTTTAGAGCTCAAGTACGCACAGCCTTTTACACGGGGTAGTAGATTGCTCTATTCTCCTGCAGACCAAATTGTGCAACAAGACATTTAATGTACTCATCTTTAAAAAATTGGCTCCTGCGCTTAATCCACTCAAGACCCTCAGAGGGTTTCATTCTGTTAGGTATCGACTACCCCAGTCATGCACTGGCATCCGCCATGCAGCAGCGTGGATTGAGAGTGATCGCATTTATTGATGAAGAGCCCTGGAACCACCGTACTCAGATGCTTGGTGCCACTGTGCATTACCCAATTGAGCTCGCTGCTTTGGCTCAGCGTCACGCTGTCTCTAAGGTAATCAGGTTCAGTAACTCTAGTATTGAGATCCCCTCCGAAGTCTTAGTGCAACTTAGAAACCTGGATGTAGAGGTTGTTGCGATCGATACGCAAAACCTGGCACTTGAAGCCCAGATCAGTCGAGTACTAGGCGCGTAAGTCGAGCCCGAGGGAGGCAAAAAAAACGGGCGCCTTAGAAGAAGGGGCCCGTTTTTTATCGCGTACTGGAGCGCGCTGGATCTTCGCGCGCCTATATACGCCGCTATAGCGATAAAGTTAGACGCTGTAGGGGTCGCGCAGTACCACTGTTTCAATACGGTCCGGACCGGTAGAGACGATGTCGATCGGCGTCTCCATCAACTCTTCCAAACGCTTGATGTAGTCAATCGCTGCCTGAGGTAGCTGATCAATACTCTGCGCACCCAGAGTGGAATCACTCCAGCCCGGCATCGTCTCGTAAACTGGCGTTACCTTCTCATAGTCTTCGGAACCATTAAGAGAGTAGACATCATTACCCTGTGCGTCTTTATAGCCAACACAGATTTTGATCTCTTCCATGCCATCAAGCACATCGAGTTTTGTCAGACAGATACCTGAGACTGAGTTGATCTGGATAGCGTGGTTCAGTGCAACTGCATCAAACCAACCACAACGACGCGCGCGACCTGTGGTAGAGCCAAACTCATGACCACGCTCTGCAAGGCCAGCACCCACTTCGCAATGCAGTTCAGTCGGGAACGGGCCACCGCCAACACGTGTGGTGTACGCTTTGGTAATACCGAGGATGTAGTCCAAGTAGAGAGGGCCAAAGCCTGAACCTGTAGATGTGCCGCCAGCCGTGGTGTTCGATGAGGTTACATAGGGGTAGGTACCGTGGTCGATATCGAGCAGTGAACCCTGAGCACCTTCAAACATGATGTTAGCGCCCTGCTTACGCAGCTCGTGCAACTTTGCCGTAACATCCATCATCAGAGGCAACAGCTCTTCTGCCATCCTCAGCGCATCAGACAGAACCGTATCAAAATCAACTGGCTCGGCGTTGTAGTAGTTCTCGAGCACAAAGTTGTGGTACTTGAGGATCTCAGCCAGCTTAGTCGCAAACGCCTCTTTGTCCTGCAGGTCACCTAGGCGCAAACCGCGACGAGATACCTTATCTTCGTAAGCCGGACCTATACCACGACCTGTAGTGCCAATTTTCGCAGCTCCACGGGCAACTTCACGCGCCTGGTCGATAGCGATATGGTAAGGCAGGATCAACGGACAAGCCGGGCTAAGGCGCAGACGCTCTTTAACCGGAACACCGTTCTCTTCCAACTGCTTCATCTCTTTTAGCAGCGCTTCAGGTGAGAGAACCACACCATTACCTATAAGGCAGAGTACGTTCTCACGCAGAATGCCTGATGGAATTAAGTGCAATACGGTTTTCTTACCATCGATTACCAGTGTATGCCCGGCATTGTGGCCACCCTGAAAGCGAACGACGGCAGCAGCCTGCTCGGTTAGCAGGTCAACGATTTTGCCTTTACCTTCATCACCCCATTGGGTGCCCAGAACAACGACGTTTTTACCCATGTGTCTATAGTGCTCTATTTTAAAAGTTAGAGTGCTTCAAGCACCCATTCAGTTCCATTTTTGACCAACTGGCGATCACAGTTACTCGGTGTCTGCGCACCCTCCAGCTGAGTCACTACGCGCTCTCCCTGAGTACGTAGCTGTCTAATTCTTTCTAACAGGCCTGCATCGCAACTGGCGGGCGCGAGTATCGCAGCACGCTCAACCGGATCTGTTTCAAGCGCAAGCATCACTAAAGTCTTCAAGTCTGTACTGAAGCCTGTAGCAGCACGCGCGCGACCAAAGTCCGCACCAATCTGATCGTATCGACCACCCTTGGCCAAAGCTTGGCCAAAACACGGCGAGTAGGCCGCAAATACAACACCTGTATGGTAGCGATACCCGCGTAGCTCACCCAGATCGAAATAGAATCCAATCTCAGGGAAGCGCGCACTGACAACCGCCGCAACCTGACGCACGTGAGCAATAGATGCTTGAATCTGCGGCTGGTCTGCAAACAACTGTTCAGCTTGATCAAGAACAGCTTCGCCACCGTTCAAGCGAGCTAAGGTACAGAGCTGCTCGCCAACCTGGTCAGCTACACCCAACGAGGCGACAAAAGGTGTCAGTTCAGGCAGTGCTTTACGCTGTAGTATGTCGATATATGTGTCGATCTGGGCGTTGGTAAGCGCGGCAGCTTTAACCAGCTCAGAGAAGACTCCCACGTGCCCAAGATCAAGATTAATCGAGCCTTTGATTCCAGTCGCTAAAAGCGTCTCAAGCATTAACGAGATAACTTCAGCGTCGGAGTCGACACCCTCGTGGCCAAACAACTCGGCACCAATCTGCATCGGGTTGCGCGATGCCAGCATGTTCACCGGACGCGTATGCAACACTGAGCCGCAATAACAGAGTCGGCTTACACCATCGCTACGCAGGCGGTGGGCATCGATGCGTGCAACCTGAGGAGTGATATCAGCACGAATACCTAGCATGTGGCCGCTGACTTCATCGGTAACTTTAAAAGTCTGCAGACCTAGGTCGCCTCCAACCCCAGTCAGCAGTGACTCGAGATGCTCTGCCACTGGTGGCATCACTAACTCGTAGCCCCAGCCATCGTAGAGGTCGAGAATCCGGCGACGTACCAGCTCCACCTCTCGAGCGACAGGTGGTAACAGCTCTTTCATGCCGTCAGGTAATAGCCAGCGATCAGCCAAGGCCATCTATAACTCCATAACCCTAAGGGTATTCAACGCGAAATCAGTAGTAGTGCTGTGCCGGCAATCATAGAGATAAAACCGACCATTCTTAGGCTTGTATCGCTTATCTGCGCCAGCTGAGCAACCAATTGTCGCCAGCGTTGCGGGTAGAGAAACGGGATTATCCCCTCTATCACCAAAAGCAGACAAAATGCGATCCAGAGCTCATGCCAAAATTCGGCCATCTAGCGTCCTAAAAAGGGTCCTACACAATCACAAAAAAACCGGGCCGTGCCCGGGGGCGAGATTTTAACATGAAAGCGGGCGCCATTGGCACCCGCTTTTTGTTCGATGTTTAACCAGTTAGCTGGTTAGCGTTTGAAATCGCCGAGGTAGCGGAAGAACTCGCTATCGGGCTTAAGCAGCAGCACGTCTGCGCCAGATCCAAAGGACTCCTTATAAGCCGTCAAGCTTCGAACAAACGAGTAGAACTCAGCATCACGGTTATATGCTTCAGCGTAGATGCGTGCAGCTTCCGCATCACCCTCACCACGGATAACCTCTGAATCACGGTAGGCCTCCGCCATAATAACCGTGCTCTGACGATCAGCATCAGCGCGGATACCCTCGGCGAGCTCGTTACCACGAGAGCGAAGCTCACGCGCCAGACGCTCACGCTCAGTACGCATTCGCTCATAGACAGAACTTGATACCTCAGGTGGCAGATCTATACGCTTTACACGAACATCCACAACGGAAAGTCCAAGTTCAGCTTCCGTCAATTCGCTAAGCGTTGTAATCACCGCATCCATAACCTCTTCGCGCTCACCCGAAACAACTTCGGTTAGTGTACGCATACCGAACTCATTACGTAACGATGTTTCGATACGCGTTGAGAGCAGGTCGGAAGCTCGGAACGAGTCACCTGAAGTCGCGGTGTAGTACTTCTCTACATCAGAGATACGCCACTTCACATAGGAGTCTACGATCAGTCGCTTCTTCTCCAGCGTTAGGAAAGGCTGAGGACGGGTGTCCAGAGTCTGGATGCGCGCATCAAATACTCGGATAGCGTTGACCATCGGTATCTTAAAGTGCAGACCCGGTTTGAGATCTGGCTCCACTACCTCACCAAACTGCAGCTTAACGCCACGCTCAGTCTCTTTGATGATGTACACAGATTTAGATACAACCAGCAGTACAACGACTACCAGCGCAACAGAAAAGAGTGAAGATGGTTTCATTTTAACGACCCTCTCTCAGGCTGGTTGAAGAAGAGCGACTGTTAACTTCCTGCATGACCTGATCTGTGATCTGGCGCAGGCTGTTGTCGTCAAGGCGAACACTGCGGCTGGTAGATGTGGCAGGTACGCGCTCCATCAATTTATCCAGTGGCAGGTACATCATATTATTTCCACTCGCATCGCTGTCCATCATCACCTTCGGCGTGTTGGCATATACCTGCTGTAGGGTCTCAATGTAGAGACGCTCACGTGTTACATCAGGCGCTAACCTATATGCATCTAGCAGAGCACTGAAACGCTCCGCCTCACCGGTAGATTTGGCAATCACCTCTTCGCGGTAAGCGTTGGCCTCTTCAATAACACGCTGGGCGGTACCACGCGCCTCAGGTACGATACCATTCGCGTAGGATTCCGCTTGGTTCTTCACGCGTTGTTCATCTTCGCGCGCTTTGATGACGTCATCGAAGGCATCCTGAACCTGGCTCGGCGCAGTAGCGTTCTTGATGTTCACACGCGAAATCGCCAAACCTGTACCGTAAACCTCCATGTAACGCTGCAGACGTGCTTGCACTTCCAGCGCCAAGGTCTCACGGCCTTCAGTTAGAATGCCGTCCATGTCAGTTGCACCCACTGTGTGACGCAGCGAAGACTCTGATGCATGGCCAAGACTCACCTCTGGATCACGCACGTTGAGTACGTAGTTCTTTGGATCGGAAACAACGTACTGGATAGTCATGTCGACATCAACGATGTTCTCGTCACGCGTCAGCATTAGCGAACGGTGATCGTAGGTACGAACACGCGTAACGTTGAGAATAGTGACATCATCCACCAGTGGAGGGTTCCACTGCAGACCTGGCTGCACAGTCTCGCTGAATTTACCCAATCGCAGGATAACACCGCGCTCCTGCTGATCGACGGTGTAGAAGCCCATACCAGCCCATACAACTACCGCTAACAGCGCGAGAACACCGATAAACCCAAGACCTGGGCCGCCCTGAGCGCCGCCAGAGCTCGCACCGCCCGAACCGCCACTCTTCTTGCCGCCGAACAAGGTGTTCAAACGTTCTTGCAGTTTTTGCAGCGCCTCATCCAGATCTGGTGGACCCTGATCATTGCCACCCGGACCGCCACGGCGTCCACCGCGGTCATTTCCGCCACTGCTCCAAGGGTCGTTCTTATCGTCACGACCGCCCGGCTCATTCCAAGCCATAAGTGCTCTCCACTAACTAACCAATTAAAATCTGTCTCACCACTCCCGCTCGGGAGCCGTTAAGTATCTCTCAGCCGGGATGTTCAACCGGCTCAAAACGCGTCGCAAATCCTTTGTCTGCATACGAACTTCGAGCTGGATTCGACCATCCTCGTTAACCGTCTCGCTCAGTACCGCATTCTGTCCGTAAAGCTGTGCACGCAGCTGCCCCTGCTCAGGCCCGAGATCCATGTATTGATGGAACATATCGACCGCCAAGCGTTCACGCAAGGCTTGCATCAGGAGGTCAACACCCTCACCTGTCTGAGCCGATAACCAAACACGAATTGCCACGCCGGTATCGTCGCGGTCGATGTGCGGCTCAACCCCTTCCATCGCGTCGATCTTGTTGTAGACCTCCAACGAAGGCGTCTCATCAGCACCAATTTCGTGCAGCACCTTATTAACCTGGTGAATGTGCTCGCGCCGCTCTTCATCACTGGCATCAATAACATGCAAAAGCAGTGCAGCCTCTACAGTCTCCTGCAATGTTGCACGGAAGGACTCTACCAGTTTATGGGGGAGGTCGCGGATAAATCCAACCGTATCAGCCAAAATAGCTGGCCCTATATCTGCAAGCTCGAGACGACGCAAGGTCGGGTCCAGTGTTGCGAAGAGCTGATCGGCAGCGTAAACATCCGCTTCGGTTATGCGGTTAAACAGGGTCGACTTACCCGCGTTGGTATAGCCAACCAGCGAAAGGGTGGGTATCTCCGCACGCGATCGGGCTCTGCGCCCCTGCTCACGTTGCTTCCTCACCTTCTCCAAACGCGCGGTGATCGCTTTGATGCGTGCACGCAACAGACGCCGGTCGGTCTCTAGCTGGGTTTCACCCGGACCACGCAGACCGATACCCCCTTTCTGGCGCTCCAAATGTGTCCAACCACGAATCAGACGCGTCGACATGTGCTCGAGCTGCGCCAGCTCCACCTGCAGCTTACCCTCGTGCGTGCGCGCCCGTTGAGCGAATATATCTAGGATCAGTCCGGTGCGATCCAGCACGCGACACTGAATCTCGCGCTCAATATTACGCTCTTGTGCAGGTGAAAGTGCGTGATTAAAAATAACCAACTCAGCTTGGTGCAGACGAACGAGCTCACCCAACTCCTCCACCTTCCCCTTGCCAAGGAAGAATTTTGGACTTGGATCAGAACGCGAGCCAGTGAGCCACTCGACCGGATCAGCACCGGCCGATAGCGCCAGTTCTTCGAGCTCTTTAGGGTTATCGTTTGCATCTGGCGAAGCCAGATTAATGTGGACGAGAATCGCCTTCTCGCCCGACTCAGGACGCTCGAAAAACAATTATTTTTTTACCTCAGAGTTGCTCTTCAGTAGCAGGTAATTTAACCGGACGTGAAGGCACTACTGTAGAAATAGCGTGCTTATAAACCATTTGGCTTACAGTGTTTTTCAACAGAATCACAAATTGGTCAAATGATTCGATCTGACCCTGAAGTTTGATGCCGTTGACAAGGAAAATTGAAACCGGAACGCGCTCTTTGCGAAGTACGTTCAAGTAAGGGTCTTGTAAAGTCTGCCCTTTTGACATGGTCCTCTCCTTCTATATGGAGGTTGTAGTTTTAGTGATACGCTTGATGTGATCAGGCCTGACTCTGTTGAGTCCCCCCGCTGCCGATTCCATCCGGATCAAAATGTCGCACCAAGGTCTAATAGTATATAGATACGATTCAAATTTGTCTCAAGGTTTGGGCTAGAAGTTGCTCAGAATTCCTTAGCGGATCCAGATGAACAGCCCCCTGCCAACCTCGAATCCAGGTCATCTGCCGCTTAGCCAGCTGCCGGGTGGCCACTATCGCCTTCTCACGAGCCTCCTGCGCACTCAACTCTCCGTCGAGATACTGCCACATTTGGCGGTAGCCGACACACCTCATAGAGGGCAAGTTGAGACTCAGATCGCCACGCGCGCGCAGCGCTTCCACCTCGGATTGAAACCCCTGCTCTAACATCAAATCATAGCGAAGTGCGATACGACGGTGGAGTTCAGCCCGATCACCAGGCATGAGCGCCAGTGGTACGATATCCCAAGGCAAAACCTTCTCTGCCTGCTCCTGCCAAAAAGTCTCTATGGAGCGCCCAGTCAAAAGCACCACCTCCAACGCACGCTGAATGCGCTGGGAGTCCTTGGGTTTTAGTCTCGCTCCCGAGAGCGGATCCAGCTCTGCGAGCTTTGCGTGCATAGCTGGCCAGCCAAGCTGGGCCGCTTCAGCCTCAAGCTCACTACGTAACTGCGGATCAGCCTCAGGCAGCTTCGCTAAACCATCTGCTAGTGCTTTAAAGTAGAGAATAGTGCCACCCACTAGGATCGGCAGTCTGTTTTGTGCGACGGCTTGATCAATTTCGCGACTCGCATCGGCGACAAAGTCAGCCGCCGAGTAAGATTGTGTGGGGTCGAGGATATCGACAAGTGCATGAGGGTAGCGCGCAAGTGTTGCAGCATCAGGCTTAGCGGTACCTATGTTCATCCCACGGTAGATGAGTGCCGAGTCTACACTGATAATCGCACTTTCGTGCTGATCAGCCAGTTGCAGCGCAAGATCAGTCTTACCGGACGCCGTTGGCCCCATAATAAAGAGCACTTTGGGTTTCGCCATACTACTGCCCACGCATGAAGAGTTTGTCGAGCTCCGAGATACTCAACTGAACCCAAGTGGGGCGGCCGTGATTACATTGACCGCTGCGCTCAGTCGCCTCCATATCACGCAGCAGGGCGTTCATCTCAGGGATAGTCAACTGCCGGTTGGCTCTGACAGAGCCATGACAAGCCATCGTCGCCAATAGCTCATTGATGCTCTCTTCGATTCTGCGGCTACTGCCGTAGGTACGCATATCGGCCAGCACATCACGCACCAGCAAACTGACGTCCGACTTCGCCAGCGCGACCGGCACCTCTCGTATGCTGAGACTCTCCTGCCCAAGACGCTCAACAGCAAATCCCAGTCGAGTAAATGTCTCGGCCTGCTCAATTGCGATCTCCGCTTCAGACTCACTGACGTTGAGCGAAACCGGAACCAGCAGTGGCTGGGAGCGGATGCCATCGGCATCCCAAGAGCTCTTCATGCGCTCATATACAATCCGCTCATGCGCTGCATGCATATCGACTAACACCATACCCTGAGCGTTCTGAGCAAGAATGTAGATACCGTGGAGTTGCGCCAGTGCGAACCCCATTGGCGGCAGATCCTCTTTGGGCAGCGCAGTAAAATCAGGAGCAACAGGCTCTTGAACTCCGGAATTCTGCGGGTGTAGCTGTGCGTAACCCGCGACTTGCCCCTGCACATCTGCGGCGGAAAAGCTGCTGGAGCTACGTTGCACATAGGCACCAAAGCCGTTGCTAGCCGGCGACACCGCTGGACTAGATGTACCCACATAACTCTGGCCACTCGACTGCGGCAAGCTCATGCGCTGCTGATCAAAACTCTGATTCAACGGCTGACTCTGACCGGATAAGGCAGCCATTGGATCGACTGAGCCACTGTTATCCTTGGGGCGCTGATCGGCGATCACTCGATGCAAGGTACGGAAGATAAAGTCATGCACGAGTCGGCCTTCGCGGAAGCGCACCTCGTGCTTTGTTGGGTGCACGTTCACGTCTACCAGGGCGGGATCGAGCTCAAGATAGAGCACATAACAGGGGTGGCGACCGCTAAAGAGCACGTCCGCATAGGCTTGGCGAATCGCATGAGTAACCAACTTGTCGCGAATCACACGGCCATTCACAAAGAAGTACTGTTGGTCGGCTTGACTGCGCGAATAGGTCGGTAGCCCGATCCAGCCCCATAGTCTAAGCCCCGAGGCCTCTGCAGCGATATCCAAATGAATCGACTGTTCAATAAAACCTGAGCCGAGCAGTGAGCCGATACGACGCTCACGCATCGCTTCACTATCCGCCGGCTTAAGCTGGTGCACTACACGGTTGTTGTTACTAAGCTGAAAGTGCAGATCGAAACGGCTCAGCGCGAGACGTTTCACCACCTCTTCAAGGTGACGATACTCAGTCTGCTCGGTTTTGAGGAATTTCCGTCGCGCAGGCGTATTAAAGAAGAGATCTCGCATCTCCACAGTGGTCCCCTGCGGGTGAGCAGCAGGCGAGAGCTCCGCCTCCATGTCTCGCCCCTCGGCTTTCACCTGCCAGGCGCTCTCCTGCCCTTGGGCGCGTGATGTTAATGTGAGACGGGAGACAGAGCTTATTGAGGCGAGTGCCTCTCCCCTGAAGCCGAGACTCGCAACGGCCTCCAGATCATCGAGAATCTTGATTTTTGAGGTCGCATGTCGGCTCAACGCCAACGCCAGGTCATCTCTATCAATGCCGTAACCATCATCGCGGATGCGAATCAGTTTTACCCCACCCTGCTCAACATCCACCTGCACTTTCGAAGCGCCAGCATCAATCGCGTTTTCTAACAACTCTTTTACAACGGATGCGGGACGTTCTACTACCTCACCCGCCGCTATCTGGTTCGCCAGTTGGGGCGAGAGTAGCTCTATTCGACTCATCAAACTAACCTGCCGGTATTCGTAACACCTGACCTACACGAATACGATCAGACTTTAAATTATTGGCGGAGCGCAACCTGCTAAGGCTAACACCGTTGCGCTGAGCAATAAGCGACAAGCTATCACCCGCTACCACCTTATATTCGCGCTCCATGCTCTTAGGGATCTGCCCCTGCGCCTTAAGCTTTGCCACCAAAGTGCCGGGTGGTGGACGCTGCCAGAAGTGCTCCAGTAGCCCATCAGCTATCGCACGCGCCATGCGCTTCTGATAGCCCGGGTCTTTGAGACGTTTCGCCTCAGCAGGGTTGGAGATAAATCCCGTCTCAACCAGGATCGATGGGATATCTGGAGATTTAAGCACTACAAATCCCGCTTTCTCGATATGCTTCTTATGCATTTTGGCGAAACTGGCAATTTTGTTGTGGACTAGCTCAGCCACATCAACGCTGCTGGTGCGCGCATAGTTCATCGACATATCCAGCAACACGCTGGCTAGCGCCTCATCTTTGTCCTCCAGACTTACGCTACCTACACCACCTATGAGGTCAGCAGAGTTCTCTCGCTGCGATAGCCAGCGACCCATCTCGCTGGACGCCCCCCTATTGGACAACACCCATACCGAAGCACCTCGAGCCTTAGAGTTTCGTGCCGCATCTGCGTGTATAGAGACGAATAGATCCGCATTCATCTTACGCGCCTTACTGGTTCGACCGCGCAGACTTACATAGTAGTCCCCCGTGCGTACTAACTGAGCTTTGAAACCGGGCTCAGCATCTATACGGCGCTTAACTTCCTTGGCAATCGCTAGCACGACACGCTTCTCGTAGAGCCGATTAGGTCCAATCGCGCCGGGGTCCTCTCCCCCATGTCCTGCATCTATTGCGACAATTATATCGCGCTGCGTGTCGGGCATAGAGAGCGGCTCAGCGGCAGGCTTTAACGCCTGCTGCTCCGCAGTCGCTAAATCAACAACCAGCCGATGCCCATACTGGTCGTTCGGCGGTAGTGTGAAACTACTCGGTTGAGCCCGCTGGGCAAGATCTAAAACCAGACGCAACCCATCATCGCGTTTACCTGAGCGCAGTTGGCTAATTGGACTTCCAGCGATATCTAGCTTATCGAGACGGGTATCCAGTGTGGTTTTATCTAAATCTATAACCACTCGTGCTGGGTTATCTAGCGTGAACAGACTATGCTGCACCGGACCATTTAGGTCGAACACCAGACGGGTGTTATCCGGTGCTAACCAAATTCGTAAATTCTCAATTTTGGTGTTGGCCTGGGCTACAGAAACAAGCAGCATCAAGCAGACACCGATTGACTGTCGCAGCCACTTCATGCGCTACCTCCGTGTAAACCCTCAGCACTCATAGCGGCAAGCACCGACAGACCTCGTTCGCTATTGGCTCGCGCTTTAAGCAAGCGCCCAGGCAGATCAGGCTCAAGAAAAATTTCCAGATCGGGTTTAGGAAGGAACCCCTCACCTTTTTCAGGCCACTCAATAAGAGAGAGAGCCGCGCCGTCGAAATAGTCGCGCACGCCGAGATATTCTAGCTCTTCAGGGTCGGCCAGACGGTAGAGGTCGAAGTGATAAACCAGGCGGCCGCCACTAAGCTCGTAGGGCTCAACCAATGTGTAGGTGGGGCTCTTAACTCCACCCTCATGACCCAACGCCCGCAACACGCCACGACTGAGCGTGGTTTTACCCATTCCCAAATTGCCATGCAGAAATATTACGCATCCTGCGCTGTGCGCTGCCAGTCTCGCGCCGGCAGCCAAGGTATCACCCTCATCAAGCAGACGCCACTCAAGCTGTGAAGCCATAGGTCACTAAACCCTAATTATCGATCTCGTTATAATTTACCGCGCTCCTAATCTGGTCTAACAGATCAGAAGCCAACAACCCCCGCTCCCCCCGAGCGGCTGCCAGATCGCCCGCACGTGCATGAATCCATACACCGCAAGCAGCGGCACTGGCCGGAGTAAACCCCTGCGCCAGCAGTGACCCTATAATACCAGAAAGTATGTCTCCCATGCCCGCAGTTGCCATGCCAGGATTTCCAAGGTCACACACTTCAATTTGACCATTTTTTGAGCAGAGAGTTCCAGCCCCTTTAACGAGCTGCACACCACCATAACGGCGTTCTAAATTAAGCAGCGCCGCAACTCTATCTGCCTGAACTTGTGCACTCGATATACCCAGCAGGCGCGCTACTTCGCCAGGGTGAGGTGTGAACACCACATTGGTGCCCCCACGCACATGCCCTTGCGCGATAAGGTTAAGTGCATCAGCATCAAACAGCCGTGGACCATCAAAACCTTCAGCCAAACTCAACATATCCAGAGCCCACTGATCCCCACCCAGACCGGGGCCCACAACCAACGCATCACTCTGTTGCACTAAATCATCGTACTCCTCAGGGCGCTCAACACCGTGGACCATCACTTCCGGAACCCGTGTGAGTGCAGCACTAAGGTGCTCGGGGCGGGTTAGAAGTATCACGCGACCAACACCAGCCCGCAGTGCAGCCTCAACCGCCATAATGACACTTCCGCCCATCCCA
>Ga0209955_1000096_pt1 | contig 36468 bp, 38 predicted proteins | sample SalPonA_A_H2O_MG_FD_185716 | JGI IMG/M metagenome (GOLD analysis project Ga0209955, IMG submission 185716) | Water microbial communities from South San Francisco under conditions of wetland restoration - Salt Pond MetaG R2A_A_H2O_MG (SPAdes)... | ecosystem: Environmental > Aquatic > Non-marine... | reverse complement strand
CAAATAAACAGAAATGACACCGATTTTGGTGTTTTTGAATTTTCTTGGGTGTTACACTTTTTTTGTTGTTCCTGATGAACAGATGGAACGTACAGTATTCTTTTTCAGCGTATTTTTTGTTATTTTCCTAATTATTATGAAAAAAAAAACCTCTATATAAGTTCGAAAATTTTGGTATAGTGCAAAAATCGCGATTTTTTTTAGTCGTTATACCGGGTTTCGTGATTTAGTAGTACAAATTGATAAATTTGACATGATTTCGAGCGTTTTTGAATTTTCTAGGGTGTTACACTTTCATTGAGTGACCGTTGGGCCTTTACAAATGTATTATCGGCTGATTTTTGTAACTTTTCGTATTTTTATGAAAAAAAATACCTCCATTGTAGTTCGAAAATTTTGGTATAGTGCAAAAATCGCGATTTTGCTCAGTCTTTGTACCGAATGTCGCTATTTAGTAGTATAAATCGATATAAACAACAGAATTTTTCGCTGTTTTTGCACATTACTAAAATTTTCGAACTTATATAGAGGTTTGAAAAATCAATATTTTTTTCACTAGTCAATTGATGATTAAACAATTCTATAAGGTTTTAAAGCTATTTTTTCTATTATAAAATGTCGTTTATTGACTGTTAAACAATTCAGTAAGTCGTTTCAACTAATTTTGCGAACTACTAAAATTTTCGAACTAGTAAGGAGGTTTTGATCTAGCGCAAAAATCGCGACTTTTTAGTCGTTATACCGGGCTTCGTGATTTAGTGGTACAAATCGATAAACTTGACAAGATTACGAGCGTTTTTGAATTTTCTAGGGTGTTACACTTTCGTTAAATGACTGTTGGAACTTTACAAATGCATTATCGGCCGATTTTCGTAACTTTTCGTATTTTTATGTAAAAAAATACCTCCATTGTAGTTCGAAAATTTTGGTATAGTGCAAAAATCGCGATTTTACTGAGTCTTTGTACCGAATGACGCTATTTAGTAGTACAAATCGATATAAACAACAGAATTTTTAGCTGTTTTTGCACACTACTAAAATTTTCGAACTTATATAGAGGTTTGAAAAATCAATATTTTTTCACTAGTTAATTGATGATTAAACAATTCTATAAAGCTTTAAAGCTATTTTTTCTATTATAAAATGTCGTTTGTTGACTGTTAAATAATTCAGTAAGTCGTTTCAACCAATTTTGGTAACTACTAAAATTTTCGAACTAGTAAGGAGGTTTTGATATAGCGCAAAAATCAATATTTTTTTCACTAGTTAATTGATTATTAAACAATTCTATAAGGTTTTAAAGCTATTTTTCCTATTATAAAATGACGTTTGTTGACTGTTAAATAATTCAGCAAATCGTTTCAACTAATTTTGCGAACTACCAAAATTTTCGAACTACAGTAGAGAAAATTAAGTTCAATAATTACAAACGTATGGAAGCAACTTTAAACAAAACAACTTTAGAAAAAATGACAAGTTTTATTTTTCGATGGCTTTTTTCTACTAATCATAAAGATATCGGAACACTATATATTATTTTTGGAGCGATTTCTGGAGTAGCTGGTACAGCTTTATCTCTTTATATACGAATTACCTTATCACAGCCAAACGGAAGTTTTTTAGAATATAATCATCATCTATATAACGTGATTGTAACAGGTCACGCTTTCGTAATGATTTTTTTCTTAGTAATGCCTGTGCTAATAGGCGGATTTGGGAACTGGATGGTACCTCTTATGATAGGAGCTCCTGACATGGCTTTTCCAAGAATGAACAATATTAGTTTTTGGTTATTACCGCCTTCTCTATTGTTACTAATTGAATCTGTTTTATGCGAAGCTGGTGTAGGTACTGGTTGGACTGTTTACCCTCCTTTATCTGGAATCATTGCTCATTCTGGAGGTGCTGTTGATTTAGCAATCTTTAGTCTGCATTTATCAGGAGCAGCCTCAATTTTAGGAGCAATTAACTTTATTTGTACAATCGTAAATATGCGAACAGACAGTCTACCGTTTCATAAATTACCTCTGTTTGTTTGGGCTGTATTTATTACAGCAATCCTACTATTATTGTCACTACCTGTACTCGCAGGTGCAATTACAATGCTCTTGACGGACCGGAATTTCAACACAACCTTCTTTGATCCTGCCGGTGGAGGTGATCCAGTACTATACCAACACCTTTTCTGGTTTTTCGGTCATCCTGAAGTTTATATTTTAATTTTACCTGCCTTTGGTATTATTAGCCATATTGTAGTAAGCGCTGCTAGAAAGCCTATTTTTGGTTATTTAGGTATGGTTTATGCTATGTCTTCTATTGGTATCTTAGGATTTATTGTTTGGGCTCATCACATGTATACAGTTGGACTAGACATTGATACTAGAGCTTACTTCACCGCAGCAACCATGATTATTGCTATTCCTACAGGAATTAAAGTTTTCAGTTGGTTAGCGACTTTATGGGGATCAACTATTGAGTTACGAGCACCTATTTTATTTGCTCTTGGTTTCATCTTCTTATTTACAGTTGGCGGAGTTACTGGTGTAGCTCTAGCTAATTCTGGTCTTGATATTGCTCTACATGATACCTATTATGTTGTTGCGCATTTTCATTATGTATTATCAATGGGGGCAGTGTTTTCAATCTTTGGTGGCATTTACTATTGGTTTGAAAAGATTACTGGAGTAAATTACTCAGAAGTTTTAGCGCAAATTCATTTCTGGACCTTTTTCGTAGGGGTAAATCTTACATTTTTCCCAATGCACTGGTTAGGAGTAGCCGGTATGCCTCGACGAATCCCTGATTATCCTGATGCATTTTATTTATTCAATAAAATTGCTTCTTGGGGGTCGTACACATCTGCAGCCTCTGCTGTTTTCTTCTTCTGTTTATTAGCTGAAGCATTTTACAGTAATAGACAAAGCGCGTAAAGTTGTTCTAAAAAACTTAAAATATATTCTTATTTATTTGAGAAACTGGTTTTTAACGTATCAAATGGTATATAGCCCATTAGATCAATTTAAAATAGCCCCTCTTATAGTGATCCAGTTTGCAGGTATTGACTTATCTGTTACTAATTTTTTGTTAGCTTCTTTATTAACACTCTTTATGCTTCGAAGTTTTGTATTTTTGATTAAAGAACCAACAACCAATTCATTTTTTATTATTCCTAGTGGTTGGCAAAATTTAATTGAGAAGATCTATAGTTTAGTAAGTCAACTTTTATCTGATATTATTACAACTGGTAGTGAAAAGTATTTTCCCGTCGCAATCGTATTATTTATGTTCATTCTATCAAATAACTTAATAGGGATGGTTCCTTATAGTTTTACTACTACTAGTCATATTACTCTGACATTTTTCTTATCGTTTTCAATTTTTGTTGCTATGAATGTTATTGGTTTCCAAAAGCACGGTATGGAATTCTTTTCTTTATTTTTACCTGCAAATACCAGCTTTTTTCTAGCGTTAATTTTAGTTCCAATTGAATTGATCTCTTTTATTGCAAAACCCGTGAGCTTAGGTGTTCGATTATTCATTAATTTAATGGCAGGACATAGTCTATTAAAAGTTATTGTAGGGTTTTCTTGGAATATGTTATTAGTTGAAAACTTAAAAGCTTTGGCATTCTTAATCCCATTATCTATTCTAGTCGTATTAATGGGTTTAGAACTAGGTGTAGCTTGTATTCAAGCCTATGTATTTATCACATTAACTGCAATTTATCTTAACGATAGTGAAGCTCTTCACTAATTTTATTTTCAATTGCACCGTTTAAATAGCTCAGTTGGTAGAGCAAAGGACTGAAAATCCTTGTGTCGGCAGTTCGAGTCTGCCTTTGAACATTTTTTAAATTATAAAATGAAAAATCCCTTATGGAATATGTTTACTTCTATAAAAAATGGACAAATGGCTAAAAAAAATGTTGCAAAAGGTTTAAAAAAAAATACTTGTGAATCTTTTCTAAAAATCCTATGGAATGAAGGTTTTATTTCAGGATATAGAATTTCTCCTCATAATCAGCAATGCCTCGAAATTTTCTTAAAGTATACTAAAAAGGGTAAACCAGCAATAAACTCTTTAAAGTTTATTTCGAAACCAGCCCAAAGAGTTTATTATTCTTCAAATCTAATTTGGAAGCTTGACTCTTCAAAAACATTCATTATTTTTTCAACTAATCGCGGATTAAAGTCAATAAATGAGTGCAAAAAGAAAAATCTCGGAGGTGAGCCTTACGTTATTATAAACTAACGCTAAAAATATAAATGTCAAGTTCAAACAGGTTCAAAAGAAAATATGTTGTTAAAGTTCCTCAAAATGTAAAAGTATTGTATTGTGATAAAAATAATATTATAACCTTTATAGGGCCGTGCCAAATCAAATCGCTAGAATTAGATGTAAAAGTCTTTTTAGCTTCCAAAGCAAATTTGGTAGTAACAAATTTACTCGCTTTGGAAACTTCTAGTACGAACTATAATGTCGTTAAAAGGTTGCAAGGAACTTCCGTAGCCAAAATTCGTCACGCTTTAATTGAAACTACCTCTACTTTATATCATAGATTAAATTTGACGGGTGTTGGCTATAGAGTGTTTCCTTATAACAGTGTAGAAAATCAGTTGTATTTTAAGCTTGGTTATAGTCACTTAATTTACTTTAGAATTCCTCCTACTTTGAAAACTCACTGTCAAAAATTCACCAAGTTATTTATTTTTGGCAATTGTTCATTTGATGATTTGACACATACTGCTTCACAAATACGAGAATGTAAAAAACCTGAGCCTTATAAAGGTAAGGGAATTCTCCATTCCTATGAAAAAGTTCTTTTAAAAAAAGGTAAGAAAATTTAAAATTAATGAAAATAAAAGAGTTTAAGTTTAAACAAATTTTAAAGTTACATTTATTAAATTCACGAGCGTATGAACATTTATCAAAAAAATCACATCAAAATTTTTTTAATGATTTCAACTTAACTCAAATAATTAGTAGCTTCAAGCGATCACTGCACGTTATTTATTGTTTTCATAGTGCAAATAAAAAAATTTTATTTATTGGAGTTCCCAAAAAATTAGAGCTAAAGATTAACAAACTGACTTCTCATTTAGCTGTACCAAAAAATTTTGACTTGCAATCTATTATCTCTAGCAATCAAAAACAGCAGCTAAAAAAGGCAAATAGGAGTGTTGATTCAAGATCATTAATGCCTAAACTAGTAAAAAAGCCAGATTTAATAGTTCTCTTTTTTTCCGAGAAGAGAGAAAGTATTACTAATGAGAGCTATTCGATGAAAATACCTTTAGTAACTTTTAGATCAGAAAGTGTTCTTTTAAAATCGCAAGCAAAAAGTTCCTATAACGTTCAATTTGTTAGCGACAACTTTAACTCAGTTCAAGAGAATAATTTTCTTTTTTTAGGGTTAAATTTTCTTTTCAGAAGTACCTAAAAAAGTTTTAAATTAACAAATTCTTATGTTACAGAAAAGTCGATATAAACCTTTCTATAAGCAATTTCTACGATTAAGAAAAAATATTCAGAATCGTCCGAAATTATTCAAATTTCAAAGACAAAAATGGAAAAAATTTCAACAGTATTCAAAAAAGCAATTACTGCCGTTCAAGCGGTTCAAAATCAAAGATCAATTTCAGCATTCTGTTTCAAAATTTGCTGGTAGAGGTAATTCATTTCAGAAAAAATTTCGAGATAATTTATATGATCAAAAAGTCTTCAGTTTATTCTACGGAAAGCTAAAAAGAAGCTGCTTACGAAAATACTTCTTCCAATCTCTAAAAAAAAGAACTTTTTTAGACTACCGACATAAAATAGTCAAACTCTTTGAAAGTCGTTTAGATACTGTGTTATATAGAGCCAATTTTAGTTTGACAATTGAAAGTGCGAGACAGTATATATTACATGGTCACATCTTAGTAAATAAAGTTTCAGTTAGAACAAAGTCTTATATTTTAAAGGAAAATGACTTAATTGAAGTTTATCGTGATTCAAAAGTAAGAGAGCTAATAAAAAAAAATTTAGACAGATCGAATTTTTGGCCTATTCCACCAAAACACTTAATTGTAAACTATCGAACATTACAAATATTGTTTGTCTATAATGATAGTTCTAACGCGATGCCTGTTTTTAATCACTATCTTAACATTAATTCTTTGACTATGAATGTTAAAAAGCTATAATATTCTTCAGTAGCTCAGTGGTAGAGCGAGTGGCTGTTAACCATCAGGACGTTGGTTCGAATCCAACTTGAAGAGAGCTTTAGACTTATCCCGCAGTTTGATTTTTCTACTTTATCTTTAGTCCTATTCAGTTCACTAGTGAGTACAGCTGTCTATTATGCATTTATAGCGTTACGGTTGTTACCGGATATAATTACTGTTTTAAAATTTCGAACAAAAAAACTTTTAAAAGAGAATTCAGCAAACTTAAATTTAGTTTTTTTACCTAATCTTTTTAGTTATGACGCAATTGTTAAACGTAAAAGTTAGTTAAGAATTAAAACAGATGTTTTTAATTGAGTGTTTAAAATAAGTAAAAAGGGAATATAACTCAATTGGTAGAGTGTATGCTTTGCAAGCATAAAGCTATCGGTTCGATTCCGATTATTTCCAAGCTTGTTTGGTGGAATTGGTAGACACGTCAGACTTAAAATCTGATTCTGCATGAGAGTATCGGTTCAAGTCCGATAACAAGTATATGCTTCTATGATTTAAAAGTCGTTGAAATACCTGTAACCGGTCAAACACAAATAGATATTTTTAGCCAAAATGATGGAATTGGTAGACATGCTAGGTTTAGGTTCTAGTTCTTTTAAGAGTAGGGGTTCAAGTCCCCTTTTTGGTATAAACAAGGACTTTCAAAAGTATTATTATGGTGACAATTAATCAGCTCTGCAAAAAACATAAAAGTCGAAAAAAGAAGAGACGGCTAAACAAAGTTCCGGCTTTAGAGGGATGTCCTCAAAAAAAAGGCATTTGTACCAAACTTGTATTAAGAACTCCTAAAAAGCCGAATTCTGCTTTGAGGAAAATTGTTAAATTACGGCTTAGTAACAATAAAATGGTTTATGCTTATATCCCTGGAGAGGGTCATAATTTACAAGTGTATTCAACGGTAATTATACGGGGAGGAAGAGTAAAGGATTTACCTGGTATCAAATATCATTTAGTTCGGGGAAAGCTTGACTTTTCAGGTTTAGCTTCGCGGAGAACTTCTCGATCTAAGTATGGAACAAAAAAGGTTAAAAAGTATCTATGAGAAAAAATATAAAAAAGTTTGATCTAAAAAGAAAATTCGGAAACACTATAATGATTAGCGGTAAGAAAAAAACCGGAGAAAAAATTCTATTAAAAGTTGCAAAACGTTTACAAAAGTCTACAGGTAAAAATTTAAGAAACCTTATACAGTTATCCATTATCAACACAACTTCGACTTTTAAGTTAAATGAACAGGTTGTTAAAAAAGGTAAGAGGAAAGCTGTACGTTTTAATCCTTCATTTATTTCCACAGATCCTTTACGTATTGCGACTTCATTAAAATCCATTAAAAAGGTTTCATCTAAAAATCAAAAGGCTGCTTATTCGTATGAAAAGCTTACAAATGAAATTCTAGCTTCTTTCATCTTAAAAAGTCAAGCTGTTGATCAGAAAAATGAAGTTCAAACTCGAATTCTTACAAATAAAAGATACCTCTCAAAATTTCGTTGGTAATTCAAAAGATACGTTTAATAGGACTTGAACCTATAACCTTTGGGACCGAAATCCAACGCTCTATCCAATTGAGCTATAAACGCAAAATCTAGTAGATTAAAAATCAAATGATTCAACAAGAAACTATTTTAAAAGTAGCTGATAATTCCGGCGCAAAAACTGTTAAGTGTATAAAAGTTTTGGGAGGATTCAAAAAAAGGTATGCAAATTTAGGGGATATTATCGTAGTATCTGTACAACAATTAAGGAACAAAGCTAAGAGTACATCGAAGGTACTAAAAGGAAGTATCTTCAGAGCCTTAGTAATTAGAACGAAGAAACAATGTAAAAGAAAAGACGGTTCACTGTTCTTTATGGAAAGCAATGCCGTAGCTTTAATTAGTAAACAAGGAAGCCCTATAGGTACTCGAATTTTAGGTCCACTACCAAAAGTATTAAAGAAAAAAAAATTTATGAAATTTATAAGCCTTTCATTGGGCCTGATATAGACATAGAAAATTATGAACATCTTAAAAAGTTATTATGAAAAAGTGATTAAATATGATTTAATAAATAAGTTTTCTTACATTCATCTAGACGAAGTTCCTAGGTTAAAAAAAATTATTTTAAACTTTGGATGTAAAAATTTCGAGCTTAAAAATCTTGCTCCAACTCTTCTTTCATTGGAGCTTATAACGCAAAGAGAGGGATTTTTAACTAGAGCTAGACGCTCGAACATTTTATTAAAAGTGAGGAAAGGTAATCCAACTGGATGTTTCATTACACTCCAAAGAAATGAGATGTACTCGTTTTTATTTAAACTTTTAACAGAAACTTTTCCAAACTTAAAAGACTTTAAAGGCTTAGGTATTTCTAATAAATTAGGAAAAGCAAGTTTTTCTCTTACAATTAAGGATCTTATTAGTTTTAAAGAATTAGAGAAACAGTTCTATTTATTTGGTAAATTGCCTCCACTAAATGTTATTTTAATAACAAATACTAAATCTAAAAAAGAGTTGTTGTATTTATTACGATCTTTAAAGCTACCTATTATCTGAGCAATTGTAACTCAATTGGTAGAGTGTAACCTTGCCAAGGTTAAAGTTAAGGGTTCAAATCCCTTCTGTTGCTTTTCGGATAGATGGCTGAGCGGTTTAAAGCGTCAGTTTTGAAAACTGTTGTATCTGATCGATACCGTGGGTTCGAATCCCACTCTATCCTAATTAAAAGGCTAAATAACATAATTGGTAATGTGCGAGATTGCAAATCTTAAAATACTGGTTCAAATCCGGTTTTAGCCTCACTAATAATAGTAAAAATGATATTTACATTAGTAATAATTTTCTTAAAAATTCTTAGTATTACCATCCCTATGTTACTTGCTGTTGCTTATTTCACTGTCGCAGAACGAAAAATTATGGGAGCTGTTCAAAGGCGTCGAGGACCAAATGTGACTGGATTTATTGGTTTGTTACAGGCTTTAGCTGATGGACTAAAATTATTCGTTAAAGAAACCACTTTGCCTAGTAATTCTAATTTAGCAATTTTTGTACTTGCACCTGTGCTTTCATTCTTATTAAGTGTGGTCGCTTGGGCTGTTATTCCTTTTTCTTATAAAGCGGTATTTGCAGATGTAAATCTCGGAATTTTGTACTTATTTGCAGTATCATCAATGAATGTTTACGGTATTGTACTTGCAGGATGGTCGAGTAATTCTAAATATGCTTTTTTAGGGGCTCTAAGGTCAGCGGCACAAATGATCTCTTATGAGATTTCTATAGGTTTTATTATTTTAAGTATAGCTGTTTGTATTGGTTCGTTAAATCTCAGTAAAATTGTGTTAGCTCAGCAGGAAGTGTGGTTAATTATACCTTTGTTTCCATTGTTTATAATGTTTTATGTCTCTATGTTAGCAGAAACAAATCGGCAGCCATTCGATCTTCCAGAAGCAGAGTCTGAATTAGTTTCAGGTTATAATGTTGAGTATTCAGCTATGACTTTCGCATTATTCTTTTTAGCTGAATATTCAAATATGTTACTTATGAGTGCGTTATCTGCAATCCTTTTTTTAGGAGGCTGGCTTCCACCATTTCATATTTTTCCTTTGTATCTTGTCCCAGGTAGTTTTTGGTTCTCATTAAAAGTGTGCGTTGGGGCAGTGTTTTTCATTCTTACTAGAGCTACGCTTCCACGCTATCGATACGACCAGCTAATGTATTTAGGTTGGAAATGTTTTTTACCGTTTGCAATTGGATATTTAATGTTTACTATTGGAGTGCTAGTTAGTTTTAATTGGCTACCCTATTAATGTTTACGAATTCTACTAATAGCAAAAGTTCATAGGTTATAATTAAGCTTAAGCTTATAAAAATCTGACTAATCACATCTGGTGGCGTAATGATAGTAGAGAAAATTACAAATATTAAGTAAAAAAGTTTTCTAAACGTTCGGGATTGTCTAAATCTTTCATTTAGACTTGTTAGAATAACCGTCAAGAATCCTAAAAACTGACAGTTTATCACGGAAAGATAGTAAATACTTATAAAGTAATGAAAATAGTTAATTAAACTCGTTTCGAAAAAAATTTCGAAAGGTTGCATAGCATTAGAACTGCTTTGAAAGCCAAGAAAAAAATTCCAGCTAAAAGGAATGATTAAAATATAAAGTAAAATCGTAGAAGACAACCATGAAATCGCGAATATTTTAAGCGCAAACGTTATCTTTTGATATTCAAACTTGTAGAGACCTGAAGCAAAGAACATGAATATTTGATAAATTAAAAAGATTATTCCAATTTGATTTGCTATAAACAACGATAGTTCGATATAAACGTTGAAAATCTCTGTAACTTCTGTAAAGATAAAATAAGGTTTTGCATTGAAGTTGGTCAAAGAATAATTTAAATGAACTAAAGTGAATAAAATTGTTTCTTTGTACGAGTAACATACACATAAACAAAAACTCCAATTAAGAATTGCTGTAATGAATCTGTTTCTAATCTCTTTATAATAATTGTAAACGTTGAAAGACATATTTTTAACTATGATACGTTATCATTTGAAAGGAAAATAGCTCAGTTGGCAGAGCAGCGGTTTCCAAAACCGAAGGTCAGGGGTTCAAAACCCTTTTTTCCTGGTTTTCTTTTGAAAAAAATTATTTACCCGTTTTATCCAAGCTGTTAACTTTTTTTTTGTATGTTGAAAGTCGCCAAATAATAAAAAAATAATTAAAATTAAAATTATAATTTGTCCAATACTAATTCTCATGGTTAAAAAGGTTTTTAAAGTATTTAGTAAGCCTATAGTTCAGTTGGTAGAACGTGCCGCTCATGACGGCGTTGACGTGGGTTCAAATCCTACTAGGCTTATCAACGTTTCAAACTACTGTTAAAATGGATTTTAAATCTAAAGCTTATCAAAAAGTTAAACTAAAAGAATACTTTAGAAAAAACAACCTCTTCCTTTTGTTCCATTCCGTTAAATTAAGTTCAAAAAAGTGGGTAATTACCGAACAAAATTTAAAAAAATTAAAAGTAAGCTATTACAAGCCTTTAAACAAAGTAACAGAAAAAACTCTTAAACATTCTATCTATAAAAATATTAGTTCGAATGTCGCGGGTTTCGTTCTATTAGTTAATACTCGTTATAAGACTACAAATTTAAAGCTACAACACTTAGTTAAAAGTTTAAAATCATCTTTTACATTAGTTTCAATTAAACTAAATAATAAAATTTATTCTACATCTCAGGTAAAAGGGTTAAATGATTTGTCTTATGAAAAAAGTGCCTTTAACTTGCACAAATTATTAAACAAGCATCTAAAAACAAGTTATATTTTGACAAATAAAAGAGATAGTTCGAAATAATGTGACTTGAACACATGACCTCCCGTTCCCAAAACGGGCGCGCTACCAACTGCGCTATATTTCGACCCTCTAAACGAGCAAGTGTTTTAATTTAGGAGAAAGTAGGATTCGAACCTACGATGAGAAAACTCAATAGATTTACAGTCTACCGCTTTAAACCGCTCAGCCATTTCTCCTTAAATAAAATATTATTAAAATTCTTTTATTTTATTTTTTTGATATACTTTTTACGACATAACTTTTTTTTCCTACAGCCATTATATGCTGTTTGATTGAAACTTTTTACTACTCTTATATAAAGTGTTTTCTTTAACTTATCAAGAATGAAGCTTTTATAGGCATTTATATTATGTAAATGTAAAGCTATAGGTTTCGTACTCAAAAAGGGTGATTTTTTTAATAACAAAGAAATCAGTTTTGAAACAGCAATTCGTCTTTTCCGTTTTTGTTTTCCGGTAAGTTTTACCAATCCCGCAGAATAAAAAAGTTTCACATTCCCTTTAATATCAGAAACATGAACTGTAGTATTTGCTTTTAAGAAAGAGACACTTATTATATACATTACGACTAAATCTTGGTTAGTATTATTCTGGGAATAATTTTTTTCGCGTCCTAAATACTTATAGTCATTTTCTTTGATTTTTTTTAAAAGACTAACACGATCTTTAAGATTTCCTATAAAGAATCGTTCATCATTTAGTAAAGAAACTTTTAATTGCAATTTATTAGATATAATATTGAATAGAGTGTTTGATAAGATCATAAAAATAAAAACGTTCTTATTTTAAAAATAAATGATATTACAACGAACAAAACCAGCAACTCCTTCTAAAAGACATTTAGTTAGGGTAAATTATAGAAGTTTAGATTTAAACAAAAAACCCATTTTGAAACAAAGTATTAAGGGAAAGAAAAATTCAAGTGGCAGAAATCATTTGGGTCGAATTACTACTTTTCATAGAGGTGGAGGTTCGAAAAAAAGGTACCGGGAAGTTAACTTTTCTCGAACCTTTAATTCAACAGCAATCGTTTGTAGTTTAGAATATGATCCTAATCGCAGTGCCTATATAGCAGCAATTTTCGACTTTGTAAACTCCGACTTTTTTTATATCCTAGCGCCTCAAAATCTACGGATTGGAGATATAGTTAAATCCGGATTAGAATTAGAACCAAGCCTGGGTAGTTCATTACCTATCTCAGAAATACCAATTGGTACATCTATTCACAGTATTTCACCTAAAAAATTTGAAAAGGGTAAATTTTCAAGAGCAGCCGGAACCTTTTCTGTCATAAAGGAGAAAACCGATACCCAAGCTACAATTCAACTTAGTTCCGGTGAGCTAAAAGTCATTTCATCAAAGTGTTTTGCTACTGTAGGTGAAGTATCCAAACAATTACATTCTTTTACTCAACTGGGAAAAGCAGGACGGTCAAGATGGTTAAATAAGCGCCCAACTGTAAGAGGAGTGGCTATGAATCCAATAGATCATCCTCATGGAGGAGGGGAAGGTAAAAAATCAGGACGCTCTCGAACTCCCTGGGGTAAACCTGCTCTTGGCGGAAAAACTAGTAGATCAAAGAAAAAAAATAAACTATGAAAAGATCAAAATGGAAAGGACCTTTAATCAAAACTAGAAATATTAAACAAAAGTTACAAGTTTTATCAAGAGATCATGAAATTACTAGTCAAATCATAGGTTTAACTTGCAATGTTTATTCAGGAAAAAAATTTGTCAAACTTATTGTAACTGACGAAATGATCGGTCACAAAGTAGGAGAATTCGTTCCTACGCGAGAAAAGTTTGAATTTAAAAAGAAAAAGAAGAAAAAATAAAGCTTATGGGACAAAAAACAAATCCTAACATCTTTCGACTCGGCGTCACTAAAATATGGAAAACCGAATTCTTCGAAAAAAAGAGACAAGAATTACCTATCTATACGTTTAAAGATCTAGAAATTAAGGCGTATATACAAAGATTTCTGGAACTTCAAGGGCTCTTCTTACACGACTATAAGCAACACTTTAGCAACTCAACATTAAATCTGTATATTTCTTATATTATTTTACCAGAATTTATTATGGGTGGTAAGGGTAAAAGAGATATAATAGTACTAACCACTGCTTCAGGTCATAAAAAAATAGTTTTCACAGGCTCTCAGCAGCTCAAGTTACTAAAAAAATCTGATTTTAAACTGTCTTTCAATAATGACCAAAATCGAAGCGAGTTATACAAGATTAAGACTTATCTAAATGTTTCTTCAGATCATCTAAGAGTTGAGAACCAAATAAATTTTCAGTTGGAACAGAAAGAAATTTTAGATTTAAAGGTTGAAGGTATTCTAAGTAACTTTTTTAAAGTTTTAAGCTTATTTACAAGAAATAAGTTCAATATAATAATAAATTTCTGTTGTTTGAATAAAACATCAAGTTTTCTGAAGAACACGCAAAAAAAGAACTTTATATTACTACAAAAATTTAAAGCAACACCTTTTTTAAAGGAAGGTATTGAATTATTATTTCATGTTGTACATAATCGGGCCTCAGCGAACTTGTTAGCAAAATTTATAGCATCGCAAATGAAAAAAATAAAGCGACATAAGTTTTTTCTATCTTTCTTAAAACAAACACTTACTGTTCTACTTAGCTCTAAATTTTCTATTTTACGAGGGGTTAGAGTGATGGTGAAAGGTCGTTTAAATGGCGTACCCCGTGCCAAACACAAAATCATTAGTATTGGTGATGTTCCTGTTCAAAATATTGACGCTAATGTTGATTATTCGCAGGTAACTATTCATAACTCTAACGGAAGTTACGGTATTAGAGTATGGATTATCGAAAAAACAAATGATATAATTAAACAAATATGTTTTTACAACCAAGAAAAACGAAGTTTAGAAAGAGCAAAAAAGGAAGATTAAAAAAGTTAGAGTTTAAAGCTAATAAATTGCGTTTTGGTGAGTTAGGACTAAAAGCTAAAAATGCTGGTCTTATTACGGCGCGACAAATTGAATCGGCTCGTAGAGCTATTGCTCGAAAAATAAAACGTAAAGGAAAAATATGGATCTGTATTTTTCCGGACTTACCAATAACATCAAAACCAACAGAATCTAGAATGGGTAAAGGTAAAGGAGCTGTGTCTCATTGGGCTGCTCGGGTTAGAGGTGGAACAACGTTATTTGAAGTTTGTGGCATCCCTAGTCACATTGCCGCAGAAGCTTTACGATCCGGTAGTGAAAAGTTACCAATTCAAACTAAAGTTTTTGACTAATATGATTTAAGATATAAACGTAGTTGGAACTCTTTATGAACACTTTAAAAAAGCTGCTTTGAGTTGTCCGAGATAACATAAGTCATAATTTCAGTGACTTATGTTATTACAAGCAGCTAAATTTGTTGGAGCTGGTTTATCAACAATGGGACTAGCAGGAGCTGGAGTAGGAATCGGTATGGTATTTGCATCTTTAGTACTAGGTATTTCTCGAAATCCTTCTATGAAAGACGAAATGTTTAGAATGGCTATTTTAGGTTTTGCACTTACTGAAGCCATTGCATTATTCGCGCTAATGATTGTTTTTTTAATTCTGTTCGCAGTATAAAAAACAACAAAAAGAGTATATAGCTCAGTTGGTAGAGCATTGGACTTTTAATCCACAGGTCCTGGGTTCAAGCCCCAGTATACTCAAAATTATGACTGGAATTGAATTGAATTTTTATTTGTTAAATACTGCAATAATCCTATTTCACATAGGAATGCTTGGTCTAGTACTTAATCGTGGAAATATTTTAAAAACAATAATGTCTTTAGAAATTTTACTACTTTCTGTTAATCTTACTTTTATTACATTTTCTTTGTATTTAGACGATATCGTTGGACACATTTTTGTACTATTTATTTTAGTTCTTTCTGCAACAGAGTCTTCTATTGGTTTATCAATATTGGCAGTTTTCTATGAACAGCGAGATGATATAGCGTTAGATCCAATTAAAATACAAAGTCAGAATCTGAAAATTTAACGAAAAAGATGGGACTTGAACCCACAGTCTCCGACGTGACAGGTCGGCGCTTTAACCTATTAAGCTACATTTCCCTTATAATTAGCTAAAAAAATGTCAAAAACTAACTCAACAAATTTAAACAAAGTATCATTACTTGCATATTTAATAAACCTAGGTATTTCTGTACCTCACTACTGCTATCATAATAACTTATCAATTGCGGGAAACTGCCGAATTTGTATTGTAGAAATGGGTAATTTAAATAAACCTGTAGTATCTTGTGCTGTAAGTGCTGGAACAAGTTTATTTAATCATGAAATTTATCATAACAGCGGCTTGGTTAAAAAGGCTCGCGAAAACGTTATGGAATTCTTATTGTTAAATCATCCTTTAGACTGTCCTATATGTGATCAAGGAGGGGAATGTGATTTACAAGATCAATCGTTATTTTTTGGATTTACAAAAAGACGCTTTTATAAATTTAAAAGAGTTGTTTCTGATAAGAACTTAGGACCAATCGTTAGAACAGTTATGACGCGATGCATTCATTGCACTCGATGCGTAAGGTTTAGTTCTGAAATTGCTGGTGTTGAGGAACTAGGGGTATTTGGTCGAGGTAATGCGAGTGAAATTGGAACATATATTAACAAAGTGTTACTTTCAGAACTTTCAGGAAATGTTATTGACTTGTGCCCCGTAGGTTCTCTAACTTCTAAAATTGGTTATAATATTTAAATGAGTTTGATAACTATTTGGAGTCTTTTTATCTTCTTAATTAGTTACTTTGAAGAATTCTATCAATATCAATATTTGTTATCTAGCGGTTTTATGTTTTGTTTGACTTATTTTTGTAATCAAATTGGCTTTATAAATGTACCACTTAGGGTAACAATTTTATTGTTTAATATTCCTACCATAATTCTATGGTACATTGCATATGTTTATAACGATTTCTTGGCAATACATCCTATGTCATCTGATCTCTTTATGACTTTACTTCTCATATACATTTACTTAACTCTTTATATTTTATTAACTCCAGAATTACTGAGCATCTATACAGCGAATTTAGTTATAAAAGCGATTTTTAAATTTTATTGTTGCAAATACTTGGTAGTTAGTGATAATTGGTTTGAAAAAAAACCCTACCAACTTGATTTTCGAATACCGCTTATTTCACCCAATTTAACTAATTTTAGGAACACTGTCCGAGAAAAGGCTGTGAATTTATGAAATGTTTTCTTATTCACAGTTTTTACGCATCTATTGGATAATATAATTTTTGAGCCTTCTTTAGACAAGTTGGCTAACTTATGTAAAGCTTTCCAACGAGTTGTGCTTAAAAAATTAGAATTTACTGAAATTTGTTTTAGTATAAAATGTTTTAATTCAAATTGTTTAACCAATCTTCTATTTTTTTGATCTTTTGCAAATAATTTTTTCATTCTTTTAATTTAGTTCCAATGTTTCCCACGGTGAAGTAAATTTAAAGGCTCTATACTCTTGGCTAAGTTCAACTCGCTCATTTATAACTCGTTTTCGGGTGTAATCATAACTTACTTCAACAAATCCGCTTAACGGAAAATCTTTTCTCAGAGGATAACCTTCGAAACCATAATCTGTTAATAATCGAGTCAGATTGGTGTGATTACTAAAAAAAATGCCATACATATCCCAAGTTTCAGATTCATACCAACCGGCTGCTGCGAAAATGTGTCCACAAGATTCTAGAGGAGCTAGTTCGTTTGTTAGAACTTTCACCCGTAGTCTAATGTTATATCGAATACTTAAGAGTTCGTAAACAACTTTAAATCTATATTTATTAGCAGGATAATCAACTCCTGAAATACAAGTTAAAATTTTAAATTGGTATTTTATATGATTTTTCAAAAATAGTAAAACTGGCAGTAAATGGTTTCTTCGAACAATTAGACTTACTTCCTTCTGATGTATTTGAATTTTTAAAATGGGTAAAACTTTTGTAATAACTTTAAGATTTTCAGCAATAAATAAATTATTCATTTAACGTCTTTAAAAACGTTTCTGTCTCTTCGCAGATTTTGCATTTGTGTGAGTCCTTTGTCCCCGTACAGGCAGTCCTCTCACTCTTCGTAACCCTTTATAGGATCTTATAGAAACTAGTCTATTTAAAATTAGTGACTTGGATTTTTTTAACTCATTATTAAGTCTGAGTTCTAAAGAGTCAATTAGTTGTAATATTCCTACAATTTGTTCCTTACTCAAATCTTTTATTTTTAGATTTATAGAGAGCCCCAGTTTTTTACAGATAAAGAAAGCCGTATTTTTTCCGATACCATGAACATTTGCCAATGCAAAAAATACTGACTTTTGATCAGCCAAGTTTGTTTCTAATAAGTAAAGCATTCTAATTTAAAAATACATATTTTCAACTAAATTGTTAACGCTCATATGAACAGAACTGAGATAAGCATCAGGTGTTAAGCCTAAAATTAAAGTATAGCAAATTAAAGGGATAAAGATAAAGAATTCACGTTTATTTACATCTAAGGTATGTTTAATGTATTGGCTCTTTAAATTACCAAAGGCAATTCTATTAAACAACCAAAGTGAGTAACAACCTCCCAAAATCATACCAGTAGCACCGAAAAAAGTTATACTAGAGTTAACCTTAAAAGAACCTGCAAAAATTAAGAATTCTCCGATAAATCCACTTGTCCCCGGAAAGCCAATATTTGCCATTGTGAAGAATAAGAAAATTGCTACATATAACGGCATTGTATGGACAAGTCCTCCATAATATTTAACAAGCCTTGTTCCATATCTTTCATAAACAACTCCAATAATAGCAAATAAGGCACTAGCAACAAAACCATGACTTAAGCTTTGCAATAAAGCACCTTCGATGCCTACATTATTAAAGCTAAATATACCTAACATTACTACATTCATATGAGCTACAGAAGTATATGCGATTATTCGTTTAAAGTCCGTTTGTCTTATAGCGGTTAATGAAGTATAAATAATACCTACAAGTGAAATTGTGTAAACAAAAGGAGTAAAATAGAACGAAGCTTGTGGAAATAGCGGAAGTGAAAACCTTATAAACCCGTAAGTTCCTAACTTTAATAATACTCCGGCTAAAATGACAGATCCTGCCGTAGGCGCTTCAACATGAGCTTCAGGCAACCATAAATGAACTGGTACCATAGGTACTTTTGCAGCGAAAGCTAAAAAGAAAGTGAACCATAAAATTTTTTGTTCTAGATCTGAAAAAACAAAAGTTAATAGAATTTCATAATCGGTTGTTCCAACTTGATTGTAAATATATAGAAGTGATAATAACATTACAACCGAGCCTAACAAGGTGTATAAAAAGAAGTAATATGATGCTAACATTTTTCGCTCTCTTGATCCCCAAATACCAATAATTAAAAACATCGGAATTAAGATACTCTCAAAAAAGATATAAAACATGAGCAAATCTAACACACAAAAAACTCCGATTAAAAAGAATTCAATGACTAAAAAAGCAATCAAATAACTTTTTAGATCAGCATTCACACTATTCCAGCTAATTAAGATGCAGAGAGGAATCAAAAGTGTTGTTAATAATAGAAAAAAAAGTGAAATCCCATCGACCCCTAATGTAACGTTTAAATTTATTACAGGAATCCATAATAATTTTGTTACAAATTGAAATGTTCCAACGGACTTTTTAAACGCTCCCCAGATAAGAAGGAAAACTAGAAAAGGTACACATGAAAAATTTAAAGCAACTATTTTTAATAACTTTTGCTGTTTTGAGTCAATGCATAATAATGATAATATTCCTATTAACGGAATTAAAGATGTATAAAATAAAATATCTTGGAAGTAATACGAAGATGTCGAGTTCATAACAATTAAAATTATGGGAATTTCACCCAAAATAAATTAAAGTATTTAGCTTGGAGTAAAAGGATTCGAACCTTTGAATGATCGTACCAAAAACGATTGCCTTGCCGCTTGGCTATACTCCATTTTAAAAAAGTTTTGAATACTATTAACCTTTTAAGTATCTTTTCTTATAATAATCAGAGTACTTTGAATCTATGCTCTTTTTAAGTTTCTTTTGATTAAAAAAGAAATTTTTCTCATCTTGTTTTTGAAAATCTACGAATTTATTAGTTAAAGATAACTCAGCATTACTCGAAAACTTTAAACTACCATCGGAAGAAATAATAACACATTTAAATGCTTTCATATTTGTTTTATCTATCAACTTCTCCAAATACAATATCTTGAGTTCCAATAATTGTTACGACGTCAGCAATCATATGACCGCGCGACATCATATCTAAACCTTGAAGATGAGCAAATCCTGGAGCTTTAATTTTACACCGGTAAGGCTTATTCGAGTTATTGGAAATTAGATACACTCCAAATTCTCCTTTCGGAGCCTCAGTTCCTGTATAAGTTTCATTTGCAGGAATGTTTATACCACTAGTATAGAATTTAAAATGATGGATTAACGCTTCCATTGATTGTTTAATATCAAATCTTGAAGGAGGTGTTATTTTATTGTCATCAGTTTTGATGGGACCAAATGGGATATTGTCTAAGCATTGCTCGATCAAATGAATAGATTGTTTCATCTCAAAAATTCGAATTAAATATCTATCATAACAGTCACCATTCGCACCTGCTAAAATATCAAATTCTAGTTCATTATATATCTCATAAGGTTGACTTTTTCTAAGATCCCATTCAAGACCGGATCCTCGAAGCATAACGCCACTAAAGCCCCAATTTTGAGCTTGATCTAATGATACAACCCCAATATCAACAAGTCGCTGTTTCCAAATTCGATTTTCTGTTAACATTTCTTCTATTTCAAGAAGTCGTAATTTAAATTGCTCTTTAAAAAGAAAAATATCAGTTAATAATCCTTTGGGTAAATCAGTATGAACTCCTCCAGGACGAAAATAAGCTGCGTGCATACGTGCACCCGAAACCCTCTCATAAAATTCCATGAGCTTCTCTCGTTCCTCAAACCCCCATAACATTGGTGTCATAGCACCTACGTCCATTGCATGACAACCGACAGCTAATAAGTGATTTAAAATTCGAGTAATCTCTGCAAACAGTACTCGTATATATTGAGCTCGTTTAGGTATACTACAGTTCAGCAATTTCTCAATTGCTAAACAATAAGTATGCTCTTGAGACATCATAGACACATAATCTAATCTATCAAAGTAAGGTAAAGCTTGTAAGTAGTTTTTGTATTCAATCAACTTTTCAGTACCTCGATGAAGAAGACCTATATGCGGCTCTGCGCGTTCAACAACCTCACCCGTTAATTCTAAGACTAACCTCAACACTCCATGAGCTGCTGGATGTTGCGGTCCAAAGTTTACAGTAAAGTTTTTAATTTCTTTTACCAATTCTTTTTTTAAAACCATGATAACTATATTATAAGCCTAAGTAGACTTGAACTACTGACTTTACGCTTATCAGGCGTACACTCTAACCAACTGAGTTATAGGCTTAATTATTCTAATATTATTAGAATAACTTTGAAACTACAAAATAGTGATACTGAATAGAAGGTACAACTAAAAGAGCTATTGGCATAAATCCATGATTTACGCCACAAATTTCACTACACTGACCAAAAAACATACCGATTCGCTTTAAAAATACATTCACCTGATTTAGTCGACCAGGACATGCGTCTACCTTCACACCAAATGATGGAATAGTCCAACTATGTAGTACGTCTACAGAAGTGACTAAAAGTCTTAAATGAGTATTTGATGGTAGTAATACCCGCTTATTAGTTTCAAGTAGTCTAAAAAAACCTAAATAGTTTTTTTGTGTAATACTTTCTTCTGCTAACAGATAACAAGTATATTTTAAAGTTTTGTCCGAATCCATACAGGTAGCCATAGTATCAAAGTCTGAAATTTCATAACTCCAGAACCATTGGTGACCAATAACTTTAACCGAAATTTCTGGAGTCGAAATTTCATCCATAGAATAAAGTAAAGTAAATGATGGTGAAGCTAGATTTAATAATGTTAAAGCTGGCAACGAAGTCCAAACGATCTCTAATGCATTAGAATGGAAAAAACTTTGACTCTTTTGTACATTAAATTCTTCAAAGTTAGAAATCGTAGCAAACAGTAGCCAACCGACTAACATTACAATAACTACAAGAACAAACAATAAATGTTTGTTAAATTCTAATAATCCTTCCATAGTAGTTGTTGATGGATCTTGTAAACGAAGTTGTGCGAACTCAGGAGCATCGCAAAAGAAGAAAATTTTTTCTATACTCATGTACATACTATTCTATTTTGATTGGGTCAAGAAAAATAGTGTTATTACAGCTAATACCAAACTTCGATAGTCTAAATTGTATCCAAAAATTACCCAAAGCTCTCGCAAACATAATATTAAAGCAGCTGTTGATAATATTAATAACGTATAATGGTACAATGAACCTGTTTGAGCTTTATGTAGTTGATTGGCTATTTTTAAGGCTACTGAGGATAAACCTGTTGGACCAATCATTTCAAAAGTACCTCTATCAACATTTTTGTAACTAACTGAATAACCAAACTTAAAGAAAAATTGACCAAAACACTCATTATAAATTTTGTCAAAAAACCATTTTTTATTCAAAAAGGTATAAATTTTTCGGCCTATCATAGAGGTTTTAAGGGCAAACAGTATATTGCTTTGGAAATTATAGAGCACAAACGATAAGCTAGCACCAAACAAGCTCAAAGTTACAGGTAAGATCTTATAGAAAAACTCTACAAATTCAGCATCAAAGACATGAAGAGTTCGTGGGTTATTATATATTGCATTACCGAAAAAGTCACTCCCTACTCCGACGATCATGTCTTTTGTATAAAATCCAACAAAAATGCTTGGAACAACCAGAAAACATAGTGCAGTAGAAATGTTACTAAAGGTTTCATGAGCAAAACCTATTACAGATTTGTAACCGTTTGGTTTTACCAAGAATGTTAAGCAAACAAGCCTTGTTGAATAAAATGCTGTTAAAAAAGCCCCAAAAGTACCTAAGAAATAACTGAAGTGACTGAATGAGGTAAATTTTCCGTAAGATAATTCTAAGATTAGATCTTTAGAATAAAAACCTGCTAAAAACGGGAACCCTATTAAAGCTAATGATCCTATTGTCATAGCAGAATATGTAAAAGGCACTAAATTTTTTAAACCTCCCATTTTTCTCATATCTTGTTCATCATTAACTGCGTGAATTACAGCACCAGCGCCTAGAAATAAAAGCGCTTTAAAAAAAGCGTGGTTAGCTAAATGAAATACACCTACAGCATAATCAGAAAGTCCGCAAGAGAAAACCATGTAACCTAATTGACTACATGTTGAATAAGCAATTACTCGTTTTAAATCATTTTGAACTAAACCGACACTTGAAGCAAAAAATGCTGTACAAGCTCCTAAGAGTGTGATAAATTGAAGAATTGTAGGAGCATGTTCATAAATAAAAGAAGTTCTAACAATTAAAAATACCCCTGCAGTTACCATCGTTGCTGCATGAATAAGAGCTGAAACTGGTGTCGGTCCTTCCATTGCATCAGGTAACCAAGTATGTAAACCTAATTGAGCAGATTTTCCAACAGCACCTAAGAATAAGAAAATGCAAATCAAAGATAAAATGTTAAATTCCATATTTAAGAAATTAATACTTTCTGATTTAAAAAAAGGAGTTAAGGCCGCTACCGTCGCATAATCTACTGACTTAAAATTAACGAATAGGATTAAAATCCCTATAATTAGACTAAAATCACCGATACGATTGATAATCATAGCTTTAATAGCAGCTTTATTAGCTTGAACTCTTGTAAACCAAAAGTTAATCAATAGATATGAACAAAGACCTACACCTTCCCAGCCTAAAAACATTTGAATAAAATTATCTGCTGTTACTAAAATCAACATGAAAAAAGTAAATAATGATAAATAAGACATGAACCTAGGTAAGTGTGGATCATGTGACATGTATTCAATTGAGTATAAATGTACCAAAGAGGAAATAAAAGTAACGACTATACACATTACAACTGTTAGACTATCAAATAGAAATCCCCAATTAATTAGCAAAACTTCAGAACTAACCCAGGTTGATAGTCGAATGTAAACGGGACTTCCCATCAATCCTACTTCATAAAACGCAAAGAGAGATAAAAAGAATGAAGTTATTAAACAACTTGTCGTAACTATAGCAGCACCTTTCGGCCCTATAGATCTACCGAGTAATCCAGTAATACAAAAACCTGTAAGAGATAAAAAAACTAACGGAATATACATTTCTACAAAAAGGTCAGTCAGCCTTTATTCTAGCCCACACCTTAAGGGACTTGAACCCCTGACCATCAGCTTAGAAGGCTGTTGCTCTATCCTACTGAGCTAAAGGTGCTAAAAAAATTTTTATTTTGCTTGGTCAAATCTTTCAAATAAACTTCACCATAACAATCAAAAAGCTGAATACATTTTTTTTGAGAAGTACCTAAACTATTTTGATTTAAAATGACGCTATCAGGATCTAAAAGTTTTAAAAACCTTTCACTTGTCGTTTTAATCGGGTTTAATAAACTATTAACTTGAAATTTAACTCCAGGAAAACTCAAATCCTTAACTTTTTTTAGCACTGTAAAGACTGTCAGGGGCTTTATTGAATTAATCAATAGTTGTTTACTATAGAACCTAAATTCGAACTGCTCTTGAGCTGTTTTATTGACATGTGGTGACTTTAGTATAGTAATAACTTTCTTTTTTTTCAGTTTGGAAGATTGTTTAACAACAGTTGGTAAGAACTTTAGCTTTTGGATGAACTTAGAAAATTTATTTAATGTTTGATTGTTTTTAGATGAAACTTTAATAATAAGAAGCATTAAAAATTCTTGATTAGTTCAGAAGAAATGGGATTCGAACCCATGATATAGAAAACTCTATATAAAGATTTAGCAGATCTTCGCTTTAAACCCCTCAGCCATTCCTCTTTTGAGTTATTTAGCTACAAATCTTTAGTTAGTCAAAAGAGCAGCTTTGTAAAATAATAAATACGTAATCGTTGGATCTAAACATAGAAGAATTAAAGATAACGATAATACAGAAATTAGAAGAGCCTTTTGAGTCACAATTGGCAAATATAGCTTTCCAACTAAGGTATTTTCAAAGAATAAGACTTTAATTAATCGAATATAGTAAAATGTAGAAATTACACTAAAAAGTATACTCAAAATTGCAACTAGATATGCCGACGAGTTTACGACAACTAAAAAAACGCCAATTTTTGCTAGAAAGCCTACAATCGGAGGAATACCTGCCATAGAAAATAATGTTATTGCTAGGATAAACGCTAACACTGGATTCGAATTATTTAATAGTACTAGATCTCCAAGTTCTTTATTTGATTTGTTAAAATAAAAGCTTCGCTTTTGTCTCAAGAACAAATAAACAGACCAGAAAGCTAAGCCAGAAACCATATAAATGACTAAATAATAGAACATCATTTGCATTCCATAAGCTGTTCCAGTACTAAACGCTAAGAATAAATAACCAGTATGACTGATAGAACTATAAGCAAGTAAAGTTTTTAATTTTCGTTGTTCCAACCCACCTAAAGAGCCGACAAAAACACTTAAAACAGCTAACAAAAAAAAGTACGTTTGGAACTCATTAATGAAAATCTGATAAAAGCTGACATAGCATAATCTCATCAAGATTATAAACAAAGCCATTTTTGGTACAACAGAAAAGAAGAATGTAGTTGCGTTTGGAGAACCCTCATAAACGTCTAATGACCAGAAATGAAACGGCGCAATTGAAAGTTTGATAAACAAACTGATGCATATTAATATAAAACCAATTGAAACTAAACCAGTATCCAACATTGAGCTACTATTAACGTTACTTACAACTTCTGCACTGGTATAAGCCCAGAATAAATATTTCAGTAGTACTAAACTTGTGCTCGATACACTTTTATCCTCCGTAACAAAATATGACCAAAAATTATTATATGGATCAAAACAAGATTGTAGATCTCGAATAGTAAAATGCGGGAAAACACACGAATCTTTACTTACTGAAAAAACATTAAACCAATCAATACTTTCAACTAATAGAGGAAAAGTTGTTGAAGTTGCGAAAGGAATTAATATAGTGTTTTCAAAGCTATTTTTATTACACCAATCAATTAATCCTTCTTGATTGTTTAAACTAATACTATAAGTTGCAGTAAAGTTTAAATTATTACCGAGTCCACCAATAAGACTTAAAAGCGATTTCCCGTAAGCTAAATCATAACTTCCAAACAGAGTTTCATTACTTATGTAATTCAATGAATTAAAAGAAGACAAAAGTAAAGTATCAGTGCCTGAAGCAAGTAGTAAGGAGAAAAACATTTGAAAGTCATCAAAACTTAAACTACCTAAGCAACCATAAATTAATGCAGAACCAAACAAAAATAAAGCAGAAGATAAAGCTCCGATAATGAAATATTTTAAACCACTTTCTATCGAATAACTTGAATTACGTTTAAAAGCGGACATGATATAAAAAGCAATACTATGTAACTCAATTGCAAGATAAGCCGTAATTAGATCATTTGCAGAACATAACAATAACAAACCTAAAATTGAAATTGTAATAAGAACCACATATTCAAAGTTGTTTTGAATAGGTTCATCTCGAAAAGATATATTTATAAGGATTAAGAATAAAACAGAGGTTAAACAAATGACAGTCTTAGATGCAAAACTAAAGTAATCATTAATAATAAAATTATTACTTGTAAATGAATTAGTAACTAACAAATCCTCATTTAATATAAGAAAAAATGATAGAATAATTAATAAAGTTCCTATATAATAAACTTGAGCATTTAAAATAACAAACCCTGCTCTACGCTGATAAGCTGTACTAACCGCATAAAAAGTAAATTGTAATATTGAGCAGCTTAGAAAAAGTTCTGCTGAAAGAGACATTTCTTTTAAGTGATATATTTGAAATAATTCTGATGACATCATATTTGTTAAGCATGGGTCTCGAACCCATAGAAGAACCATAAAACTATCGCCTTAACTTTTCGTTAGTTAACCTTATAGTTTACTAACTTAGTTTCAATCACACCAATAAGAGGAATTAAAACTAAAAAGAATGAGAAATAGTAGATAGACGCAATTTGTCCTAATGCAATGAAAGGATCTGTAATTGGCGCTTGACCTACCCACATTAATGTGATAAAATCAGCTACAAGTAACCAATAGAATACTTTGAAGATTGGTCGATATGTGGTATTTCTAATGTAACCAGTATAAGTATAAGGAATCAGCAACATAATTAAAATTGAACCTACCATAGCAACAATACCAGCAGCTTTATGTGGAATTGATCTTAAGATAGCATAAAACGGTAAGAAATACCATTCAGGTACCAAATGTTTTGGTGTTTCCATCGGATCAGCAGGTATACAATTGTCAGGATGGTTTAAAAAATTAGGAAAAAAGAATACAAATACACCAAAGAATAATAAGAAACCAGTAAATGCAAGTAAGTCTTTTGCAAAGTAGTACGGATAAAAAGGTACATCATCAACTCCTGTATCACTACCAATAGGGCTGTTAGATCCCTCTTTATGAAGTAGTGCTAAGTGAATTAATGTCAATCCTGCGATAATAAACGGTAATAAAAAGTGAACACTATAAAATCGTCGTAGAGTTGGAGCACTTACAGTGAATCCACCCCAAAGCCACTCAACTATTGTCTGACCTCCGAATGGAATTGCAGTTACCATATTGGTAATTACAGTTGCCCCCCAAAAACTCATTTGTCCCCATGGTAAAACATAACCAGTGAATGCAGTTCCCATAATTAATAAAAACAATATTACTCCAGAACACCATAATAATTGTCGAGGTTTCATATATGATCCATAATAAAGGCCTCTAAAAATATGTGAATATACTACAATAAAAAACATAGAAGCTCCATTCGCATGTGTATATCGAATAAACCAACCATTAGGAACATCTCGCATGATATATTCAACACTTGCAAATGCTAAATCAATATTTGCAGTATAATGCGTTGATAACAAAATTCCAGAAATAATTTGAATAACTAAACACATTCCTGCCAGAGAACCAAAGCTCCAAGCATAAGTCAAACCTATAGGGGTTGGATAATGAATTAAGTGACAATCGACAAAACCTAAAAGATAATTTTTGTTCCATCGAAATTTATTTAGTGACACGTTACGAGCACGTGTCCGTGTTGCCAATGCAGTTTGTTTTACAATTTCATTTATACCTAAGTCATTTTTTTTCAAGAGGTTAGTAACCATTTAACTTTTTTATTGAAAAATTTTAATTTAAAGTAAAGAACTCGCGGGCATATTATACGGTTCAAGATTCCCCCACCAATAAATGTTAATAAAAAGGAATAACCACACAACGTCAACGAAATGCCAATACCAAATTGCAGACTCAAAACCAAAATGATGAGTATTTGTTGAATGATTTAACACTATTCTAACAAATGATACTACTAAAGCAATGGTTCCAACAAAGACATGAAATCCGTGGAATCCTGTGGCCATATAAAAGCATGATCCATAGATACCGTCACTAATATTGAACGGCGCAGAAACATATTCTAATCCTTGAAAATACGTGAATAGAGTTGCCAATAATAGTGTATAAATCAGCGCGATAATAGTATGTCTTTTCGCATTCAAAATAATGGCATGATGCGCCCAGGTAACTGTAGCACCAGAACTTAATAAGATAAAAGTATTAGTTAACGGGATAGTATAGGTATTCATTGAAGTAATTGAATATGGTGGCCAAACTCCACCAATATTATAAACAGGTGCTAAACTTGAATGAAAGAATGCCCAAAAAAATGCAAAGAAAAATAGTGCCTCCGATACAATGAACAAGATCATACCTAATCTTAAACCTCTTTGTACTACAAATGTATGATGTTCTTCATAAGTAGCTTCTCGAACGATATCTCGCCACCAGACAAACATAACAAAAAGTACTAAAAGAAAACCATTAAGAAATAAACCCCAACCGCCAATTATTTTATGCATATAAAGTACAAGACCTGAAGTCAGCATAAACGCACCCATCGAGGCTGTAAGAGGCCAAGGACTTGGGTCTACTAGATGAAACTGATGAGTTGTATTTAAATATTTAAAGTCAAATTTATTCTTTAAAGTGCTCATAGCATAGTTTATTGATATTAACTCCACTCGATAGCTCCGACACACCAAGCATATATAAAACCAATTCCCAACTCAACTAAAAATTCGACCATTGACCAAAATCCTAGAAGATTTAGTTGCGAAATTGAAAGACACCAGGGTGCTAAAAAAATAATTTCAATATCAAATAAAATGAATAAAATAGCAATTATATAAAAACGAACATTAAACTGGCTTCGAGTGTCACCATATGCTTCAAATCCGCATTCGTAAGTAGAAAGTTTTTCCGTTTCTGGACTTTGAGTAACCAGAAAATACGATAGAACTACAATTAAAAGTGCAAGAAAGATTGCGAAACAAAGATAAATAAGTACTCCTAGATATTCTTCGCGAAGAGGTGACTCGTTTACCAAATTTAAATTTTCTAAATAACTAGAGTTTAAAAAGTTTTTAACAAAAAAATTGATATCCATAAGGGTTTTTATAAAGTTAGAAGAAATTTGTTTTACTAGATCGCATAATCTTTGAACAATTCACCAAGACAGAAGAATTGTAACTAAAAGAGTCTTTACCACCTCCATTGAAAAAATCATCCAGCCATCCTTTAATTTTAGAATTTATTATTTTAACCTGTGTTTTTTTAATAGAATTTACGGGCGCATAGTTCAACGGTGAATTTTTTTTTGTTAGATAAAAACTTAGACTTGTTAGCGCTTGGACAGCATAGAACTGAAAGTTTACGTAATTTCGGAAATTAAATGAATTAATAGAATTGAAGTTTACTAATTTGTTGTCTTTCAAATTGTTGAAGAATACCAAAGACTTTGTATTAGCATAAAATTTTCTAGTAATTTGCCAGTTCGTTTTTGAATCTTTTTTAAAATGTATTAGTTTAGTTGTTCTTTTAATCAAACCTTGTGTGTTAATATAAGTTTCGTTATCCTCCAGAAATAAGTTACTAGGCAAATGAAAATATTGGTTAAATAGCAAGTTTTTGCCTTTATCGTAAGCTAATTTATTAAACGAACTTATATTTTGATCAACAAATATTTTGTTTGGCACAAATCGAGTTGAATTAAATATATTTAATAAATAAAGATCAATTAGTCTTTTCATATTTGCGGTAGAACTTAAAGAGACATTGATGTAATATAAACCAAAGAAATTTGAAAGATCCTCCGCCGAAAGAGGCAAAAACTTATTCAACGACATAATACCAGCACTGCCAAGATTATGAGTTAAAATATTTGTACTTGCCCATGTAGCGTCTAGTAGGTTTGTATATCTCAAAACTTCAGTGAAAACTTTTGAGTCTTTTCTTTTAAAGAGTTCTGTATTAGTAATAAACACCGGATATTCGGCATTTTTAATATCCTGGCAAGATAAATGAGTACCTTCAGCCAATGATTTTAAGACACTAAAGTTTGAACCTAAGCTGTAAGTAGGAAATGTTAAATCTAATATAGAACCGATATTAAATAATTTAAAATTTCCTTTTAAAAATCGTTGTCGCAAACTTAAATTCAGAACATATCCTTCATATCGTGGGTTCACATTTACTAAAATACCCAAAGTTGATAAGTGAAGCTTAGGCTTCTCTACAGATACACTAAGTTGATACTGTGACTCTAAATCATTAAATTCTTTATGCGTTTCAACCTTTCGCAATTCTATTAATGAACAACTTTGTCTTAACAAATATAACATGTTTAACGTCTCTAAACTTAAATTATCAAATGCAAAAATAAGTGAAAATGCGTGACGTTTATGTAAATTTAAATAATCAATAAAGTAAATAAATTCAGATATTTCTTGAAAAAAACCTTCCCAATCTGTCGGTTTATTAGACGATTTTTCAAACATCCCGTCAAAGAAAAGTCTTCCTTTATCTGTCAGCCAAGGAATATTAGGATCATTAGGCTCTGCTAAGAAAATTTGATCCTCACGAATTGATAGCCGTAAGTTGACACCAAAACTGTCTGTTGGATCAATTCCCTCACCTTCAATAAATTCCCACTCTCTCAACTCGTCTGAAAATGCTTTTAATGTTAGTGCTCCCATTTCAAATATTGTTTAAGCGATAGCAGATTCGAACCACTAACTTTCTCGTTGTAAGCGAGACACTCTACCAATTGAGTTAATCGCTTTAACGGAAGAGAGATTCGAACTCCCGGCACTTGGATTATGATTCCAATGTTCTAACCAACTGAACTATTCCGTCATCGTTTTAAAAAACAAATTACAGTACATTTTTTCGGGATAATTGACGAAAAAGAGATTGTTCTCGCTTTTCGCCTCTATGAGATGCTGCTTTAACTGTTAAAACGGCCACTCCTATGACAGCCAAATACAAAATTAACCCAGCCATTAAAATTTGTAAAACATAATGAGTGTAGAAAATCTGACCAAAAACGTAAACATCCAATAACGAATCTAGATTATCATACCAGTTTAAATAGAGATTATGTTCTAATGAACTCATATTTGTATTTCTTGAAAAAACTTTTGAAAAAACACCCTGAATCTCAATAAACAGCGTAATCCCTATTAGCACACCAATGGGTAAATAGAGTCTACTTGTTTGTAAATCTCTATGTTTGATATCAAGCATCATTACCACAAACAAAAATAGAATTGCAATAGCACCCAAATAAATTATAAGAAAAAAAAGTGCTAAAAACTCGTTTTCAAACAAAAATAAAAGTATTGAAGACGATAAAAAACTCATTACTAAAAATAGTACGGAGTGAAGAGGGTTTTTTGAAATAATAACCATCGAAGCACTAGTTATAACTAGAGCACACATAAAATAAGTTAACGTTGTCATTTGATGTCAGAGGCAGGATTCGAACCTACAAACTTTAGGGCATGAGCCTAACATGCTAACCAGTGCACTTCTCTAACTATTTCGATTAAACAGTTTTTAAGTTATTCCCGAAATATCAGTATTTTTAAAAACTTTAAAATCAGACTCTTGAAAGAATTTTCAGGTCTAAAAATGAAAAAAGGAGTTGAACCTTTCAATTTTAATCACAAAAACTAAATATAACCAAGTTTTCCATTTTTGTTCCAGCTACACGTTCCCGTACAGCTACCTTGTTACGACTTCATCCAAATTATTAATCTCTTAATGGACTTTATTAAAGCCTTCAAATGAAACTAATTCTTTGCAAGTGACGGGCGGTGTGTACAAGGTCAAGTTACATGTTCACCGCAACGTGCTGATTTGCGATTACTAGTGATTCCAACTTCATGTAGACGAGTTGCAGTCTACAATCCGAACTGGGAAAACATTTGTTGATTAACTTTAAATTTCTTTTTTGTCACTTTTTGTCGTTTTCATTGTAGCACATGAAGTAGCCCAATCTATTAGGGTCACATTGACTTGACTTCATTCTTACCTTCCTTCAACTTGTCGTTGACCGTACTTTTAAAGCTAATTAAGGAAAAACCCTAAATACGTTAGAAAGTTAAAAGTAAGAGTTGCGCCCGTTTCAGGACTTAACCAAACATCTCACGACACGAGCTGACGACAGTCGTGCAACACCTGTAAGAAAATTTTCATTTAGATACATCAATAACCTAAATAATCCTTTAAATATGTCAAAGATTGGTAAGGTTTTGCGCGGATTATCGCATTAAACCACATGCTCCACCACTAGTGTTAGACCCCCGTCAATTCCTTTGAGTTTCAATCTTGCGACCGTACTCTTCAGGCGGAGTGCTTATTGCGTTAGCTTGAAAATCTAAACGATATTTATGGAATATCACAATTAAATTACAGCACTCAGAATTTACGGCGTGGACTACCGGGGTCTCTAATCCCGTTTGCTACCCACGCTTTCGTCCCTCAACGTCAGTTTATACCAAAAAGTTGCCTTCGCTATTGGCATTCCTTTATATATCTACAAATTTCACCTTTATCGTATAAAATTCTACTTTTCTGTATTAAACTCAAAGTAAAGTAGTATTAATTGCTGAATTAAGATTGAGTCTTATAATTTAACAAAAAACTTACTTTACAATCTACGGACTCTTTACGCCCAATCATGTCGGATAACGCTTGCCCTTCCCGTATTACCGCGGCTGCTGGCACGAGTATTAGCCAGGACTAGTTCAACTAACTAATGTCATTATCTTCGTTAGTTAAAGGGTCTTACAACTTAAATAAGCCGTCATCACCCAGTTAGTATTGCTGGATCAAACTTTCGTTCATTGTCCAATATTCCTTACTGCTGGCCAACGAGTTGGCCTGGACCTTGTTTCAGTTCCAGTGTGGTTGATCGTCCTCTCAGACCAACTAAAGATCATAGGCTTGGTAAGCTTTTAAATTACCAACAACCTAATCTTAAACAGATTTATCTCTTAGCGGATGTTCCCTTTTGGTATATTCAGTATTTAACAACCCGAAGGAGATTTTTGTGCTGAACTAAGAGGGAAAATTCTGTGTCTACTCACCCGTACGCCACGAAAATATAATTTCCGTTCGACTCGCATGTGTTAAGCATACTACTAGCGTTCATCCTGAGCCAGGATCAAACTCATAATTTTTTAATCATATATATTAATATATTCATAGAATATGATTAATTAGAATTGAAATCTAAAAAACTAAAACAACTCTTAGTTCAATAATAGTAAAAAGTTTGTTAAAATTATTTATTAGTACTTTTTTGCTAAAACTTTCACAAATCTTACACATAAAGCCTATCAATGTAATCATCTTTTACAATTTTAAAAAAATTTGTATTGAGGTTAATTTCTCACTTAGATGCTTTCAGTGATTATTTATTATAAATGTAGCTACCCGACTATGCTATTGGTATAACAATCGGTACACCAGGGATTTACTTTCATGGGTCCTCTCGTACTATACTCTACTCCTCTCAATTTTTTTACTTACGGTAGATAGGGACCAAACTGTTTCACAACGTTCTGAACTCAGATCATGTACCGCCTTCATTGGCGAACAGCCAAACCCTTGGAACCGTCTACAGCTCCAGGATGCGATAATCCAACATCGAGGCGCCAAACCACCCCGTCGATAGGGTCTCTAGAGGGTGATTAGCCTGTTATCCCCGGCGTACCTTTTATTCGTTGAGCGATGACCTTTTCCACTCAGAATCACCGGATCACTATAACCGACTTTCGTCCTTGCTCGATTTGTCAATCTTACAATCAGGCAAACATGTACTATTACGCTTTTAAGTTGTTTTAGTTCAACTCAAGTTTACCTTTGTACGCCTCCGTTACTCTTTAGGAGGCGACCGCCCCAGTCAAACTACCTATTATACAATGTCTTTAGAAATAAGTGATAAAAAATTCTTAGAGTGGTATTTCAAAGACGTTTATCTTACCTGCTAACGCATGTAGCTATACTTATTTAACTTCCCACTTATTCTACACAAAAAAGTTTTTATCACAATGTATAATTATAGTAAAGGTGCCGGGGTCTTTCCGTCTAGCCGCAAGTAGTTCGCATCTTCACGAACAATTCAATTTCACTGAGTTTCTAGTGGAGACAGTGGGACAGTCGTTACGCCATTCATGCAGGACACCAATTAAATGCCAAGGAATTTCGCTACCTTCGAACCCTCATGGTTAGGGCTGCCGTTTACTGGGACTTAGGATCAAAGCCAAAAGACTTTTTTCTTTTATCTTGCAGCACCGGGCAGGCGTCAGCCTCAATACTTCATCTTACGAATTTGCAGAGACCTGTGTTTTTGTTAAACAGTCGCTGTCCCCGATTTTGTGACAACTTTAAAAAGTTGCCTTTCTAAAGTCACTCCTTGTTCCGAAGTTACGGAGTCATTTTGCCGAGTTCCTTCACTAGAATTCTCTCAAGCGCCTTAGTTTACTAAACTCGTTCACCTGTGTCGGTTTAAGGTACGGTTTGTTTTTAGATTGAAAGGCTGTTTCTTGGAAGTACTATAGAACCTGTATTTAAACCATAAAATATAAATAATATTCATACTCCGTCACCTTTTAAAAACAAAAAACTATTTTAATCTCATTAAACAAAGACTTTCGTCTTTTTCTTAGAGACCGGTTGACTAAATTACCAAAACGGATTAACCTTGTTTTGGAAACCTTGAACTTAAGGCGACACTGTTTTTCACAGTGTTTATCGTTACTCATACCAACATTTTCATTTCTGATATCTCCATTCTATATTGCTATAAAACTTTTTAGACTTACAGAACGTTCTGCTACCATTTTTATTTTTAAAAATCTAGAATTTCGGCAAATAATTTCAGTTCCAAACATTTTCAATGCAAAAAAACTAGACCAATGAGCTGTTACGCTTTCTTTAAAGAATGGCTGCTTCTAAGCCTATCTTTCGGTTGTCAACATTTTTTCACAGATTTTTCACTTAACTTATTTTTAAGAACCTTAATTACTAGTCTGGGCTGTTTCCCTCTTGACCATGAATCTTAGCACTCATAGTCTGTCTATTTAAAGTCATTTTAATAATATTCGAAGTTTCAATAAACTCAGTAAAACTTTACGTCCCCATTGCTTATCGAGAGCTCTACCCTTATAAAAGTTCTTTAAATGCTCTACTTAAATAGATTTCGCAGAAAACCAGCTATCTCTAAGTTTGATTGGCCTTTCACCCCTAATCACAGATCATCTCAGTATTTTGCCACATACACGAGTTCGGTCCTCTGAAAGGCGTTACCGCCTACTCTTCAACCTGTCCATGATTAGATCACTTAGTTTCGGGTCTTATTCTAAAGACTAACAAGCATTTTAAAACTTAATTTCTTTTCGCCTACATATTTTATTATTTAAGCTCGCCACTAGAATAAATTTGTTGGTCCCTTATGCAAAAGGTACGTCATCACTTTTGAAAGCTTTGACAGGTTATCAGCATTAAATTTCAAATTCTTTTCACTTTCGCAAAGTCTTTTTCACTTTTCCTTTACAGTACTTTTCACTATCAGTCATTAAAACTTTTAGAATTTGAGGGTGGGCCCTCAGTGTTCGAACAAAACATGACTTGTCTCGTTTTACTAGTTTAACGCATAATTTACCTTACAGGGCTGTCCTTTTAGGTTACCTTCTTTGGCTATTTCAATATTAAATAAATATTAACATTAAATCAAATATCGCGTTCACTCGCCACTACTAACGACTTCTCGGTTGATTTTATTCTTGGTTACTTAGATGATTCAGTTCACCAAGCTTTTGCTTAGATGTTTAAGCAATTCTTTAATCAAAAAAAGATCGGTTTCCCGAATTAATGGAAAGTTACAGATCTCAGTATACCTTTTCTACTCCTTGTAACATTTCGTCAAAAAACGTCCATTGAAGCTTTAATGCTTAAGTATCCCTTTAATGCTTTAATAACTTTTTACTATATTTCGTTCCTAAGAACTTAAAGGCGAATAACAGGGCTCGAACCTGTGGCTTTTAGAACCACAACCTAACACTCTAACCTACTGAGTTATACTCGCCAATACTCTTAACGGGACTCGAACCCGTATTGCTACTGTGAAAGAGTAGTGTCCTAACCGGTTAGACGATAAGAGCAGTCATATCACAGAACCTTTCAGCATCCTCTTTGGAGTCTCCTATTTGGTTTCCTTTCAGCATCCTCTTTGGAGTCTCCTATTTGGTTTCCTTTCAGCATCCTCTTTGGAGTCTCCTATTTGGTTTCCTTTCATCATCCTCTTTG
>Ga0209955_1000094_pt1 | contig 36669 bp, 35 predicted proteins | sample SalPonA_A_H2O_MG_FD_185716 | JGI IMG/M metagenome (GOLD analysis project Ga0209955, IMG submission 185716) | Water microbial communities from South San Francisco under conditions of wetland restoration - Salt Pond MetaG R2A_A_H2O_MG (SPAdes)... | ecosystem: Environmental > Aquatic > Non-marine... | reverse complement strand
GTCGCATCCAGTTGCGAAGATTTGCCCTTTGCCGACCTTCAGCCAGTCATAAAATAGAGCGCCTGAACGGCAGAAATATCCCCGCAACCAGACTTTCGCTAAGTTGCTCAAACAAAATTTACTTATGGACAGCGTATTACGAATCTACAAACCTCGCTGATGTCAAACGAACGGACTACTCGTAAGATACAAAAGAGGGTTGCCCTTCCGCTTGATTGAATCAACAATCATTGCCAAACGGGCTACCCTTAGATAGACGCTAAAAGCGTAAATCAAAGTAAGGACAAGCCTATACTTTTGCCAGATTCGAGTGTTCGATACACATCAAAGTCAGACACTGACTCTGACAAAATCCGACTGTCCTTTTATTACTGCATTAGCTAGTAGATAGACTATGCGCAGTTCCTTTGAAAATTGTTACAAGACATCCAGTAAGAGATTCCTGCTTCGGCGCACTCTATATCCTGTTCTGGAAGGCCCGAACTTACTCCAATACCACCGACAACCTGCCCCTCGAAGGTAATAGGAATCCCGCCGCCAACTGTGGAAATCTTTCCGTCGTGACTTGTATGAATACCAAAAACGAGGCTGCCAGGCACACATGCTGCGTTATATTCGTGGGTAGCTTTTCTAGCTGCCGCTGCAGTAAACGCCTTCTCCTGAGCAATTATGACACTCGCAGTTTTACCGCCGTCCATTCGCTCAAACGCAATCAAGTTGCCTGACTCATCAGCTATAGCGATACACATAGGCACACCCATTTCTAGGCTTTTTTCCCGTGCGCCGTCTATAAGTAGATGTGCGTCGTCGATATCCAATCGCTTTAAATTTATCATAAAAACTTCCCCGTTATTTTTAAGAGCTAATCTTTGCTACACCAGTCTCAACAGCAGCCTTTGCCACAGCTGAAGATATTGCGTCTAAGAGGCGAGAATCTGTCGCTTTTGGAAGAATGTAGTCGCGACCAAACTCTAAATGTTCCAGCCCGTACGCATCTAACACCTCTCGAGGCACAGGCAGTTTTGCTAGACCGGCAAGAGCCAGAACAGCAGCAATCTTCATTTCGTCATTTATTACACGAGCCCTAACATCGAGTGCACCGCGGAAAATGAAGGGGAAGCCAAGGACATTGTTGACTTGATTAGGGTAATCCGATCGCCCAGTTGCTATGATGACATCGTCCCGTGTTTGCCGTGCAATTTCAGGTCTGATTTCCGGATCTGGATTGGCGCAAGCGAAGACGATAGGGTTATCCGCCATCAACAGTAAGTGTTCAGGCGATAGCAGGTCGGCTCCTGACAGGCCTAAAAAAACATCGGCGCCTTCGATCGCGTCTTCCAAGGAACGTTTATTAGTTTCCAAGGCAAAGACTTCCTTCTCCGGGGTTAAATCGCTACGACCGGAATGGATAACTCCCTTGCGGTCCAATAAATAGATATTCTCTTTTTGGGCTCCAATTTGGAGGAGCAGTTTCATGCATGCTGTGGCCGCGGCACCAGCGCCAAGACATACAAAAGAAGCGCTTTCTATTTTTTTTCCAGCGAGCTCCAAAGCATTCAGCATTCCAGCAGCCGTTACGATAGCCGTGCCGTGTTGATCATCATGAAATACCGGTACTTTACAACGCTGAATCAAAGCCCTCTCTATTTCAAAACATTCGGGCGCCTTGATGTCCTCAAGATTAATTCCACCAAACGTATCAGCAATGTTTGCTACGGTATCTATAAATTCCTCGGGCGTAGAGGCGTCTACTTCAATATCAATTGAGTCGATATCTGCAAATCGTTTGAATAATAACGCTTTGCCCTCCATAACCGGTTTGGATGCCAATGGTCCCAAATTGCCAAGACCAAGGATTGCAGAACCATCAGAAATTACTGCCACTAGATTTCCTTTACCTGTGTATCGGTAAGCGTTCTCGTGGTCCCTTGCGATTTCTCTGACTGGTTCAGCCACACCCGGCGAGTAGGCTAATGATAGGTCTTGAGATGTGTCGGCTGGCTTTGACAGTTCGATACGTATCTTTCCCGGTCTTGGAAACTCATGGTAGTACAGAGCATCTTTACGAAATTCACGTGTCATAGTTGACCTCTTGAAGCCGTTGTTAAATGATTTATTACAATCTAATTGCTGAGGTAAATGCGTCTCGTGAGCCGTTTACTCAAAGACGAATACATCCACAAAACGATCATGAATGGCAGTGTGTAGAAAGACAGCCCGATAATTCTTAGCAACTGTTCAAGAAGGGCTGTTAGAAATACCACAAAGACGATTGAGGGGAGAGAGCACCTTAGCGAGTAATGCGCACCAAGCATCGCCAAAATAGTATTTACGCCGAAGATACCCGTAGCTACCGTAGATATATCTGCTCCAAACCCCATCGCGACAATTGATCCTGAGAGACCCGATAAGATGCAAGCAGTCGCGGCTGAACGCGAGTTGATTGCAATACCTACGAGGAGGATTAAAGATGCGGCAGCACTATTTAATCCAAATATCGCACCCAGAGGTTTCACAAAGATGTCTAAAATGAACGATTTAAATGGCAGATCAAGGACGCTGCCAGCCGGCTGAAACGCAGGGAGATCAAAAAGCAAGGGTATCAGCGTTAAACAAACCACAAAGGGTAGCGTATACACTTTGAAATAAGAGCGAAGCAGTAGTGTAAGTAAACCAGCCAATCCTCCCGCCACTACGACCACCGCAACTGAATAGGGAGAGTAGTCTAAATATGCACCCAGAAGCAGACCGACCAAGGTTGAGTTCATTATTAGATCGCTGCTAACCACTCGGCGATGCACAAAGAAGGCTATCCCTAACATTCCGGCAAAAGCGGCTACCAGTGCACTCACAATCGATGTGGGAGCTGATACAGAAACCGCAATGACGATGGCTATCGCAACTGAGCTGTGCTTAGAAAATACGATTTGGCTGAAGCTCAAAGTTGTTTCATTTAAAGCTTCAGCCAAAAAGTGCAATTTTTCTACAGTTCCATTAAACACTTTGTAGACCATTGAGGACTAACCGAGAGCAAGCCAGATCTTGAAGGCCCACACCAGTACCATCAAAGATCGTTATATCTGTCTCAGAAGTGCGTCCAGGTAATTTATCAGTGAGCACAGAGCCAAGTGTGTTAATAACTACGGAGGTATCACAATGCTGAAATTCTCCAATACTTATTGACTGTGCCAATTCGTCTGTAAACAACACACCACGAGCACATAGGGGCACCTCTATTTCGCATTTACCCCGCGTATCGGTGCCCATACAAGCCAAATGGACTCCATCTCGAACCCACTCAGACTTAATAAGCGGATTAAAGCTGGAAGTAATTGTCACTATGACGTCAGCTTCGCGGCATGCCTCCTCAAGACCTACCTCACAAAGCTCTACACCGAATTGAGCAGCCACTTGATAGTGACGACTAATTTCACGCTTGGATCGATTCCAAACATAAACTTTCTTAAACTTCCTAACACGCAATACAGCTTCCAGTTGATAAGAGGATTGATGCCCAGTGCCGATTAGCGCCAAAGTTTCAGAATCTTGGCGAGCCAAAGTATCCACTGACACGGCAGCGGCTGCTGCTGTTCTAAGCGCAGTAATCAAATTCGCTGACAGTGCAGCAATACATTGGCCCGTATGAGGGTCAAACATAAAAATGGTCGACTGGTGATTCGCAAGACCTTTAGCACTGTTATTTGGCCAGTATCCTCCGGATTTAAGCCCCAATGCCCCAGAAATCGGATCAAAGCCTGATTTAAAACCATAGATCGCATCTTCGAAGCCGAGATTCTCACGTATGACCGGAAAATTACGTGCCTCAGTCTCCATTGAAACAAATACATCACGTACCGCTTCAAAACTGTTCTGTGGGTTGAGCACAGATGCAACCTGCTGCTCATCTATGAGTTGAATGTTCATGTTAGATCTCAGGAAGATTCGATGTTGAACTCTTAGAGTCCAACATCAGTTGAACGAAATTAGTAAGAGATACCGCGTGCAGAGACCGGCCATAGTACTTCGACTTTTCCACCGCGAACCCCAACGTACCAGTCGTGCACATTGCATGTTGGGTCGCAATGGCCGGGAACTAGGCGCAGCTTGTCGTTGACCTTGAGTACACCTGAGGTATCCTCGATTACGCCATGCTCGTCTGAGCACTTTATGTATTTAACATCGTCTCGACCAAAGATAACCGGCAAACCACTGTCAACTGATTGTGCTTTTAAGCCCGCATCACAAATCGCTTTTTCAGCTTTAGCGTGGCTCATAACAGTCGTTAGGATAAAGAGTGCGTTCTCCCACTCACCTTGGTCGATACGCTGGCCTTTGTCATCCAATATCCGTCCATAATCTGCATCCATAAATGCATAGGAACCGCATTGAAGTTCGTTATAAACGCCCGAATTGCCCTCGAAATAATAGGAGCCCGTACCACCACCGCCAACGATGTCGCATTCAAGACCTATCGCTCGCAAACTATCAACCGCGTCTTTTACCATAGCAATAGCTACGTCAACGGCGGCCTTGCGGTCAGAGTATGAATCCAGATGCTGCATTGCACCTTGATAAGCTTGGATACCCGCGAATTTCAGGTTTTGCGCTTTATCTATTGCCGTCGCAATCTCTACCACTGCTTGCGTTGTTGTAACGCCGCAGCGCCCTGCACCACAATCAATCTCAACCAAACACTCAATTGTTGTACCTGCATCTTGAGCGGCAGCTGACAGCTCAGCGACATTTTCGATATCATCTACACAAACAATTGCGCGTGCACCGAAAAGTGGCAAGCGCGCCAGCCTGCGCAACTTCGCAGGTTCGCGAACCTGGTTGGAGACCAAAATATCTTTGATACCTCCACGTGCAAAAACTTCTGCTTCGCTTACTTTCTGACAACAAACGCCACATGCATCACCCAGTTGCTCTTGCAATTTGGCTACATCAACAGATTTATGCATCTTGCCATGCACGCGATGACGTACACCCATATCCTTTGCGAACTTGCCCATCTTTATAATGTTTCGTTCTAGCGCGTCCAAATCGAGTACTAAACAAGGTGTCTGAATCTCCGACTCATCCATTCCAACGGCAGCTGGAATATTAAAACCAACTTCATAGTCTTGAGTTAACAGCATAATTTTCTCCAAATTCTAACGATTGATCCAAGGCAGCAAGTCGAGATCAACGTTACCGCCTGTAATAACGACGCCAATCCTCCGGCCTCTAAATTGGTCACGATGCTTAATGAGAGTTGCTAGAGGTACCGCGCAACTTGGCTCCATAACGATCTTCATTCGTTGCCAAGTCAGCTTCATCGCATCAATGATCTCTTGTTCACTGGCAGTCAAAATGTCAGACACATACTTTTCGACGAAATACCAAGTGTTCTCTTTGAGCGGTACCTTGAGACCATCAGCAATAGTGCTAGGTGCATCATCCGCTATTATGTGGCCCGCTCTAAAAGACCTTGCTGCGTCATCAGCCTGTTCAGGCTCTGACGCAATAATTTGAATTTTTGGAGCGAGATTAGAGAGTGTCAGACAGGTACCAGAAATCATGCCGCCGCCACCGATCGGAGCAACAATGGTGTCTAGACCCTCCACTTGTTCGAGTAGCTCAGCACTGCATGTTGCTTGCCCAGCAATCACCCTCAGATCGTTGTATGGGTGAATGAATTCGCCCCCAGTCTGCTCCTGTACCTTCGCAAATACCTCCTCGCGCGACGAGGTTGATGGTTCACATTCGGTAATGATCCCACCGTACCCTCTGACAGCATCCTTCTTCGCCTGTGGTGCAGTCCTGGGCATAACAACATTACATGGGATGCCACGACGCCCGGCCGCATAAGAGAGGCTCAGGGCGTGGTTTCCAGAAGAGTGCGTACACACGCCTGCCTTCGCTTGTTCTTCGGTCAGTCCAAATACCGCATTACTGGCCCCTCTTACTTTGAATGCACCAGCTTTTTGGAAGTTTTCACACTTAAAAAAAATCTCCGCACCGATCAGATTGTTTAGGTAACTCGATGTCAGTACTGGAGTGCGATGGATGTGATCGTTAATTCGCTCTCTCGCCTGAAGCACGTGCTCAAACGTTAAATCGCTTGCCTTACGAACATCGTGCAGACCAATACAGTTAATTGGGCTCGACATAATCAAGCAACCTCCTTGGCAGATTGAGACAAAGACATTTCACGGCAGTACCAGGCCTGAGCCGCGGCAACACCACTGCCGAGCTCGATCGGAAAATCTAGATCTTTCATTGCCATCTCGATTGTCGCGAGACCGCACAGCATTTGAGACTCACTCAATAGTCCAAGATGACCAATGCGGAAAGCTTTACCCGCAAACTGACCGAGTCCGACGCCAAACGACATCTGGTAACGCTCGTAGACATGCCCAGTGAGCGCAGCACCATCACACCCCTCAGGAAGAATTACCGTGGTAACAGTGTCTGATTCACAGCAATGTGAGTTTGCACAGATTTCCATGCCCCAAGCTTTAACCGCACGGCGGACACCCTCTGCGATGTAGAAATGCCTATCAAATACAGCCTCAAGCCCTTCTTCCAGCAACATATCGCATGCCAGTTGCAAACCGGCGAGTAGCTGGGTTGGTGGCGTATAAGGATACCCTCCTGACGCGATCGTCGTAGTCATCTGACCAAAATCGAAGAAGAACTTTGGAAGATTGGCAGTTTTAGATGCGGCTAGAGCTCTCTCTCGAACAGCTACAATGGCGACACCAGCAGGAAGCATAAAACCTTTCTGCGAACCAGTGACAGCAACATCAATCCCCCATTCGGTCATTCGAAAGTCCATTGATGCAATGGAGCTGACACCATCTACAAAAAAGAGAGCATCGTGATTAGCCGCATCTATCGCCCGTCGTATTGCGCAAAGGTCACTTTTAACACCCGTTGCCGTTTCGTTGTGCGTCGCAAGGACAGCACGAATCTCACCTTTCGTATCGGCCTCTAACGCCTGCTGGATAAGTGCGGGTTGGGCGGGTCCGCGCCAGTCGCACTCGATGACCTGCACGTCTAACCCAAAACCACGGCACATTTCTATCCACTTGTTCGAAAACACACCATGGCGACAAGCCAATATTTTGTCACCCGCACGTAGAGTGTTTGCTATTGCGGCTTCCCAACCACCCGTACCCGTCGCTGGAAACAAAAATAAATCTGCATCCTCGGCTTTCAGGACTTTCTTAATATCATCGTTGAGTCTCTCGATCTCGGCCTTGAAACTCGGGCGTCTGTGATCAACGGTAGGCAATTCGATAGACTTGCGAATCGCTTCCGGCATGTTTGTTGGACCGGGTATAAATACTGGGTTTGATAGATTCATAGTGACCTCTTATTGCTTTATGCCACTACTCTACGATCTGCGGAGAGGAATTAAAATTATCCCGATTTTTATTGTATACAATTAAATTGAATATATATTGGCTATATAAATCAATAGTTTAATATTTTCTAATGAGAAATATTTACGATAAATGGAATATTATGTAAGCTCCTTCGTGATCCAATACATTGTTCAAGGCACACATCATGAGCGCTACCCAAAGAGGGCGAGGACGTCCACGAGAAGCAGGCAGCAACACCGCAACAGCAAAAGTCTTAGAGAAAGGACTCATCGTACTCAAAGAGCTGGCAAAGCATGAAGGCATCTCCTTACATGACCTTGCCTTAGACCTAGATTGGCCACAATCGACCGTACACCGTCTGCTCGATACACTCGGGGGTCAAGGCTTCGTAACCCAGTCTAAACTTGACTCGACTTGGTCTATTGGCGTTGAGTGTTTCCGGGTGGGAGCGTCGTTCCCTCGCGCCGCTAAACTCATGGACTTAGCTAGGCCCATACTTAGAAACCTATCCCAGGAGACTGGTGAAACAGCGAACTTAGGCATTCTTGATAAACGAGACGTCGTATTCATCGCGCAGCATGAGACGGACCACGCTATCAGAGCTTTTTTTAGGCCTGGCACCCGTGCATCTTGGCATGCGTCAGGCATCGGCAAAGCTATAGCCGCGAGTTTACCGCTCGATCAGCGACTTATGCTATTCAAGTCCGTAAGCTACGACCGGTTTACTGACGTGACTCTGACTGAGAGGGCCGAGTTCGAATCTGAGTTCATTTTGATTCGAGAGCGCGGTATCGCGATTGATAACGAAGAGAGGTTTGAAGGGATGCGCTGTATTGCAGCTCCAGTGTACGGAGCAACTGGGGAAGTCATAGCTGGTATTTCAATCTCTGGTCCCGTAGCTCGAGTGAGAGACGAGACTTTAGAGCCCTTAATAAAATCAACGCGTATTGCGGCTTTCCACCTATCCAAAGGCCTTGGCGCAAGAACCTAAAGAAAAAACAGCCGACCTCAAAGGCCGGCTGAAAGCACATCAATGTGCAGCCGTGACTCATTCAAGCGTTTGAAAGTGAATCCAATTTAGGCGCAACATTACTTATTACACCTTCTTCCACCTCTGAGGGTTTGGCAGCTGTGTCTGGTAGGAAGATGTTAAGAGCAATTGCTGAGAGCGCCCCTAAGGTGATCGGAGAACCTATAATGTTTTTCAACATAGGAGGAAATTGAGTAAGTACTTCGGGAACAGCCGCAACACCGAGACCTAGGCCAAGTGAAACCGCTATTATCAGCACATTACGGCGGTTTAGATCAGCAGTAGCAAGTATCTTTACCCCAGCTACTGCAACGGTCGCAAACATAATAATAGTCGCTCCACCAAGTACCGGTTTTGGCATGAGCTGAAGTACTTTACCAACGATTGGGAAGAGCCCCACACAAACAAGTATTAACGCTATAAATTTCGCTACGTGACGACTAGCAACACCCGTAAGTTGGATAACACCATTGTTCTGGCTAAATGTTGTCATTGGCAAGCTATTCATCACTGAAGCCAAAGCAGAATTGAATCCATCAGCTAAAACACCGCCCCGAATGCGTTCCAAATAAACCGGACCACTCACCGGTTGACGAGAGATCATGCTATTCGCCGTCAGATCACCTGTGGTTTCAAGCGCAGTCACTACAAAGAGTATCGCGATTGGAAGGAAAGCTGCGAAATCGAACGCAAACCCATACTTAAATGGTACAGGAATAGAAATTAGCCCAGCGTCGGACAGACTAGAGAAGTCGACTCGTCCCATATAATATGCCACGACATAACCGACAGCGAGACCGATAACAACGGCGCTGAGTCGCAGTGTTTGTATTCTGAAGCGATTCAAGAAAATGATCACCACCATAACCAAACCTCCGAGTGCCAGATTGCTCAAGGAGCCTAGATCGGGCGCTTTAACACCGCCTGCCAAATCAGTCATACCGACTTTGATCAACGACAAACCAATAATAAGAATGATGGTACCCGTTACAACCGGAGTAATAATGTTACGTAACTGCCGAATGAATCGGCTTAAAAACATTTCTACAAAAGCAGCGAAGAAACAGACGCCAAATATTGTCGCTAGTATCTCGTCAGGGCCGCCACCATTGTTCTTGACTATAAATCCCGCCGCTAGAATCGAGCTCAAGAATGCAAAACTGGTCCCTTGAAGGCACAAAAGGCCGGAACCTATTGGGCCTATTCGACGAGCCTGAATGAAGGTTCCGACCCCTGATACGATTAAGGCCATACTCACAAGATAGGGAATCTCGGAGCCAAGCCCAAGCACACCACCGATTATTAGTGTTGGAGTGATAATACCGATGATGCTAGCTAAAACATGCTGAAGGGCAGCAAAGAAAGCCACGGCGGGATTAGGTTTGTCGTCCAAACCATAAATGAGCTCGCCATTTTGTTCATTTACAGATTTGCTCTGTGACATTTCGATCTCCTTTATTTTTATTCATCCGACGCATATCTGTATACATTGGATCAGTTTAATGTATACACTTTTATTTCAATTAACAAATAATTGCATCACGTATCGTGAAAATCTGAAGGAGAACTTAGCGTGTTAAACAAGTCAGTTCGAGAAATTATAGAGAGAGACAGTGTCACCAAATGCGCTTCGATATTTGATCCACTGAGTGCAAGGATGGCATGCGAAATTGGTTTCGAAGTTGGGATTTTGGGCGGTTCAGTAGCATCACTTCAAGCTCTCGGAGCACCGGATGTATTCTTACTCACCTTGAACGAACTAGTTTCTCAAACTCGAAAAATATGCCGCGTCTCTGAATTGCCGATGATCGTAGATGGTGATAGTGGATACGGTAGCGTTCTAAACGTAATGCGCACGATTGAAGAGTTGGAACACGCCGGCGCTTCTCTAATCACTCTAGAGGACACGATTATCCCAAAGCCCCGAGGAACAACACAGGCGGCGCTCTACCCCATCGATGAGGCTTGTGCAAAACTTAAAGCTGCACTCGATGCACGCAAAAACACCGAAACTGCTATTTTTGCCCGTACGCACGCCGATCAACCTACAGAAGAAATGGTAAAGCGTATCAAAGCATATGCGCATACAGGCGTTGACGGCATCTGCCTGTTCGGCTGTACAAACCGTGATCGTTTAGCCACTTGGGCAAACGAATGCGACCTGCCGATAATGCTTATAAGCTACGGTGAACCCGATCTCGGAACTGACGACGAACTGGCTAACCTAAATGTAAAAATTCGCTTCTCCGGACATTCTGGTTTTGAGGATGCCGTTAGAGCGACATATCTCTCTTTACAGCAACAATTCAGCCAGGGAATGCTTGGATCAAACGAAAGTGGAAAGGAGTTAATCGCGAGATTTTCAGAGCAGGGGCGTTTCAAACAACTAGAAGCGAAGTACTAGTGACTGGCACTAGAACAAAAGGGGAGAGCCCTAGTTCGGCTCTCCCCTATTACGCCTTTCGAGAACAAGAATCGAGATTCATCTCGGAGGGTAACGATCAATCGCCTTTGGGGTGGGGAACTACAAGATTGAGGACTATTGAACACACAGCCGCAGGCAACAGACCCGTTGTTAATAGTGCTTGAACAGTACCGTTTAGATGCTGAAGAGCCTCTGGCACTTGGAGCAGACCCAGTCCTAGAGATAGGGACACCGCAAAGATCATCATATTTCGAGTATTCCAATCAACATCTGCTAGCATCTTCATCCCAGAAGAAGCGATCATACCGAACATCACGATTACACCGCCGCCCAGTACCTCAATTGGAACAGTGGAGATTATTGCGCCCACCTTTGGCACAAGTCCACAAATAATCAGGAAGATCGCGCCGATAGTCGCTACATGACGGCTCATTACGCGGGTCATCGCAATCAAACCAACATTCTGAGAGAACGAGGTGTTTGGAAGCGCTCCAGCGAATGCTGAAAGTGCAGTACCTAGACCATCCGCGTAAGTTGCACCTTCGATCTCTTTGTCAGTAGCTTCACGGTCCGCGCCACCTTTAGTGATACCTGAAACGTCACCCACGGTTTCAATAGCTGAGATGAAAGACATCATCACGATACCGATTACTGCTCCTGCGCCAAACTCAATACCGAACGGGAATAGCTTGGGCATAGCAAAGGATGCGGCGCGGCCGACGTTATCGAAGCTAACCATACCCATCGCATAAGCGAGGACATAGCCAACGATAAGACCTACAAGCACCGCCGCTGTATTGAGCATGCCTCGCGAGAAGAACTTAAGCGCCAGTGTCACTACTACAACCGAACCTGCCACACTCCAGTTTGCTAGAGAACCGAACTCGGGCTTACCAATAGCAGGAACACCGCCCGCAGCATACTGAATCCCGACTTTTAACAGAGAAAGGCCGATCATTAAAATGATCAAACCAGTCACCAGCGGAGGAAGAGCAAAACGCATACGACCAATGAATGGCGCAAGGGCTGCCTGGAAGAGACCACCAACGAGTACACCACCAGTCACCATCGCCATGGCTTCAACGCCACCGCCTGCGACAAGAGGAACCATAATTGGTATGAACGCAAAGCTTGTACCTTGAACAATTGGAAGACGCGCACCCACAGGACCAGCACCTATTGTCTGAAGGAGTGTTGTAACACCGGCCAACAACATACACATCTGCATCATGTAGATCATATTAGGGAAATCAGGTGAGTTGGATCCAAAACCGAATCCAGCGGCACCAGCAATGATTATTGCGGGAGTTACGTTTGCAATGAACATTGCTAAGACATGCTGAATTCCCAGAGGGATCGCTATGTGCATCGGAGGCGTGTAATTGGGGTCCCGCATTTGCGCAGGCGTCATTTCGTTGTTTGCCATGTTTAATCCCTCCAGGGGTTTTTATTGTTAGCCCTTAATAAGGCGCTTTGGAGTAAGCTCTGCACTTGGGTGCGCAGAGCGTAAGGTATCTAAAAACGAAATTTGGTCACTACTCACGGGTCAGCTTAGGCGGGCATTCGAAAAAATTTCCGCAAGTGACGAACTAGTTGGTCGACTCGTAAATGATAGACGGCTTTCAATGTGGTCTAAATGCACACCCATCAGTTGGACTGCCTTCTCTTTCTCTCCATTCTCAATCGCTTCAACAAGCTCGAAGTGTTCATCAATGGAGCACTGTTTCCCTTCGCTAACTTGATACAGCGCGATAATTAAAGATGTCTGGGGGACCAAAGATCGCAAAAAACCCGAGAGAGGCGCGTTGCCACAAAATTCTGCAAGCCGCAGATGAAACTCACCAGACAATCGCAAAGCACCACCCTTATCGCCGCTTTGGCTTTTTTGGTGTTCCAACTCCACCATGTCGCGCAGAATATCGAAACCCTTTCCTATTTCTACTCGCTGGTCGACTGCACGCTCTACGACTGCAAGCTCAATCAATCGCCTAGCTTCCAATATCTGTTTGGCATCATCGATGTTAGGATTAGCGACGAAGGCACCTTTGTTAGGTATCATCTCAACGACTCCCTCATGGTGAAGTCGCCCGAGAGCAGCGCGAATAATGGTGCGCGAAACGTCGAAGATCTCTGTCAACTCTTCCTCTTTGAGTCGCGTACCGGGCGCCAACTTGAACTCCAATATCGCATCGAATATGTGCCGATACACCGCCACTTCCAACGTTGCCTTTTTACCTACCTGCTTTACATCTCTACGAGTCCGTTCCGGCATCTTAGCTCCCACGATAGGTTGAATATGCGTAAGGCGAAATAGAGAGTGGAACATGGTAATGCGCTGCTGTGTCAGCAACACCAAAGCGTATGACCACAGTATCTAAAAATGCTGGTTCGGGCAGCCTCACACCTTTTCCTCTGAAGTATTCGCCCGCTTCGAAATGCAGCTCATACGTTCCTGCGGCGATACTTTCTTCGCTCAGAAGTGGGCTGTCTACGCGACCATCGCTATTAGTGACAGCCTCTTTAACAAGCGTCAATTTATCACCTTCCACAACAAACAATTTGAGTGCAACTTCGTTGCCTGGGCAGCCGTTCGCGGTGTCCAAAACGTGGGTAGTTAAGCCAGCCATTGTGATCTCCTAACGCTATTTACAGCACTCTTCGCAAAGAATGCAAATTATGAATACAATAACACTACTAAATGATTACACGCTGCACAACAAAGAAAGAAATTTTTCACAAAGAACTAGTCAATTTTTATTGTATATTATATTGTATACAAAAAAGGAGAGGTCAGATGTCTAACTACCCCCGCGATTTAGTCGGTTACGGCTCGAATCCACCAAAAGTCTCTTGGCCCGGCGACGCTCGTATCGCCTTGTCATTTGTGTTGAATTACGAAGAGGGTGGTGAGCGCTGCATATTACACGGCGATTCTGAATCAGAAGCCTTTCTTTCTGAAATGCCCTCCGCCGTGCCCTTCCCAAATCAGCGTCACATGAGTATGGAATCCATCTATGAATATGGTAGCCGTGCAGGCGTGTGGCGACTCATGAATACCTTCAAGGAGTATCAGATACCCTTGACTATATTTGGTGTAGCCACCGCACTTGAGAGACACCCTGAGGTTACTAAAGCGTTCGTCGATGCTGAGTATGAGATTTGCTCACACGCGTTGAAATGGATTACTTATCAGGAGATGAGTATAGAGGATGAGCGCAAGGATATGTTCGAAGCGATAAAGATCATCGAACGCCTCACGGGCCAACGTCCTCTGGGCTGGTATACGGGGCGTGATAGCCCAAATACCCGTGAACTAGTGATGGATGAGGGCGGATTTCTCTATGACTCAGACTCCTATGCGGACGATCTCCCCTACTGGGTAGATGGGCCAAACGGAAAGCACCTCGTAATTCCCTATACTTTGGATACAAACGATATGCGGTTCGCGCAGGTTCAAGGCTTTAACAACGGGGAGCAGTTCTTTCAATACTTAAAGGATGCATTTGATGTTCTCTATGCCGAGGGAGCCACTTTTCCAAAAATGCTGTCGATTGGTATGCATTGCAGACTCTTGGGCCGGCCCGGCCGCATTGCGGGCCTGAAGCGATTTCTTGACTACGTAAAGCAGCACGACAAGGTCTGGTTCGCCCGACGGATCGATATAGCTCACCATTGGCATAAACACCACAAGCCGGAGTAAACGATGAGTAAATTCAAATTTGGTTCGCCAGCTTCTCTATCTCGTGAGGATTTTGTAGAGAAGTTTGGTGGTATTTACGAGCACTCTGCGTGGATAGCCGAGCGCGCCTATGAGCGAGGCATAAACGCATCTCATGACGATATTGATGCTATGGCTCAGCTTCTAAAAGAGGTCTTCATGACCGCAGATGCTGCCGAAAAGTTCGGTGTGGTAATTGCTCACCCCGATTTGGCTGGCAAGGCTGCAAGAGCGGGTGAATTAACTACCGCATCAACGAACGAGCAAGCAAGCGCTGGGATCGATACCCTCACTGATGAAGAGTTTGAGGAATTCACGGACCTCAACACCCGTTATAAAGATAAGTTTAAGTTTCCCTTCATCATGGCAGTGAAAGGGAGCAACAAACACGCAATTCTTGCAGGCTTCCGTGAGCGGATTCACTTTAGTCCAGAAGATGAGCTGATAACCGCGTTCGACCAGATCAATAAAATTGCTATGTTCCGCCTAGCTGAACTCTGAAACAGGATAGTTTTATGAACGAATCAAAAATTACACAGATGGTTAACTTAGCCGATAGCAGACTCGGTGCCAAAGCAGTCTTTGTTACCGACGATTGGTTTGCAGATGTTAATCGAATGCTCAATCATGAGTCTCCGGTGTGGAAAGAGGGTGTGTTTGACAACGCCGGCAAATGGATGGACGGATGGGAGTCTCGACGCAAGCGTTTTGAGGGCTATGACTTTGCCATCGTGAAATTGGGCGTACCGGGATCTGTAGCTGGCATTACGATCGATACAACCTATTTCACCGGAAATTTCCCGCCATCAGCGTCTGTAGATGCTATTTACTCGCCAGACGTTGATCCAGGCGCTGATGACGAAGGTTGGGAAGAGATACTAGCGGCCGTTGATCTCACAGGTAATAACCACCACTTCTTTGAGGTAAAAGAGAGCCAGCCTTATACCCATATCCGTTTAAACATCTATCCTGATGGCGGAATCGCCCGGCTAAGAGTTTACGGCACCCCACATTGCGACTGGAGCGCACTTGCCAAACAAGATCGAGTGGACCTGGCCGCTTCTCTTCACGGCGGCCGGGCGCTCGCATGCTCCGACGAGCATTTCGGGAAGATGGCTAACATTCTCAACCCGGGACGCGGTATCAATATGGGAGACGGCTGGGAGACTGCACGTCGCCGCGTGCCAGGTAACGATTGGGTTATTGTTGCTTTAGGACACCCTGGAACGATAACCGAGGTACTCGTTGATACTGCTCACTTTAAGGGTAACTACCCCGACAGCTGTTCTATTCAAGGGGCTTATGTCAGTGGCGGTACAGATGACCAAATAGCCACGCAAAGCCTCTTTTGGAGAGAATTGCTGCCGAATCAGAAGCTCTCAATGGATGCCGAACATAGCTTTTCAGAACTAAATGATCTGGGCGTTATCACACACGTCAAAGTAAACATCTTCCCTGACGGCGGTATCAGCCGGATTCGCTTATTCGGAAAGCCGAGTCAGGAGTAGCAAATGAATAATTTGATTGTAGAACCGCTGACTAAAGAAGCTTTCGTGAATTTTGGTGAAGTAATAGAACGTGAAGGCAGTGACCATTTCGCTATCAATAACGGCTATACACAGCGATACAATAAACTTGCGATAGTCGAGACTTCAGCGCCTGACGATGAAGCGATCATAAGTATTTTTCACGCGAATAAACTTAACTATCCCCTTCGGATAGAGATGCTCGAACGACATCCGAAAGGAAGCCAAGCGTTTATCCCTATGGATAGACAAAAGTTTCTAATCGTGGTTGCGCCAGCGGCCGATCAGCCAGAGCCATCTGAGATGCGGGCATTTATTTCGAATGGAAATCAGGGCGTAAACTACGCTCGGGGGACTTGGCACCACCCTATCCTTGTGCTTGAAGACAACAGTGATTTTCTAATCGTTGATCGCTCAGGAGCTGGCAGCAACTGCGATGAGCACTTTTTCACGGACTCTGACATACGCGTGTTGGACTATTAAGAATAAAAAACAATACCTGGAGGAAAACAAATGGATCCCCATTACATTGAGTGGATGAATCTGGTCGTGCGCTGGGTTCACATGATTGTCGGCATCGCCTGGATAGGCGCTTCGTTCTACTTTGTATGGTTAGAGAATAATCTTAATCGTGTTAACCCCAAAACAGGGCTGTCCGGTGACCTGTGGGCGATTCATGGCGGTGGTATCTATCACCTGGAGAAATACAAACTAGCTCCACCACAGATGCCAGAGCATCTGCATTGGTTTAAATGGGAAGCATACGCGACCTTTTTGAGCGGGATTGTGTTACTGACCGTTGTGTACTACCTCAATGCTGAACTATATCTGCTCGCACCAGATTCAAACCTAACGCCATTGCAAGGGATTGCTATAAGCGTTGCTGCGTTGTTGGCCGGATGGTTTATTTATGACTTCTTATGTGAATCGGCATTAGGTAAAAACCCAGCTCTGCTTGGCCTTGTTCTCCTCCTGCTTCTAGTGGCTACCGCGTATGCGCTCAATATGGTTTTCAGCGGCCGTGCAGCCTACATTCACATAGGTGCAATAACTGGCACTATGATGGCCGGTAACGTCTTCCGAGTAATTATGCCAGGACAGCGTGACTTAGTGTCCGCAATTAAGGAGGGCCGAGAGCCAGACCCAACGCAGCCTGCCCGTGCCCTGTTGCGCTCGCGTCACAACAACTATCTGACACTACCCGTTCTGTTCATTATGATCAGCAACCATTTCCCGAGCACCTATGGTAGCGAGTGGAATTGGGTGATTCTTTTTGCCATCGCGATTTTGAGTGTGTTGGTCCGCCACTACTTTAATACAAGACACAACTCTCAAAACTTCGCATGGGCAATACCAGTTGCTGCTCTCGGAATGGTTGCACTAGCTTTTGTAACACACCCTAATCGCGGTGACATTCCGGTGTCTCAAAACACGGTGAAAGTTAGCATTGAGGAGGTTACAGCAATCGTGAATGAGCGTTGCTCGTCCTGCCACGCAGCGAACCCAACAAGTGAAATGTTTGTCACTGCCCCAGCAGGAGTAATTCTCGAATCTGCTCAGGACATTTTGTTGAATGCTGCTCGTATTCATGCGCAGTCAGTAGCAACTCAAGCGATGCCGCTAGGAAACATGACTGGGATGCTTCCCGAAGAGCGGCGCTTGATCGGGGCTTGGTACGCGAATCTATCAAAATAAACTCAGCGGGTGCTTTTAAGTGGCACCCGGATTTCGGATAGGCTTATGGCAACTAGTAACATTCAAGTCATTGACCGCACCGTTTCAGTTTTAGACGTACTGATGCGGTACTCTTCACCTGTGCGCTTAAAAGTAGTCTCGGCCGAAACAGGACTGAATGTTGCTACCGCACATAGAATACTGAATGCGCTTGTAGCTAATGCGCTAGTACGAAAAGTAGGCTCGGGAGAGTATCAAGTTGAGGCGAAGCTGTTTCGACTGTACAGCCACAGGTCATCAAACGCAGAGATTATTAAGTCGGCTCTCCCTATTATGAAGTCTCTGAGAGATCAGGTCGGTACTGCGATCAACCTTGCAGTACGAGAGGGCGACTCTCTAAAGTTTATCCATTGTGAGCTACCCTCCCAGAACCTGCTTGCCTATCACCCAGTCAATTCGCTAGCCGCATTACACACAACTTCAATCGGAAAGCTAATCCTCGGATTTGAGGGGCGAGATGCGATTTTGAAGTATTGCGAGCGGACAAACATCCGGAAACACACCCCAAACAGCGTACAGAGCGTGGAGGCACTTGTAGATGAGTCTATCATGAGTTATCGGCGTGGATATGGATGTGACGAGCAAGAGAATGAACTCGGTGTTTGCTGTATTGGCTCCCTAATATTCGACGACTCCGGCTTCCCTGCGGCCGGTTTATCGGCTAGCTCTAGCTCTTTACGTTTTGATGCAGGATGGGCCGATCGAATAGTTACTGCTTGTGCACAAATAGAGCAAACGCTAAAGCAGACAAAACACAACCACTGATATCAGTTCGCCATAGCCGCGTCCTCGGTTTGATTTCGAAATAGAATGTTGAAAGGCATGGAATCGAAGTCGGTAGTTGATTCGCAGGCTGCTCTTTTTGTGTTTTTGCTATTCTCTATCTGAGCATCCCAGCAAATATTGCTGAAATTGACTGCCAATGAGTTGTCTCCGGTACTTCAAACATCGATCCGTTGAGGTCTTGACGCTCTTTTAGTCGGATGCGTCGTCTGGAACTACAAACGCAGTGGGTTCAAACACGGAGAGACAACGCATGTACCGGGGATAACCGCGGGTACTTGATTGATCACTACAAGCTGCAGTAGTTATGCAACTAACGTATTTTTCGCTCCTGATAGTTCTCTTGTATGCCGCACCGATTTTGCTGCCGTTGGGCTTCATATTTTCACACCTAGTGAACGGTTGAGTGTCACCCAGTAGGGCGGAATACTGTTGGCATTTGCAGGTGATTTCTGGGGCGCTACAACCGTAGTAATAAGAACAAGTAGTCTCACACATGCGCCAGCATCATCGAGCTAATGAATATGAGTGGCGAGATATGCCCGCCTCCACCGACGAAATTAACGGTAACTAGTCTGCAATACATCGCATACTGGACGTTCACCTTAAAAGATATCGGATGTCTGCTCATGCGGGCACCAAGCCTCTCTCCAAAGCAGTCGGTCGTCGAGAGCTAATCCAGCAGCGGAGGTTTGCCCTTAGCTGCCATCGGGAATAAATATACCAAGGACATTTGAACGACCGCTAATCATTAATAGTAGCCGTATCGACGATGACGATATGACTGTCTCCAAAGCACTAGATATGCTGCCTGATGGTCGGACTGCTGCAGTATCGGAATGCGTTCGAGTTGAAGTTACTGAGTTGTTGGTGCTGTCATCCCCTAACACCAAAAGCTTAATTCATGAGAGCCTACTCGAATCCATACTTTTAGCAAAAGCGTAATAGACGAGCATCACAACAAAAGACATGGATACAATTAAACATGTTTGAAAGTTACCGGGTTCGACGCGCAACGATCAATGATCTACCTCATATTGTGAATTTTATCATTCAGGAAGCAGTGGAATCAGAAGGCAGAGCTGCTGACTTGAGCAAGCTGGAAAACGGTATAAGTACGGCACTCAATAATGAGGCGATCGCGATCTACTGGATGCTTGTCGATCAAGACAGTCAACCCGTCGGCTGTACTTCTGTTGTTAAAGAGTGGAGCGACTGGAATGCAGGCTATTATTGGTGGATTCAAAGCCTATTTGTAGTTCCTGAGCATAGGGGCAAGGGGCTACTGAATGTAATGATGGATGCCGTAGCGGTCGATGCAAAAGCCGCCTCGAGCTTAGAAATTCGCCTCTACGTACATCGTAATAATGCTCGTGCTATTCGCGCATACCATAAAGCTGAATTCCAGCCCTCCGACTACCAAATAATGAGCAAGAAGCTCTAGCTTCGGCAGATCTTAACGGCAGCCTTGAGGACAATTCCAGATATTCGGAACCTCAGCCACTGAAAGACCGCTCATGCGGGAAATCACGTGTTGGAAGAAGCAGACATTCGCGTTTTGGCGAGAAACTTCAAGCGCTTGCCCATGGCGGCCGTTCAAATCGCCTTTTATCAGCACTTTTGAGTGGCAAAAATGATCAGCAGTCGACTATAAAATCAGATAATCTATCCCTGTCTCGCAGCTTGTCGTCTTTGACTCTGTTCTTGCCTAGTCAGTTTCATTTAGATCTTTATGCCGAGCCAAGATGTCTAGGCCTTGCTGCTTCCAGAAATGGAGAAGGTCGATGAAGATCCAGTTTTCAGCTAGTTTTTCACCATCTCGACGGTAGATATCGATTACCCGCATATCAGCGCGCTTGCCGGTTGCCGGCATGCCCATGAAACCGCCAGTTGCCTCTAAAGTAAGATTTGGCCAGCCAAAAAAACCGCCGAAATGCCCTTCAGCCATTCGGCACACATGACCATTGAACGTGCGATCTTTGAAACTTGCTCTGAAAACACCGGAGTGCTGCTTAACGTAGCGGTCGATAGTGTAAGTCGCCCCGATACCTGTTGGCCCCCACCAGATCATATCATCGTGCCAAGTACGGCCGAGCTCCTCCTCAATGGGTACCTCTTTCTGCCAGGTTGAGACATCAGAGACCATGGAGTTGATAAGATCGAGTGTCTTTTCTGACTCTTCGGGCGGCTGCGTCTCAAACAGCAATCCACCATGACCATTGGGCCCAGGTTGAACAAGCTGTGCCCCTGTCATTTGCGGAAAAGGTTGGAGTCCAGCCTGCATCATCAAGTGCGGAATATCGAAATACATTGCTGTATCGACAATCTTGCCGTCCGATACCTTATTGAACTCACAGTATCTAAACATGACGATACGTCCCGTGGGTGCGATTCCCAGCCAAGACTTGTCAAATAGCCCCATCAGGTGCCCCATCGACACCACCCAAACAGCGTCGTCTTCTGAGTCGACGCAGTTATGGCCGGCCATGAATATATCTTGGCGGCGCTGCATACGCACTATTGAGCGCTTTAGCGGAACCCAGAACTCTTCATAGACCTTTGCATAATCATTAATCTCATTAAACGGATGATAACCGCGCCAACGGTACTCTGAACCGATAAAGGCACTACAACTAGCAAACGCGGCCTCACTACGACCTGTTTCAAGACACGAATCCAAGGCCGCGTAGTACTCCATAACCAACTTTTTTTGTGACTGAAACATGGGGTGTTCCTACAAGTTTCCTGAACAATTATTAGAGCAGCGCACAGCTGGACTCAAGTGCGATTCCGCTCGAAATTCGTCCATGCCTGCTCAAACTTTTCAAAGTTGAAGCCTGCTTCTCGCGCTGGTTCTAAAATCAACGCTTCAGACGCTAACAGCTTATCGATCGCGTCACTGATTCTTGGGATCACCTCAGGCGGGATAACGACAGCACCATGCTGGTCAGCATGAATGAGGTCTCCATCCGCGATTTTAAGCCCAAACACCTCCACGGGTTCACCTATCGTTCGTACATGTACGAAGCCGTGACTCGGTCCAATCGAACCAGCCAGCACGGTAAAGCCCTCAGCGAGATCATCCAGATCACGCATTAATCCATTGGTTAACGCGCCGCAAACCCCAAGCCCCTTATGAACGGTTGTGTTGACCTCACCCCAGTAAGCGCCAACTGCTTCGTCGCCGTCGACATCCTCGATAACAGCTACACGATACTCGGGCCCTGTTGCCATATGCCTGTAGTAGTTCATGCGCCGTTGTCGGATAACATCGGCCGATTCAGAAGGTGGCTCGACAGCTGCAATTTGAGCTGTTCGAGCGAATCCAACCATGGCTCCGTTCTTAGGCGCCGAACAGATAACCTGGCCTCGTGTAAACTGATTGAAACCCCGTTTACCCTGAACCACCTCAATCGCATTACAGATTGTTGGCGTGTCGTACTGTTTCAGTTTTGCAATTAATTCATTCGTTACCACTTGCTAACCACTCCTCTAGCGCTCGGTTTGTCGCGTTAGGTTGCTCTAATGTTGGAAGGTGACCAGCACCCTCAATGATCTTCAAAACTGAGTGGGGTATTCGCTTATGCATCAGTTCATGCCGATCAAGCGGACACAATTGATCGTCCCGGCCCATCAAAATTAAGGTAGGGGCTTGAATTAATGAAAGCGCTTCTACTTGATCAGGACGATTCTGCAACAGACGCGATTGTGCTATGAAACGCTCTGGGCCCAAATCAACTGCCATCGTTACGACTTTATTAAGCACAGCACCTCGATTTTGACAGGCATCACTAAGGTACTTCGGCTTGTACTCTTCCCGAATGATCGACTCTAAAGCTGCGGGGTTGTGCCGTACCTCATCTATTTGAGGATCACGCGCCTTTTTTACGGCATCAGTCTCTGCTTTGGCGTTTGTGTCCAGAAGCGCAAGACGCTCAATCCGCTCGGGTGCTCGCCGAACGAGCGCCAGTGCTACGATGCCACCAAGTGATAAACCTGCCAACGAAAAGCGGGATGGCAGTTGTTTCAGAAGGTCGTCTATAAGCCCATCCATCGTTTGATGCAGACCATAGTCAGGTACGTGCAGCCCGTAGCACTTACCAAAATGCTCTAATTGCGGCGCAAATAGGCGCTGATCGCACATAAGCCCCGGTAAAAAAACCAGTTGTTCCATCTACTTAGCAGCCAGTTCTGCACCGGCGACTAGGGAAGCGAGCTTGGCTTGAGCGATACTTGGATCAACTGCGCCAAAACCAGCAAAAGTACCAAACCCGCAGTCAGTGCCGGCAATAACACGCTCTGACCCAACGATGTCCGTGAATTTGCGAATGCGCTGAGCAACGAGCTCTGGATGCTCAACAAAATTTGTAGTGGTATCGAGTACGCCCGGCACCAAAATCTTATCATCGGGGATCTCTGACTTCCGGTCGCGAAAAACTGTCCACTCATGTCCGTGTCGCGGGTTAGAAGTCTCGAACAGCAACTGGCTCGCCTCGGTCTTCATCAGAACGTTGAACACTTTGTCCATAGGAATATCGCAGCAGTGGGGCCCCTCGTAGTTTCCCCAACAGATGTGCACGCGAACTCGCTCCCGCGGAATATTTCGCAGTGCATGGTTTAGGGCCTCAACATTTTGCTCGGCAATGCAGATAAACTCAGCATCTGTTAGATCGTTGAAGAGCATATGGCGCGAAAGGGCTAAGTCTGGGCAGTCAAGTTGTAAATCTAGCCCCGAGGCTACAATCGTCTCATATTCACTCTGCATAGCTTCCGAGAGAGCTATAAGGTAAGCCTCACGCGATGGGTAGTAGGTGTTCTGCAGAAACAACGAAATAACACCAGGGGAGGCGGCGTTCATAAACCCCCTTTTCACACCCTGTGCAGTCATCGCTTGGCGCAAGTTGTTGATGTCTTTCTGCAACTCGAGATTATCTTTCACCGAAACCGGCGCAACACACATGGGTCGGCTGTAGGTCGGCGTGCCACCCGATTGGGCTACACGTTCGAGAAAGCTTGGAAAGATTTTTAGATCCGCGGGTGCATTGCGCGGACTGTCCCCTTCGAATCCGGTGTAACGATCCTTGACATAGGTTGCGTAACTTATCTTCGAAGTCTCGCCATCGGATACGATATCGATGCCGACCTGCTTCTGCATCTGCACCTTGGCATCAACATGCCGAGTCATTGCAGTATCGAAAGCCGCTTGGTCATAGGGCTCGTTGCGCTCGCGTGCAAAGAGGTAGTCAACTACCTCCTGCTCCCGGGGTAGTGATCCTACATGCGTTGTTAGGACAGGTTTCATATCGCTAGCTCCTTATTTAGCATCGGACCAAGTAAGACCGGCGGCGTCATTGGTGCGAGTAACCCTAAAAATCGCCGCCTCACCACTCATCGCGACCTCGATCTGATGCTCCAGACCGGGCGGTACCCAGCAGGTGTCACCGGGGCTGAGATTGAGCACCTCCTCTCCCCAGCTAATACGCCAGTGACCATGCATAACCATGTAGACGAGGTCTTTGGGGACAGTGCAGTTACTCGCCTCTAATGACGCTTCACTGAGCATATCCACGGTGAAACCGGGCCGGTCCTTGATCAGGCCTGTTTCGCTGATCACGTCACAGGGCTGGCCTTTGGCGAGCGCGCGCATATCCAGGTAGCGTCCAATATATTTCGGTACTACTTGATTTACCTTGAAGTCAGGCAGAAGCGCCAACTCCGCTTCACTCAGAGGTCGCATCGGTGTCTCGTTGGCTGGCAACTGCTCGCCACGTTTTGTGTCATAAAGACGCCCCGTACTGCTGAGTTGTAGACCATGAACCTGAGCCGCATGTAAAACTTCGGGCGCCCAAATAACACCTCCACCGGCATCATCGCCACCGAGCATCGACATAATGACTCCATAGTCGGTGCCAACGTTCTCAAATCCCCTGAATACCTGGGTTGGGATGTTAAAAATATCGCCTTCTTCCAATACAACCTCGCCCGACTTACCGTCGCGCCCCCAGAAAAAACGCCAGCGACCTTTTAATACAAAGAAAACCTCAGCCGTATTGTGGAAGTGCAACGAGTTAGTGCAGCCCGGAGGCTGACCTGCAGCACCTATATTGAAACCTGGGCTAGCCTTAATATGCACATGCTGATCAGGGGACTCCGTTACACCGGCGCCGATGATCGTAAAGTTCTCCTTGCGATCAGATCCCGGAGTATGAGCATCAATGAACGCCGTTCTACATGGTATGAGTTCGCCAAAACGAACATAAAGTGGTGTGTTAATAGCAGCCTATCCCGTATGTAGCGCAATCTGCTTCCAGATTGCAGTTTCATCAAACAACACATATTCGCGGCGTAAGCCCCAGGGCCCAAAATCCGCATGTGCTATACCCATAATATAAACCTCGGCACCGGAAGGTTGTCCGAAAGCTCCCCAACCCGAGTGTTTACCTTTTAAGCTGAAACGGATCGCAGCGCGTGGTGGCATAAATCGATCCTCGCGTCCGATCTGATGCTCGATGGTAAATTTTGCATCAGGAAAACTCGCTCTCAAACCCAACCAGAAACGGTCAACGGCGCTAAATGAAATCCCCTCTTCTCCGCCCGGATAAGCGGTCAAAACAGCGCGATCGTACTCTCTAGAGACAATGCCAAAATCAGCATTAAAAAGTGCTTGGAGAATATCGGCGTAGCGCGCTCCCCAGGCATTATCGTTGCCACGGCCTAAATAGGGGCCAGCAATATCAACTTTGTCACTGAATGGGACACTTGCTTGCCCAACCCCACCCTCGCGTTCTACCTGCTCCACCGCATAAGCTTTTGGATGCCAGCCTAACTGACGCACAATTGCTCCTTGGTCACGTACCAACCACTCATCAGTAATTTGGTTATCTTTAGCGTAGCAGTCTGCGATGATGCGATAGCGCAGTTTTGTACCGCTCGCTTTTCCATAAACGCCATCAGCTGTGTGTGTTGCGGTCGAGATGATTCGGTGCGAGGAGAGCATGCCGGTATCTTCATCTCCGGACCAAATTACATCCTCGCCATAAAGCGTACGGTCCGGGAACTCGGCCAGTGTAGACATGGTTGCGCCGATCACGCTAGCGTTGCCCACAACGATTGAGGCGGGCGAGCGAACAATAATATCCTCGCCATAATAATCATGCAGTGTCGCGAGACCTCGCTCCTCCCAGATCTCCTTCGTTATCTTGATGATGTAATCGGGAAAATCGGTAAACTTTTGGTCAAAACCCTTCATTCAGTGTCTCCTGCGCGCCTTGGACAACTCCGCCTAACAATTAGTTCGGCCGCGAGCTCAATGTGTTGCGGCTCCTGGTGCTGTTGCTTATCGAATAAAAGCCTCAACGTCTCAAGCACCATCGCCTCTGCCGGCTGCCGTACGGTAGTAAGCTCAAAGGTAGGCCAAGCCGCGAGCGGCACGTCATCAAAACCTACCACTGCAATTTCCTCAGGGATGCGCAAACCAAATTCGCGTTCAATCACGCCAACGCCAGCAAACGCCATATGGTCGTTAGCAAAAAAGATCGCATCAGGGCGCTCTTCTGACTGAAGCATCTGACGCACGGCCTCTTTAGTCATATCAAAGTCGAAGTTACCTATACCTCGACAGTGGAGGGCGACTCCCTTCTCTTGCATCGCTTCTAGGAAGCCTCGCTCACGTTCACGTTGAGTCGAAGCTTGCTCCCAACCAGCCAAAAAGGCGATTCGCTTATACCCGTTATCTATGAGGTGGTCCGCTATTAAGGCCCCGCCACTTCGGTTGTCTGTAGTCACAGAGTGAAAGACATTATTTTCAACTGTACGGTTAAGAAGCACGACAGGAATACCCGACGCTTGGCACCGGTCTGCCAAACCCGAGCTCATACTCACCGAAGCGAGTACAACACCATCGACCTGATAATCAAGAATTTCAGCAGTTACTTCTTCTATATCGTCCTGATTACTGGCGATAAACATGAGGGGATGGTAACCGCGTGTTCGTAATTCTCGTGAGAGGAGTTCCAACAACTCAGGATAAAATTGGTTATTCAGGTAGCTCACCACCACGCCAATCGTGCGGCTACTACCGGTGATCAGTGATCGAGCTAGTATGTTTGGCCGGTAACCAAGTTCCAACGCGGCTTCGCGGACACGTTTTTCCATCATAGGAGAAACAGAAGCTCCGGGAGTAAAAACGCGTGAGACCGCTGACTGGCTGACGCCGGCGTATCGAGCTACATCCTTAGCCGTAATCTTTGCCATGCTACTAACCCACCGTCCAACCGCCATCAACGAGCATTGAGGAACCGGTGACCAGCGAAGATGCGTCAGATGCAAGATAGATGATTGCACCCATGAGGTCCTCAACTTCACCGACTCGACCAAGCTTTATCTTATCCTCAATCCAAGCACGACGTTCATGGTTCGCGAATGTTGCCTCGGTTAGCTCTGTGCGAACAAAAGTTGGGCAAACCGTATTCACGCGAATGCCCTGCTTACCCCACTCCATTGCCATCGCCTTTGTGAAACCCTCTACCGCAAATTTAGAGGCGCAGTAGACGCTGCGATCGAGCCCCCCCACGTGTCCCATCTGTGACGAAATGTTAATTAACGACGCGGTTCGTGAGGACTCAATAGCACGTTTGGCCACAGCAACAGTCAAAAAGTAAGCGGCCTTCAAGTTGAGTGCAATTACGGCATCAAAGTCGCTTTCCTTGGTGTCCAGGGACGGTGCGTGACGCGCCAGACCAGCACTGTTTACGAGAATATCGAAGGGATCTTGCCTCGCCACTAAATCGTTTAACGCAGCCGTATCGGTAATATCCATACTAGTGAAGCTAGCGCTATCCCCTCTCTCAAGCAACGCATCAACGATTTGAGTGAGTCGCTCCTCTCGCCGAGCAACGAGGTGTACTTGAGCACCTGCCTGAGCAAGCGCGCTTGCACAGGCGACACCAATACCGGAGGATGCACCTGTGATCAGAGCACGTTTGCCTCTGAGGTTAAAACTCGGGGCAACCGGTAGTCTCACATGGAATCTCCGTATAACGAGATAGGCCCACAGCTGCGCGCCTTGTTGAACTCGCGTACCCGCTCAAACACATCTAAACCGAGCTGTCGGTACACATCGATGAAATCAATCAGAACCCAGTTTTCACGGATAAGGCCATTCTCTATCCGCCAAAAATCGAGCGATCGAAGGTCGATACGCTGGCCACTTGGCGCGATACCCAGCCAGCCATCGGCTGTGACCGTTTGACGCATATTTGGCCACCCCGTAAGCCCAACATACTCGCCTTCACCGAAGGCATGCCAGGTCAACGCATCATCCGACTGTCCACGATCGGGCATCGCTTTCAGAAATGGAATTTGGTGCCAATTCCGAAAACCCTTAATGCCGCGGCATGTTCCGATGCCAGCAGGTCCATACCAACTCATTAATGGATGCCAGAATCGCTCCAACTCCATAACTTCTGGTCCACCTTGAGTCGGATGTTTTGCCAGGTGCGCTAGCATATCGAGTATAAGATCAGTGCTGCGCTCGCCCTGCTGCGGGTCTAAGTTGCTGATAGCAAGCCCATCGCAAGTGGCAGGTCCCGGCACCCAACACTCTTTCCCAAGTGAGGGCGCAAGAGGCCAGATAGTGCACTGTTTAATCAGCTCCGGAATATCCCAGATCGCTTGAATTTCAACCACTTTGTTATCGCAAACTCGATAGAACTCGTGAAAGCGCATATAGACAAAATGCCCACTTGGCGGAATGTCGAGCCACGGACGGACAGAGGTGCCGACATAGTGACCGGCACAGCCTATCCAGTGCTCACCTGCATCGTCTGACCCCTCCATAACAATAAAGTCGCGCCGCTCTAGGTCTGGTATGGCATCCTCCAAGGGAGCATAAACCTGCTGATACAGCGCTGTAGCATTATCAAGATCCCCAAAGGGAGCACACATGTGGATCTCAACTGTATCAGCCAGCAACGAGTCGAGCGCCGGCGCAACCATTCCAGCACCGAAGTCGGCCATTGCAGAGCGCATCGGGTCTAACAGTGACTTTTTATTCGAGTATGCGGATGTCATTGGCCTTACTCCGCTCGTTGCCCGTAGGGGACATCCTTATTGCCGTAACGACGAACGCGTATGTTGCACTGCTCGGCATGACCGACAAAGCCCTCCAGCATACAGAGGCGAGAGCCATACTCGCCAATTTTAACTGCGGCTTCATCTGTAGTGATGCGCTGATAGCTGTGAGTTTTAAGGTACTTTCCTACCCAAAGACCACCCGTGTATCGCCCTGCCTTTTTAGTTGGCAGGGTATGGTTTGTACCGATAACTTTATCACCGTTTGATACGTTAGTTCGCGGGCCGAGGAAAAGAGCACCGTAGCACGTCATGTTGTCGAGGAACCAGTCATCACGATCGGTCATCACTTGAACATGCTCGTAAGCCATATCATCAGCTACACTGAGCATCTCTTCATAGGTATCACACAGAATTACCTCACCGTAGTCACGCCAGCTCGCTGATGCGGTATCCGCAGTTGGTAATATCTCTAAAAGTCGGTCTACCTCTTTCAGAGTCTCTTGCGCCAACTTTTCTGAGTTTGTAATCAAACATGCTGGCGAATTGTAGCCATGCTCGGCCTGACCTAACAGGTCAGTTGCCACCAATTCGCCATCAACAGTATCGTCAGCAATGACCATGGTCTCTGTGGGACCCGCAAAGAGATCTATCCCCACACGTCCGTACAGCTGGCGTTTAGCCTCAGCAACGAAAGCGTTACCTGGGCCAACAAGCAAGTGCACTGGTTCGATTGTCTCAGTCCCCAGCGCCATTGCGCCGACCGCTTGAATACCCCCAAGCACATAAATCTCATGCGCGCCGCCGAGATGCATAGCCGCGATCACCGCCGGATTGGGTTCACCGTTGAATGGTGGCGTACATGCAATGATCCGTGGCACACCAGCAACGCTAGCCGTCGCCACTGACATATGCGCTGACGCAACCATTGGAAATTTCCCGCCAGGCACGTAACAACCAACCGACTGCACTGGGATATGCTTGTGACCGAGAATTACACCAGGCATTGTCTCGACCTCAATATCCAGCATCGAGTCACGCTGCGCCTGAGCAAAGTTTCTAACCTGCTCCTGAGCGAATTTAATATCTTCCATATCGCGTGGGGACACCTTGGCGATAAGTGCCTGGATCTCTTCCTCGCTTAGGCGATAGCTCTTAGGCGAGTAACCATCAAACTTTTCCGCCAAATCACGCACTGCAATGTCACCCCGCGCTTCGATATCAGCTAGGGTTGCTTCAACCACCTCACGGGTTTTTCGGTCATCTTCGGCCTTAGCCGCAGCGGTCTTTGCGCTTTTCAAATACTTAATCATTGCTTTTACCTCAGTGTTTGAAAACTAACCTTTCACAGCGCCTGCGGTTAGACCGCTAACAATCTGGCGCTGGAAGAACATAACAAGAATAAACAACGGCACGGTAGCGGAGACTACCGCCGCAACCGCAAACATCACATTGCCCTCAGTCTGTGTGGTGCCGAGGAACGAAGCGATCTTTGGAATCATCGTCTGGTTCTCTTTGCTGAGCAGCATCGAGGTAATGGCGAAATCGTTGTAAGCCAATAGAAAACTGAAGAGACCAGTGGTTATAACGCCCGGCCACATTACAGGAATGATGACACGACGGAATGCTTGGAATTGAGTACAGCCATCGACTTTAGCACTCTCGTCCAACTCTTTTGGAATTTTCGAGAAGAAGCTGTGCAGCATCCAAAGTGTAAATGGCTGATTAATTGCCACCAAAACAATAATGCTAGTAGCCAAGTGCCCCCATAAATTCCACTCGAAAAACGGCAACAGGTAGCCGGCCACCAGCGTTATTGGCGGCATAGCGCGGAAGATCAACGCCACAATCAAAATCCAAAAGGTGTAATTGTAGGTTGAACGTGACAACGCGTATCCACCCAAGGTTCCGAGCGTCAGAGAGATCAACACAGTAAAAAAACAGACAATGAAAGTGTTGAGCGCGGACCGCCAAAATTCCTCTTCAACCCAGGCCCCGTCGTAACCTGCTCCCGTGTAAGCCGAACCATACTCAACTAACGTACGGGGCCCGGTTAGTGCAGAGCGCCAATCTTCCTTAGAGAAAAAATCAAGCTCGACTTTGAATGAACCCCAAAGTGTCCAAAGAAATGGGAAGGCAGCTAGAATCAGCCAAAGTACTAGGATCGACCCAGTGAATAGGCGCATTTGCCAGGGTGCTTTTCGACTAGACAACATACTTATGCCCTCTTTGCAGCGAAATCTTTCCAGGTTCTCACCAATACTGGAGCCAGCAATACGGCAACTCCAATGATTGTGAGAACGGAGGACGCTGAGGCCGAACTTAACTGTCGAGTCTCACCGCTTAAATCGTTAAAAATAAACCAAGATAGAGAGGTCGCATGTGCCTCAGAACGGAAGCCAACTATCGGCTCAAATACCCTAAAGTTGTCCATCAACTGAATCAGAGCGACAAAGGTAACCAGGGGCATCAAATGCGGGATGATCACGTAGCGTACCTGTTCCCACCGAGACGCACCATCTATGCGAGCGCTCTCCAATGTTTCCTGGGGCACTGTTTGTAGACCCGCATAGAAAACAACAAAAGAGAACGGCGCGGAGTGCCAAACACCATAAACGATCAACATAATCCAAGTTAATGTGGTCGACGCTTTCAGAGATAAGTCGGGATCGCTAAATAGCCACTGAATAGCCGAACCGATCACGCCACGACTATCTATCATCCAGTAGAGAACTAGCGAACCGATAAGCGGCGAGACAATCATTGGTAGAAGCGAGAAAAAAATTGCTAGCCCCTTGAGGTGTCGGTGCAACGAATTCACACCCAGCGCAATCAACAGGCCGAAAGCCAGCATTAAAGGCGTTACTGTGAAAGTGAATACCAACGTGAAGCCAAGCGCCCGGTAAAGGGGCAAGTTATTCAGGCGATCTAAAAAATCACCAACAGACTCACTAGCTTCCCAAGCGGTTGATAGCTCATTAATCGCCAGGTGTCCGCGGTCGAAGTAGATATCCAAGCCAACAAACTTACCAAGCGGTTGTTCTGAGCGCCGCTGTGCTGTCGCCTCTTGATCGATGATCGTTTCAGTCTTACAACCAAAGGGATTACAGTTCTCTGTTTCGATGAGAACAGCGTCGTGCGGCGTAAAGACCGACTGCGTTATGACAGACACGATCGGTAATGCGATAAAAAGCAACATCGCTACCAGCGTCGGAAACATAAACAAAAAGAACGTCTTGTGCTTCATTGGAACACCCGTGAAGGTTTATAGAAGAGCGGCCCCGCCGCTGGTTGGCGGGGCACAGAGCTATTAGAGGAAGCCCTTCTCTTTCGCGGCAGCCATGTAAGCAGCCTCCGCATCAGCAAGCGCTTGCTCAGCACTCTCATTGCCTTGCATGAAGTCAGTCAACTCGTTCCCCAGTGCAGTATGCATTAGACCCATGTATGGCAACATCGGGTAAGGCTGGGTGTTCATGTTGACCGCTTCAAATACACCCTGCGCTTGAGCCGTTGGCTCGTACCCATCAATTAGCCATACTGCAAGAGGGCTCATCGCATCATCCATGCGCTCTGGGGCAATACCGTTTGCCATCGCAACGAATGTAGCTTCTGCTTCACTATCCGAGATATTTTTAGAGACTGTGAACCCGTCCCACCATAGTGTTGACGCAGGCGTTTTACCTTCACCTACCATCAGCGGTCCAGCGATTGCCAAGCCATCGGCGACCTCTTGCGAGACGCCTTCAGCCGTACCCAAAGTTGCGGCACGGCTTCCCCACATATTCATCATGGCTACGTTGCCCGCACGGAACTCAGCGTTTGTTGCGTTGGAGTCGTGCGTCAGAAAATCTGGATTCATGTAAGCCGACAGCGACTTCATCATATTTAGGGCACTAACACCGGCAGGGCTGTTTACAGTAGGGTTCGCACTGCCGGACTCGAAGAACTCACCGCCGTAGCCAAGGAACATGTTGTTAAACTCTTGCGCCAAGTTCCAACCGGCGGCATACGCCCCGCCGATAGGGTTCTGTACCACACCTTCGCTGCGCAATTTCTCGGCGATTTCAAGCATCTCTTCGTATGTCTTTGGCGGCTGCGCTCCGACTTTCTCGAGCAGATCAGCGCGGTAGACTAGATGCTGAGCGTTAGCCATAAAGGCAACCGCCATAATTTTGCCGTCGATAGTAATCAGCTGATTCTTTTTGATGTTCTGTCCATGCTTAGCCACTAGATCATCAAGCGGACGGATAACATCTTCGTTCATCAGAGCAACAATCGAGCTGTTGGCAATAATGGCCGAGGTGTACTCGGCAGGAGTGCCCGTCATACCTGCGACGTTCAGTTTCTGATGATCCGCCGTTAGGTTTGATTTAACCTCGGCACCTGTGCATGCCTTCGCACCATCCACGACAGCGTGAATGGCAGGGAACTCGTTGCCGATAATGTTTACGCGATCATTGATCGTACAAGCAGCCCAGCTGACTGTGCTAACAGTTACCAGGGCTGTCGCTAGAGCAATTTTTTTAAGCTTCATTAGTTCTCTCCATCTTATTTTTTCTATCGAACGTTTCTGCTTAATGCCTGAGTTACGCTTCTAAACGGGCGCCTGTCTTGGCATCAAAAAGATGTAGATGATCAACAGGCACACGTATCGATACCTGATCACCTATCTCTGCTCGGTAGCCCTTATCAGCCCGCACCGCCACTAAGGCGCCACCAATTCGTACGGTGACCATTACAGCGTCACCCAAAAGCTCTAACGAGTAAATCGATGCATTGATCTGCCCGCCACTCTCCACCACTTCCGCATCTTCCGCACGGAAGCCCAGAGTAGCGTCTCGATCACCAGAGCTAAGCCCTGTAATCTTTGTACTCTCCGCAACAAACGCACCACCTGAGAGCTTACCGTCTACCAAATTCATAGCAGGCGAACCGATAAAACTCGCCACAAAAGCATTGGCGGGACGATCATAGATATCAGTCGGCGTACCTACTTGCTGCACTACACCGCCACTCATGACAACCACACGGTCAGCCAAGGTCATTGCCTCGATCTGGTCATGAGTTACATATATTGTTGTCACTTTAAGCTCGTGGGATAAGTTCTTTATCTGAGCACGCGTCGATACACGAAGCTTCGCATCTAGGTTCGAAAGGGGCTCATCCATCAAGAATACTTTTGGCTTGCGTACGATTGCCCTGGCCAACGCTACACGTTGGCGTTGACCGCCCGAAAGTTCCGATGGCTTTCGTTTAAGGAAAGGTTCCAATTCCACCATTGCAGCGGCACGCATCACCATTTCGTGATGCTGATCTTTCGGCACCTTGCGAATTTTCAAAGGGAACTCAATATTTTCGTAGACGGACATATTCGGATAGAGCGCGTAGGACTGAAACACCATCGCCACATCACGATCTTTCGGCTCAAGATCGTTGACTTCAGCGCCGTCGACCAAAATCGAACCCGATGTAACTTCCTCCAAACCTGCGATCATTCGCATGGTTGTCGTTTTACCGCATCCGGACGGCCCGAGAAGCACTAGAAATTCTTTATCTGCAATTTCGAGGTTAAGGTCTTTAACCCCAACGAAGTCACCCCAGGACTTGTTCAGATTCTTCAGCGTGATGCTCGCCATTGGAAAGAGTGCTCGTGTTTATTATTTGAATACGTATGCAAGCGACATTAGCAAGCATTGCATACGAATGCAACGGTGAATTTCCATTTTATTTAATCTCTGTGAAAATTTATGAGCGACTGCTAAACATTGAGAGTTGCCGTTCGCTCGGCAATGAGTCGAATGGCCGTAGTTGCGGGGATTCAGTAATTCCTCGTAAAAGTCAGCCAAGGCTCGGCTAGTAGCCCAGATTTGCCCGAAGCAGAATTAAAAACTAAGACTTATATTTGAAAACCGTGCAGGGGCCAAATAAATATAGGATCGATTTAAGCATTACGATAAATTACATATCCTTTTCTAGTTAAAAAAAAACGTAAGTTGGATAGCCAGGATATGTAGATCAGTTTTTGTTAACTTTTAATTGTTCGTATAAAGGGCGCTTAGAAATAAATCGACTTTCCATTCTCTCAAAACCAGGAGTGCCGTCAGTAAAGTATTTTTGAGCTGGTATGTAAGGATTTATTGAAAGCCCAAGACTTTTCAGCTTCATTTTAGATTCTTCGGCGCTTAGGCAGTTGTTGCCACAATATTTGCTACTAATGCGCTCAGGCATCCAAGCAGGATTTCTAAACAAGTGACCCATAAAGCTACCCGCACCATCATTTTCAAATACAATTCGTTGAACCCCAGCCAGAGGATTCCATGTTGTATCCCCGTATAGTTCTCCTCTGAAGGCTGGTGCTATTACTAGGTCTAAATGGCCGTTTGATTTCAGGTCACAGGCATAGAAGTTTGGGAACCAAAAGTGTGGGCCCATTTGCTCATAGACAGTATGTTTGGATGATATTTGACGAGAAATAAAATCGAACTTGTAAATGCCCCAGCCTTCGTAATAATGTTTACCACCTTCCTTTAGAGCGAGTGAAGCAAGAACCATTATTTCTTTCTTAGAGTCACCATCAAAATCACCTATTTGAATGTCCTGCGCCTGTGCCGCTTTAAAATCCAGCTGTGTTTTTTGATTAAATCCAGTTTGACTTCCCCACCAGATTGACAGCTGAAATACATCACCATCAAGTAGCAGGTCAAGGTAACCGTCCTCGTCAAAGTCCCACAAAAAAACGTTATAAATAGCTGGACGTGCTTTATCATCCCAATTTACGGAGTAAAGCACCCTCGGATCAAAGTTACCCAGCCCATCATTGAGGTAAACTACTAGTTGACGTTTAGGGCCGACTGGTGTCGCGACGAAATCAACATCTCCGTCATTATCGATATCGCCTGTTGCACCACGATGGCCGCCATTTCCGGGTAAATCTTTCGATACATAACCACCCGGGGACGAAAGCAAAACACGATTTGGATAAGCTCCCTTTTTGTCGGTTCCATTGTAGGGTGGGTAATCAGGTCCAAACTGAGCTATTGCAAGGTCATCTATGCCGTCTGCATTGAAATCCGCCTGAGAAACTGACCCACCAACTTCTGTTGGTATATTGGGAACAATGAAGTTTTTCTCAGGACTAAATATCATAGGACTGGCGCCCGTTAGTGATCTAGTTCGATTTCCTGGCAGGACAGATTTATGAGCAACGTCGACATAACTCGAGATTTCCTCGATCGTGCCATCACCATAAAAGTCAACAACTCCGGCCAAATATCCTCTCATAGCGCCATCAAGGCCTTGAGGTCCTGCCCATGCATAATCAGAGGTCAGGATACGACACATATAGTCGTTTCGAATTTTCAAATTGGTTCTATCAATCAATACTTTACTCGACTTAGGTCCAATTCCAGAGACAGAGTAGGGTTTGCTTAAAGATGTAGTACAACCGATGAGTAAAGCAAAGAGAGGCAATATATACAGTTTGTTCATAATGAAAATTCTCTCGTTCGCGAAAATAAAGTTAAGATCAACCTAGCAAACCACATGCCATCTGCTTCAATACACCCAGGTCGAAAGACCGCTTATGCGGGAAATCACGTGTTGAAAGAAGCAGACATTCGCGTTTTGGCGAGCAACTTCAAGCGCTTGCCCTTTGCAGACTCTCAATCTGCATATTGTATTGACCTTTGAACGACCGGAATAAGTCCGAGCTATCACACTCGCCTCGTGAACAAAATGAAAAATATTACTAAAATGAATAAAAAATGATATTAACTATTCTTTTTAGATTTATATGGTATAACGGAAAAAGTAGATTTTTTGAAATAACGAATTTAAGCGAGGGTTTGAAGGAATGAATAGCGCACTGCAGACGGCTACCTCGCGGAGGCTACTCGAGGATTTAGAAACTCAGAATATCGCGTCTCAAAACGCAATTTTCTCATCACGAAGTATTATGAAATTGAGTGTAGAACTCATAGAAAAATCCCAAAACTATATAGCGCTTTTAG
>Ga0209955_1000092_pt1 | contig 36724 bp, 32 predicted proteins | sample SalPonA_A_H2O_MG_FD_185716 | JGI IMG/M metagenome (GOLD analysis project Ga0209955, IMG submission 185716) | Water microbial communities from South San Francisco under conditions of wetland restoration - Salt Pond MetaG R2A_A_H2O_MG (SPAdes)... | ecosystem: Environmental > Aquatic > Non-marine... | reverse complement strand
ATTGCACACAGCTGCGGTGCGAGTTGCGCTGCTGAACTGAGCCGTAAACATGCGATGATCTATATCGGCAGCCAGCGGGCAGTCTCTATGTCGCAAGTGTATGCTGGCGATTTAAGCCATAGGTAATCAACTGAGTTAGTTGCAAAAGGGTATGCAATTTGCGAAATAACTGAAAGTTTTCGCAAATTGCAAATGAGATGTTAGTGAGCTAGTAGGCCGGTTTTTAGGTCTCTACTGACACTGTCGATATCGAGTCGCATTAATAGGTCCCACTCCAGTGCCCGCTTTTGCGACCTGTGAACCTGAAATCCATAGCGATCTACCAGTGGGATATCAGCTAAGATTTCCGGCTCGATCTGACTTGAAGGAATTATGACTCGCTCGCGCAAATAGTCCCTGCAGACAAAATTGAGCAGCATGCCGATGATTTCGCCGCTCTCACTACGCCAGTGGGTAAGTATACGGTGCTGCGACTGCTCCGAACCCTCTGAGGAGTAGACCAACTCTGATCCTGCGTAGTCCCAACTGCACTCGAGTAGTTGGTCCGGTGTTACTGCTTTTTCGAGTAGACGTTTCATAGCCCTTAGTCCTCTGGTTCAGGCGCTGTTCTTGCGTGAAAATGCACAGGTAGTCGTGCATTTTCGCCTTCAAGCAGCTGTTTGATGCTTCATTGAGGATTTAGCAAGGGCTATGCCAACTCTTATGAGAGTCTAATTATAGCGGGGACGCCTATTAGAATCGGGTGCAACCAGAGTGCAAAAAGTCCAGCCATAACAATGCCCAGTAGTACAGTGATCAGCGTCGCAACTCGGCTGCTCTGGCCTACTCCGCTCAACCCTGCTGCGCGGTCTGCTCGGCGGTGCATGATGAATGAGATCACCCCCCAAGCAAGAAAGCTGCCGAATAAGAGTAGATCAGCTAGCGTTCCGTTAACGAGTAGGTGCGCCACCGCCCAGGTTTTCACGGCGAGTAACATTGGATGCCCTACGCGCTTCTTAATGGCGTTGTTAGGTACCCAGGCCGCGGCTAGAAATATAAAAGCTACGACCATCAACAGCGCTGTGGGGTGAGATAGAAAAGCCGGGGGAGTCCAGACAAATATCGGCTGCATGCGCCAGTCGGCGTAGCCCTGAACAATAAGGTAGAGTCCAACCAAGGCAACCCCTGAATGAATCAGCCGCCAACCGACATGACCCAAGCGCTCCCCTAGCTGCTCACGCAGATTTGGTGCGGTTGCAGGCAGAAGGTGTATAGCCAGAAAAATAACAATCCCAAGGATTAACAACGACATTCAAGAACCTCTCTTATTGTCCAACCAGGACTCTATCTGTTTAGCGGCGCTCTCCATCTCTCGGTGAGCCCCAGGAAGTATATCTGTACTACTTAGAATTAGCGCAGGCTGATCACTGCGTTGTAACAGAAGCCGGCCCCCACTACCCTTAACGCCACCAAATCCAGGCTCAACATGCAGTCCAATCAACTCGTCAAGTGAGCCTTGCCAGCGTTGAACACCCGAAAGCATGCCAATACTCAGCAACTTATAGCGCGACTCCTCAGCATCAATCTCTAAGCGATGGTATTTCTGTAGCGCTAAAATAGCGATGAGGAGGAAATTGAATAGCGTATAGTGTAAGGGTTTAAGGCTTGTCTCTACCGCCAGCGCTAGGAACCAGAAAAGGCCAAACAGCGTAACACAAAGGGACGCCAATACAGCTGGGAATTGACTGTAGCTCAAACGCTGATGAGATTCAGATATACGTGCCATAGTGAGTTTAGGTTCCCTCTCTCAACCTTGCTGATACTGCGCACTAAACTGCGAGGATACAACTCCTAGTCAGCTTTAGTATAGAGCACGAAGCGCCCCACAAGCAGACCTATTAGTAGAACCCTAAGGAGACAATGTGAAGCTTATCTATGTAATGGATCCCATGTGCTCTTGGTGCTGGGCGTTTAGTACTCAGTTGCAGAAGTTCCAGGCGCTGCACCCTGAGCTTCCTTTAGAAATTATTATGGGAGGTCTTGCACCGGATTCAGAGATGCCAATGCCCGCCGAGATGCAGCAGAAGCTCCAGCAGATTTGGAGACACATAGAGCAACAGACGCAGACTTCATTCAATCATGACTTCTGGAGAGAGAACAGCCCCCGTCGATCAACCTATCCTGCCTGTCGCGCGGTGCTCACCGCCCTTTTATTGGGCGGTGTAGAGGCACAGCAAGCGATGATCTCGGAGATACAGCAGGCCTATTATCTACAGGCGCTCAATCCGAGTGACACCGAAGTTTTAGTGGGTTTAGCTGAGCAGATAGGTTTAAGCTCTAGCGAGTTTTCAGCAGCATTAAATTCGAATGAGGTTGCAGGGAGACTCAGCACGGATCTTGCCAAGGTTGCTGAGCTTGGTGTCGGCGGTTTTCCTGCGCTGCTGTTAGAGCGAGGCGATCAGTTGTCGCCTCTCGCGCTCGGTTACACGGGTGCCGACAAGTTAGAGCAGCGCTTTGTTGCACTAGCCGGTTAGATTTTAGGGTAAAGTGTCTCGAAGTCCTGGTCTGGAGTGAGGTTTATGGCGTGGCCAAGATCGACGAAAAAACCGCGCTCTACGCCCAATTTGACCGCATCCTCAAGCAACACACCCTCAATCTCCCGCGCCAGAATTTGGCGCAACTGGTCGGCATTGCGCTTCCCTTGGCGATAGGCGCGGATGCTCGGAAGCATGCGTCCCAAGGCTTGCCTATCATGCGTGCGACGCAGAAACTGCAACAGCATCTTGGCGATCGATTCGAGGCGCTTATAGCTTCTATCGATAAAGTAGACGCTCTGATTCTTCGCTTCTTTAAACATCAAGTCAGCGAGGCAGTCGTTATTTGACCAACGCTCAATCAGCACTTGGCGGTTTGTCTGGATTAGGGTGTCAATGGTTTGCATCGTCTTCTCTTATTATCAAATACTAGCTTCAGCACTTGTCTTAGGCAATTTGCATGCCACAACCAAAGCAGCTCTAAGCGCTGGGAGAGTATATGCAGTCATTGATCTTGATCAATTAATCAGCAATGTCTAATATGCGCACACTTTCTATTCGGGGGCACTAGTATGGAAATCGTTAACTTCACACCTGTTCCCGCCTTTATTGGCGGTGCGCTCATAGGCTTATCTGCCGCCTTCCTTCTGCTGATTAAAGGCAGGGTTGCGGGGATTTCTGGGATTGCTGGCGGTGTAATCCTTCCAGAAAAAGGCGATGTGCCTTGGCGTGTTCTTTTTATAATTGGCCTTGTTCTCGGTGGGTTTATCTATCAGTGGCTCGGCCTAGGGCCAGACCTGCACCAGATTGAGGCACAGGTGGGCAAAGGCGCTCTGATTGTTGCAGGCCTACTGGTGGGTGTCGGTACCACTATCGGTACGGGCTGTACCTCTGGACATGGCATCTGTGGCTTGGCTAGACGCAGCCCTCGCTCGCTCGTGGCCACCCTCACTTTCATGGCGAGTGCGGTTGCTACTGTGTTTGTTGTTCGCCACATTATAGGAGCCTAATTATGCTTTCACTGATCGCTGCACTCGCTGCCGGCACACTGTTTGGATTGGGCCTGGCCGTCGCGCAGATGGTTGACCCTGCCAAAGTTATCAATTTCTTGGATATTTTCGGAACCTGGGATCCATCCCTTGCCTTCGTAATGGGCGGCGGCTTGTTGGTAAACGCTATTGCGACCCCATTTATCATGCGTCGAAAAACCCCGATATTGGCTGAGTTCTTCCGCACTCCAACCAAGCATCAAGTTGACACGCGCCTCGTTCTTGGCGGGGTAATCTTTGGTGCTGGCTGGGGCTTGGCAGGTTACTGCCCAGGCCCGATGCTGACCTCATTAAGCTTCGCCAACTCGGACATAATTACAGTAGTAGCAGCCTACGTCGTAGGTACACTGATTGCACGCTTGGTTCTCCGCTCATGGGAGCGAGACCGCCTCACAGAGGCCCAAAAAGCTCAGACCTCATGCATTCAGTAAGGCGGATTAACCTTGCATAAGTGAATAGCGCCCAATAAAGAGCGAGCAGAGCTAAAACTCTGCTCGCTAGTGCGGGGGCAAATCCTCTCTAGTCTAATCCGAGGAAACCGCCCGTTTGATGCGCCCATAGCTGGGCATAGATACCCTTGTGTTGCAGTAACTCCTCATGCGTCCCCTGCTCTACTATCTCGCCCTTGTCGATAACAACAAGCCGATCCAGCGCTGCAATGGTCGAAAGGCGGTGGGCGATCGCTATCACCGTTTTACCCTGCATCAGCCGATATAGACTCTCTTGAATCGCCGCTTCAACTTCGGAGTCGAGCGCTGATGTCGCCTCATCTAGAACCAGTATCGGCGCATCCTTGAGTAGCACTCGTGCTATAGCGATGCGCTGGCGCTGACCGCCTGATAGCTTCACCCCGCGCTCACCTACCTGAGCATCAAGGCCGGTGTTACCGCTTGGATCTGAAAGCTGTTTGATAAAGTGATCAGCCTGCGCTCCCTCGAGAGCAGCCATGAGATCAGCGTCCGAAGCGTCTGGACGTCCATAGAGGATATTGTCGCGAATAGAGCGATGCAGCAGAGAGGTATCCTGGGTCACCATGCCAATCTGGGCTCGCAGTGAGTCCTGCGTAACGTCGCGCAGATCCTGATCATCAATACGGATAACGCCGCCATCAACGTCATAGAAACGCAGTAGAAGGTTAACCAGCGTCGATTTACCCGCGCCAGAGCGCCCAACAATGCCAACCTTTTCCCCCGGTTTAATTGAGAGCTTGAGCTGGTTGAAAACTTCAACCTTCCCATCATAAGTGAAATCCACGGCGTCGAAGTCGATCTTTCCAGCGTGCACCTCGATTGGTTTGGCGCTCTCTTTGTCTTTAATATCAATGGGTTTTGAGAGGGTATTCATGCCATCTACCACAGTACCGATATTCTCAAACAGAGCGCTCACCTCCCACATGATCCACATTGAGATCCCATTAAGGCGTAGCGCCAAGCTGATCGCGACGGCAATCGCACCGACGGTAATATCACCAATCGACCAGAGGTAGATCGCAATCGCAGCGGTGGAGAATGCCAGCAGGTAGTTGGCTACCTGTACGCTGACGTTGAGGCCGGTTCCCAAGCGCATCTGGCGGTAGACGGTCAGAAGAAACTCACGCATGCTCGACTCAGCATAGTCAGACTCGCGTTGAGTATGCGCAAAGAGTTTTACTGTGCTGATATTGGTGTAAGAGTCTACGATGCGGCCTGTCATAGTAGAGCGCGCGTCTGCCTGGGCGGTTGCAACCTTTTTGAGGCGCGGTACAAAGTAGAACTGCAAGCTGACATAAACAGCGAGCCAAGCCAGCATCGGTAGCATCAGCACCCAATCCGCCTGCCCCACTAGCACAATCATACTGATAAAGTAGACCAGCACATAGACCATCACATCGAGCAGTTTCATCACGGTCTCGCGGACCGCCAACGCAGTCTGCATCACCTTGGTCGCAATACGACCGGCGAAATCATTCTGATAGAAACTTAAACTCTGACCCAGCAGGTAACGGTGTGCCGACCAGCGAATCGCCATCGGATAGTTGCCTAGTAAGCTTTGATGCAGCAACAGTGCATGCAGTAACGTCAAGAGCGGTATTGCTATGAGCGTCACCAAGCTCATCATCACAAGCGTGCTGCCCTCCTCGCTAAATAGCGTGGCGGGGTCCCGGTCTGAGAGCCAATCTACTAATTGCCCAAGAAAGCTAAACAGCGTCACCTCAAGTATCGCTATGAGTGCGGTGCTCAGCGAGAGGCCCAAAAGCGGCAGTTCAAAGCCCCGCGTGTAGTGCCGGCAAAATGCCCACAGGCCGTGGGGTGGTTGCTGTGCCGCGTTGCGCGGCAGCGCCTCAGTTATACCCTCAAAGAGTCTGAATAGCATGGAGTTCCTTGGATTTATGAAATAGAAGAATTGGTTAGAGCGATAGCCTTTAGTATAGTCTTTCGAAGTACCCTTCCCAACCTCTATCAAGGATATCTCATGTTGAAATTTGGAATACTGGGCAACGCGAAGATCGCACGCGAGCAGGTTTGCCCTGCAATTCTGGCGGCGGGTCACCAGGTCTATGCGCTAGCGACCTCCCGTCCAGATTCCGTAAGCGCCGTTGTTGAGCAGTTCTCCATTGAGAAGATTTACGAGAGTTACGATGCGCTGCTGCAGGATGCTGATATCGATGCAATCTACATCCCACTTCCTAATCATCTGCACGTCGATTACTCCATCAAGGGCCTAGAGGCGGGTAAAGCGGTTCTTTGTGAAAAGCCTATAGCGCTGGATCTGACCGATTTACAGAGGCTTGAGCAGGCAACGCAGCAGCACGGGGGTATCCTTATGGAGGCGTTTATGGTGGCGTATAACCCGCAGTGGAAGATGCTGCGCGAAGAGATCCTGCCCAAGATTGGGCCAGTACAGTCCGCCCACACCATTTTCGCTTATAAAAATATCGACCCAAATAATATTCGCGCTAAGGCCGAGCTTGGCGGTGGCGGCCTGCTTGATATCGGTTGCTACGCGACCCTAGCAGGGCGTTGGATATTCGATGCACAACCTGAGGTTTTGGCGTCACGCCGGGTACTAGACCGTGAGGGCGGGGTTGATCGCCTGACCAGCGCCCTGCTCGATTATGGTGAGGGGCGAACCTACACCTTTACTGTTGCAACTCAAGCCTGTCTGCATCAGCGCATCTCTATCCTTGGTACGCGCGGCTGGGCAGAGTTAATTGTACCCTTCAACCCCGATCAGACTGAGAATGCCCGTTTTCGCTGGGAGAGCGAAGGTGGACGAGGAGAAGGCACGCTTGTAGAGATGCCTCCCATCAACCAGTACACAGAAATGGTAAAAGCCTTTGCAGAGAAAGTATCCTCTGGCGACAGCTGGAATAACCTTGAGCAGTCGCGTCAGGTAATGAGTGTGCTGGATCGTATTAAGGAGGCGTCGGTCACCGACGTGGTCCCCTCAGACCACCTCAAATAGGCAAGTTTGTGATAGGTTCTCTAGTTCAGATTAGTGTCAGAGAGAAGCACTAAGCTGGGAGAGAATATTACACTAAAGGTATGAAATCATGCGTATTCTACTCGTAGAAGACGAAGCAGCATTGGCTAGTGCTCTGGCGGAACATCTAGTGTTACAGGGTATGGCTGTAGACAGTTTCGATCAGCTGAAGCATGCCGGTGCCGCGCTGCGAACCACAGAGTACGATCTGATATTGCTGGACCTTCAACTACCCGATGGTGATGCCATTCCTTGGTTGAAGCAGCAGCGCCAAGGGCAGCTAAAGACGCCTGTCATCATCCTAACCGCGCGGGATCAGATCAGTGATCGCATAGCAGGGCTGGATGCCGGCGCGGATGACTATGTCATCAAACCTTACGACTTAGATGAGGTGAGTGCACGTATACTAGCCGTTACACGACGTCAGTCCGGCCTTGTAACTAATGAAGTACAATATGGTGACCTGAGCGTAGACCTGCAGCGCCGCCATATAAGCGTTAATGGCGAACGTGTAGAACTGACTGCCCGCGAGTGGAGTATTCTTGAAACACTGATTAAGCGTCCCGGTCATGTCATCAGCAAGGAGCAGATCGAAGACCGCTTGTACGCCTTTGGCCATGAGGTGGAGAGCAACACGGTAGAGGTCTACATCAGCCGCTTGCGTAAGAAGTTGGGGCGCGAACAGATAGCGACTGTCCGTGGTTTGGGCTATCGCCTAGATATAGAGAGCAGATGAGGGGCCCATCCACACTTGCAGCGAGAATTGGCGCGCGTATCGCCCTAAGTCTTCTCGTCGTATGGATCCTAGCGACAGTGATCTCTCTGCTCGTATTGATGCGAGAAATGAATGCATCCTACGACAAGACGCTGCAAGAGACAGCGCAACGCCTACTACCGCTGGCAATTAGCGACTACCAACTACACCAAGTGGGCCTTTTTGAGCTGCGCCCTGACCTCAGCCTACTACAGAATTTAGACCTCGGACTGACACACCGTATCTTGAGCGATCAGCCAGAGTACCTGCTCTACCAACTGCGTGACTGGCAAGGCAAAGTGCTTTTGCGCTCGCACAATGCTCCCATGAATCCAATGCTGCCCAATGTAAAACCGGGCTTTAGCTCGTTGGAGCACTTTCGTCTCTACACCGCCTCCTCTCCTGATGGTCGCTTCCACATACAGGTGGCGGAGTCAGTTAAGCACCGCTATGGCGCACTAGTAGACTCATTAATTCTATTCTTGCTGGTGTTTATCCTGGCACTGCCGGTCAGCGTGTTGCTGGTATACACCGCGGTTAAAGGACAGCTTGTTCCAATCAGCCGTTTTACTAAAGCGATTGCGCGGCGTCACGGACAGAATCTTAAGCCGATTGACCCGATGAACCTGCCTGATGACTTTCTCGAAGTGCAGCAGGCAACCAACGAACTACTGGAGCGACTTCGCAGCGCGCTCAACTCGGAGCGCGAGTTTGCCGCTAATGCAGCTCACGAACTGCGCACCCCACTCGCGGTTGCTTCGGTACAGCTGCAGCGCCTACGCCAAGAACTCGGTGGTGAAAGCGAACAGTCTGAGCGGCTGGTCTCCGTCTCCCAGAGCCTGCAACGCCTCACCCGCCTGGTCGATAAGTTACTACAGCTCGCACGCGCTGATTCCGCCGGACTCTACTCTGGCACACCAACCTCAGTTGCAGTTGTTGCCAACATGGTAGCGCGAGAGTTGGATCCTGCAAATGAACGCATTGAGCTGCTGATGGAGCAGGCGCCGGAACTGCAGCTAGATCCAGATGCACTCGCCGTTATCCTGTCGAACCTACTGGAGAACGGTCTTAAGTATGCACCGATATCGAGCCCAGTTATCTTACGAGCTGGCGCTGATGCTAAGTTACAAGTGGAAAATTTGGCGCCCAATCTCGACTCTGCCTCGCTGGAGGGGTTGAAGGAGCGCTTTGCCCGAGGCCCCGAACGCAGCAAGCCGGGGGCTGGGCTTGGGCTAGCGATAGTTTCGGCCTTCTGCCAGCAACTCGGCATAAAACTGGAGCTGAGTTTGATCGGTGCTGGGCGAGGTCAGCGATTGAGAGTTAACCTAGATTTTAGCGCCCTCAAACCTGAACCTTTACAGGCTCTCCCATCACCCAAGTCTGGCTAACTGCCCGCTCGTCGCCCAGAATCATAAGAGCGAAAAGCGTCTCAGAGAGAGTCATAGAGTGCTCTAAGCGTGCCTCTAATTGAGGCATGTTTGCCGGGTTAAGCAGCACGCAATCTGCCTCTTTGCCCACACCAAAGTTACCGATCTCGTGCTCTAGCCCTAGGGCCCGGGCAGCGCCCAATGTGGCCAAATACAGCGCTAACTCTGGACTTAATGTTTCACCTGCAAGCTGTTGAATCTTATAGGCATCCCCAAGAGTGCTTAGCATGGATAGCGATGTTCCACCGCCTACATCAGTCCCAATTCCAACCTGCACACCCGCATCTAATGCTGCTCTAATATTGAACAGCCCTGAGCCTAAAAAGAGGTTAGAGCTTGGGCAGTGGCACAAAGTAGATCGAGCCCTACTCAGCGAACTGTGATCCTGCTGATCAAGATGGATCGCATGCGCAAATACGGATTTGTCGCTAACAAGTCCCGAGCGCTCATACACATCAAGGTAGGAGCGACTCTCAGGGAAGAGTTCAGCAACCCATTGGCACTCATCGCGATTCTCAGCAAGGTGGGTATGCAGATAGCTCTCGGGATACTCCTGCAGCAGGCGGCCCGCCGCATCAAGTTGAGCGCGTGTTGAAGTGGGTGCGAAGCGCGGTGTCACTGCATAGCTGAGACGTCCCGTCCCTTGCCACCGCTCTATCAACTCGGCGGACTCCTCGTAAGCGCTCTCAGCAGTATCGCAGAGACCCTCTGGCGCGTGCCTATCCATTAGCACCTTGCCGCTGATCATACGCACATTACGTGCAAGCGCGGCCTCGAAAAAGGCATCAACTGAACTTTTTGCTGAAGTGGCGAAAACTAGCGCCGTCGTGGTTCCCTGAGCGAGTAGCTGGTCTACGAAACGCTGCGCCTGCGTTTTAGCATAAGCAGTATCTTTGTAGCGTAACTCTGCGGGGAAGGTGTAGCGATTCAACCAGTCTAGAAGCTGCGTACCGTATGCGGCTATCACCTCTAACTGAGGATAGTGCACATGCAGGTCAATTAAACCAGGGATAAGAATCTGCCCGGGATAGTGCTCGACGCTTACAACTGCAGGCAGTGTTGGTAGGATCTCATCGGCGCTTCCTAGGGCCTTAACCCGCCCCTGCTCAATCCATAGGATGCCATCCTCAAACAACTGCCAGCACGCCTCAGCACCTGAGCCTGAACTATCTGGAAAATGGGCAATGCTTGCTCTAATTACTCGCACTTAGGCTCCTGCGCTGAGAGTGCCAACTGACGGCGGTGCATCAGGTCGGCGGCTACCGATACCGCAATCTCAAGCGGTGTCTTAGTTTTTAGATGTGCTAAACCGAGTGGCGTGATTAACCGCTCTCGCTGAGCCGGTGTGATATCGCGCTGCTCGAGACGCTGCAGAAAGCGACGCGCTTTAGTCGCTGAGCCGATCATGCCCAGATAGCTCGCCGGACTCTCAAGTGCTGCGATCACCAGCTCAAAATCGAGCTGATGGTCGTGGGTCATAATGACGGCCCAAGCACCTGCCGGAAGCGTAGCTGCCACATCCACCGGATCGCGCTCCAACCGCTCCACCCCTGCAGGTATGGGTGCTACAAATAGCTCATCGCGATCGTCAGTCCAGTGAACATTAAAGCCCAAGCCGGCCAGTAGCGGAACAAGCGCCTGAGCCACATGGCCTGCACCGAAAAGATAGAGCTGTATCACCTGGCTATTGAATACCTCAAACAGCAGACGAACTTCACCGCCACAGCACTGCCCGAGTTCGCTTCCCAGCGAATAACTGCGCTCAAAAACGCCATCTCTGCCCGCCTCAATCAGCTCGCGTGCATAGTTGATCGCTTCAAACTCTAAGTGCCCACCGCCAAGGGACTCAATCGTCCCATCCAGCGTCACCAGCATCTTTGAACCGCGGCTACGAGGGCTGGAACCCCGGTCAGATATCTGCGTTACCAGAACACCCGCTCGGCCAGATTCCATTAATTGCGCTAGAGCCTGGCTCCATTTACTAAACATTTACCATCCTTAGAGGAGACACTCGTTGGTCGTACTAATTGATTAATCCCAAGGCTTTTATCACAGCCTCAGGTGTCGCTGGCGCATCCAGTGTTACAGGAGCTTGAGTGTAGCTTGCCAAAGCATCCTCAATCGCACACCAAGCTGATATCGCCAGCATCAGTGGCGGCTCTCCAACAGCCTTGGATGAGTACACCGTAGCGACAGAGTTGGGCTCCTGCAAGAGCTCAATAGACATCTGCTTTGGACGATTTGAAACAGCGGGAATCTTATAGGTCGCAGGTGAGCGGGTGAGGAGCGCCCCCTCATTGTTCCAGCGCAACTCCTCCGTAGTGAGCCAGCCAAGCCCTTGTACGTAGCCACCTTCGATTTGACCCTTATCGATTGCGGGATTAAGGCTCAATCCGGCGTCATGCAGGATGTCGGCACTTAGTACCTCGGTAACACCCGTAAGTCGATCGACCTCCACCTCAGTGCAGGCGACACCCTGCGCAAAGTAGAAGAATGGATCGCCGCGCGCGTTATCGCGGTCGTACCAGATCTCCGGTGTCTTATAAAAACCGGTCGCCGACAGCGAGACACGCTCCATATAGGCTGACTTAACCACCGCAGCGAAACTCTGCTCCCCACCGGGCCAAATAACCTTCGAGTCGGCGAAAATAACCCTATCCTGCGCTACAGCCTCACGGTCAGAGATATATTTTTGTAGGCGGTCGCGCAGCGCTAAAGCCGCGTTGCGGGCAGCCATACCATTGAGGTCGGCACCGCTAGAGGCGGCGGTAGGCGAGGTATTAGGCACCTTGTCGGTACGCGTCGAACTCATGCGCACTGAGTCCATGCCAATACCTAACACCGCCGCAACCACCTGGCTCACTTTGGTGTAGAGCCCCTGCCCCATCTCGGTCCCAGCCTGGCTGACGAGCACAGACCCATCAGTGTAGATATGCAGTAGAACGCCTGCCTGATTGAGGTGCCTTGCTGTAAAGGAGATACCGAATTTTACCGGCGTTAGTGCAAGGCCTCGTAATTTTCTCGGCGCACTCTTGTTATGTTGTTCAATCTCGGCACGACGCGCGCGGTAGTTGCTCGTCTGCTCCACCCGCTGCATCATCCGCTGTAATTGCTCACCGCTGACGCTTTGATGGTAGGGTGTAGTACCGCCATGCTCAGGATAGAGGTTGGCGTAGCGCACATCTAAAGGATCACGGCCAACGATGCGGGCGATATGTTGAACCATTGCCTCGCCAGCCAGCATACCTTGTGGACCGCCAAAGCCACGAAAGGCAGTATTGGAAACTTTATCCGTGCGCCAGCGCTCACCGGTTATGCGTGCATTAGGTAGCTCATAGGCGTTATCGAAGTGGAACATAGCGCGGTCAACAATCGCATCCGAAAGGTCTGGCGAGCAGCCGCAATCACCATGCAACTGCGCTAAAACTGAGGCAATGCGACCTAAGTCATCAAATCCAGCTGAGTATTCGGCAAAAAACGGGTGGCGCTTACCGGTAAGCATCATGTCCTGCACGCGCGGTAACCTAAGTTTCACTGCACGCCCTAACTTACGTGCCATTAATGCTGCTAAACAGGCCCAGGGAGCGGCCTGAGACTCCTTGCCGCCAAAGCCACCTCCCATACGTCGTACTTCAACACAAACGAGGTTAAAGGGAATTCCAAGAACCTCGGCAACCAGCGTTTGAACCTCGCTTGGGTGCTGAGACGAGGTGTAGATATGAACACCGCCCTCCTCCGTTGGAGTTGCAATAGCAGCTTGCCCCTCCAGATAAAGGTGTTCCTGACCGCCAATGTGGAGTGTGCCATTTAGCTGGTGTTTGGCGCCCTGCAGCGCGGACTCTGGGGAACCCTTGCAGAGCTCATGCACTGGTCGTACTCTAGCCCCTGCCTCACGCGCTGCGTCGATATCTAGGATAGGGTCAGCTGGCTTGTAGTCAACTTGAGCAAGCAGTACCGCGCGCCGTGCCTGCTTCTCACTGGTGGCTGCAACGAGGAAGAGCGCCTGACCGTGAAACAGCACCTCGGAGTCTACTAGCAGCGGATCGCCCGGAAAAACAGGGCCAACGTCTGTTAGCGCTTTAAGATCTGCATAGGTCAATGTGCCAACCACACCTGTTGCAGCCTCTACTTTCGACAGATCTAGCTTAGAGACCTCACCCCGGGCTATTGAGGTCTGACCCACGGCCGCATAGAGCGCACCCTGGGGGAGCTGAATATCATCAATGTACTGTGCCGCACCGCTTACATGAAGAGCGGCTGAATCGTGCGGGATACTCTGACCAACAGGTGATTTAGACGCCATGACTGCCTCCTGTGCTGGTAAGGCTCTGCACCAACAGCGCAGCGCTACAGTGGATGCGGTAGGCGGCACTGCCTCTAAGGTCGCTCATCGGCTTGATGTGTCTTTCAACCAGTGGATGAATTTGGGTGTAGTTTAGACTCTGCACTTCAAGCCCGATGAGCTCTTCGGCGAGAGTTCGCGCTGCGATAGGAGTGGCTGCCATGCCACCCAAACCGAGCTGCAACTGCTTAATACGCCCCTCATCCAGCTTCGCCCAAACAACTTGGCAAAGCGTGGAGATGTCGTCCTCTTTGCGTTTCGAGACCTTATCTACCGTCAACGTATCGCCCTCGGCCGGCAGATCGAATGTGACCGAATGGATAATTTCATGAGGTTCAAGAACTGTCTGGCGATAACCGGTAAAAAACGCCTCAAGCGGTAAACTGCGCTCGCCACTCTGACTCCAGAGTTTTACTTGGCCATTGAGGGCGATAAAAAAGGGGGCTAGATCCCCAATGGGAGAGGCACTGGCTAAATTACCACCCAGTGTCCCGCGGTTGCGTATTTGATCGGAACCAATATGCAGAAGCAGCTCCGCTAGCGGCTCAAGACGACCCCGCGCCCACTCTAGAAGCTGACTAAAAGTGACCCCCGCACCTAGGCTGAGCTTGCCCTTCTTCTCATTAATGAAGCTGAGCTCGGGGATGCGACTGAGCCCTATCATCTGGGATTTGGCATGAAGATTTTGCGTTACTTCAAGCATCAAGTCCGTACCGCCGGCGATAATCTGGACCCCGGGCGATTCACTCAGAGCTGCCGCTAAACTGTCCAAACTTACGGGGAGCGCCAATCCAGAGCTCGTGCCCGCGGGTGCTATTTGGGCTAGTAGATTTGCACTTGAATGATGCTTCTCTTTCTCGAACTGCTCCTGTTCGATCTGCTCTTTGCGTAAATTCTTAGCTAGTAACGCAGCGTGCTTTACAGCCGCGACTATCGGCCCGTAGCCGGTACAGCGACAAAGGTTCCCCGCAATCGCCTGACGGATCTCATCATCAGTTGGCTCGGGGTTGTTCTGCAGTAGAACAAAGGCTGACATCACAAAGCCTGGCGTACAGAAGCCACACTGCGAGGCGTGCTCGGTTACGAAAGCGCGCTGCACCGGATGGAGGTATTCGAGGTTACCAAGATCTGCCGCTGTAACCAGCTCTCGACCATGTAACTCTGCTGCGGGAAGAATACAGCCGTTGACGCTAGTAAAACGCACTCCGTCGCCAGTAAGTTGCCCAAGAGCAACGGTGCAAGCACCGCAATCACCCGACGCACAACCCTCCTTGGCGCTCGTGTTTCTGCGCTCTAAGCGCAGATACTCAAGTAACGTGGCGTCAGCTGGCAACTCAGCCTCTCGGATGATCTCTCCTCGCTGCACATATTCGATCAAGCGGGCACTCCTGCGGGATTTAGTTATAAGGAGTTAGGACTATGGCCTAGAGTGTTGCAGTTCCGCAAATTTTTCGCCAGCTCACCCTCTCTAATATCCTCAATATAATTCCTGTATCGGTGTACTCTATGTATCATAAGCGACTGAATTTCAGCGGAGAAACCGAGAATGGCAGCAGAGATGACTACTTGGCTCGCTAACCCCTTAGCGATCTACACAGCAAATGGTGAGAATGCGGGGGGCGGAGTCGTAGTCAGCGGCAATCGTATCGTGGAACTGGTCGCTAGTAATAGCCAGCCAGCCACGCAGTACGAAACAAAGGTCGACTGTAGTGATCAAGTGCTTCTGCCGGGACTCATCAATACCCATCACCACTTTTACCAGACGCTCACTCGCGCCCTTCCCGCAGCGCTCAACAAAGAGCTCTTTCCTTGGCTAAAAACACTCTACCCAGTCTGGGCACACCTTGATCCTGAGGTGCACCGCGCCGCGACCAAACTGGCGCTAGCGGAACTGCTTCTCTCTGGTTGCACCACAGCCTCGGACCATCACTACCTATTCCCGCAGAACCTAACGGATGCTATCGATCATCAGGTTGAGATAGGGCGGAATATGGGAGTGCGTCTGGCCCTTACTCGCGGCTCTATGAGCCTCGGTGAGGATGCGGGCGGTCTGCCACCTAACTCAGTTGTACAAACCGAAGAGCAAATTTTGCAGGATTCAGAGAGACTGATTGCGTCCTATCACGACAGTGCAGAGTTCTCCATGAGTCAGATCGCGCTCGCGCCCTGCTCCCCCTTCTCGGTCACTCCCGAAATAATGCGGGACACCGCCAAGTTGGCTGCGGAGCATCAGGTGCGTTTGCATACACACCTAGCGGAGACACTGGACGAGGAGGCGTTCTGCGAGCGCACCTTTGGGTTGCGCATGGTTGACTACCTTGAATCGGTCGATTGGCTGGGGCCCCAGACCTGGCTCGCGCACGGTATCCATTTCAACGCGCAAGAGATCAAACGCCTCGGTGCTGCAGGCACCGGAGTCTGCCATTGCCCAAGCTCCAACATGATGTTGGCATCGGGGATCTGCCAGGTGTTAGACCTTGAGGCCGCCGGTTCTCCTGTTGGACTTGGTGTGGATGGTTCTGCATCAAATGACTGTTCAAATATGATCCAAGAGGTGCGACAGGCGATGTATATCCAGCGGCTGCGCTACGGTTCGTCCAAGGTGAGTCATCTTGATGCGCTTCGCTGGGGAACACAGGGCTCTGCGCGAGTGCTGGGTCGCTCAGATATCGGTGAGTTAGCTGTGGGTAAAGCGGCTGATATCGCACTCTTTAAACTGGATGAACCACGCTTCTCCGGCGCACACGATCCACTAGCAGCGCTACTGCTGTGCGGCGCCCATCGCGCCGAGGCGGTAATGGTCAATGGAGAGTGGCGTGTAAAATCTGGCCAACTGGTCGATTTGGACATCGAAGAGATAATGTTTGAACATAAGCAAGCGGCTGTTAGTTTAGTGGCTCGCGCAACCACATAACGAATCGCGGTTGTCTGAAGCGCAGAGGGATTATATGACACCTTACAATAAAGATTTCCCAGTGAGCTGGGACGAACTACACCGAAACGCACGTGCACTCTCATGGCGTCTGCTAGAGAAAGGACCTTGGAAAGGTGTGATAGCAATCACGCGCGGAGGCTTAGTTCCTGCCGCGATTCTCGCTCGTGAAATGGACTTGCGCCTGATCGATACCATCTGCGTTGTAAGTTACAGCAACTCAGAGAGCGGTGAAGCGTCTGTTCAAGGCGAAATCGAGGTGCTCAAAGGTGTTGAGGGCGACGGTGAGGGTATGATTCTGATCGACGATCTAGTGGATACCGGTAAAACCGCGCGTCATGTTCGCGAAATGCTACCCAAAGCACATTTTGCTACGCTTTACGCCAAGCCAGCCGGCAAACCACTGGTAGACACCTTCATTACAGAGGTCAGCCAGGATACTTGGATCCGTTTCCCTTGGGACATGGTGCAGACTTTCACTCCGCCACTGGTAGAGAGCCGCTAATAGATGTCTGATACGCTGTTAGAGATAGAGGGGCTGACGAAAGCCTACCCCGGGGTCGTTGCCAATAACGCGGTCTCATTCAAGATCAACCGCGGTGAAGTTCACGCCTTATTGGGTGAGAATGGCGCCGGCAAAAGCACCCTCGTTAAGATGATATATGGCTTGGTTAAGCCCGATAGCGGGACAATGACGCTGAACAGCGGCATCTTTGAGCCTGACTCACCCAATGCAGCGCGGGCGGCAGGCGTTGCAATGGTGTTCCAGCACTTCTCTCTGTTTGATGCACTGACCGTGGCAGAGAACATCGCACTGGGCATGGATAACGCACCCAAGCCGAGAGATTTGGCCAAGCGGATACGCGAAGTATCTCAGGCCTACGGCTTGCCTCTGGAGCCAAACCGTATCGTCGGTACGCTCTCTGCAGGCGAACGTCAGCGTGTTGAGATCATTCGCTGTCTGCTGCAGAACCCCAAACTACTCATTATGGATGAGCCCACGTCCGTCCTGACACCGCAAGAGGTAGAGATCCTCTTCACCACTCTGCGTCAACTCAAGGCTGAAGGCACCGCTATTCTCTACATCTCCCATAAACTTGAGGAGATTCGCGCACTCTGCGATACCGCAACCATTCTGCGGCATGGTGAGAAGGTGGATACCTGTATTCCAGCAGAGACAACCGCTCGAGATATGGCAGAGATGATGGTGGGGGCGAGCTTCGCCAACCCGGTAAAAGCTGACCGCGTGATCGGCGCTACGCTGCTGAGCGTGAAGTCACTGAACTCAAGCTCGAAGGAGCCCTTTGGCACCTCACTGCGCGATATCAGTTTCGAGGTAAAAGCGGGAGAGATTCTGGGTATCGGCGGCGTTGCCGGTAACGGCCAGGATGAGCTTTTAGCGGCGCTATCGGGAGAGATGCGCACAGCGCCGGCTACCGTGCAATTTCGGGGGAAAAATATCGGCGATCTAGGTCCCACGAAGCGTCGTAAACTAGGCCTGCTTAGCGCTCCAGAGGAGCGCCTAGGGCACGCTGCAGCACCGGCGATGTCACTCAAAGAGAATTCCGTAATCACTGCCGCTAGGCGAATGGGACTGCTTGCGAGCGGCTTTGTTAATTGGCGTGCAACCAATGACTTCACTAAAAATGTGGTATCCGAGTTTGATGTGCGCACGCCGGGGACAGATACTCCGGCCGGTTCCCTATCAGGCGGAAACCTGCAGAAGTTTGTGGTCGGACGCGAAGTACTGCAGCGGCCAGAGGTACTTGTGATTAACCAACCCACCTGGGGTGTCGACGCTGCAGCAGCGGCGTCCATCAGACAGAAACTGCTTGACCTTGCCGACAAAGGGGCCGGGGTGATTGTTATCAGCCAAGATCTAGACGAGTTGCTAGAGATCAGCGATTTCTTTGCAGCACTTAACGAGGGGAGACTCTCAACCACCTATCCAACGGCCGAGCTTGAGCTAGATCAGATCGGATTGATGATGGGAGGCTCGCACGGTGCGGGTCAGGAGGCGCACTCATGATCTATTTTGAGAAGCGACTCGCCCCTTCGCGTGCGACAACCATTGTGACTCCCATTCTCGCGGTGATACTCACCATGATCGCCGGCGGTATCATGTTTGCAGCCCTCGGCAAAGACCCTTTTGAAGCGATTCGAATCATCTTCTGGGACCCGCTCTTCGACCCTAATTTCGCAGACTATTCGCGCCCACAACTCTTGGTTAAAGCAGGCCCGCTGATTCTTATCGCTATTGGACTTTCAGTCGGATTCAAAGCCGGTATATGGAACATCGGTGCCGAGGGGCAGTACATAATGGGGGCGATATTTGGTGCTGCGGCGGCACTCTCCGTCTATCCAACTGAGTCGGCACTCATCTTTCCCGCAATGATAGTCGCAGGTGCCTTTGGTGGCTGGCTCTGGGCGATGATACCCGCCGTGCTGCGTACCAAGTTCAAGACTAATGAGATTCTGGTATCACTGATGCTTGTTTACGTCGCTGAATCGATCCTTGCATCCGTATCTCAAGGGCTGCTAAAAAACCCAGATGGCTACGGGTTTCCCGGCTCGCGTAACCTGCAGCAGTACCCAAGCGCCTTTAACGAAGAGGTGTTCACCAACTCGGGGATGCATTGGGGCGTAATTACTGCCTTCATAGCGGTCATTTTCACCTACATCATGATGACCCGCCACATTCGGGGCTTTGAGGTCAGGCTTATGGGTGAAGCGCCTAAGGCCGCACAGTTTGCTGGCGTCTCCACCACACGGCTGATTGTCTTTTGCCTTGGCTTCTCCGGCGCGTTAGCAGGCCTCGCGGGCATGTTCGAAGTTTCAGGTCCGGCTGGACAAATCACCATCGACTTCAACTCGGGTTACGGATTTACCGCCATTATCGTCGCCTTTCTCGGCCGCCTTCACCCAATCGGCATACTGCTTGCGGGATTGCTGATGGCCCTCACCTATATTGGCGGAGAACTGGCTCAGCTAATGCTGGGTCTACCGGGCGCATCGATCCAGCTTTTTCAAGGTATGCTGCTGCTCTTCCTATTAGCGACAGACATCTTTACTAACTACCGTTTACGTTTCCAAGGAGCAAGCTGATGGATCTTCTCGGAATCAACCCCATTCTGCTTATCGCCTCATTAATGGTCTCCGCTACACCGATTCTTCTTGCCGCCACTGGTGAACTGGTCGTTGAAAAGTCAGGTGTACTTAACCTCGGGGTCGAGGGGATGATGATTGTTGGCGCAGTCGTGGGCTTTATCACTGCCGTAACGGTGGAGAGCCCTGCACTTGGTTTTGCTACCGCAGCCATCGCCGGAGCGCTACTATCGCTGATATTCGCCATACTGGTGCTCTACTTCAAGTCAAACCAAGTTGCGACAGGTTTGGGACTTACCCTCGTTGGTTTAGGTATCTCGGCGCTGCTGGGTAAACCCTACGAGGGTATCAAATCGCCCTCGCTTGAGTCGCTCGATATTCCGCTGCTCTCGGATCTGCCGGTTGTCGGACGGATGCTCTTCTCTCACGACGCTATGGTCTATATCTCCATTCTAGTTGTTCTACTGGTCTGGTATACACTCAAGCACACGCGTCTGGGTCTAATACTGCGCGCTGTCGGTGAAAACCACGATGCGGCCCATGCGCTGGGCTACAAAGTCATTCATATACGTATGTTCGCCATTATGTTCGGTGGCGCCTGTGCCGGCCTCGGCGGCGCGTATATAAGCCTCGCGCGCGTGCCTCAGTGGACCGAGGGGATGACAGCAGGTGCGGGGTGGATCGCCCTGGCTATAGTGGTTTTTGCCAGCTGGAAACCTTGGCGCGCTCTTGTCGGCGCTTATCTTTTCGGCGGAATTACCGTGCTTCAGCTCAATTTACAGGCTGCTGGCGTAGCAATTCCTGTTGAGTACTTGTCTATGTCGCCGTTTTTGATAACTATAGCGGTACTGGTAATTATTTCGGCCAAAGGGAACCACGGTGCCCCCGCCTCTCTTGGCCGCCTGTTCCACGCTTCAAACTAAGATAACGACCTCACTAGGGAGTAGAAAATGAAACTTAAATCAATTTTGGCTACAACAGTCGCTGCTGTAGCACTGAGTTCAGCAGCAATGGCTGCCGATGTAAAAGTCGGTTTCGTCTTTGTTGGCCCAGTTGGCGATGGTGGTTGGACCTACGAGCACAACCAGGGTCGCCTGGCTGTTGAGAAGCACTTCGGTGATCGCGTAGAGACCATCTTCCAGGAGAGTGTTCCTGAGGGTGCTGACGCTGAGCGCGTAATGTCTCAGATGGCCCTACAAGGCGCAGACCTTATCTTTACAACCTCTTTCGGCTACATGGACCCAACGATTAACGTCGCGAAGAAGTTCCCGAAGGTGAAGTTTGAGCACGCTACTGGCTACAAACGCGCTGACAACGTTTCAACCTACTCTGCTCGCTTCTATGAGGGCCGCGCAGTTCAGGGACATATCGCTGGTAAGATGACCAAAACCAATAAGGTCGGTTACATCGGTTCTTTCCCAATTCCAGAGGTTATTCGCGGTATTAACTCTGCATACATTCACGCGAAGAAAGCAAACCCAGATGTTGAGTTCAATGTGGTCTGGGCTTACACCTGGTTTGATCCAGCTAAAGAAGCGGATGCAGCCAATGCACTGATTGAGCAGGGAGCGGACGTAATTCTGCAGCACACTGACTCCACTGCGCCTCAGGCAGCTGCGCAGAAGGCTGGAAACGTAATCACTTTTGGTCAGGCATCTGATATGGGTGAATACGCTCCATTCCCACGTGTATCCTCTATCATTGATAACTGGGCGCCCTACTACATCGCCCGTACTCAGGCAGTGCTAGATGGTACTTGGGTCTCTACAGATACCTGGGACGGCATTGGCCCCGGAATGGTCGGTATCGGCGAGATCACATCTGCAGTACCTGCTGATGTTAAAGCTGAAGCAGAAGCGCTGCGCGATGCTATTGCTTCTGGCGAGTATCACCCATTCACTGGGCCACTTAACAAGCAGGATGGCTCAGCTTGGTTGGCCGAGGGTGAAACTGCTGATGATGGCACCTTGGCTGGCATGAGCTTCTACGTTGAGGGCCTCAAAGGGACTATTCCTCAGTAAGTCGCTCAGGCGTACCAAAAAGCCTCCACAGCTCAGCTGTCGAGGCTTTTTTAATGTCGAGCGGCCAGCCTATCAACCCTCGCAATATAGTGATTCGGTGCTAACCTTAACTTATTATTTAACTGAAGCACTGGGTCGCTATGCCGGCATTTTTGAATCTCACCTATTTTACGCTTGCAGCTGTTGCCGGCTCCTCATCGCTTGCAGCGTTATATCTGTGGAATCAGCTGCGCGAAAAGGGGCAGCAGACGGCTGAGCTACAAGCGCGAGCCGATATTAAACGTCAATACCTCGATATGTTCGACTCGCAGGTAATCTGTTCACGAACTGACCTTGATTTGAATATCACCTACGCTTCAAAAGCACTACAGAAGATCTCTGGATACTCCGAAGAGGAGCTGCTAGGGGAACCTATTACGTTACTCCTCGACCCAAAGCTCGGTCTGGAGCTCTACGCCGAGGTAATAGAAACGATCAATAAGAGTGGAGAGTGGCGTGGTACTGTCCGGCATATGGGCAAAGGACCTAACTACTACTGGGTAGAGTCTATCGTAGCCCCCTTAGTGGATAAAACCGGCGCGCGCTACGGCTATATGCAGATCCGTCAAGATGTCACTTCACAGAAGCGTCTAGAGGAGCTGTGGATGACGGATCATCTAACTGGACTCCATAACCGCCAAAGTATTGATCAAATCTGGGAGCGCGAGATTTTGCGCTCTGTTCGCTATGGCGATCTATTCAGCGTGCTGCTAATAGACATAGATCACTTCAAAGCAGTAAACGACAACCACGGTCATCTGGCTGGCGATGAACTGCTATTTCAGTTTGCCCAGCTACTTCAAGAGGAGTGCAGAGACACAGATCACCTTGGCCGCTGGGGTGGGGAGGAGTTTATCGTGGTAATTCCCAACACAAATCTAAGCAGCGCGGTCTTGATGGCGGAAAAGGTCCGTAGTGCGATTGAGAATTTCAGCTTCACCACCGTAGGCGGCATTACGGTGAGTATTGGCGTCGCCTGCTATCGTCATGGGATGAGCCAAGATGATCTATTTAGCTTGGCAGATAACGCACTCTACCGCGCCAAGCGTTCAGGCCGCAACCGGGTTGAGGTGGGCAACTCCAGTGATAGCAGGAAGCACACTAAAAACCCCGCACAGAGCGGGGCTGATAAAGTTCCAAGCTAGAGGAGCTACGCCTCTTCCCAAGCCTGCTTTTTGCGATAAATAGTCGATGGGCTGAGTTCTAGAAGAGCTGCAGCCTTGGGAACATTGCCCTCACACAACTTAATCGCATTTTCGATAAACAGACGCTCAATCTCTGCCATCGGCCGAATATCCGTAATATTGCTTGCCAACAGTCCATTGGCCTTGCCGCGTCGACGCCTAGGTGCCTTAGCACGTCCCTTCTCAACAACTTTTACTTGAGCGCTAAAGCTATCGAGCGGTGGGGGTAGCTGCTTAACATCAATTATTCCGCCTTGGTTCAACACAACAATATTGCGCACAACATTTTGCAGCTCACGCACGTTACCCGGCCAGCTATACTGTTCAAAGACAGCTTGGGCAGAAGGAGAGAAGCCGTCGTACTGTTTGGCCTCCTCGCGGGCGAAACGCTTCAAGAACTGTTTCGCTATGAGCAATATATCGTCACCGCGATCGCGCAGTGCAGGCATGGCTACAGGAATGACGTGCAGCCGGTAGTACAAATCCTCGCGGAAACGTCCTGCACGCACCTCCTCTAGGGGCTCGCGGTTAGTCGCACAGATAAAGCGGACATCGACCACTTCATCTTTGTTACTACCCACTTTCTGCACGATTCCGGTCTGGATAAAGCGCAGCAGTTTAGTCTGCAGGTCAAAACTCATCTCGCCAATTTCGTCGAGAAAGAGCGTTCCACCGTTCGCCATCGTTGCGGCGCCTTCTCGATTTGCGGTAGCGCCCGTGAATGCACCTTTGATGTGGCCAAAGATCTCACTCTCCATGAGGTCTTTTGGTATCGCCGCGCAGTTGAGCGCAATAAATGGCCCATCAGACCGCGCACTCTGGCGATGCAGCGCCTCTGCACAGAGCTCCTTGCCCGTGCCACTCTCGCCAGTGATAAAGACGGACGCCTTACTTGGAGCAGCCCGCTTGATCAGCTCATACACATCCTGCATGGGGTCTGACCCACCGATGAAGCTGTGGAACTGCGTGGGTTTGGTATCGGAGGACTCAAACTCCCCCCTCGCTGCAAGATTTGCCACTTGCGCTAGGGCAGATTTAACAGTCGCTCGCAGGCGACGAGAATCGAAGGGTTTCTCCAAGAAGTCGTAGGCACCCAGACGCATCGCGTCGACCGCTTTACCAATGGAGCCGTGAGCGGTCATAACAATCACGAGTGTATTATTATCCTGCTCAGTGAGCTCTTGTAGTATCTCAAAGCCATCACCATCAGGTAACTTAATATCCAGAAGCACAACAGGATACTGGCGCTCACCGAGGCGCTCGCGGGCATCTTTAAGGCTAGCGGCAATATCGACTTGGATATTCTCCACGCGCAGATATTCGGTATATATTTTGCGCAGACTAGCGCTATCCTCGACAATCAGCACGTCAGCAAGTTGTTCAGACATATCGTACTTCCATCAGTAAGCTCGTCCTTGAGGCCCGTGTACTCTTAAAAAGCCCTTCACAGGGTGCTTATAAACTTTATCTGCAAACTTAAGCGTTGAGCTTGGCGGAGAACTGCTGCAGAGCATCAAGCACTGCTTCAAGCTTTGCCGGTACTTCTGGTACGAGCGAATCAACCAGGTCGTAATCGCCGGTTTTGGCACTCTTCTCAATTTTCTCACTCAATGAGCGCAAAGCTTCAGCACCGAATGTGGCTGAGGTGCCTTTTAGAGAGTGAGCTTCAACAGAGAGTGCAGCGTAGTCCTTCTCCGCAAGGTTTTTCTGAATATTCTCTACACGCTGGGCGGATTCCGCTTCAAACACCTCGATGAGACTAGGCAGGAAATCGATCGAAGTGTCTTCTAGAAGACGCTCCATAGTATCCAAATTAAGCACGCTGCCGATGGTAGCTGCAAAATCTGCTTTTAGAGAAGCTAAGGCCGTAGACATAGTATTTCCTCATTACTACTGGAATATATTAGAGCCGCGGCTTAAAACGCAGCTGCACTAAGACCTAAGCAATTGCCGTACCAACTTTTCGCAAAAACATCAAAAATCAATAACGCTTAAAATAAGCCCGGATTCATCATCTGTGTTGCAGACAACCGCAACTCGGCTTTATCGACGAACACAAAAACACAAACGTCTGAAAAATCTACTTAATTGCATCGCATTTTGCAAAGCAAAATGAAACGAGCGCAAAGCGCTCTTGGGTAAAACACACCAACAACATTTTAGTTCAAAGGATCAGAGCAATTGGCACGCTAAATGCTTCATATATTCAAACGAACTTAGGATTGAAGTATGAATATGCAAGCCAAGCCAGAGCAAGTCGCCACACAAAGCGCAGAGCAGAAGCTTCCAGTGCTAATAGTTGATGACAGCCCGACTGAGCGAATGCGGCTTGTTCAACTACTGCAAGCACTTGGCCACAGCGTAGTTTCAGCCGTGGATGGTGTCGATGCATTAGAGAAGATGGAAGAGCAGCCCTATCAGTTAATCATCAGCGACCAGACAATGCCGCGCATGGATGGACGAGAGCTCTGCCGACGCCTGCGCAATACCGCCGAATATCAACAGCCATACATCATTATGCTAACCGCAAACGGTGAGCACGACGACTTGGTCGCGGGGATGGATGCCGGTGCTGATGATTTTCTCAGCAAACCCGCTCACAAAGAGGAGCTCAGGGTGCGCCTCGCTGCTGGCGAGAGAACTGTGCGAATGCGCAATGCCATAGAGTTGCAGAATGAGGCACTACGGGAAGCGCAGCAGCAAAATGAGAGAGAGCTCGCACTGGCGGCCAAACTGCAGAACGAGTACGTCCCCTCAGCGCAGTGGCTCTCGCCAACACTACAGCTCTCAAGCCACTTCTCTATGACTCGCGGTATTGGTGGTGACTCGATGGGCGTCATAAGCCCGAAGCCTGGGCAGAGCCTACTTTACCAGATTGATGTAATGGGGCATGGGATTGCATCCGCCATGCTCTCGTTTGCGCTACAAAACGCAATACAGCAGATGCTCGGTTATCATGTATCGCACGGATCTATGCCACCGCTGCACCAGATCTGCCGCCGCTTGAATGAGCGCTTTCCAAGCGAACGCTTCTCCGGCCTTTATTTCACTATGCTACTGGCGCTGATCGACGAGAACAACGATAAGCTCAGCTACTGCCAAGCGGGCCATCCTCACCCTTGCGTACTTAGCCCTGAGGGCGAAATGCTGCAGGTGAATCGGGGCAGCTTCCCTATCGGTCTGTTTGATTTCGCCGACTACGAAACACGCACCCTACCGTTTATGCCGGGAAGCTTGCTAATGCTCAGTAGCGATGGACTCTTCGATGTACTCTCCCCCGCAGGAGAAACGCTGGGAAGAGAAAGCGTTGAGAAGCTGCTCACGCAGAACGTTAATCAAGACGCCGAAACTCTACTCGAGCGACTCGTTAGCACCAAACGCGCTTGGCAGAAAAACGAACCTCTCGCTGATGATGTTTCAGTGTTGCTGGTTAAGCGTTCACTCTCAGGCCAGGTTCAACCCGCGATTGAACGCCCGCTCGTTTTGACTCTGCAACCAACTGAGACTGAGGTTGGTGAGACCATCGACGCTATCGAGGCGCACCTGAAGCTTCTATCGATAAGCGAGGCGCTTATTGCCCGCATTCAAACTACGGTTGCTGAGCTGTTAAACAATTATGTAGAGCACGCTAGCTGGGAAGCGAGCGAATCGAGCCCCTACATAGAGCTTAGCCTGAAAAGTAACGGCAGCCGTATCGAAGTCGTGATATCGGAATATGCAGCTCCCATACCCCATCTGTGCCCACCGAAGCCGATGGACTTGGTGGCTGAGTCGGGGCGCGGCTACCACATTCTTCTCAACTGGGTCGATAACATCCAGACAGAGAGAGCAAATGATCAAAATTCTTGGATTCTACAGTACAAAAATAGTCTGTGATTTCAAATGTGGCATAGCGCTTGCTAGTCAATAGATAAGCTAATTATGAATCTGGATCCACAAGTTGCATCCAGTAACTGAATCAAAAGAGACAAGACGTCAGAGGTGTATCATGTCAGTAAGTGTTAGTTCATACGGTGAAGCAGAAGTTGTTCATCTGCCTGAGAAGCTCACCATGGCCAACGCCGCAGAAGTTAAGAACTCGTTGAACGCAATGATTGATGAGGGACATCACCGCCTCGTAGTTGACATGGCGGGCCTAAACTTTACAGATTCGAGCGGCCTAGCCGTACTCGTGTCACTCTATAAGGGCATAGGTGCGAAAAAAGGCCATGCTGTTCTGCTCTCGCCACAGCCGAGCGTACAGTCTCTATTAGAGCTGACTCGTCTGCAGGAGCTGTTCGAGATCTACCAGGATCCTAAAGCGGCTATCGACCGCGTTACTGCAGCTTGATGTAGAGCTGCAGTGTGCCAGCGACAGAAGCCCACCCTCTGCATGAGGCGCTTTACGATGCACTCCGAGCTCATCTATACACTGAGGTGGGTAGTTCTCAGCAGGCACTTTCAAAAACACTCAGCTCTTACCACCAAATAGCTCAGCGCGCTGGGCTGCTACCCCTTCCCAAAAGTACACTGGAAGTACTCGCCCAACAGAATAACGACCAGAAAATCGTGAGAGCCGAACTGCGTGCTCTCTATCTCGGAATCTTGCGGGTCGTTTGCAAAGATGGAACCTTAGAGTGGGACAGCCTCGAGATAGAGCTCTGCTCTAAGCTACAAAAACTGATCCTGTTAAACCGATCGCTAAACCCCATCAGATATCTGTTACACCCCACAGATTGGCACAGGAGCATCCGGGCTTTATTGGTGAGCAGGTCTGACCTCCTACTACCACTCATTCTGTTTAGCGACTCGGATGAGATCGCAAAGTTGCTCCGCCGCACCTTAAAAGTGGAGAGTGGCAGCACCCCTGCAACCAGCTACGCGCGCCTCCTTGATGGGCATTTGACTGCTCGAAACTCACGCGCTTGCACGCCCAACCCAGCCTGATTGGGAAGTTGGCACGTCGCTTGCAAAACCTTCACAAGTTTAGACATTTTCGTTCAGAGATAATGACCAGAGTAGCGCTATGAGTAGTATAACCATGAGCCACAAACATATTCCGCGCGACGAGCAAGTTGCTCTGAGTAAGCTACAGCAGGCTGGCATCAGCTTCAGCGATCTCACTCGCGACGCATTTATCAATTGGGTCTCCCTGGCGCTTCTAACTCCAGGAAACCAGACACTTATATTTGCTGATAGTCTGGCGCTAAATCATTGCCAGAGTGACCCCCTCGCTATGGAGACCCTCAAGCGTGCCGAGCTAGTGATTCCCCGTGGCCGATCACTGAAAGTACAGCTGCAGGGGCTGGGGCGACAGCTTAAGGGTGAGCCGCATGTCTCACGTCTCTATGACGAGCTGCTGGTTGAGATTGAGCACCGTCAACTGCATATCTGCTTCCTAAGCGCCTCTGACAAAGAGGCACGCACAATGGAGACGCTGCTTCTTGCGCGCTACCCTAAGCTCGATTTCAGCATTGAGATCATGGGAGGCCAGTACCGCTTCAGTACCAGCGAGCTTGCAGCAAAATTGAACAGTACCGATACGCGGATCGTTCTGAGCTTGTTACCAAGCCCGCAGCAAGAGCGTTTGCTCTCCCGATTGAATCTCCACCTTAAGCACCAACTGCTAGTGGGGCTTGGCTCAGGTTTTACCGATGCGCTCTCTCAGATGCAGAGTTTAAATCCTGGGATATTGGGAACTCTCCGTGGCTGGGTCCGCAGTCGCCGTCACTCTATAGTGCTGCGACCACACCACTGGCCAAGTTACATCGCACGCTCACTGTTTCAAGGACGTGAAAAAGAGCAGGAGTCGCAGATCAACAGCTCACTTGTCAGCTCCGGATGGCGCACTCGTCAGCTGCGTACGGGTATTGCGGTCAAAGCGATGAGCTTTCGTGGAAAGCGTAAATTGGGAATGATCTTCAAGCGTCTGATCGATCTCTTCGGCGTGGGGGCAGGTCTATTACTGCTATCCCCTCTGCTGTTGCTCGTCGCTCTCACCATAAAGCTCACTTCAAAGGGGCCAATTTTCTATTCTCAAATTCGCGTAGGGCGGTTCGGTAAGAGATTTCGCATGTGGAAGTTCCGCTCCATGTACACAGATGCAGATAAACGCAAAGCCGAGCTAGAAGCGCAAAATGAAATGCAGGGCGGCGTGCTCTTCAAAATGAAGAAGGATCCGCGCATTACACCCATAGGCCGGATCATTCGCCGCCTCTCAATTGATGAGTTGCCACAGCTATTTAACGTTATGACGGGTGAAATGTCCTTGGTTGGGCCGCGCCCCGCTTTACCGCAAGAGGTTGAGGCCTACCCTGTACTCGCACGAGCTCGCTTGGAGGTAAAGCCTGGCCTGACGGGACTTTGGCAAATCTCTGGACGCTCCGATCTCCCCTTCGATAAGCAGGTGCTCCTAGACACAGCTTATGTCCATACGCAATCAACAACCAACGATATAAAGCTTATCGCAAAGACTATCCCCGCGGTTATCAGCGGCAAGGGAGCTTACTAAAATGAAGATGTATAAATCGGCCATCCTATTTGCTGACCGCAAAGGTGAAGAGTTAGCGCCACTGAACGAGCAGTACTCCCCTGCTCTACTACCGATCGCCGGCAAGAGCCCGCTCGAATTTTGGTTTGAATATCTGTGCGAGCAGAAAGTCGAAGAGGTGTTCATCTTTGTTGGTGCGCACAGTACAGCGATTAAAGCACAGTTCCCCTCTGGCGAGCACTGGGGCTTCAAGCTTAGTTATCTACTCTCTAAAGGCGAAGAGTTACCGCAGAGTCTGGTAGAGCGTAATGTTTCGCAACTGCCAAGCGACTACCTTGCCGCGCGCGCTGATGTTGTGCCTCAGCCACGCAATGACGGATCACTAAGCAACTGCTTTAGCTGTGACGATGATCAGGAGATGAGCGTATCAACGCTTCAAAGTCTTGCTTGGGGGGAGATGAAAAACGGTCCACAAACCCCGCAATTACTGCTTAATCTGCAAGAGTACGCGGATATAACAGCACAGGTTCTCGCATCGAAACTCTGGTGCTGCACGCCACGTGGTCTGATGCTAGATGATCACAAATGGACAGCGACACCAGAGTTTTCGGCTGAGCGAATTGAGGCCGTTGACGATGCCATCTACGTTGGACGCGAGTCGATAGTTGATCGCGCGGTATCGATTAAGGGGTGCGTCAGCATTGAGGCAAACTGCTTTGTCGATCGCGGTGCCAACTTAAATAACGCCATAATTTTGCCAGGAAGCTATATCGGTCAGAACGTCAGCGTTGATAATTCGATTGTTGCGGGTAGTCTCCTGATCGACTTAAAACATGGCTTGGCTCAGCAGATTAGTGATCCAGCGCTGCTATCCCCGATCGATATGAACGCTGCGCTCACCCGAACAGAGAATAGCGAGCGCTTCGCCGCAGCCATGCTTATGCTGCTTAGCGCCTGGTTCGTGTTGCCTCTAGCGCTATTAGGCCGCAGAAAAGGGAGCCCTACCTTGTCACGCCGCACTCACCGCTCGAACCGTGGCTCGCGCAACTATGCGATTGAATTGGAACTTCTCAGCTTTAATACCCGTTGGACGGGTATTAACCGCTGGCCGCAGCTGGTTCATGTCATTGATGGTGACCTGAAGCTATTCGGTACGCCAGTAGAAGCTGTCGACCAAGCGCCAGAGCAAGACCTCGCACTCGCACAGGGGGTTTTAACCCCAGCGGATTTACATCCTGATTACGCCTTTGACGACATTGAGATGCAACTCTGGGGGCTAGAGCTCGCCAACACGAAGCGCAGCTTTCTGGCGAACACGTTAAAAGGGATTGGTGCCATGATGCTTCCCAAATTGGGACGCAAAAAGACCGCTCTAGAAAGCTGACGTTTTTCAGGCGGATACACTACACTGTAAGAGATGATCTCTTATGGAACGTAAATGTTGCGCGCAGCTATAGCAGCCCTGCTGCTAACACTCTCACTCAGCAGCCCATCAGCCCTCGCTGAGGGCCGCGCACTTATCCTCAACGGCTATGTAGATGGGCTGCCGTTTCCGCGGCGCATCAAAGAGGAGATTCGCAACCAACTCGAGGAGAATGTCCCCGGCATTGTGGTTCACTCTCAGTCACTCGATATATACCGCCCCCAAAGCGAAGAGTATAAGCAGCTACTTGTTGACCTAATCACCCACACCTATGCAGACCAAATTGACCTTATAGTAGCGCTGGATCCCAACGCCTTCTTTTTCTACCGGGAGCGCCTCTCAAAAGTATTCGGTGAAGTCCCTGTTATCTATTCAAATGATAGAGGTACAGTGACGGATCTTCGTGCCAATGAATATAGCTTGCTGATACGTCCCAATTTTCGTGAAACATTGCGAATTGCTCGCCACCATATCCCTGACCTAAAACGTATCTACCTCGTCGGTGATGAGTACAACCAAGAGTTAACCCAGACAACCTTAGAGGGGCTGATCGAGGGAATTGAACTGGTGAAACTTGGGGGACTGCCGCTACAAAGCATGCGCGACCAGATCAGCAAGCTAGGCGCAGGTGACCTGCTCTTTTTCCAGCTCCTGTTTGCCGATGGCGAGGGTACTCCTATGGTGCCCCCTATCCGCTACCTAAGGGAGTTCTCTGAGATAAGCCCCGTCCCCACCGTCTGTATGTATGCCAACTTTATAGCGCAAGGCTGTCTTGGAGGCTCTGTATCTAGCCCCCATGATCAGGCTGGAGCAATTGTAGAGGCGATTCAGACCTTTACCTACGACGAAGCCTCTCTACCTACTGCGACGTGGGAGCGACTCGCAGCACCGCCTACTGGACAGGTATTACGCCGTTTCGCATCGCAATCTCTGGTGGACTACCCGAAGCTGACAACTTACGACCTAGATCGTCGTGAACTCCCCGGCGTCACCTACCTCAATAAGCCGGCGCCGATCTATCAAGGCTACGCGCGTGAGCTGAGTATTGCTGCGATCGGCGCATTGGCGCTGCTTGTGGTCCTAACTATCTACCTCTCGATAGTGCAGCGCCAACGCAATGTGCTTCACCGCTTCGCAGCTCTAACGGACAACGTTCCCACTGGCATCTTCTGGCTGGATGATCGGCTCCGTCGTTGGCATCATAATAGTCGCATTGAACAGTGGGCGAATGAATTAAACCGGCCGGTTCACGAAATTCGTGAGGCGGCTATGGAGCATCTGCTCCAACAGCTGGAGAAGCCAAGGGATTTCGAGCTCAATGACGGTAAAAATGGTCGCTTTTTTCGTGTGCGTGCAACTGAGTTTGAGTCTCATCCAGAGATCCTCCTGCTTGAGGACACAACAGTCACTCATGAATACCAGCGACGCCTGCAACAGCAAGCGATGATAGATGATCTGACCGGCCTTCCCAATCGCAGAACGCTAAACATCTCGCTTAAGCGCTGGTGTGCATCAAGCCGCCGCGACGCAAAACCTTTCGCGGTGATGTTGATCGATCTAGATGGATTCAAACCGATCAATGACGAGCATGGACACGCTACCGGCGATCATGTTCTAGCTACAATCTCAGAACGTTTACAGAGCCGAACCAGACAAAACGATCTATTTGGACGTCTTGGCGGTGATGAGTTCCTGCTCTTGGCCGAGGGAGTAACGAACAGGGAAGAGAGCCAGCAGCTGTGTGATCAGATACAGTCGATTATTCGCGAACCCATTGAGTGTACCGCCGCGGATAGAGTGTTCGAGGTCAGTGTAGGTGCAAGTGTAGGTATTGCGTTCTGCCCTACGCACAGCACTGATGCAGAGGAGCTATTACTACTGGCTGATCGCGCAATGTACCAAGTTAAAGAGCGTGGCAAAGGCACTTGGGGGCTCTATCAGCCCCCTAATGATGAGACCTTAGACGCCTAGTCCCATGGCTTTGCGCAGAGCAAGGTAGACACCATTGCTCCAGCCGAAACCATCTTGTACGGCATACTCTCCGCCACCCGATAGCAGCTCTGGCTGCTCAACATTGTATTTCTCAATCATTTTGCCATGCTGTCTAAATATGATCTCATTGGTCTGTAACCAGGCTGAGGCAGCTTGCTGCGCCAACTCATTGAAGCCGTAGTTATTCAGCCCAATAAAAGCGATCCACTGCAAGGGTGCCCAGCCGTTGGGAGCATCCCACTGCTCACCCGAGTGCACATCCGTAGTAACCCATCCACCCTTGCGCAGCAGCCGCTGCTCTACAACTGCTACAACACTTGCGGCTTGCTCCTCGGTGGCAATGCCTGCAAAGAGCGGAAAAAGAGTCGCCAATGTTAGTCTCTTGGTGGAGGTCATCGAGCCTGACTCCAGATCCACAAAATAGCCCGCTTGATTATCAAAGAAGCGTTTCTGAATAATTTCCGCACGCGCTTCTGCAGCAAGAGCATAGCGCTGTTCACTTGCAATATGGCCTGTTGCCGCTGCGGCTCGGGCGAGCGTCGATTCGAGCAAGTAGAGCAAGGTATTAAGGTCTACCGGGAGTAGCTCGGTTGTACGAATTGTCGTTAGCGAGTCATCAACACACCAGCGGGAGGAGAAATCCCAGCCTGACTCTGCACCCGCGCGTAGGTTGCGATAGAGCTGCTGCTCATCTTGGGCACTCTTCTCACTCAGCTCAACATCCTCTATATAGGACTCTTGGCGCGCGCTGGCGACATCATCCCAGTAACGGTTAACAACCCCCCACTCGCTGAGCGTTACTCGACGATAGGCACGCTTCGAAGCTAAAGCATCGGCACCATCCATCCAGAACCTATACTCCCGCTCCAGCGCGTCAAAATAGCGCGCATAGGCCTCAGTGTCCCCTTCGCTCTGCAGAAGCTCCACCATCAAGGCGAAGAATGGCGGTTGAGACCGGCTGCAGAAGTAGCTGCGGTTACCATTGGGTATGAAGCCGAGGGTGTTAATCAGATCAGCAAAGTTATCCACCATGGCACGCACTAACTCCCCCTCTCCCTGTGCCGCTAAGCCCAACTGTGTGAAGTAGCTGTCCCAATAGTAGATCTCATTAAAACGCCCGCCTGGAACAATGTAGGGTTTTAATAGTGGCAAACGGCTTGAGTACTCACTGAGTGTTTCGGGTTTACGCGTCAATACCGGCCAAAGCTTACGAATATGCTCACAGATATCCGAAGATGCATCAGAGCGCACATTAGGCACCTCCTCTGCGCGAAAAAATTCAGCAACGAAGCTGCCAAGATCAAATTTTGGACTCCCGCACTGTTCAAGGTAAGCCCTATTGATCTCCTGCGGGCTGCAGAGAGGCTCTAAGTCCACAAATGTTTTAGAGTCAGCAAACAGGCCACTCGTCTGCACGGCGATAAAGAGTTGTGGGTAGGCTTGGTCGGGAGTGAGCATCGCATCTGCCTCATAACGCACTGAAGTTAAGTCGCCAGATTTTCGCTACCTAGAGTTCAATTGCAAGCTTTAAAGATTAATCCTGATAATGCTGACAGCAGAGACTATGCTTAGAGGGTGTTTTAGCGATAAAGGAAAGCTGTATGAGCACCGATAAACCTCAAGAAGTGATGTTGAAGCTTCGTAATATAACTGTTGAGGATATTCCTCAGCTCGAAGCGCTGATGGATCGTGTCTATGATGACATTGGCGGATCCTGGCCGCGGGAGTCACTGGAGAAGCTGATAGATGAATTTCCCGAAGGGCAAATCACCATTGAGGACAAGGGAGAGCTGGTTGCTGCTGCACTTGCGGTGCGTTGCTCTCATGGTCGATTTACGCGCCAGCACACCTACGACGACCTTCTTGGGCGACGTGAGATTTTTCGCCACAACGCAAAGGGTGATGCGCTCTATGGTCTCGATCTTTTTGTTCATCCAGACTACCGCCACTACCGCCTTGGCCGACGGCTTTACGACGCGCGAAAAGAGCTCTGTGTACAGCTGAACCTACGCTCAATTATCGCTGGTGGTCGTATCATCAATTACCACAAATATTCTGACGAGATGAGTCCCGAGCAGTATATCCGTGCCGTTAAACAGCGCGAGGCTTACGATCCGATCCTCAGCTTCCAACTTGCAAATGATTTTCAGGTTCTGCGCATCTTACGTAACTATCTGCCTGAGGATGAGCGCTCCAAAGGCTTTGCCACCCTGTTAGAGTGGAGCAATATCGTCTATGAGCCAGAGACTCTAGAGGTGGAGAAATTCCGCAAGAAATTTGTGCGTGTCAGCATTGTTCAGTGGCAGATGCGTTCTACAAAAAGCTTCGAAGAGTGGCTTGAACAGGTAGAGTATTTTGTTGACTCTATGGCTGATTATACCGCCGACTTCGTACTCTTCCCGGAGTTCTTCAACGCACCATTGATGAGTATGGGTGACCAGAAAAATCAGTATGAAGCGATTCGTTTCCTCGCTAGCTACGCCCAGCAGACAATCGATGCCATCCAAAACTTTGCCGTCTCTTACAACATTAATATCATAGCTGGCAGCATTCCCGTGCTTGAGGGGAACACACTCTATAATAATGCCTACCTCTTCCGTCGTGATGGTTCGCGGGAGGTGCAACCTAAAATCCACATCACACCGCATGAGCAGCGAGATTGGGTAATTAGCGGTGGGCGCTCACTGCAGGCTTTCGATACTGATGCAGGCCGAATTGGTGTGCTGATCTGTTACGACGTTGAGTTCCCTGAACTGCCCCGACTGCTGCGCCAACAGGGAATCGACATCCTGTTCGTCCCCTTCTGGACTGATACCAAAAACGGTTTCCTGCGCGTACAGCGCTGTGCTCAGGCAAGGGCGATAGAGAATGAGATCTACGTCGCTATAGGTGGCAGTGTCGGTAATCTGCCGCAGGTACAAAACGTAGATATCCAATACGCGCAGTCAGCCGTCTACTCGCCTTCAGATTTCGCCTTCCCGCATGATGCAACCATGGCTGTTAGCACCCCAAATACAGAGATGGCGCTGATTGCAGATTTGGATCTGGAGCTACTCAATGATCTGCGACTTTCGGGTTCGGTCACTAACGGTAAGGATCAACGGGCAGATCTGTATCGCTTAAAATGGCTGGGCGATTAGCTCTCGTCGCCCCAAACCACTCGATTTCGCCCCGCCCGTTTTGCTTCATAGAGGGCATTATCGGCGCGCTGCAACGCCTCTTCGGCGTTGTAGCTACCAGCGTCTAGCGTAACACCGCCAATGGAGATAGTTAGGTAGTTGGAGACCTCGCTGCATGCATGCGGATAAGCGCGCTGCTCCACCGTATGACGCAGTTTATCTGCCTGCTGCTGTGCACCCTTCAGGGGTGTGTCTGGCCAAAGCAATAGAAACTCCTCTCCACCAATTCGCGCTGATAGATCCGCAGCACGGCGCGAAACGCTTTTCAGTTGGTGAGCAATAAAGACAAGTGCTTTGTCCCCCTCAGGATGCCCATAGCAATCGTTGAAATTCTTGAAGAAGTCGACGTCCACAATCGCAAGAGAGAGCGGCGCACCACTGCGATTAGCTCTCGCTAGTTCACGTTGGAACAGCTCGTCAAAACCGCGCCGGTTGTATAAGCCTGTGAGCGGGTCACTGATTGCCAGCGCTTCTAGTTGTTGACGCTGCTGCTGCAGTGCCAATTGGCTCTCAATACGCAATTTAACCGCCGCTGGGCGAAAGGGTTTGGAGATGTAGTCACTGGCACCGAGTTGAAGTCCACGCTCCTCATCAGCTTCATCCGTTAAGCCGGTCAGAATAATCACTGGCAGTTTCTGCAGGTGGGGCTCGGAGCGGATAACCGAGAGAAGTTCAAAGCCACTCATGCCAGGTAGGTTAAGATCTAGCAGGAGAAGATCAACCGGTTCCTCACCATTGAGAATCTGCAAACCGGATTCAGCATCCGCGCACACCTCCAGCCTGTAGCTGTCTCGCAGCAGGCGCTGGAGCGCCTCTTGATTTGAGACTTCATC
>Ga0209955_1000090_pt1 | contig 36967 bp, 31 predicted proteins | sample SalPonA_A_H2O_MG_FD_185716 | JGI IMG/M metagenome (GOLD analysis project Ga0209955, IMG submission 185716) | Water microbial communities from South San Francisco under conditions of wetland restoration - Salt Pond MetaG R2A_A_H2O_MG (SPAdes)... | ecosystem: Environmental > Aquatic > Non-marine... | reverse complement strand
CTTGTGCATATTACGCGTTCGCTCAGTCGGCATATCCGTGAATCTGATGTATTAATGCGGGTCGGTGGAGATGAGTTTGTGCTGATCGCGCCGGACCATCAAGGGCTCAGCTCAATTGAGGCCCAGGCTTCAAAGTTAGTTGAGGTCATGCATAGACCGTTTGACTACAACGGGACCTCCCTGAATCTTGGTGGCAGCATTGGCGTCGCAATCTACCCTGCAACCACTGAAGATCCGCAGCAGCTGATAGCGCTTGCTGATGGCGCTATGTACAAAGCTAAGCAGAAGGGTAGCGGATACCTCTTGGCTCAGTCCGAAGAGTCAGCGTAACATAGTTAGCCCAACATAAGCTGAGTGCCGTAAACGTGACTAGTGAAAACGCCCCCGATCGCGGTCGATTAACGATTCGTACCCTTGCAATGCCCTCTGATACCAACCCGGCTGGCGATATTTTCGGTGGCTGGGTTTTGAGCCAAATGGACCTTGCCGCAGGCATCTGTGCGGGGCAGCGCGCTCAGCGCCGCGTTGTAACCGTTGCTGTAGACAGCATGAGCTTTATTCGCCCGGTTAAGGTGGGTGACATCCTGGGTGTCTACACCGAGGTCGAGCGCGTCGGGCGTACCTCTTTAGATATTCATGTGGAAGCCTGGGTTCGGCGTGGGCGAATAGGGCAACGAGAGAAGGTAACCGAGGCCATTTTCCGCTTTGTTGCTGTGGATGATGCAGGCAAGGCTACACCAGTGCCATCGCTCGATGAACTGCCGCCTTATGTTGCTAGTGAGCTCTAGAATAGTGCTTGTTCCAGCCTGAGCGCTGCAATTCCCGACATCTGAGCTGCACTCAAGGCAGACTGCGCAAATATTCTCCCGGCCCGTGGCCGCCGCCCTCTTTTGGCAGTCAGAGCTCGAGAATCTGGGGTTCAATTAAAAGCGCTTGGGTTTCGCTGGAGAGCCACAGCTGAGCATCTTGGATATTGACCTGCAAGTGCATGCCGCGTTCAGCAAACTTAGCCAGCGCTGTGCTTTGGTCGCTGGGGATATGAATTATCTCGAGGTTTCTCTGTCGAGTTCGCTCCGCGTGAATGCTCTGCAACCAGGGCTGTACCGCCTGATCTGATCCGTAGCAGAGAATCTTCACCTGCCGACTGCGATTGCACGCCTTACGAATACGTTTGTCGCTAGGCAATCCTACATCGATCCAGAGCTCTATCTCATCGCTGTAGCTTTTTAACCAGAGATCGGGCTCATCATCGACACAAAGACCGCGAGTGAACTCAAGTCTCTCACTGGCAAAAAGGGCAAAGCCAATGACTCGTAGCATCATTCGCTCGAGGGTCTCAGATGGGTGGAGCGCAAGCGTCAGCGGGTGCTCGGCGTAGTAGTGCCGATCCATGTCCGCGATCTCTAAATGCGCTTTATATATAGTCGCGTTCTGTGCCATCTCTTTAGCTCGCTAATCTTTTAACCAAGCGCAAGCCAAACAGAGACGCCCATCATTAGCGTCCCGGCAATGCGGTTCATAATTTGAACATTGCCGCGCTTGCGCAGCAGATGGCTCAACGCCTTGCCGCCAGAGGCGTAGCCGAGTAGTGAGAGGAACTCTAACGCTAGGATAATCGCAAGCATAATTACAGACTGCATTAATAGCGGCTGGGTGTTATCAATAAAGGGCGGCAGGAGTGCGATGAAAAATGCCCAGCCCTTGGGATTGGCAACGGCCGTTATAAAACCCTGCGAGAAGAGTGAACCGGCCGTTGCTTGGCTTTCGGATGGGCTATCGCACTTTATCGCCATTTTGCCCTTGGAACGCCACAATTGAATGCCGAGGTAGAGCAGGTAGGCACCACCACACCACTTGAGCGCGAAGAAGAGTTGCGGGTACTGCAGCATTAGAGCAGCCACCCCAAGGATCGTCAGCACGACAACGAGACCAACGCCGATAAGCTCACCGATCATCATGTAGAGAGTGCGACGTATACCAACGGTCATACCCAGCGTCATGGCGAGTGTCATGCACATACCAGGGGTGATGGAGACGAAAAAGAAAGTGGTGATAAAAAGTGCGTAAACCGACAGCGACATGCGTTAGAGCTCTATGAAATCGAGGCGCTATATTGCGCTGGTTTTGCGTAAAACAAAAGTCCCCGATTAGACCGGCGTGAAATCCTAGCCAGTACCTTGGTGCGGAATCTGGCCAAGCTGCGCATTTTGGGCGCGGCCAAAACGCCCCAAAAAGTCAGAGCCTCTGTATGCTAACCTATTCCGATCATCCTTGTTGCCAGAGCTGATGGCATAGACCAACCCCCTTCTTAGTTTTTATTGGAGATGGCGCGGTCGCCATCTTGAGGCGATGTTAGAGGAAGCGTTAAGGCACTGTTAGGGCGCGCTGCGTGAGTAGTTTAATGGGCTGCGAATGGCGCGCGCCTGGCAGGTTTGCGAAAATGCGGGGTTATCTGCCGAAGCTATGGCTGGATTGATTCAACAGATCTATTCCATACAGGAATGCATTCCACAAAAATAATGAATTTGTCTATTTCAAAGTAGCTCCTTACAATTGGCAGCACTAATGCTAGGAGTAAGACATGGCTGGTAAAACTCTCTATGACAAACTCTGGGATGCACACTTGGTGCGCCAGAATGAAGACGGCAGCTCGCTGATTTACATTGATCGTCAGATTTTACACGAAGTAACCTCTCCCCAGGCTTTTGAGGGCCTACGTATGGCGGGGCGCAAGCCCTGGCGTATTGACGCCAACCTGGCGACGCCTGACCACAATGTTCCTACCACGGCGCGTGCCGGTGGTGTCGATGAGATTGTCGACCCTGTATCACGAATCCAGGTTAAGACGCTGGATGAGAACTGTGACGAGTATGGAATCGTTGAGTTCAAGATGCTGGACGAGCGTCAAGGTATCGTACACGTTGTAGGTCCAGAGCAGGGCATGACCTTGCCGGGCTCTACTGTTGTCTGCGGTGACTCGCACACCTCTACTCACGGTGCTTTTGGCGCGCTGGCACACGGTATCGGCACCTCTGAAGTTGAGCATGTATTGGCAACGCAGTGTCTGATCGCGAAGAAGATGAAGAACATGCTGGTGCGTGTTGACGGCGAGCTGGGTACGGGTGTAACCGCGAAGGATGTTGTGCTGCACATCATCGGTGTCATCGGTACGGCTGGCGGCACAGGCTGTGCACTGGAGTTTGGTGGTTCGGCGATCCAGTCGCTCTCTATTGAGGGACGCATGACTATCTGCAACATGGCGATTGAAGCGGGTGCGCGCGTTGGCTTGGTTGCAGTGGATGATAAGACGATCGAGTACTTTAAAGGGCGTCCATTCTCACCAACGGGCGATGTTTGGGACGCGGCTGTAGAGAACTGGAAAGGTTTGGTCTCTGATGAGGATGCAGTTTTCGATAAGGTCGTAGAGATTCGTGCCGAAGATATCAAGCCGCAGGTGACCTGGGGTACATCTCCCGAGATGGTAGTTGCGGTTGACGGTACAGTTCCAAACCCAGCCAACGCTAAGGACTCTGATGAGGCCAATGCGATTACGCGAGCTTTGCAATATATGGGTCTAACTGCCGATCAGTCTATTACTGACATCAAGCTGGACCGTGTCTTTATCGGTTCATGTACCAATAGCCGTATCGAAGATCTGCGCGCAGCTGCTGAAGTGGTTAAGGGTCGTAAGGTTGCGCCAACCATTAAGCAGGCACTGGTTGTGCCGGGCTCAGGTCTGGTCAAAGCCCAGGCTGAAGCTGAGGGACTGGATAAGATCTTTGAAGAGGCGGGTCTTGAGTGGCGTGAGCCGGGATGTTCAATGTGTCTGGCTATGAACCCAGATAAATTGGGTAATGGAGAGCACTGTGCCTCTACTTCAAACCGAAACTTTGAAGGTCGTCAGGGCTTTGGTGGTCGAACTCATCTTGTGAGTCCAGCGATGGCAGCAGCGGCAGCGGTCACCGGCCACTTTGTTGATGTGCGCACATTAGAGCTGAACGCTTAATAGGGGAGAGAGACGATGAAGAAGTTTGAAACACATACAGGCGTTGTCGCTCCTCTGGATCGTAAGAACGTTGATACCGATCTGATCATTCCGAAGCAGTTTCTCAAGTCGATTAAGCGCTCTGGCTTTGGCAAGAACCTATTTGATGAGATCCGCTATCTAGATGAGGGCCAACCCGATCAAGATTGTAGTGGTCGTCCATTGAATCCTGATTTCGTGCTGAACAAACCTGAGTTCGCGGACTCCAGTATTCTGCTTGCACGAACTAACTTTGGTTGTGGCTCAAGCCGTGAGCACGCACCCTGGGCGCTTGATGACTACGGCTTCCGCGCGGTCATTGCGCCGAGCTACGCGGATATTTTCTTCAATAACTGCTTCAAAAATGGCCTTTTGCCAATCATCCTGACTGAAGATGAGGTTGATGAGCTGTTTAAAGCGGTCGCTGCTGAACCCGGCATGAGCCTGACGGTTGATCTGGTAAACCAGAAAGTGGTGAGCCCAGCTGGGAAAGAGTACAGCTTTGAGGTTGACGCTTTTCGCAAACACTGTCTGCTGAATGGTCTGGACGATATCGGCCTTACGCTTGAGCATGCTGACGATATCCGTGCCTATGAAGCGAAGCGCCGCGACCAGGCTCCTTGGCTGTTTGACGCAATTAAATAATCTGTAATCGCTCGATTTATCGAGCGATTAGTCGCGCAGTAAACTGCGCTCGTACAGCAGCATAACTTTGGAAATATAGATGAACGAAAACAGAGTATTAATTCTCCCGGGTGACGGTATCGGGCCTGAGATTATTGCGCAAGCGCGCCGCGTTTTGGAGCTTGTAAACGAGCAAAACGGCTTAGGCTTGGAATTTGACGAAGCGCACCTCGGCGGCGCGGCAATCGATGCGCACGGCGTACCTATGCCAGAGGAGACACTTGCGAAAGCGCGTGAGTCAAAAGGTATTCTACTGGGTGCCGTAGGTGGTCCAAAATGGGATGCGAACCCTGACTTCCAGATCCGCCCAGAGAAGGGGCTGCTGGGTATTCGCTCTAATCTTGAGCTGTTTGGTAACCTGCGCCCAGCAATTCTCTACCCGCAGTTAGCTGATGCATCCACGCTCAAGCCTGAGGTGGTTTCGGGTCTGGATATTTTGATTGTGCGCGAACTGACAGGCGGTATCTACTTCGGTCAGCCGCGTGGCGTGCGCACCACTGAAGCGGGCCTGCGTGAGGGATACAACACCTACGTTTACAACGAAGAGGAGATCAAGCGCATCGGTCGTGTCGCATTTGAAGCGGCGATGGCTCGCGGTAAGAAACTCTGTTCAGTTGATAAGGCCAATGTACTTGAAGTGACAGTGTTGTGGCGTGAGGTGATGGAGGAGCTCAAATCTGAGTATCCGGAAGTTGAACTGAGCCATATGTATGTCGATAACGCAGCGATGCAGCTTGTGCGGGCACCAAAGCAGTTTGATGTTGTGGTTACCGGTAACATGTTCGGTGATATCTTGTCGGATGCTGCAGCGATGCTGACGGGATCTATCGGTATGTTGCCATCAGCTTCCCTTAACAAGCTGGGACAGGGCATGTATGAGCCCTGTCACGGTTCAGCTCCGGATATCGCCGGTCAAAACATCGCAAATCCATTGGCAACTATCCTCTCAGCCGCTATGATGTTGCGCTATTCGCTGGATAAAGGTGATGCGGCCGATCGTATTGAGAAAGCGGTTAGCGATGTTCTCGATCAAGGACTGCGCACCGCGGATATCTTCTCTGAAGGTATGCAGCAGGTCAGCACAACGGAAATGGGTGACGCGGTTATTGCTGCGCTTAGCGCGTAAGCGGCCGCGACACGCAATAAGGCCGGTCAGAAACCGGCCTTTTTTAATAGCCCTCGAAATTGGATATCGGGGACAGACGTACTCTCAAACAGAGGTTTAACATGAATCGTGTAGGTTTTGTTGGCTGGCGCGGTATGGTCGGGTCAGTTCTCATGCAGCGTATGCTGGAAGAGAAAGACTTTGACCAGATCAACGAGCCAGTATTTTTCACCACTTCTCAGGTAGGCCAGGCAGGCCCTGAGATCGGTAAAGAGATTGCTCCGCTGAAAGACGCAAATGATATTGATGCGCTTAAACAGATGGATGTAATTATTACCTGTCAGGGTGGCGACTACACGAAGGCGATTTACCCTCAACTGCGCGAAGCAGGATGGGACGGTTACTGGATTGATGCCGCCTCCGCTCTGCGTATGGCAGACGACTCTATCATTATTCTTGACCCAGTTAATTCCGATGTCATCGACAAGGGTCTTAGCAAAGGCATCAAAACGTTCGTTGGCGGCAACTGCACAGTTTCACTGATGCTCATGGGTCTGGGCGGTCTCTTCAAGGCGGGCCATGTTGAGTGGCTCACCTCAATGACGTATCAGGCGGCTTCTGGTGCTGGTGCTCGTAACATGCGTGAGCTGATTACTCAGATGGGTCAGATTCGCGACGGTTCAGCGGCGATGCTAAATGATCCCGCTTCTGCAATTCTGGATATCGATCGCCAGGTGGCTAACACCATGCGTAACGAACTCGCGGTAGATAACTTTGGCGTGCCGCTGGCAGGTTCGTTGATCCCTTGGATTGATGTACCAGTAGCCGATGGTCAGTCGAAAGAGGAGTGGAAGGGGTACGTTGAGACCAACAAAATTCTTGGTCGCACAGCGAACCCTATCGCTATTGACGGAACTTGTGTGCGTATCGGTTCAATGCGCTGTCACAGCCAAGCATTTACCATCAAACTTAACAAAGACATCCCGCTGGATGAGGTTGAGTCGATGATTGCTGAAGCTAACGACTGGGTAAAAGTTGTACCGAATGATCGTCAGGTCACTATGGAGGAGCTAACTCCAACAAAGGTAACCGGAACACTGAGTATTCCCGTTGGTCGTCTGCGTAAAATGAAGATGGGTAAGCAGTACCTAAACGCGTTCAGCGTGGGTGACCAGCTTCTTTGGGGTGCCGCGGAGCCTCTACGCCGTATGCTCAGAATCCTGAGCGAGCGTTAATCACACGCACTTGAAACACTCGGCCCGCTTCTGCGGGCTGATTTATATCTGGAGTTATTGCATGTCGAATAAAGTTCTTCTTCTGGGTGTCAGTTCGCTTGCTGGCGAGCAGTTACTTGAGTTGCTTGAAGATCACCCTCTGGCAAAGGAGGTGATTTTTGAGTTGTACGATACTGAGGAGGAGGCGGGTCGTTCGCTCATGGTGAATGGCAGTGCATTGCGCGTGCGCAGCTACGCCAACATCAATTTGGACGAGGCTAAGCTGGCGGTACTCTGTGCCCCCGAAATACCGGCTGAAACTATTGCTCAGATAGCCCCCGCTCTGACACTACTTGACCTTCATGCGCGAGCGCAGACCGCCGCGGGTCAACTGTTGTTAAGCGGTGTGGCACAAACTCAGCTCAGTTTGGAGAAGGGGGCGGCATTTCGCTCACCGGAACCGGCTCTGCTGACAACCGCTCTGCTGCTCAAAACGCTCTCGGCAGCTGTTGAGCCGCTACGTGTTACTGCGACCTTGATGCTGCCTGCCAGCCTTCACGATCAGGCGGGGGTTCAAGCGCTCGCTACAGAGACAGCGCATCTGTTGAATGGGCGCGAGGCAGCGGCTAAGTTGCTGGATTCGAGCATGGCATTTAACCTGCTAGCCCAGCCGCAACCGCTCGAAGCCAACGGCTCAATGAGTGTGGAGTCGCTATTTGCAGAGGGTTTAGGTGAGTTGCTTGGTGCAGAGGATCTAGAGGTGAACGCTTCTGCTGTTGAAGTGCCCCTTTTTCACGGTACTGCGCTAACACTGGCGATTGAGCTTGCGAAAGGTGCAGAGATCGCTGAGCTGGTAAGGTTGATCGATCGTGAGGCGAAGTTGCGCTACGCCCCTTCCGCGTCTGCATCGACGCAGAGCGCTACCGGTATCGATGAGTGTCTGGTTGCGCGTTTGCGATTTGATTCGCGGGATGAAAATGTGCTTCTGGCGACGCTGCTGTTCGACGAGCAGCGTTTGGGGCGGGCCTCAAACGCCATAGACGCTCTCAGAGTGCTTGTAACTGCGCACTAATTAACCGTTTTCTGTCTCTTTTTGGGCGCGTCAGTGCTAAATGCACTGGCTCGCTTGACCACTTTCTATCTTCCTACAATACTTCAGGTAGTTTTGCGAAACGCAACTGCCTGTTTTTCTGGCAAAAAAAACAGGCTTACTGGCCAAAGATAAGGATAGATAAGATGGTGCGCAAACTCGCGCTTAGTCTCGCTGTAGCTGCAGCTATTACAGCCGGACAGGCAAATGCACTGGGTCTCGGAGAGATCCGTGTGAATTCAGCACTGAATGAACCGCTAGATGCCGATATACGTCTGGTGCAGGTTCGCGACCTTTCCCCACTACAGATCATGCCGCGCATGGCTGATGTCGATGAGTTCTCCCTTGCTGGATTGAGCAAATCTCGTTTCCTTAGCGACGTGAAGTTTCAGGTAAAGATTGAGCCCGATGGCAGTGGTTCGATTCACGTCACCTCATCGGTACCCGTACAAGAGCCATTCCTTAGCTTCCTGATGGAAGTGAACTGGCCCAACGGGCGTCTGGTTCGCGAGTACACGCTGTTGCTCGATCCACCTGTGTTTGATCCGGCCCCCGTCACTACCACAATAAGTGCCCCGAGCGCACTGCAGCAGCCGGCAGCACCCAAACCAGTATCTGCGCCAACACAGGCGAAGCCCAAAACCACCGCTAACATCAAAACCAATATGGGCGGGTCAGAGGTATTCGTTAACAACAACGATACGCTCTATGTACTCGCCAAGAACAACCGGCCAGCCTCAGATATCAGCATTGAGCAGATGATGATTGCGATGCAGCGCAAGAATCCACAGATCTTCCCGACCGGCAACATCAACGTGATGCGCGCCGGTAAAGTGATGCAGATACCGACTGCTGAAGAGGCTCGTGCTTTAACGCGCAAACAGGCGATCGCTGAAGCTGCGCGGCAGACAGCCGAGTGGAAAGCGGGTCGTCGTGCAGCGACTGCAAAAAAAGAGGAGCCCGCCAAGCCGGTTGATACCCCGGCTGAGGCGAGCGGGACGGCTGAGGGCGCCCCCGGCACTGAAGCCGATAGTCAGCTAACGATCGTTACCGCGGAGCCACAAGCAGAGGCGGAAACTGAGGTCTCTAGCGAAGCGGCGCCAGATGAAGAGGCGAGTGCAGAAGAGGCGCTCTCTGCTGCAGAGGCTGAGCCAGGCGCGCGTGAAATGGAGCTCATGCAGCGTAATGAGGAGCTTGAGAATCGCCTGCTGATGACCCAAGAGTCGGTCGATAAGGTTTCGCGTGAAAATGCAGACCTTGGTGAGAAGCTTGACTCGATCCAGGAGCAGTTAGTTGCCATGCAGCGCCTGATTGAGCTCAAAGATCAACAGATGGCAGCGCTTCAAGCTGAGATGCTGAAACAGGCTCAGGAGGCGAATAAACCCAAGCCTAGTGCTGTTGACGAGTTCATCAACATGCTAATGGCTAACCCAATCTATCTTGGCGGTGCCGGTGGGGTGTTGGTGCTCTTGCTCGCGCTAATGGCGCTCGCGCGTCGTCGTAAACGTGGCGAGTATGAGGAGGAGTCGGTACCTCGTAAACGCAAAAAGTCGAAAAAGTCCGAGCCCGAAACAGATGAGATTCCAGAATTTGACGAAGCAGATGAACTGGATACACCTGCGCCATCGAGTGCTGCACCCGCAGCAGCTGTGGCGGCCGGCGCAGTTGCAGGAGCGGCAGCTGCTCAGATGCAAGATGAGGAGCTCGACGAACTTGATGATCTTGCTGATCTAGACCTCGATATGGATCTTGATCTGGATGAGTCGACCGAGGTTGCAGAGGCTGCGCCTCAGCCTATACCGGAATCTGAGTTGGAAGCAGAGGGAGATGACTCAGAGATCGACTCTGTGCTCGATGATATTCTCAATGATGATGTCGACACAGAATTTGAAGCGGGCGAGATTGATGACCTTGACGCTCTGCTGGATGAGGATGCTGAGGTTGATACCGATGTAGATGAACTCGCCCGGGCAGAGGATGAGGTTATCGAAGACGATGAGCTTGAGGGGCTAGCCTTTGCTGTGGATGATTCTGATGGTGAGTCTGAAGTCGCAGCTGAAGCTGACGAGATGATTGATGACGAGCTCTTCAGTGAAGAGGTTGAACCAGAATCCGATCAGGTGTCGTCATCAGAGGAGCCTGATGAAGCGGATCTCATCGATGAACCGATGGAGTTCGATTTGGCTGAGGAGTCTGGCCTAGATACCCTGCCAGCCGATGAGAGTTTAGATGATCTGGTAGACGATGATCTTGATGCCCTGCTAATGGAGAGTGCTGAGGAGCTGAAGGAGGATGAGGCTGCGCAGTTCGGCAAAACCGTCGCCGAGGTTGAAGCAGAGGCCGAAGCTGAAGCTGCAACTCAGACGGCTGAGGTAGGCGATGACGAGGATGAAGAGGACCTAGATCTAGATTTTAATGTGGTTAAACCCACTGCTGACGAGGATCTAGAGGCCGAGTTATTGGCTGATAACCTGAGTACCTCGGCGGATGAAGATGAGGATCTCGACTTCAATTTCGATATCCCCGATGAAGAGGATTCGCTTATTGAAGACGCTGTTGGCGCATCGGGTGACATCTCGGGTGACGCCTCGGGTGAAGAGGAGTCTGAGGAAGAGGCAGGCGCTGATGATCTCGATGAGATGCTGAACTTCGATATGGAGTTGCTGGACGATGCCGAACCAGAAGCAGAGACTCGGCCAGAGCCAGAGCCAGAGCCAGAGCCAGAGCCAGAGCCAGAGCCGAAAGCTGAAGATGGCGAAGATCTGGATTTGGACCTTGATGCGATGATTAGCGGTCTCGATGATGAGGCGTCAAGCGATGAGCCTCAGCGGGCTAAAAAGCCGGGTGAGTTGGTTGAAGAGGAGCTAACCGCCAACATCGCCCACGACCTCGATCTCAGCTTAGACGACGACATTGAAGAGATGTTGGCAGAGGATGAGGGTGATATTGAGTTGGTGGAAGAGGGTGATGAAGACCTGAACATGGATGAGGGTTTCGACCTCCTAGATGGGGCCGATGAGGTAGAGACCAAGCTTGATCTTGCACGCGCTTACATTGAGATGGACGATACCGAGGGTGCTCGTGATATCCTTGGGGAAATCGTTCGCGACGGCTCTGCTGAGCAGCAGGCCGAAGCCCAATCTCTATTGGATAAGTTGAGCTAATGAGTAGCACGCAACACCAAGAAGGGGCGACGCAAGTCGCCCTTTTTCGTTATGCACTTGGAATCGAGTATGCAGGGTATAACTATCACGGCTGGCAATCCCAGCGGGAAGAGCAGGTCGCCACAGTGCAGGAGACACTTGAAGCTGCGCTCTCTCAGATCGCCTGTCACCCCGTCAGCGTAATCTGCGCCGGGCGCACCGATACCGGTGTAAATGGCTGCTACCAGGTGGTCCATTTCGATGCTCAGGTTGAGCGCCCGAGTCGTGCTTGGGTACGTGGAACCAACACAAAACTCCCCGATGACGTTGCAGTGCTTTGGGCACAACGGGTCTCAGATCAATTTCATGCGCGCTTTAGCGCGATGGAGCGCCGCTACCGGTATCTCATCTACTCCGCAGAAGTTAAGCCTGCCATTCTGAGTCGGGGTGTCACTTGGACGCACAAAACCCTGGAGCTATCGCGCATGCAACAGGCGGCGAAATACCTGGTTGGTGAGCACGACTTCACCTCCTACCGTGCTATCGCCTGCCAGGCGAAAAGTCCCGTTAAGACGGTCAAGTCCCTTGAGGTTTATCAGAAGGGGGAGCTCATCGTTATTGATATCTGCGCTAACGCCTTCCTCCACCATATGGTGCGAAACGTCGCTGGTGTACTTATGAAGATTGGTTCCGGCGAAGCCGACGTGGAGTGGAGTCGCGAGGTATTAGAGGCCCGTGATAGGCGAATGGGAGGCGTGACGGCACCCCCCTGGGGGCTCTACTTTGTCGACGTAAAATACCCCCCAGAGTTTGATCTCCCGCCAGGTAATAAAGGCCCATTTTTCTTGTAGAGGGCGCGAACACCTCGGATTACATTGAGACGGATCAAAGCCGGCCGCTAAGCCTTTCGCTTAAGCCCCGGCTACGTTAAGATAGCCGCTCTGTTTTTGCGCTTGAGAGCTTGTTTTGAGAACGCGAGTTAAGATCTGTGGAATCACCCGAATCGAAGACGCCAAGGCGGCTGTCGACGCGGGCGCTGATGCACTCGGATTTGTATTCTACTCGAAAAGCCCACGCGCGGTTTCAATCGCAGACGCCGCTCCCATCATTGCTCAGTTGCCACCTTTCGTTACCAGTGTGGCTCTGTTTGTTGATGCTGAGCCTGAGTTTATTCGTAAGGTTGTCGATGAGACACAGGTGGATCTGTTGCAATTTCACGGCAATGAGAGCGCTGATGAGTGCGGTGACTATAGCCGCCCTTATATAAAAGCTCTGCGAATGAGACCCGATTTAGATCTAAACCAAGAGATGCTCGCGTACGCAAGCGCGAGAGGTGTTTTGCTTGATGCCTACACCCCAGGTATCCCTGGCGGTACAGGTGAAAAGTTCGACTGGTCAAGGATACCGGCTCATCTAGCTGCGGGGATAACTCTGGCTGGTGGTCTGGACAGTAGCAACGTAGCTGCTGCTGTTGATCAGGTGCGGCCCTACGCCATTGATGTTAGCGGTGGTGTAGAGCAGTCGAAGGGAATCAAGGACGCCGAAAAACTAAAACAATTTATTGCTGAGGTGCACCGTGTCAACAACAGCTGAGCAGAACAACTCAATTCAAATGCCTGATGCCAATGGCCACTTTGGCATTCATGGCGGTCGATTCGTATCTGAAACTCTGATGGGTGCTCTGGAAGAGCTAGAGGCTCTCTACGACAGATTGAGTAAAGACCCCGATTTTCAGGCCGAGTTTGATAAGGACCTGGCGCATTATGTCGGTCGTCCATCGCCGCTTTACCATGCCGAGCGCTTATCTGCCCATTGTGGCGGGGCGCAGATCTGGCTCAAGCGCGAAGATCTCAACCATACCGGTGCTCACAAGGTGAATAACACCATCGGCCAAGCGCTGCTCGCCAAATACATGGGCAAGCCTCGTGTGATCGCTGAGACGGGTGCGGGACAGCATGGCGTGGCTTCAGCTACGGTTGCGGCGCGCTTGGGTCTGGAGTGTAAGGTTTACATGGGTGAAGAGGACGTGCGTCGCCAAGCTCTGAACGTCTACCGTATGCGCCTCTTAGGCGCTGAGGTTATCCCAGTGACTTCTGGTACGCGTACTCTCAAAGACGCGATGAACGAAGCGATGCGCGACTGGGTTACAAACGTCGATAACACCTACTACATCATAGGCACCGCCGCAGGTCCGCACCCCTATCCCAAGCTTGTGCGTGACTTCCAAGCCGTTATTGGTCGTGAGACTAAGCAGCAATCAATGGCCCAAATCGGCCGTCTGCCAGATGCTGTAGTGGCTTGTGTCGGGGGTGGTTCTAATGCCATTGGTATGTTCTACCCGTTCATGGATGACGAAGAGACGCGCATGATTGGCGTCGAGGCGGGCGGCTACGGTTTGGAGACCGGGCAGCATGCTGCTCCGCTGACTGCAGGTCGTCCGGGTGTGCTGCATGGTATGCGCACCTACCTGATGGAAGATGATGCGGGTCAAATCCTCGGCACTCACTCGGTATCAGCGGGTCTAGACTACCCTGGTGTGGGCCCTGAGCACAGTTACCTTAAGGATATCGGTCGCGCAGAGTATGTTGCTGCCACTGATGACGAGGCGATGGACGCTTTCCGAAAACTGACCCAGATTGAAGGCATTATGCCAGCGCTTGAGTCCGCTCATGCTGTGGCATATGCGATGAAAATGGCGAAAGAGATGTCACCCGATCAAGTGATCGTAGTGAACCTCTCGGGTCGTGGTGATAAAGATATTCATACCGTCGCGCAGATCGACGGCATTGAGATGTAAGGTTGTAGGGAAAAGAGACGAATGAATCGTATTGAAGCGCGCTTTAACCAACTTAAAGCCGATGGTAAGAAGGCGATAATCCCATATGTAACAGCAGGGGATTCGCAACCATCTGTTACTGTGCCGTTAATGCACGCTCTGGTTGAAGCGGGTGCTGATGTTATTGAGCTAGGTGTACCCTTCTCTGATCCGATGGCTGATGGTCCAGTTATTCAGCTCGCTTGCGAACGCTCACTCATGCATGGCACACGCCTCCTTGATGTCTTGGATATGGTGGCAGAGTTCCGTCAGCAAGATCAGCTAACTCCGGTAGTCCTTATGGGTTACCTCAACCCAGTTGAGGCGATCGGCTATGAAAACTTTGCCCAGCGTGCCAAAGCTGCGGGCGTAGATGGTGTTCTTACGGTAGACCTACCACCGGTTGAGTCTGAAGGTTTGATGGCGGCGCTCAAAGCGGAAGGTTTGGATATTATCTTCTTGATCTCTCCCACGACTTCGCCCTTACGCCGCAAAGCGATTTGTGAGCAGGGTTCTGGATACCTCTACTACGTATCAGTTAAGGGTGTTACGGGTTCTAAGGCTCTCAACGTGGAGGAGGTTGCTGCCTACATCAACGACATGCGTCAGGATACCGATCTGCCACTCTGTGTAGGCTTTGGTATTCGTGACGGTGAGTCTGCCGCTGCAGTGTGTAAGGTTGCAGATGGCGCCATTGTTGGTAGTGTATTGGTAAATCAGATCGCTGAGCTGGCTAACAGCCCGCAGGAGATTCCTGCAGCTGTCGCTGCGATCGTTAAAGATATGCGTGTAGCGGTAGATGCTGCCTAAGCGCGGGGATTGTTATGAGTAACTGGCTAGATAAGATCGTTCCTAACCTTGTTCGTTCTGAGAAGAAACGCAACAGCATCCCTGAAGGCCTATGGGAAAAGTGTCCAAAGTGTGAATCGGTTCTCTACAAGCCTGAGCTTGAGAAGAATTTTTCGGTCTGCCCGAAATGTGACCACCATATGCGTATCGGTGCTCGTGCACGCCTGCAGCAGTTCTTGGACGAGGGTAGCACCACTGAGTTAGCCGCAGATATCGAACCGATTGATCGTTTGAAGTTCAAAGATTCCAAAAAGTACAAAGATCGCCTGACGGCTGCACAGCGCGACACTGGTGAAACCGATGCGTTAATCGCAATGCGCGGTACGCTTGAGTCACAGCCCGTTGTTGCAGTGGCGTTCGAGTTCCGCTTTATGGGTGGCTCTATGGGTACGGTAGTTGGTGAGCGCTTTGTGCGAGCGGCAGAAGTGGCGCTAGCTGAACGTCAGCCGCTAATCTGCTTCTCCGCCTCAGGTGGAGCTCGTATGCAGGAGGCTCTCTTCTCGCTCATGCAGATGGCGCGTACCAGTGCGATATTAGAGAAGATGCGTAAGGCGGGTGTGCCGTTTATCTCTGTACTTACTGATCCCGTATACGGTGGTGTATCGGCCTCTCTCGCGATGCTAGGCGATCTCAATGTCGCAGAACCACGCGCACTTGTTGGCTTTGCAGGTCCTCGTGTTATTGAGCAGACAGTGCGTGAAAAACTTCCTGAGGGTTTTCAGCGCTCGGAATTCCTACTCGAGCACGGGCAGGTGGATATGATTATTCACCGCAAAGAGATGCGTGAACGCTTGGGCAAAATTTTGCGTCAGTTTCAGGGGTTGCCTGCGCGCGATAACAGTGAAGCCGAGAACGCTTGAGTTTCTACGTTCGGTGATTCAGGGAGTCTCTCAGGGTGTCTAACCAGCTAAGTCTGGAGATGTGGCTAGCTCGTATTGAGGCTGGCCATCCTACCGAAATCGACATGGGGCTCGAGCGCGTTGCGCAAGTTGCTAAGTCGATGGATATCGGCTTTAGTGGTACCAAAGTGATTACGGTTGCGGGTACCAATGGTAAAGGCTCTACCACTACACTCTTAGATGCCATTCTGCGCGCCTCCGGTGCGCGCACAGGTCTCTTCACCTCACCCCATTTTCTGCACTACAACGAGCGCATCCAAATACAAGGGGAACCCGTTTCTGATGCTGCTATTTGTGGTGCATTTTCATATATAGATCAATGCCGTAAAGATATATCCTTAACTTATTTCGAGTTTGGAACCTTAGCTGCGCTGCAGATTTTCAACAAGGCTGAGCTTGACTACGTAATCCTTGAAGTGGGTCTTGGCGGGCGTCTTGATGCGGTCAATATTATCGATGCTGACGCCGCCATACTCACGAGTGTTGCACTCGATCATACCGATTGGTTGGGGGATACGCTGGAGAAGATCGGTTACGAAAAGGCGGGTGTTTTTCGAGCCGGAAAACCGGCTGTCTGTGGTCTAGCGCAGCCACCCGCGTCAGTCATCGAGCATGCAGGTGCGATTGGTGCAGAGCTCTATCGCCGTGGGGTTGACTTTGATCTAGTCCATGAGGGCGACCTCTGGAGCTGGCACGGGCAAGACGCCCAAGGTGAAACCCTGAGCTATGAGCATCTACCGCGGCCAAATCTGCCCTTGGCAAATGCACCGAGTGTGCTACAAACACTCGCTTTAGTTGCACCCGAAGTTGGCATTAGTGCGATTAAAAAGGGGCTAGTGGAAGCACAGATGATGGGGCGTATGCAGCGCGAGCGTCTGGGCCAAAGCCCCATGATACTTGATGTTGCGCATAATCCTGAGGCGGCCTCTTATCTCGCCACGCGGATTCAAGATTTGCAAATTGCGGGCAAAGTGCGTCTCATTTTGGGAATGCTTGGCGATAAGGATAGAGAAGCGGTTATTGCTGCTCTGGCACCTGTTGTTGATGAGTGGCACCTAGTCTCACTGCAGGGCCCGCGTGCGAGCACTGCGGAACAACTGCAGTCCTATCTCTCACAAACGGCTTTGCACTACGCCAATGTTGCCGAGGCTTTAGATCGTCTCTCTGGCAGCACCCAAGCCGAAGATCTGGTATTGGTGTGTGGTTCTTTCCTAACGGTTACGGAGGCGCTCGAGTGGCTGATAGCGCGAGCCTAAACAGAGGTCTCAAACGCAGGCTGGTGGGCGCACTAGCGCTGGTTGTTATTAGCTTGGCGATTACCCCGCTGCTGTTTGATGCGGCGGGCTACAAAGAGCGGCAACTGGAGAATAGAATCCCACCTGCGCCGAAACCTTTTGCACCACTCTCGGTGAATGCTACGAGTTTGGATGTCGAAGCTGCTGTGATAGAGATACAGTCTGCGTCTGAAGCTGAGCCGGTGAACATTAGCCCAGCTCCCGCTGCAGTAGAGGAGGCTGTGAGATCGGCTGAACTTGGTCCAGCCCCTGCAAGCGATACGCCCAGTCTAGATCAGGACGGCTTACCGGTTGCATGGGCGCTGCAGTTGGCGAGCTTTCGTGATGAACGAAATGCGCGTGCGCTGCAGGCCGATCTCTTAAAAGACGGGTATAAGGTTTACATCCGCCGGTCTGATTCGTTGGTGCGAGTCTATATCGGTCCAGAGATGCAGCGTTCGCGTCTGGAGTCACTGCAAGAGAGTATAAAAACGAAGTACTCACTTGATGGCATGATTACTCGATTTAGCGTCGAATAGTGCATTGGGTTCAACGCACGCCTCTGCTAATATATTGTCATATTTTCACTGAGACACATTGATGAATTGGACAGATTGGGTGATCGTCGGCATTATCGCCCTGTCAGGTTTGCTGAGTCTAAAGCGCGGTTTTCTGCGCGAGGCGATGTCACTGATTAGTTGGATCGTCGCATTTATCCTGGCACGACTATTCGCTGGAGTTCTCAGTACCCACCTTACTTCTTTACTTCCAGATCAGTCGGTCGCGCTTATGGCTGCGTTTGCGATACTTCTTGTCGCGACCTTGCTGGTTGGTTCTCTTATTCAGATGTTAGTGATCGCGCTTGTAAGAGCGACCGGGTTGTCAGCCACTGATCGACTGCTCGGCGTCGGTTTTGGCGCTGTGCGCGGTGGCTTAGTAATCGTTGTGATGGTAGCGCTATTGCGTGTTACACCTGTGGCCACCAATGAGTGGTGGCAATCCTCCAGTCTGATTCCGCACTTTGTGCTGTTAGAGGGCTGGACAAAAGATATGGCGAAGCAGTTAGGCGCGGCTATCTGGGATGCGAGTAGCTCCAGTTAAGTCGGTTTGACACAGTTGTTACAGAAACAGTTGTTAGAGGTTAAAACCCATGTGCGGTATCGTTGGCTTAGTAGCCAAAAGTTTTGTAAACCAGACAATTTTTGATGCGCTAACGGTGCTTCAGCATCGTGGCCAGGATGCGGCAGGTATGGTTACCTGTGATGGACAGCGCTTCTTCTTGCGCAAAGATAACGGTCTGGTGAATGAGGTGTTTCGTACACGTCATATGAAAAAGCTGAACGGCAATATGGGTATCGGGCATGTACGTTACCCGACCGCTGGGAGCTCAAGTTCTGCGGAAGCGCAGCCTTTCTATGTTAACTCACCGTACGGTATCGCGCTCGCACACAACGGTAACCTGACCAATGCCGAACAGCTTGCCGACGAAGTGTTTCGCTCTGATCTGCGCCATATCAACACGACATCGGATTCTGAAGTTCTGCTCAACATTTTTGCCCATGAGTTGCAGGCGCTTGGCAAGCTTAATCCTAATGCTGAGGATATTTTCCAAGCGGTTGAGCGCGTCCACCAGCGATGTGAGGGTGGCTATGCGGTGGTCGCCATCATCACCGGTTACGGTATCGTAGCCTTCCGCGACCCCTTCGGCATCCGTCCGCTTGTATACGGCAAGCGTGATACTGAAGAGGGTTCAGAGTATATGGTTGCGTCCGAGAGCGTAGCCTTAGATACCTCTGGCTTTGAACTTGTGCGCGACCTTGAGCCGGGTGAGGCGATTTTCATCTCGCAAGAGGGTGAAATTACCACCAAGCAGTGCGCCAGTAAGTCCATTTTGGCACCTTGCCTATTTGAGTACGTCTACCTAGCTCGCCCTGACTCAATTATTGACGGCATATCGGTTCACCATGCACGTATGGAGATGGGCGTAAAGCTGGCTGAGAAGGTGATGCGTGAGCGTCCCGATCACGATATCGATGTAATTATCCCTATCCCAGACACCAGCCGTACATCAGCACTGGAGATGGCGAAGGCTCTGGGTGTCACCTTCCGCGAAGGATTTATCAAAAATCGCTATATTGGCCGCACGTTTATCATGCCGGGGCAGACTCAGCGTAAAAAGTCTGTGCGCCAAAAACTCAACCCTATATCGGCTGAGTTCCGCGACAAAGTTGTAATGTTGGTCGATGACTCAATCGTACGTGGTACGACTTCAGCTCAAATTGTTGAGATGGCGCGTCAGGCGGGGGCGCGTAAGGTCTACTTTGCGTCCGCTGCACCTGAGGTACGCTTCCCTAACGTATTTGGTATAGACATGCCTTCGCCAACGGAGCTGATCGCACATGAGCGCACTGCAGACGAGATTGGGGAATTGATTGGTGCTGACTGGATGCTCTATCAAGACCTCGAAGATCTCAAACGCGCTATCACCAAGTTCAATGATCAGATAGATGACTTTGATACCTGTGTATTTGATGGCAAATATGTGACCGGCACTGTTTCTCAGGAGTACCTCAACCGCATTGATGCCAAACGCAATGACGATGCGAAAGCGTCTGCAGGCAACAAGCAGGACTCAGACGGTAATGAGTCTGCCGATCTGCATAGCGCATTCTGAGGCGAATATGGGCAAAAAGAGTTTTGAACGGCCAGAGCGCCTTCAGTTCACAGACACAGGCTACGCAACCGAGACGCTAGGCGTCAGAGCGGGGCAGTATCGGAGCGAGGAGGGTGAGCACTCCGATGCTATCTATGCGACCTCGAGCTTTGTCTATACCAGCGCGCAGGAGGCTGCCGCCACTTTTGCTGGTGATATTGAAGGCAACGTCTACTCACGCTTTACTAACCCTACAGTGCAGGCGTTTGAGCGCCGTATTGCGGCGATGGAGGGCGGTGAACGTGCCATTGCTACCTCATCAGGTATGGCGGCGATATTGAGTCTATGCCTCTCGTTAATGAAGCAGGGTGATCATATCGTCTGTTCACGTTCGGTATTCGGTTCAACGGTTTCGCTGTTTGAGAAGTACATCAGCCGTACGGGAATAGAGACCAGTTTTGTAGATCCGAAGGATCTCGATGCTTGGCGTTCTGCGGTACGCCCCAATACCCGCATGTTCTTTATGGAGACGCCGAGCAACCCTCTGGCGGAAGTGACGAATATTCGGGCGGTTAGTGCTATAGCGCAGGCTGCAAAGGCTAAGTTGGTTGTCGATAACTGCTTCCTGACACCCGCTTTGCAGAAACCACTGAGCCTTGGTGCCGATATTGTGATGCACTCTGCAACCAAGTACCTCGATGGACAGGGCCGCGTAGTGGGTGGCGTGGTTGTCGGCTCTGATACTGATATGGAGGAGGTATTTGGCTTCGTTCGTACAGCAGGGACTTGCCTAAGCCCTTTTAACGCCTGGCTTTTCCAAAAAGGCTTAGAGACACTCTCGCTGCGTATGCGCGCACACTCCGATGCGGCGCTACAGCTTGCACAGTGGTTAGAGCAGCAACCGCAGGTTGAGCGAGTCTACTACTCTGGCTTGAGCTCCCATCCGCAGCACGAGCTGGCAGCAAGTCAACAGAGTGGTTTTGGTGGGGTGCTCTCATTTGAGGTTAAGAGCAGTGATACTGATCTTAAGGCAGCCGCTTGGCGCTGCATCGACGCGACGCAGATGATTTCGATCACGGGCAACCTCGGTGATGTAAAGACAACCATTACCCATCCGGCAACTACAACACATGGCCGCATGAGCGCTGAAGCACGCGCTGCAGCGGGGATTCGCGACAACCTCATCCGTGTCTCAGTGGGTTTGGAAAATCTTGAAGACATCAAGGCCGACCTACAGTTGGGTCTAAACGCTCTCTAAGCTATGCAGATTGTACTCGCTCCCATGGAAGGGGTAGTGGATGCGCCGATGCGTCGTTTACAGGCGGCCATTGGTGGTCCTGATGCGATGGTTACTGAGTTCGTTAGAGTCACTGAGCATCTACTCCCTCCAAAAGTTTTCCATAGGCTCGTTCCAGAGCTTCAGCAGGAGCGCTGTGGCTATGGTGAAATCCCGCTAACTGTACAGTTATTAGGATCCAACCCAGAGACACTCGGTATGAATGCGGTACGCGCAATTGAGCTTGGCGCTCCCGCTATCGACCTAAACTTCGGCTGTCCGGCTAAGACGGTAAACAAGTCGATGGGTGGCGCTATCATGCTTAAACGTCCGGAAACGGTATTTGCCGCGGTAAAAGGTGTTCGCGACGCTGTCGCAACGGAGTACCCGGTAAGCGGTAAGATGCGTTTGGGCTATGAGGACAAAACGCTTGCCTTAGAGAACGCCAAAGCCATCGAGGAGGGCGGTGCTGCCTACCTTACCGTACATGCACGAACCAAAGTTGAGGGCTACAAGCCTCCGGCGCACTGGGAGTGGATCGCCCGTATACGCGAGTCTGTAAATATACCGGTGGTCGCAAACGGCGAGATCTGGACGCCAGAGGATTACTTCAAGTGCCGTGAGGTGAGTGGTTGCGAGCGCATTATGATCGGTCGTGGTCTTATCGCTAATCCCTTTCTGGTTGAACAGATCAGAGACCCAGACGCCCCGCGTGATACCGCAGTAAACTGGCAAAGACTGCAGCCCCACCTAATCGAATTCTTTGAGGATGTGCGCGCAACTATTGAAGAGCGCCATGTTCATGGACGCATTAAGCAGTGGCTTACTATGTTGGGTTGGCACTTTCCGCAGGCTAAAGAGCTATTTCAGCTGTTGCGCACAGAGCGCGATGCACAAGGTGTTGAGGCCATATTGCGAGATTCGCTCAACACTTAGGGTAGCTCCTGTTTCGCAACCACGGCACTAACGGGTTTAACCTCGGCGCGCATATAGTGCTCGTGCAGCTGCCGCGAGCTGAGAACGCTGCTACTCAGTCGAGCAAACATCGCCTGTACTGTAAAGATTAATTCGTCGGGTATTAGCGGCTTCTGCACCATTGCACAGGCGCCTTCTGAGGTGAGCAATTTTGCCTCGGCTAGCTGCCTATCATCAGTCAATACGATGAGTTTATTGAGCAGACGCGGTTCGGACTTTGCCAAATGGCTAACGAGTTCCATCGAACCCATGCCGTTGGTATCGGTGCCCAGTAGAATTAGATCTGGTTGGATGGTTAATATCTGACGCAAAGCCAGGGTAGCATCGGACATACAGACGACAGTGTAGCGAGAGTCAAGAATTGACTGCACGCATTGAAGGTCAACCGGATTTCGGTCGATGCAGAATACTGTTTTACGCAAGAGCTCTCCCTGCAGCGTACAGCGCGTAATCCATTTACACGTCGGTCAGACATTGATATGCCCGTTAAGCTGCGATTACAGGGTACTCTGGCGGGCTGGCGAGTGTCAATTGAGATTGAATATTGTGTGTGGCGCTGGATTCAAATTCGCAGCCCAAACGCGCTGTATGCCCGGTTGTAGAGGTCATACAGCGCAATGGGTACTATCTGCTTACAGTGAACCTTAAGCCGGTAGTAGCAACTGCAAGCCCGCAGCCGTATTGGAGATAGGCGCAACCAGTCGTCGCTCAACCTCTTTTACTGGGCCACTAAAGCAGCCGCGGGCAGCCATCCACATAGCTAATTCGACACCCTGTGCTCCGGCTATACGCGTCAAATCGTCATTTGAGTACTGGCATAGATCCTCCGGATCATTGACCAACTTATCCATACACATCTGATCGAAATCAGTATTGAGGTACCCGGCTCGCTCACCATCCAGCTGGTGCGACAGGCCTCCCGTGCCGAGGATGACAACCTTCTGATCTGACTCCCAGCTACGGATCGCATCGCCAATCGCTTTACCAAAGGCATACGAGCGAGAGGGCTTCGGCATGGGGTGGCGTTCGCAGTTGATCGCAATCGGGATCACTTTCACACCTTGGTATCCATGGTTAGGGTAGAGTACAGACATTGGCACGGTCGCCCCGTGATCGACTTTAATATCCTGACAGACGGTTGGGTCAAAGTCATTCTCAATTAGGTGATTAACGATGTGCCAAGATAGCTCGGTCTCGCCAGTAAGTGGCGGTATTACATTAACGCCCCAGCCTTCGTCAGCATTCTCGTACTGAGGTGCGCACCCTATCGAAAAGGTCGGTTTCTTATCAAGAAACATCGACAGCCCGTGGTCGTTGTAGAAGAGTACCGCTATATCGGGTTTCTCATCCTGCAGAAACTTACGCATCGGCTTGTAACCGTCGAAGAAATCGACCCAGTAAGGCGTCTCTTCAAGCCCCTGATCCACAGCACGCCCGATTGCCGGGATGTGTGAAGTGCCAATCATTCCAATCATCTTAGCCATTCGGTTTGCCCACCTTTTGTGTATCGAGGTATGCCTGAAACTCTTCAGTTGTCCGGCCGGTCATAATGCCGCCAACATCTTGTACGTTCAGACCCAGTACGCCAGCAAATTTCGCCAGATAGTAGATGCTGCCACCATTGCGCAGCAGGGTAATAATGTCGCGTTTGAGGATCGCCTCTTTCTGCACGGCGTTCAGACCGAATTTGTCGCAGTAACCGGCTTCATCCTGGCGAAAAGCCTCGCGGTTAACCTCTTCGTTAAAGGTGAAACACATGCGGTTGAGGTTGTAGCCGAGCGTGGCCATCTCTCCATCAAATTTGTAGGTGCCCTCTGGCATCTGGTTATCACTCATAGAGAGTCTCCTAGCGCTCCCAGTAGAGGCGCATTGGGTTATCAATTAGAAGCTTCTGCTGCAACTCTTCAGTGACCGCGATCTGTGGGATCACATCCACCAAAGCACCATCATCGGGTGTGTGCGACTTCATATTTGGATGCGGCCAATCTGTCCCCCAGAGGACGCGATCTGGGAAGGCTTCAACCAGTGCGCGCATGTATGGCACAACATCAGAGTAGTTTGGTGGCTGCTGCGTCAGGCGCTCTGGGCAGCTTACTTTTGTCCAAATTTTGTCGTTGTTGCGCATCAGATCCATAAAGCGCTGGAAGTCTGGGTGATCAACCCCCTTGCTAACATCGGGACGACCCATATGGTCAATCACGATGGTGGTGTTGAGATCGTTAAGAAACGGAATCAAATCCTCGAGGTCCGGCGCTTCGAAGTAGACAACGATATGCCAGCCCAGCGGTTTGATCTTTTCAGCGATCGAAATGAACACCTCCTTAGGGGTGGTATCGACCAGACGCTTAACGAAGTTGAAACGTACAGCACGCACACCGGCAGCATCCATCTCTTTAAGTTCAGCTTCAGTGATTGCGGGATCAACCACAGCCACGCCTCGTGCCAGATCACCGGCAGCCTTTAGTGCGTCTACAAGCGCTGCGTTGTCAGTCCCATGACAAGAGGCCTGAACAATTACGTTGCGGCTGAAGCCAAGGTAGTCACGCAGGGCGAATAGTTGATCTTTAGAGGCGTCGCAAGGCGTGTACTTGCGCTTCGGATGGTAGGGGAATTGGGCTGCGGGTCCAAAGACGTGACAGTGTGCATCTACTGCACCGGCAGGTGCCTTGAAATCGGGTCTCTTCGGATTTTCGTGAAACGGTAGGTAATCAGCATCCATGATTCTAATCTCTCTTCTTATAGCGCGAAAACAGTTCCATCAAACAGTTTTCGCGCTGTTCGTAATAGTGCCGCGCTCTTGGGTGCGCCGTCCTTATCCAGCTCAAGCACAACAGACATCTCACCCGTTGGGTGCTCTACGGCTAGTGTTTTGCGACCACCTTCTGGCACCTTGGCGACATCCGCTGCGGGTGAGCCGGGCAGGATCGCTGCCGTAGCCACACTTACGGCACCAAGCACGCCAATGGTGGCGTGGCAGCGGTGAGGAATGAAGGTACGGGTACTGATTGCGCCGCCAGCTAGCGGTGCACTGACCATCGACATTTTCGGTACAGATTTCTCTGTGACATCCCCAAGGTTCATCATCGGGCCCGCTTGTAGGCGTATCGCCTCAAGTTTGGCTTTAAGTTCGCCGTTAGCATCAAGCTCTTCACGGGTCTCAGTACCGCTAATACCCATATCTTCTGCGCGCAGAACAACGACAGGCATACCGTTGTCGATAAGGGTGCACTCCACACCATTAATCGTATCGGCCATATTGCCTGTTGGGAGCAGGGCGCCACAGGATGATCCGGCCGTATCCAAAAATTCTAGCGGTACTGCCGCGTGGGTTCCGGGAACACCGTCGATTTTTGAGTCACCGCGATAGCTGACGATGCCGCCAGGTGTTTGAACGGTAGCAATTGCGATCTGACCGGTGTTCTCCATATAGATGCGCACCTTAGTCTCGCCATCGGTGGCTTCAACAAGTCCGCGCTCTATAGCGAACGGGCCCACTCCTGCAAGAATATTGCCGCAGTTCTGGGCGTCGGTGATAATTGCTTGATCAACAAAAGCCTGTAAAAACAGGTAATCTACATCAGCATCTTCGCGTTCAGACTTAGATACAACGGCGATCTTAGAGGTGATAGGGTCAGCGCCTCCCATACCATCAATCTGTACCGGATCAGGTGAACCCATCATGCTTAGCAGGAAAGCATCGCGCGCCGCCACATCTGCCGGTAGATCATCTTTGATGAAGTAACCCCCTTTCGATGTGCCGCCGCGCATCCACATGCAGCGAATGCCTTCAGACATACTTCAGGCCTTTCTCTTCGAGGCGAGGGCGCATGTTGTAGATATCGAGTCCGAGTTCGCCATTGGCCATGCGCACACGCTTCTCCTCTTCGCGAGCTTCACGTGCGAGTGCCTCTTCTAAAACGGCCTCTGCCTCGTCACGACGAACCACACAGACACCGTCGTCATCGGCAACGATGATATCACCTGGGTAGATGAGCGCCTCGGCACAGACCAGTGGCACGTTAACTGAGCCAAGGGTCTCTTTGATGGTGCCTTTGGCGTAGACCGCTTTGGACCAGACCGGGAACCCCATCTCACGCAGTATCTTGGTGTCGCGAACGCCAGCATCAATAACTAACCCTTGGACGCCGCGTGCTTTCGCTGAGGTAGCAAGGAGGTCACCAAAGAAGCCGTCAACAGATGGTGACGTGGGGGCGAAGACCATAATGTCGCCGGGCTGGCACTGTTCAATGGCGACGTGCATCATCCAGTTATCGCCAGCTGCACCAGAGATGGTTACGGCGCTGCCTGCAATCGCTGCACCCTGGTAAATAGGGCGCATGTAGTGGGCGAGCAGACCGGTGCGGCCTGCAGCCTCGTGTACCGTTGCGACGCCTAGCTTTGCTAGCCCAGCGATCACCTCTGCATCGGCACGTTCGATATGTTGAACTACGACGTTATCTGCCATGATCGGCTCCTTATACTTTTAAGCGGCTAAAGACGCGGCGGGTGTTGTCTTCGAAGATCGCCTGCTTTGCTGCAGCGTCGACCTTGGTGGTTGCATCGATGTACTTCTTGGTGTCGTCGAAGTAGTGCCCCGTCTCTGGGTCTACACCGCGTACTGCTCCGATCATCTCAGATGCAAAGAGAATGTTTTTGGTCGGGATGACGTCCAGCAGGCAGTCGATACCTTTTTGGTGGTAGACACAGGTATCGAAGAAGACGTTGTTCAATACACGCTCTTCGAGCTCAAAGCCTCTGTCCAGCGCCATGCCGCGGAAACGACCCCAGTGGTAAGGTACGGCACCGCCACCATGTGGGATAATAATCTTCAGTGTTGGGAAGTCCTTGAATACATCGGACATCATAAGTTGCTGGAATGCCGTCGTGTCAGCACCAAGGTAGTGTGAGCCAGTGGTATCGAAGTTGGCGTTACAAGCGGCTGAGACGTGAATCATTGCTGGGATGTCGTATTCGCACATCTTCTCATAAATAGGGTAGAACTCTCTCGCCGAGAGGCGACTGCCGTTCCAGTGTCCACCAGAAGGGTCTGGGTTTAGGTTGATACCAATAAAGCCCATCTCTTCCACAGTTCGCACGATCTCGGGAACCGATTTAGCAGGGTCAACACCAGGGGATTGGGGGAGCTGCGCAACTGGGACGAAGTTTTCAGGGAAGAGATCACAGACGCGACGGATAAGATCGTTCTGATTCTCTGTCCAGAAACGGCTCGTGTGCTCGTTGCCTACATGATGCCCCATCCAGCTTGCGCGCGGCGAAAAGATTGTTAGGTCGGTGCCGCGCTCCTGCTGAAGCCGCAGCTGGTTGTTGATAATTGATTCACGAATTTCATCATCGGATACGCCAAAATCACCTTTCTCTCCTACAAACGAGGGGTCATTAGCAACCGCTTCTTTCTGGGCATCACGCCAAGCGCCTACGCCCGGCGGCGTTGTTGTGTAGTGTCCGTGGCAATCAATAATCATGTTTAAACCTCAGTAGTTAAGTACCTTTAATAGAAGCAGTATCTTTAAGCAGCTGCTTTAGAGCTAGTTGAATTTAAACTGTAGGCTATTGGTTTTTGGTATAGTATGCCTACGAATATCAGCAGATTAGCGGGTAGAGTATGCAGTTTCCAAACCTTAGGCATCTTCGTGTTTTTGCAGAGGTAGCGCAGTCTGGGAGTATTAGTCAGGCGGCAACTAAGGTCTTTCTGTCGCAGCCTGCGATGACGCAGGCGATCTTAAAATTAGAAGGGCAGTTAGACGCAGTGCTGTTTGATAGGCAGTCCTCGGGAATGTACCTTACGCGCGAAGGGGAGATCTGGCTAGCGCGTGTTAAGCGCTGCTTGAGCTGGCTGCAGTTGGGCCTTACTGAGATCCAGGGGGCCCAAACTTCCGGGCGGCAAGTCAAGGCGGCACAGCAGTTGACGCAGATATCCTCAACCCAACTGCGTGCCTTAATGGCGGTCACGGACAGACAAAATTTCACCCTTGCTAGCCGCGACCTTGGTATCTCGCAGTCCTCGCTCCATCGCAGCGCCCGTGATCTGGAGAGTAGCTTGGGCATATCCCTGTTTGAAAAGACCAGCACCGGCATTTCCGCCACTCGACCCGCGCGCATACTGACGCAACGTGCCAAGCTTGCTGTAGCTGAAATATCTCAGGGCATGGAGGAGCTCAGTGCTGCTAGAAACCGAGAACGCGGTCGGTTGCGCATAGGCTCGATGCCGTTGGCACGCACCTCTCTACTGCCGATGGCAATTAACCGCTTTACTGAGGCGCACCCCGGTTTGACGCTGGAGCTGATTGATGGTCCATACGAGGATCTTTTGGGGCATCTGCTTAATGCTGATCTTGATATTATTGTAGGCGCGCTGCGCTCGCCGCCCCCCGCAGAGTCGATTTTGCAGCGCGAGTTGATAGCTCCGCCACTGGCGATTATTGGGCGCGCAGACCACCCTCTGCGTTTGGCAACGGGTATAACAATAGAACGGCTCGCCAGCTTTCCTTGGGTGGTTCCCCGTGAAGGGACACCAACGCGTGAATTTTTTAACCAGCTGTTCGCAGAGCCGCTAGCGCAAGAGGGGATGTCGCTAGTTGAGACTACCTCACATATTTTGACGCGAGAGGTGCTGCTTGGCAGCGAGCGCCTTACACTTGTTTCACGCCATCAGCTAGAGCATGAAATTCAGGCTGGCCAGTTGGCTGTAGTTCCCTACGCGCTGAGCCACACGCGTCGCTCCATAGGTTTTATGCAGCGGCGGGATTGGAAGGCAACGCGGACTCAACAAAAATTTATCGACATACTACAGTCGTGTGCTGCTGAGTATGCGGATATCTAATCACCGGTGTTCTAAAAAACTAATACCCCATCTAGCCATTTTAATTGTCGCTGAGATTGCTGGATTGATAAGGTCCCCAGACTAGAAATACCAATGTAGGAGAGAGTGATGCGAATTTGTGTTGCCGGTGCTATGGGCGCTTTTGGTTTGAAACATCTGGATGCCCTGGCGCAGATAGACGGCGTGGAGGTGGCCTCTGTCGTGGGCACTAAGCCTGATAAGATTGAAGCCTTTGCCAAGGAGCGCGGTATTGGTCACTACACTACTGACCTGGCTGAGTCTCTTGCGCGCGATGATGTAGATGCAGTAATCCTTGCGACACCTACGCAGATGCACGCTGCGCAGTCTATCCAGTGTATGGAGGCCGGCAAGCACGTCATGGTGGAGATCCCTATGGCGGATAATATCGAAGACTCTCGCAAGGTCGTTGAGGTGCAGAGAGCAACCGGCCTCGTTGCAATGGCGGGCCACACACGTCGCTTCAACCCGAGCCACCAGTGGATTCACAACAAAATCCAGGCAGGAGAGCTAAAAATCCAGCAGATGGACGTCCAAACCTACTTCTTCCGTCGCACAAATACCAATGCGATGGGACTAGCACGCTCTTGGACCGATCATCTACTGTGGCACCACGCTGCGCACACTGTAGATCTGTTCCAGTACCAGACAGGTGAGCGTGCTCACCGCGTGCAGGCGCTTGAGGGCCCTACGCACCCAGATTTGGGGATCGCTATGGATATGAGCATCGGCATGAAGGTACCTTCAGGGGCTATCTGTACACTATCACTTTCGTTCAATAACGATGGCCCCCTTGGCACCTTCTTCCGTTACATCTGTGATAACGGCACCTACATCGCGCGCTACGATGACCTCTACGACGGTCATGAGAACAAGATCGATCTGAGTGGCGTGGCGGTCTCCAATAATGGTATTGAGCTGCAGGATCGCGAGTTTATCGCAGCGATCCGTGAAGGGCGCGAACCTAACTCCTCTGTGCAGCAGATTCTGCAGTGCATGGAGACCCTTAATGACCTTGAGGGTAAGCTGAAAGCTAGCGCTTAACTTGCCCTGATACCTGCGCAGCAAAAGAGGGGAGCTTTTAGCTCCTCTCGTTATTTCTACCGGTAGGATTTGTTTTAGCTCCTGCCTATTCACTGTAGTAACGTTGAATCCGTCTGCAACTAGCGTATGTCGCAATCGGATTTAAAAAGCCGTCGCAAATCACTCCGCACGGACGAATTCACAGGTAAACTCGATGATGCGTGCTGTTTGAAAAACTGCATTCTGCGATGCAAATTGCATCGCTTTTCGAAACTCATTTCTTGACTAGCACACTTTGCGAGTGCTCAAGCTAACCCTTAGGCGGCTCTGGTCGCTTCGACACCCTTCTACTGTAAGCTGCCCGATAGTGCATCAGGTTCGAGCTATGTATACTCGAAGGTCCAATGGAGAATAAGAATGGATCCTTCACGTGACGTCGAATGAGCTTCCCAAAGACTCCCTCTATTTGCTTGAATACCTAGATGAAGCTGCGTTTGTGGTGGATTCAGAAGGTCGTGCGATTTTCGCAAACAGTGCAATCTGCGGGCAGCTTGGGTATGACCTTGATGAGTTCAAAGCGCTACATATATGGCAGTGTGATAAAAGACTGAGCTCACAAACCTGGTCGCAGCACTGGATTGAGTCGTCAGACCCTCAATCCTTCGACACGGTTTATATTAAAAAGGGCGCAATCGAATTTTACGCTGGTGTTAAAACCCGCCAGTTGGTGCTTAATGGTGAGCCTTATCTGTTGGTCTGCGTCGAAGATCAAACTTCTATCCGTAAACTTCGGGCTGACAGTAACAAGCACAAACAACAATTAGAAAAGGTGCTAAATAGAACGGGCCTAGGGCTCTGGGACTGGGATCTTCAGTCTGGATTGACCGTTTTCGATGAGCGCTGGTGCGAAATGCTTGGGTACAACACCAGCGATATTCCCGCAAGCATCAATGGCTGGAGCGCCTACATTCATCCGTCTGACTTGACCGGTTGCCAAGCGGCGATTCAGGCTCACATAAAAGGTGAGACTCAATCCTTTGATCACAGTTTCAGAGTTCGACATCGCGATGGTCGCTGGCTCTATGTTAATGATCAGGGCGAAGTTGTTGAACGCGATCAGGATGGAAACCCTCTCAGATTTACTGCATTTCGCGAAGATGTGACTGAGCGTCGCGATCTTTCGCTTAAGGAGCAAGAGCTCGCGGATCAAATGAAACTGGTGTCGCATGCCGCTGGTGTGGGGTTGGTCGAGTTCTTTACCGATACGCGGACATTTAAGTGCAACTCAGAGGTCTCATCTCGTATTGGGCTAGAGCACTCCGATGAGGAGCGTAATATTGACCTCTTCTACAAATACCAAACCGAAGAAGTTAAAGAGATCTTTCGTCAGAATTTGGCCAGGCAACTAGCCGTAGACTTCAATGAAGCGATCAGCTTTACCCACCCATTTTACTTGCCCAGCGGTGAGAGGAACTATTACCGGGTCTCGCGCATTGCTCGTAGCGTCGAGGGGCGTATCAGTTTCCTGGGGCTCACTATCGATATTACGGCGGAAGTTAAGGCCCAGTTGGCTACTGAGGCTCAAATACTGCAGCTCAACGAGCAGAACGAACAGCTGCGTCTGCGCAACCTAAAGATCCAAGAGCAAGAGAACTTACTGAGGTTGGCCCTGGATAACACTGGCTGGGCTTACTGGAGTTTTGATGTTATCAACGACACGCGAACGCTATCGCCGCAAGGTTATGAGATATTGGGCTACTCTTCCCACAGCGGAGATGTCAGCCCGATGTCTGCTTGGGAGCAAAACATCCATCCTGACGATTACCAAAATGCAATGGCGCGTTTTTCAGAGCTTCTTGCTGGCAAGATCAGTAAGTATGACGTGACAAACCGTGTTCGCACGCGTGAGGGCAATTTTATATGGGTCAGGGAGTTTGCCTCGGTGACGCACCGCAACGCAGTAAGTGGTGCGCCTGAGTATTTAGTGGGTATCTTTGCGAATATCACCGAAGATAAAAGACAGCAGGATCTGCTGGCCGAAGCCAAAGAGCAGGCTGAATCGGCAAATCGTGCGAAGTCTCAATTTCTGGCAACCATGTCGCACGAAATTCGAACCCCGATGAATTCAGTCTTGGGTATAGCGCAACTTCTCTCGAGATCAGAGCGCTACCCAAAGGACGTGCTGATGCAGGCGGATAAGATTGTACGGGCCGGTCAGTCGCTGCAGCAGATTCTTAACGATATACTGGATCTCTCCAAAATTGAGAGCGGCAAGCTTGAACTGAGCCCAGCCACATTTAGCCTCTCAGAGATGCTAGAGAACATCTCTGTTTTGATGGGCAGTGCCGCGCGTGGTAAGAAAATTGAATTGGCGATTAAATCCAATGAACCGATTGATCTGCTTTATGTCGCGGACCAGCAGCGACTAGAGCAGGTGCTGATCAACTTACTCGGCAATGCAATTAAGTTCACCGAGGAGGGTGAGGTTACACTGGAGGTCAATAACGCGGGCGGTTCAGGCACTGAGGCTCGGTTGTTGTTCAAAGTCGCTGATACGGGTATCGGCATCAGTGATGAGCATATCGAAAGAATCTCTCAGCCATTTACTCAAGCTGACAGCTCAATTACGCGCCGTTTTGGGGGTACGGGTTTGGGTCTTGCAATCACCTCCGAGCTGTTACGATTGATGGGCAGTGAGCTGGTGATTCAGAGCACGCCCGGCGAGGGCTCCACTTTTGAATTTGAACTGTCGCTGCCTTACGCATTGGTCGAGCAGGTTATGCCCCAGCAATTAGGCCAGTTGAAGGTCCTGATAGCGGAAGATCATCCGACCACACAAGATGCGCTCGAAGCGGCTGCCAAAGCGTTGGGGTGGCGCGCGACGCTTGCGAGTGATGGTCTTGAGGCGGTCCAGATCTACCGCGAAAGTTTGATCGCCGGGGAGCCGTTCGAACTGTTGATATTGGACTGGCAGATGCCCCGTAAAGACGGATTGAGGGTGTCACGAGAGATACAGACCTTATGTCAGCAGGCGCAGCTCGAAAACCCACCCATCGTGATGATGGTGACTGCATTTTTACGCGAGGATGTACTGAACTCTTGCGATTCAAAATTGGCGGACATAGTCATCAACAAACCGGTCACAAGCGCCGCGTTGCGAAGTGCCTATCTCTCTCTAAATCCAAAGGGCGATAAAGACGAAAGCGCACTGGTACCGCTTGAAAAACGGCCAGGGAGTCTGGAGGGCATTCGCCTACTCGCGGTTGATGATAACCTCTACAATCGCGATGTCGCGCAAATGATCTTTGAAGCCGAAGGCGCTAGGGTGAGCCTTGCGCAGGATGGCGAGAGTGCACTTAGTTGGCTGGCGGCAAATAGCGATAAAGTTGATGCCGTTTTAATGGATGTACAAATGCCAAATATGGACGGTCTAGAGACGACTCGAATTATTCGTCGCACCCCCTCTTTGAGTCGGATTCCCATTATCGGGATCTCCGGTGGCGGCTATGAGGACGACCACAAAAACGCACTGGAAGCGGGCATGGATGCTTATTTGACCAAACCCATTGATGTACACCAGGCACTGGAAACGGTGCGACAGCTGCTGGGTACAACTACAGCTGCTCAGACCTCTGCGCAGGGTGGGCAAGCCACCTGGGTTGTCGCGACTGATACGCAAGAAGATACTGCACTTAATCCCCTTTTTGACGAGCGTGCAGCGGTCGATTTCTGGAAAAGTCCAGCGAAGGTAGCGCTCTACCTCGTTAAGTTTAAAGCCGATTTCGGCGACTATTTAGCCCAAGTTTCACAATCTGATTGCCCACCGGATCCGGCGCTACTGCATAAAATCAGAGGGGCAGCCGCAACACTCTATCTCTATGATCTGTGCTCTGCTTTGCAAAATCTTGAAGCCAAGCTTGAAGTCGGCGCCCCAGTAGGTGATCGAGTGGACCAGCTGAGTGAGGTCTGGCGAATGACCTGTGTTGGAATTGATAATTTTATAGCTGAGCACAGCGTGGATTTGCACGCGCACCGGTCTCAATCAGGTCAGACCCTAGCCGTTGCCGCATTGCAGCGTCTTTTAGAGGCTGTAGAGTTGTATGATCCGGACCCTGTTTGGGAGGCTTTGGACCCCTTGCTAGAAAAGCATGACGATAGGTTTCTAATAGACGTAAAACAGGCGGTACAAGGTTTTGATTTCGAGCAGGCAGCTGACATTTTGAAGACTGAGCTGCAAGTGCGAGGATGGGCAGAGCAAAGCTGATTCTCGTTGTTGATGGCGATGAGTCTTCGCTCTTTGCGATGCACCGACAGTTGGCGGCGCATCACAAGTGGGCGCAAGATAAACAGCGTTAAGATGCCCCTGGGTTGATTGATATACTCGCGCCTGATCTTCTAATCACGGATTATCAGATACCCCTAGTTAAGGAGATCGAGCTGCTTGAGTGGATCCACTCAACGATCCAAATACAACTAAACTGACTCCTCTTACTCTGCATTGGGCATTGGGCATTGGGCATTGGGCTTTCGGGCTTTCGGGCGTTAGGTTGCAAGCCTGCGAACAAGAATCGATCGGTTAATAGCGCATTTCGTTTCTACAGGTATCGTCAATTGATAAAGCGCGGACTAAGCGTATTTCTTAATTGGCTCGATACTTGCATACCCTAGACTTGATCTACGCCTAGGCCTTTTTCCTATTATCGGCCTATCGCTGGCGTGCAGTTATGGATTGAGGGCTTTTTATAGATGATCGACCACAGGTTAGACCAACTTCGTCGCCGCGCGGAAGCCGCTTTAGGTGAGACCGATATTCATGATTTTATCGATAGCGCGACGGTAAGCGATTACAAAAGTGCCCTTGCTGAAATGGCAATTTATCAGGCTGAGCTTCTGGCTCAGCATGAGGATTTAGAAGCCGCTAATGCGCGAGTGACTCAGAGTGTAGAAAAGCTATCTGAATTACTCAACTTGATGGAGGACCCGTACGTTATTCTGGACCACCACATGCGCATCATTGATGCGAACCGAGCGGCTGAGAATGCGTTTAACCTCAAACAATCTCAAGCGTTTGATAGCCTGCCAGACCATTTCGCAACCACAGACAGATCTTTAGTAAAGGTGTGGCTGGCGGATTCGCAGGCGCATTCGACGATAGAGGTGGCGACTAAAGCTGACGTAAAGAGTCGCTACACACTGAAAAAGCATGAGTTTAGTGATGATACGGTGCTCGTTATTGCGCGGGATATTACCGAACTTCAGGGACAGACAACGCTAGCCGAGCAGCTAAAACACTCTTTGCTACGCATTGAGGAGCTTCAGAAAGAGCGCGAGACTGCCTTTGCCTTTCTTTCGCATGAAATGAGAACGCCTGCGGCAACTATCGCCATGCTACTCGAGAGCGACATCGATCTACGTAAGACCGATACAGGCCACTTGATTGAGACTAATATTCAGCACGTACTCTCAGTGATGGATGATTTGAAAGTTGTTATTCGCCCCGATGCAGAGATTTTTAGAGAGCAGAGTACAGTCGATCTACCTTTGGTGGTGCAGGATGTCGTTGACTCTCTGGCTCCGCTACTCAAAAAGAATGGCTTAAGCGTACATATCAATACGTCGCATAACTCGAAGCACTCTCTAAAAACTAATCTCCTCAGTATCAAACAGGTCCTGACCAATTTGATTAAAAATGCTGCCCTCCATTCTGGAGGATCAGAGCTTTGGATTAGTATCGATCCTATTCTCCTGAGGGATAAGGCTTCCGTTACTGTCAAGGTGAGCGATAACGGTAAAGGGGTCCCGGACGCTGATAAGCAGCGTATTTTTCTTCCGTTTGAGCGGGGTTCTGATGCGACAGAGGGGACGGGTATAGGGCTTGATGTTTGTAAGCGCTTGGCTAGGCAGCTTAAGGGTAATGTCGCCATAAAAGACCGGCAGGGTGGCGGTAGTGAGTTTGTCTTCTCTTTCTTCGCCTACGTTGAGGAATATACCGCTGAATCTGGCCAATCTTCCGGAGCAGAATTCGAGTCACTCAATGGACTCTCCGTACTATTGGTCGATGACGACCTAATGATTCGCAAGCTCTCTGCAATGCTAGTCAAAAATCTCGGGGCGCAAGTGGTTGTTGCGGTTGACGGAGAAGACGCGCTAGAGCAGCTCAAGAAGCATGATTTTCAGTTGGTTATCACCGATATCATGATGCCCAAACTTGACGGTGTTGGCTTAACTAGAGCGCTGCGAGCAGGTCATTTTGATGGTGTGATTCTAGGGTGCTCGGCTGCGACAGTCGGTGATGAGTTGGATAGCCTGCTTGCTGCTGGAGCCGATGCGGTTATACCCAAGCCTTTGACATCCAAAGGATTGCTAACGGTGCTGTCGAGCTATCCTGAGTTATCGCCAGATCGGCACTGACCGTTTTGAGGCAAAGCGTTCATTTTACTGGGGGACGCCTCGCTCAACTAAATGAGGGCGTGGCTCTTCAGCTGTTTATTTAGTTTCAGACCGATTCAACGAAGTTGTAGAACAGGCCCCCTCACTGCAGTAGATGAGCCAAGAAGGCATTAAGCGTGAAGAATGATGCTGCAGTGGTAACCACTAAGATGCTTGCCGCCGTTTTGCCCACACCATACCCGCTAGCAAGTATGGCGTAGATGCTCAGCATCGGTGAGGCTGACACCAAAATCAACGCGGTGGCTAGGTTATCTGGGATAGGAGCGCTCAGGTAGAGCGTGAGCATCACCAGAAGTGGCATCGCCACCAGTTTGATGGTGCTGGTACTGAGTACGGGGCCAATATCACCGCGGATAGAGTTGCCAACCAGCGAGCCTCCAATAAACACCAACGCGGCAGGAGCAGCCGCTTTGGCAAGCATGTCCAGCGATATCTGCACGAAGCTTGGTGCGTAAATATCGAAGCTGGAGAGAGTTAGGCCGACGGCAACAGCGATGAGCATCGGGTTAACTGCAATGCGCTTGGCGATCTGGTAGATCCGTTTGGGCAGTGAAGTGGCTTTGGCGGCGCTGATATCGGCCAGTAGCAGAGCTATCGGCATGATGAGTGCGTTCTCTACCAGTACACACATTAC
>Ga0209955_1000087_pt1 | contig 37874 bp, 43 predicted proteins | sample SalPonA_A_H2O_MG_FD_185716 | JGI IMG/M metagenome (GOLD analysis project Ga0209955, IMG submission 185716) | Water microbial communities from South San Francisco under conditions of wetland restoration - Salt Pond MetaG R2A_A_H2O_MG (SPAdes)... | ecosystem: Environmental > Aquatic > Non-marine... | reverse complement strand
ATTTTGAAGAATATACTATTGAAGAATTTAACAAATATAGAATATATGCAGAAGAAAATATTTTTATGGAATTATTAAAAAGAAATAAAAAAAAGGAATTGTTCTTAAAATTAAAAGAGATTAAAACAAAAAATCAAAAAATATCTCCATATATTGTTGAATATTATTTAGAAAATAATGTTGAGAATAAAGAGAATATTATTTCTCAAATTAAATTATTAAAAAATAAATATAATATGAAAGACTTTCCCATTGAAATGGAAGAAGAATTAGAAAAACAAATTCAAGGTATTTTAAATAAATATAATATTGATATTTCAAAAGAAAAAACAAAAGAATTATCAAAAGAAATTACTAAAACAACTTTAAATAAATTTATATGAATATTAAAAAATCATCTAAAAGAACTATTTTTCTCACTTCTACTTTTGGTACTTTTAATAGTTCTTTTAAATGAGAATTTGTTGTTAATTCAATTTAAATCTAATCTTATTTCAACACTTTCAAAACCCTCTTCTTTTTGAGGTATTACAAAACTTAAATACATACTATCATAAACTTCTTGTGATATATATTTACCTTCTTTTTTTCTTTCTTCATTTCTTTGTGATATTTTTTCTAAATTTGGTAATAAAACAATACTTTTTGCTTTATATTTAGAAAAATGATTCAACATTTTCCTTCTACTTTTTAAAGTCAATAAAGTCATATCAACAACTATTTTATTTGGTTTTTCTTTTATTACTTTTTTAATTTCTTCTTCAAAAAAATTATTAAATTTTTCTTTTAATATTTCATCTGAATGTATCCACTTATATGCTTGGTTATAAGTATATATATCCTCTGTTTCATTAAATATTTTATAAAAAGTTTCTATTGTATTATCTCTTGAAATAATTACATAATCTTTATATTTATTTTCTATTAAACTTGATTTACCGCTATTTGGTAAACCTGTTAATAACACTAATTCTTTATTCTCTTCTTTTTTTTGTTTTTTGACAAATTTTCTTGGTTGATAATCACTTACTTTTTCTTCATTCAAACTACCACTTCTAATTGCACCTTTTTTATCTGCTTTTCTAAATACACTTCTTAAAAATGACATTTCTTCATTTTCTTCTTGATTTGCTGTTCCATGTAATGAAACTAAATGTAATATATCTTTTATTACTTCTTCTTTATATGTTTCTGGAAAATCTTTTTTTAATTGAGATAAATATTTTAATGACATAAATGTTGATATTCCTTCATGACCTGTAAATGAATAATATTCTCCTCTTTCTTCTGAGTATTTATCTTTTCTTGCTTTTGGTTTTCCAAAATCATGTAATAATGCAGCTGTCAATATTTTAACATAATTTTTATATGTTATATATTTATTTAAATTAATATCTATTAAATCAAAATATGTTTCCACATAAGTCATTACCATTAAAGTATGTGTCCAAACATTACCTTCCATATGATATTTCATTGGTTCTACTTTACCGTGATCTGTTTTTTCCATAATATGTACTTGTTCTGGATCAAAACTTAACAACCATTCAACTAATGTATCTCTATTTATTCTTTTTTCCATTTTCATTCTTTTTTCTTTTTTATTTTTTATTTTATTATATAATAAAAAAACTTAGTTATACATTAATTTAATCTTTCATTTTTTTACTTATTTTTAAGAAAAAAGATTATATAATATAACAAAAAAAGGAAATATTATTTTGATTAGAGATTTAATTATTAATAATGAAATAGATAAAATAAAAGAACTTTTTAAAATAAACAAACTATCTTATTTTTTAAAAGAAGATTCTTCTTCTTCTTCTATTTTATATCTATCTTTTATTCAAAACAATATGTCTATTTTTGAATTATTATCTTCTTTTGGATTAGTAGAATACAATCAACAAATTTTAGAGGAAATTATTAACTACAATTATTATTCTGAAAAAGAAAAAATAAAATATATTAATATTTTAATTAAATATAAATTTAATCTTTCCAAAACTAAAAATCTTTTTAAAATAATCATTGATAATAAATTTAAATTACTTTTTAATTATTTTTTACAATTTAAAAATCTTAGTAGAAAAATTGATAATTTCCCTATACTTTGGTACATTATTGCTAATAGTGATTCTGATTTTTTAGATTTCTATTTAAATAATGATGAAAAACCTATTAATTATAACACTGATATTATTGAAAAACAAGGTAATGAGACTATTTGGGAATATCTCTTGTCAAATCATTTAAATAATGATGAACACACTAAAAATGAATTATTAGATAAAATAACTTATTTATTGGTTAATAATGTAAATATTAATATTTTGGGAACTAACCAAAACAATATACTTCAATTCTTTTTAGTTGTTGTTTTTCCTTCTAAATATTCATTTTATCATGATTTTATTTCTCTCATAGTTAATAATACTAATATTGATTTAGAACATAAAAACATTTATGAATTAACTGTTTTTGATATTTTAGAAGATAAAAAAAATTATTTTGATAATGAATTTCAATATATGGTTTTTTTAAATAATTTTAATAAATAAAATACTATTTTTTATCTCTTTTTAAGTTGATTGAGTATATAATATATATACAAAAAACAAGAAGGAGTATTAGGTGCAAATATGTGATTTAGAAAGAGCTTTAAAACTATTTGAATATACTAATAGGGATTTAGTTAAAAATGTCATTGTTGATGATTTTAATTCAGAAGAAAGTCATATTATCATTAATTTTTATGAAGATACTAATGTTAGAGAATTAACTCAAAAAATTAAATCTTTTTTTCTTTATTTATCTGAGCATAAATTATCTATTGAAGCTCCTAAATTAAATAAAAATCAATTTTCTTATATGTATAATGAAAGAGATTGTCTTTCATATTCTTTCGGTATACCAAGTGCATATATGGATTTTAATAGAGATTATATTGAAGCATTAGAAAATAATACATTAGAACAATTTAAAAAAGACAGAACAAAAAGATTAAAAAAAGAACAAAATATTAAAAATATTAATTTTATCTTTCAAAAAACTATTTTAGATAAATATAAAAAACATATAAATCACTTTATATTAAATGAAAATAATACATATCTTTTTTTACAAATAAACTATCATAATAAACAAAATGGAGATTTAAATGCTATTTTTGTTAGATATCCTAAAAAACAATATAATTTTTTATTAAAAAATATTAAAAATATTATTAATTTTGAAGAATATAAAATTAATTCTATTGAAGAACAAAATATTTTTACTTCATATAAAAAATTTTATATTAATTTTGAAGAAATTAAAGAATTAAACAATCCTATCAAAATTGAAAATGGTTTTTTAAAAGAAATTATTGAAAATTGTTAACTAAAAAAAAAGGTTAGGATTTTACTCCCAACCTTTTTTATCAATTTACCAAAATTTTATTAGTTGTTATTTTTGAAAAACAACACCTTCTAATGATTTTTCAATTGTATTAACAATTTCTTTTGTTGATTGGTTTGTTTCACCAATTTTATTTAATTTATTTACATTTTCTTGTGTTACTGTATCTAAACTATTCATTGTAGTTGAGATTTGAGACATTCCCTCTTGTTGTTCATTTGTTGCATCATTAATTTCATTAATATTTTTTGTTGTTGATGTAATATTTTGTACTAAACCTTCAAATGATGTATTAACTTCATCAGAAATTAAATTTGATTCTTTAATTAAATCTCCACCTTTTGAAACTAGATTTTTAATTTCTTCTGCTGCTTCTGTACTTCTCGCTGCTAGATTTCTAACTTCTTGTGCAACAACCGCAAATCCTTTACCATGCTCACCAGCAGTAGCAGCTTCAACAGCAGCATTTAATGATAAGATATTAGTTTGGAATGCAATTTGATCAATTTGTTCAATTGCTTTTGCTATTTGTTCTTGTGATTTACTTACTTCATTAATAATAGAATTCATTTCAACTATTTTTTGATTTCCTTGAACAGCCATTTCTTCCATTTGTTTTGCAATATTTTGAGAATTGATTGTTTTATCTTTTGTTGCTGTAATGTTTCCTGTGATTTCTTCAATTGAAGCTGCACTTTCTTCTAAGTTTGCTGCTTGTTGATTAAATGCACCTTGTAATTCTTCCATCATGTCAGTTAAACTTGTAATTGAAGAACTTAATGTTTCACTATTTTCTTTAGAGTTTTTCATCATTTCAGAAGTATTTTCTCCTAAATTATTTACACTTTCAATAATTTTTTTAATAGCACCTTTTGCTGTTATTTCAACTCTTGTAGTATAATCTCTATTATCATATTGTTCTAATACTTCTACAACAACATCCATTTTTTCTTCTAAATCATTAACCATAACTTTAAAGTTCTCAACTAATTTTTGAACTCCAATATTATCTGCTTTTCCATGAATATCAATTTCAAAATTACCTTCTGCTACTTCTTTTGCTACTTCACTTACTTCTTCAATTACTTTATTATCTTGTTCTATACCTGCTTTGATACTATCTAAATATTTATTAAAATTATTTACCACATCTGCAATTTCATCTTCTGTATTTGTAGATAAAGAAACATTTGCATTTCTATTTTTTATTAATTCACTAATAACAGCATTAATATCATTTAATGGAGTAATAATAATTTTTCTATTTACTAAGAACACAACAAATATAATTACTAATAATAATATAACTACTGTATAAATAGCTGCTTTTTCAAATAATTCCATAACTTCTAAATATTCAGACTGTACTAAAGATTTTGGATATGCACCAATTGCCAAACCTAATTCAACACCTCTAAAGTCTTTTACTGGAATATATGTATAAATATATTTACCTGTATCATATAAACCTGTTTTTAATAAAGTTTTCATATTTACTTTTTCAGCATCTTCAAAGAAACCTTCTGCTATCCATTTTTGAGAAACAACATAATCATTTTGGAAAACTTTAACTTTATTAAATTGTTTAATTTTCATTTCTGATTTTTTTGCTAAAAATAAATAACCCGCTTTATTCTTTTTATATAAATTTTTTGCAACAGAGTTTAAACCTTGCATGAATTCTAAAGAACCTAAATGTATTCCGTCATCATTAAACACTGGAACAACTGCTCTTAAAGATAAACCTGCTTTACCCATTTCAAATGTATTAACTGGTTTTTTAGTTTCATTTACTTTTACAATTGAATGTCTAAATCCACTTAAGTCATCTCCATGTTTACTTAATTTCCAAGATCTAATAAATGATTTATTATCTTTTGTATGTACATGTATTTTAATATTTTTAAAAGAAGTATTATCTTTGTATGCCTTAGATACACCACCTAGTGCTTTAATAGCGCCGTCTCTTACTTTTGTTGTTAATGCTTCATGTATAGCTTTATTTTTTGAGATACCTACTGCATTTGATAACCCAACTGCTTTTTTAGCTTCATGTCCTTGTTCTAAATCATATTTGATTTTTTCTTTCACTTGTTCCATTGTTTTTTTTGTTGCTTCACTTGCTTCTTTGTTTAAAACATAGAAACCAATTCCACCCACTACTAAACCTGAACCAATTAAAAGAGATAACAATTTTTTGTTTATTGTATTTAAAAACATTTTTATTTTCCTTTTTATTTTTTATATGTTCTTTGTTATTATAAAGAAATAAAATGTTTTTTTAATTTATTTTTGAAATTTGATTTAATTCTAATTCCACAGGTGTTTCCCTTCCAAGAATATTTACTGTTAAATTCATAATACCTGTTTTAGGATCATATTGTTCTACTGTCCCTTTGAAGTTTTCAAATGGTCCTTCTTTAATTAATACTTCTTCACCTTCTAAGAAGTTAACCTTGTACCTTGCTTCTTTTTTATTTAATACTTTGTCTTTAATAGTTTCTATATCCTTTTTAGATAATCTAACTGGATTTCCTTTTTCTCCAACAAAACCTAACACTTTACTTATATTTTGAATTTTATGTTGCATATCTATATCTAAATCTGCTTGAATAAAAACATAACCAGGATATAATGACTTTTCTTTTATAACTTCTTTTTCTTTTTTAAATTCAATAATATCTTCTGTTGGAACTAAAACTTCCCCCAATCTATCCTCAAAACTATAATCTTTTGCTATTTTTTCTATTGCACCTTTAACAAACAATTCTTTTGTTGAATGTACTTGTATTGAATACCATTCCATTTTTTTCTCCTTTTTTTTTATTTATTTTTGTAATTCTTGAATTTGTTTTTCATATTGTTTTATTTGTTGTTCTAATTTTTTATTTGTTTCTTTTACCATTTTTTCTGAATTATTTCTAAAATTATTTATATCAGAACTAATTTCTTCCTTTGCTTCTTCATCATTATTTTCAACAATTTTATCAATATTTGTTGCAACCTCTGTTGCTTTATTAAATCCTACTTTAAATGCATTTACTGCTGTTTTTTTATTTATTTTTATATTAAAACTTTCATTTGTACTTTCAAAACTTATAGAATTAGTTAATCCACCCCAAATACCAAGAGATAAAATAATAAATATTAACCATTTAAACATTTTTTACCCTTTTTCTATAATTATAATTACTCTTATAATTTTATTATTTAATTATATATTGTTTTTTTAATTTTTATTCTATTTTTAGTTTTTTTTAGGGAAATTATATAAAAAGAGGAGAAAGAAATAAACCCCTCTTTTTACTCTTTTATTTGTTTTTATATAGGAGATCGTTGATTTGTTCTAGTAAAACCAACATGTTGTAAAAACAATTAAAATTATTTTAGTTAGCATGTACATTATAATGTCTTTTTTCATTTTTATTCTTTATTTTAAGATTTTTTGCTTTTTTCAGGTTTTTTATTATATAATCATATAAAAAGGTTATTACTTATGACTATTTATTTAGATTTAAATGATATTTCTATATCTTTTGAAAAAAAAGAGGAAATTATTGAAAATATTAAATATAAAAATGTTATTTTTAAAGATGAAAATTATGATTATAAAATAATTGTAATTGATAATGATATTCTTGATTTACAAATTATTGATAATGTATTTACTATTTTTTCTATTTCTTTAATTGAAAATACTATTTCACAAATAGAAAATCTTTAATTGTTATTAAAAGTTTGATTTTTTTTTAATCAAAACCTTTTATTTGTATATTTTTTTCTATTTTTATCTCTTTTTGTTTTTGATCTATTTTATACTTTTTAAAATATTTATTAAAAAAATTATAGTCTATATACATTCTTTCTTTTTTACTATTTAACTTTTTTTGAAACTTACCTGATTTTATTTTTTCTTCTTTTTGTAGTTCTATTGATACACTATTTAAAAATTCTCTTTCATTAAACATTTTTATATATTCTGAAAATGGAATCTTATATTCTTCTCTATCCATTTTTTCTTTATTAAATATTGTCATATAAAAAACTACTTTTTCTTCTTCTATATTTAAATTATTACTTATTTTATCTTGCTTTCTTTTTTGGATTTTAAATAAATCTTCTTCACTGTTTATAATATATTTTCTTATTTCTTTAACTTGTTCTTCTTGATTATTTATCCCTTCTATCTTTCTTAATAATTTTTCTTTGTCTTTTTGATCTAAAAATAATGGTAATTTTATACCTTTTTTTGTTATTGTCAATGATTTTGCTTCTAATAATTCAACAACTTCATTTGTTTCTTTATTAATTATTGCTAAATCTATTGTTGGAATACTTCTTGCTATTTCATATGTTGTAATTATTCTTTTTTCTTGGTTACTTCTTTTTTCTTCTTCTTTTAGATATGCTTTCTTTAATCTATATTTTATATCACTTAGATTTGAATTATATTTTTTTTGATTTCCTTCTTTCCATTGATTTTCTAAAAATTCTTCACATATATCATTTTTTTGATTTTTTATATTTTCTTTTAGAAATTCTTTTAATTCTATTTTTGGTGTATTACTTGTCATATATATTTCAAATGCTTTTTTTATTATTTTTTGTTGTTCTATTAATAATTTTTCTTTTTCTTTTTCAAATTTATTGATTTTCTCATTTTTTTCTTCTTGATTTAGGGTTGTTTTATCTAATTCATTTATTTGACTAAATAATACACTTATTTTATTTTTTATTTGTGTTTTATATAACCCTATTAGATTTGAAAAATATGTCCAATCTTCCAAACTTATTGATTTTACTTCTTCTTTTTCTTTTAATATCTGTCTATATTCATTTACTAAAATATTCTCAGACATCCATCCTAATGTAAAAATACTTATAGTTTCTAAACCATTATGTAATTTCATCTCATTCCACATATTAATTGATTCTGGAATTTTATTATCTGATATTCCTCTAATTATAGAACTTGTTTCTCTAATTATTGTTCCAAGACCTATTAACTCTTCTATTAGTATAGTTTCTTTTTTAGTTATGTTTTCTTTTTGGTTTTTTAATAATTCTTTCTTTTTTTCTAAATTTTCAATTAATATGTTTTCTTTCAATTGTCTATTTTTATATTCTGTTTTTTTGGTTTCCTCTTGTTCTTGTTCTTCTTTTTCTTTCTCATATTCTATTTGTATTCTTTTTAATTCAATTTCTTTTTCTAATATTTCTATAAAATCTTCCAATATTTGATAATGATTTTTTATATCTTTTTCTTCTATTTCTACTTCTATTTTACCTATAAATGTTTGTTTCTTTTCAATTTTATCATTTAAACTCTGCATTGTTTTAGAAATTATATTCTTTCTAAAATCTAATAAAATATTTTTTCTACTTTTTTCAAATTCTTCTATATTAGAAGATAATGATTCTTTATATTCATTTAATTCTTTTTTATTTTGAAGTAATTCTTCTTTTATTGTTTTGTTTTTTTTCTTGATTATTCTTAAACCATCTCTTTTTATTTTCTTTTCTTTTACATTCTTTTCTTCAACTACTTCATTTTCTTCTTGGGTTATCTCTTTTATATTTTCATTTTTTTTATTTACATTTAACATTGTTTTTTCTACTTCTAGTTCTGAAGAGTTTATTTCTTCTAATCTCTTTTCTTTAAAACTTTCAATTATTAAAAATCTTTCTTCTTTTGTTAATTTATCAAAAGAACTAATATTTTTTTCTTTTAAATATTTTGCAAAATAGTTCATTACAATAATTAAAAACTTCATATGATTATTTATATTCAAAAGTATTTTTTGTTTCATTTTTTTCTCTTTTTATATATATTATAATAAAAAAAACAATCTTTGTTTTTAGGATTTTATCTTTTTTTAAGGATATTTATTATATAATTTTATATAATAAATGAAGGAAAACCAATGTTAAAAGCAGGAACTAAAAAATCTCAAATAGTTAAATACATTCAAAGAAACCCTGGTTCTACAAGAAATCAAATTAATGCCTATGTTTTGGGTACAACTAAATCAGGTTATCATTCTTCTACTTACACTGATTTATTAAGAAAAAACATCATAGTTAGTGATAAAGGTTATAGATTAACAACATTAGGTAAATCTATTGCTGCTAACTTACCTGAAAATGATGATTTTCAAAATTTAATCATTGAAAATAAAAATCTTTTATTTTTGCAAAATTTAAATAAAGAAGAAATATCATTCTTAAAAAAATTAGATACATATTCTATTAAAGGTTTTACAATTGGTGATGAACAAACTTTTTCTGATTTAGAATCAAAAATGTTTTTTTCTTTTTTAGAACATAAGATAATTTATTTTGATAAAATTAATAAATTACAATTAAATTTCTTTCATTTAAAAGAAAATCATTTTTCTTTTTAAAAATAAAACCTCCTCTTAAATCAAAGATTATAGAAGGAGGAAATACAAACTACATTTTTTCAAAAAAAACTTCAAAATAACTTTTTTCATTTTATTTTTTTTTTATTTTTGTTATAATATATATGATTGTTTAAGTTTAAAACTATAAAACAAATTTTAAAATATAATATAAGGAATAAAAATGGGTAAATATATTGAATTAAATAATGATAATTTTAAGGAAACTGTTAGTAATGGTGTTTCTTTAGTAGACTTCTGGGCTCCTTGGTGTGGTCCTTGTAAAATGTTATCTCCTGTAATTGATCAATTAGCAGAAGATTTTGAAGGTAAAGCAAATATTTGTAAAGTAAATACCGATGAACAATCTGATTTAGCAACAGAATTTGCGATTAGAAGTATCCCAACTTTATTTGTTGTTAAAAATGGTGAAGTTGTAGATACAGTTATTGGTGCAAAAAGTAAAGAAGATTTAACAAATTTAATTAATCATCACTTAGAAAATTAATTATTAGTTATATTTATTGAAATAAGAAAAACCAACTCTTAATGGGTTGGTTTTTTTTTAAGTAATATACTTTTTAAATAAAATTAAACTCTCTTCTTTTTCAAAAAATATTGTGTGTTCATATACATTAGTATATTTAGATAACTTCCATTGTTGTTGTTTTAAATTTTTTTTACACCACTCTTTGACTTCACTAATTTTATCACTATGAAATGCAATACTATAAGGATTTTTCATCCATTTTTGTTTATATTCTGATATCTCTTGTGGTAACATTTTTTTCTCCTATTTTATATTATAAAAGTTTGATTTTGTTTATTTTGATTTACTTTTTATGTTTTAAAAGTAAAGGAAAAAATAATTTTTCCCTCTTTGAGTTTTTTTCTTTTAATAAGAAAAGTAAATATTAAAAAATATCTACTTTTAATCCTGGAATATATGGTTCTACATTTCTACCGTCTGCATTTAACCAAACTTTTGTAATTTTTTGAATTACTTTATAATTTTTATATTGACTTTCTATATCTGATTCATTATCTGAGAAAGATATAAATATAGTTCTATCTATATCTGATTTTTTAATATTGTCATCTAAGTATTTAAATACTTCTTTATGAGAAGTACCCCCACCATCTCTTGTTCCTAAAAACTCACACATTTTTTTCTCATTTACTTCATCTTCTAATATTGCTGTAATTTCATCTGTGTGCTTTAAAATTGTTATTTTGTTTATTTTGTGTTGTTTTTCTTCAATTATATAAATTAGTTTTCTCAATGACTCATCACACATAGAACCACTATTGTCTACTGATAAAACAATGTCTAGTTGTTTATCTAAATTTTTATGTGTTGGTGAGTTATGAGAATGTCTATATTTTGAATTTAATTTAGACCAAGATACTAATGTTTCTTTTGTTTTTCTATTTACAATAGTAAAAAATTTTGATTTTAATTTGTCAAACCAATCCACATTTGTTTTAATACTATTACCTAAAGCTTTATTTAAAAGAAAAGAACCGTCTCCTTTTTCTGCTTGTTCATCAAATAAGTTTTGAATACCTTCTGCTACTGCATCTGATAATTTATCTACGGCAACTTCATTTTCTACTTTATTTTTTCCATTCTCTCCTTCACCTTCTCCTTCACCTTCTCCTTGTTTAGGTATAGTTACTATTTTTGGTTCTCCATCATTTTCACCTTCTTCATTTTTTTCTTGAATTTCCAATGTAACTGAATGTTCATCTTCTTCTATTACTTTTATATCTGGTTGTTGTTTTAATAACTTTTCTAAAACATCTATTTCATTTAGGTCATTATATTTTTCATTAAATAAACCAAAATTAGATATAACATTTAATTCTTGATTGAAATTTGTTTTTTTATTTCCTTTTTTTAATGTTTCTAATAAAGAGTTATTAATTACATAATCTTCTGCAAAATTTGCCCATTTATGTACATCTTGATAATAATCTTGATACTTTTCTGGATCTACCCCTTTTGCTGCTCTTAACATAATTTCATTAAACGTACTAGTATTATGTCTTCTTAATAAATGCTGCACCTCATGTAAATAAACAAATACAATAAATAAAGAACCAATTTCTATATCAATTGCTTTTAAAGTATTTTCTAAATCATCTTCATTTCTATATTTAAATACCATATTTACCATAACTTTATTAGCAATTGTATCTGATACAACATATGCTTTAAAATTTTTTAAAATAAAACCTACCACTTTATCTTGGTCTGTATATTTATTATTTAAATCTAATTCTTCATCTACAAAATATTCTTCTTCTTTTACTTCTTCTAATCTAAAACTAATAGGTAATTTTAAGAATAATCCTAATGAAAATTGTTCTACACCACCCAAACCTACTAATTTATTTAATAATGGTATTGATTGAGAGTAAAATCTATCTGAAATAATTGATTGAAATTTGTGTTCTAAATGTTCTTTTTCTTTTGCTAATTTGTCATAATCAATTTCTAATACTTCTTCCATTTTTTATACCTTTTTATTTATATTTTATATATTATACAAAACATTCTCTTAAATAAGGCTTAATTTCAGTTTAATGATTTTGATTTTTATTTGAGGTTTTTGGAGTTTTTAATTTATTTATATTTTAAAAAAAAGAGAGTTTAACCCTCTTTCTTTTAACAAATATATTGTTGAGAAATGTTTAAAATTTCTTTTTTATTTTTTAATTCTACTTCTTCAATCATTTTCTTTGTTTTTTTATCTACATTATATGTAGATATATCAAATTTACCAATACCCAATGCTTTTTCTAGGAATAATCTTAATCCTTCTGAAACTGGTCTATTTTGTTTTACTTGTACCATATATTTTAAATATACTTCACTAATACAAAAACCAATAAATGATCTATGTTCTAAATTATCATCTAATAACTTAGCTAAAAAACAGCCATGTTCTGGTGTATCAATAAAGTTTACAACATAACCTAATAATACTTTTCCTAAGTTATCTAATTCTTTATCAACTTGTTTGAAATTAATATCTAATTTCCCACCTTCTTTCATTTTTTCTACACCATCTTTAACATAACCTTCTAAATCAAGTTTTACCATATATTCAGCCATTTTTTGTAATTCTAATGCAGCTTTATCTGATACAGAACCTTCAAAATAATCACCAATAAACTCTATTGCTTCATTTTTATCTACACTATATATATAATCAAATGAATTATTTGCTTGTGTCCAAGATCTTGGTGTACCAAATGGTGCCTCTGTACTTTCTTCTTCATTTAAGAAATGTTTATTTCTTTTTAAGAAACTTCTTACAATATAATTAAAATTAACTGAATATGTATCTAAAAACTCTTGTGAATCAAATTCTACTTTTAAAATTTGCATTCTATTAATGATTGGTGAAGGTAATCCTTCCCAATTTGCACTCTCACTATCATTCATTGCTGTTACAATATAAACTTTTTTATCTAATGCCCAACCACTTACTTTTTTCTCATTTAATAATTGGTATAAATAAGTAATTGTTGATTGTGGAGTTTCATGTAAATCATCTAATAATAATAAACAACCTTCAACTTCTTGTTCTTTACCGTCTACTAAAATTTTATTATTATCTGTATCTTCTAATGTTGTATTTGCTTTTCTATTTGCTGTTGCAATAATTTCAGGACAAGACCAAGTTGTACCTTTTGGATTTGTTGTATGAGATACAGAATATCTTTCAAAACCTTCTGGAACATTTTCAAACTCTGGAATACCTGATAATTGTTCAGTTGATAATTCAGGAGCAGATACATGATAAAAGTTTAAGTTTAATTCTCTTGCTAATTCTCTTGTTCTTTCTGTTTTACCAATTCCTGGTTTTCCTGCTAATGTTGTTGTCTTAATTCCTTTTACACCATTTTGTTCTGATTTAATGTTGTATTTAATGAATTGTAAAGCTCTTGTGATTTTCATATTTTTTCCTTCTTTTTTTTTATATAAAGATATTATATATGAATAGAACTTAAAAAAAGCTTAATATTTTTATGATTTATTAAAATATCTCAAAATAGTTTTTTTGATTTTTTATTAGTTGTTGTTTTTTGATTTATAGAAGAAAAAATAATTTTTTCCTCTATTTTTAAAGAGTATATAATGTCTCTATTATTTCTAAATTTATTGCAGATTCCAATTTTGTTATTTGTTTATTTTCCTCTAATGAAATTAATTCATCATATCCATAAAACAATTCTTTTTCTCTATCTATTTCATAATAACACATTAAATGGTTTTCAGATAACTCTACCATTAAAAAGTTTTTCTTTTCAAATATTTCTTTTTGTTTTTTTGGTAACTTTCCAAATGAATTTACTTTTATATCTAAACCACCTTTTATTGTTGCTTCATCTTCTATAAATAATAATTCATTTTTATCAAATGCTTCAAAATCTACTTCTTCTAAACATATATTTTCTGTCTTTGAAGATTTGTTGTTTTTTCCATATATTTTTTTAAAATATGTCTTACTTATATCTTTTCTTTTGAAATCTGTTATATTTTTTGAATAATTTTCATTTATATAATAACCTTTATCCAGATTTTCTAAACTTTTTGGTTTTTCTATTAAAAAAATAAAACCATTAATTATATTTGTATCATTTAGTGTTTTTTTATTTATTTTTATTTGATTTGATATTTGATACATATATAATTCTTTATTATCTTTTTTTAATTTGTAACCTAATTCTATATTAGTTTCTATACTTTTTTTATCTTTTTGTTTTACATTTTTATATGTTTTACAATGTTTTATTTCTTGGTAAAATTTTTTAAATAGAATAAATGTATAAGGTACTAATTTATGATTTACTAGTACATAGTAAATATTTTCTAATTTATTTGATAAATATATATGATTATCATCTTTATTTATTGGTAATCTCTCTAATTCTTTTTCATAATCAAGTATCCCTCTTACCTCTATTCCTTTACTTTCTAATTTTTCTTGTAATAAAAATCTATTCATTTCTTCTTTATGTTTTCTAATAATTTTTTTAAAGAAATAACCAAAAACACCAGTAGTTAATAAGTATATTAATAATATACTTAAAAATATCTCTTGATTATCAAAAAAAATAAATGAAAAAAGTATCATTATTAAAGTAAGTATTAAAAATTCATATTTTTTTATACTTTTTAAATGATTTAGTCTTTCTTCCCATTGCCCCATTGATTTTAATTCTAACATTGAATGTTCAACATTAAAATGTTTTAACAACCTATCCATACCTTTTTTCCTCTTATTTTTTTGTTATTTAATAAATATTATAAAAACATTTTTTTCTATTTTCAAAACTAAATTTTTAAATGTTTTTTATTGTTGTGATTTATGTGATTTTGTAGTATTAAAATATCCCATAAAATGAGATATTTTAACTATTTTATAAAGAAAATTTATTTTTTAATTTTATTGATGTTATTATTGTTTTTATTTGGATATAAATAAATGGTAACATTAAAGTAAAATAAAATAATGAATATTTATCTAAAATATTATTTTTTACTAATCCAAAATTTATAAAAAAGAACCCAAAAACTGTTATCGCTACACCAGGACAAATTAATGCAAAAGATATAGGTGATTTCTCTTTCCCATTTATGTATTTATCAAAATAACCCATTTTTTTCATAATTTGATAACCTATCATACCAAATATAACTTGTAATGATAATATTATCGTTGTTAATATAAATAAAGAACTATATTCCATATGTGAATTATAATTATGATGTAAACCGTGGATAATTCTAATAAATGAAATACCTATAAGTGTTAAAATTGGTATCATTATCCATAATGAAGGACTTGCTTCAAGTGAAATACCTTTATCAAACATATTTTTAAAACCATTTATTAATTTAATTAAAATCAATAAAAATGAAATTGATAAAAAGAATATAGAACCTATTATACCTATTGAGTTAATTGTTATGTTATGACTCATTGCACCTGGTGCTGCAAAACCAACTGCAATCATTGCAAAGGCAAATATTGAAATCATTTGAGATAAATTATTATTTTTTTCACAATCAAAATTACCATTTACCAAAACTCTTGTTAAATAATTCATAAATATTTTCAATGCATATATACCAACCACTAAAAATCCTATTAATGCCATTGGAAATAAATACTCTACTACCCCCCACAATCCTGGTACAAAAACTGCTCCTAAAACAAAACAAACATTTATTGTCATTGCAAATGTTAATGGTATTGCCATTAATGTTATTTCTTCATTTTTTTCTTTTAATTCTTTGTATTCTTTACTTTTTTTAAATAAATTAAAATTTTTAATATTTAAAATCAATAATTTAAAATGTTGTATAGCAAAAAATATTATTCCTACAATTGCAAGAATAGATACTACACTTAACCAATCTCCTTTTTTTAATGCTGGAAATACATAATCAAATGTTGCTAATGGGACTCCTTTATGAGGAACTAAAAACATCAAATACATAAAGAATGATACACTTAAACCTCCCATTCCCAAAGAACTCAAGAATAATATTGGCTTGTAATTATTTATTTTTTTCATTTCTTTCCTTTTATCATAATAATAATTTATTTAATTATAATAAAATTATTATAAAACATAACCTTTTTTATGTTTTATGTATAAGTAAAACTTATCTTTTATTGTTTGTTTTTAAAATATATAAAAAAAAAGTCCAAGTAGTTTAAACCACTCAGACTTTTTTATTTTTTATTAGTAGATGAATATACATTAAAACTATAAATAAGTTTTATTTAATTGTTTCTTTACTTTCCTGCAACTTTTAATATTTCAGCAGCTGAAGCTTTCAATTCTTCATCAGAATATCTAGCTACTTGACCTTTCATAATCCCTTTCATTGGACCACCATAAGTTCCATTTTTATAACCTATTAAAGAATTTGCTATTTCTTCTTCTGTTAAGTTTGCTACTATTTTTGATTTTCCTAAAGCAGATTTTTCAAACTTTGCTCCATGACAACCTTTACAAGAAGCTAAGTTTACATTTGCTGCAAACAATGTACCTGCAGCACCTAAAACCATTAATGATACTAATTTTTTCATTATTTATTCCTTTTTTTATTTTATTTAAATATTATAATATATAATATTTTTATTTTATTTTATTTCACCAAAAAAAAAACTTTTTTTCTCTTTTTTATAGATATAATATTTTAAAAAGGGCTTGTTTTTTGATTTATACATATTATAAACCTACTTGTTTTATTTGTAATAAAATTGAAACAATTTCTTCTTTAGATACCATTGACAATAATCATTTAGATTTTTTTGATCATTCACACTTTGATTCTTTAATTATTGAAAAAACTCTTTTTATGATTGAGTATGGACATTGGAAAAATGAACCAATAGAATGGTCTTTTTATGCTAACACACATAAATTAGAAAATATACTTTTACCACCTGATATTAAAGAAAAATTTCATAATTCTTTTAATTCTGCTTTTTATTTTAATATTGAAGATATAAATAAGGATTTTGAAAATAGAAAAAAACTACACCAAACTTGGTCTTATCTTAAAGGTAGTTATAATGATATAATTATTTTGAATAATTCTAAAAAGGAATTTATTGATTTATGTGAATATAAATATTTATCTCCTTTTGATAAAAGAGATTTATTTCATCCACTTCCTTTTTTAACTAATTCTGAAACATTAGATAAAAAATACTTAGATAATGAAGAAAGTAATATGTTATTTCAATCTCATTGGAAGAATGATTGTTTAGAAGTAGTTAGAACTATCTCAGAAATACCTTTAAATTATAAAAATATCTCTCATATTTCTTTTTACTTAGAACAAAACATGTATGAACAACACAAAAATAAATTCCTTTTAAATGTTCAAAGATCTCAAATTGATGAAAATAGATTAAAATATAAAAATGACTTTTTTGATTCTCAAAAATTAGAACTTGAAAAAGTCATTAAAGACAATACTACTGTTAAACTTTTTTTTAATTCTAATAATATAGTTAATTCTTTAATTGGTAAAATTAAAAATATTGATACAGATAATTCTGTTTTTTATTTTTATGATGAAAGTAAAAGTGAAATAATTAAAATTGAGCAAAAATGTTTTTTAAAGATTGAAAAAAAATATTAATCTTCTTTTTTTTCTTTAAATATACTTTTTAATTTAAAATTATTACAATTTATACCTGAATTATTTCTTACCTCCATTGAAGGTAATATTTTTGATTTAAATCCAAAAAATTTACATCCATGAGGTTTGTTTTTATCCCAAGTTACATGATAATATTCACATTTTTGACATACTATCCTTTCCATAACAATATTTCCTTTTTTTGTTTTTTATTATATTATCTATTTTTTTTATTTAATTTATTTTTAAGTAAGTATATTATAAAATTAAAATAAAAAGGAATATTTATAATGAACTTAACAAGGTATCAAAAAGATTTTTATTTAGTTGATCTTATTAACATTGTCAAACAAAATAAACATTTTTTTGAATTAGTAGATAAAGAAATAAAACAATTTAATATAAATACTAAAAATATTTCCAAATTACACTTTAAAAATAGAAAAATTTTAATCAATACAAAATCTTTTAATAATAGATATTTACACACTCACAATTCTAAAATTATTGATTATTTCTCTTCTTCTTTTTTAATTGAAAAAAAGAAATATAATATATATAAGACAATTGAAGATATAGTTAACATTACTCCTAATAATATTGATAAAATTTATACATACATATACCTTTTTATTGATCCTCTTTTTAAACAACATTTAGATAAAGAACAATTTAATTACTTTATGTCTAAATATGTATTTACTATTTTAAATATATCTCCTCAAATATATTATTATTATTTTAAATTTGGTTTAAATTATACTCAAAAACAAAATATATATATTCCTATATATTCTAAAAAAGAACTTGAAGATAATAATCTTATTTCTATTCCTTTATATTACTCTATTGAATTAAATAAAATTATTGAAAAAACAAAGAAAGAAGATAAAAGATATAATAATTTATTTAATACTCTTTTAGATATTAAAGAATTTTTACCTATTGGTTTAAGAGAAAATATTAATAAAACTTTAAAACTTGAAAAAAGTAATATTGATATTGTACAAAATAATTTTCAAAAAGTTATTTATATTAACTCATTACCAAAAAAATATTCAAAAGCTTTTTTTGAAAGAGAAATTGTAAGATTAACTTCTAATTTAATGAGAGAAGATAAAAATATTTCTATTTTTTACATTGTAAGTGCTTGGATTGAAAAATATGGTTTAGAAGAACTAGTATTTAATACTAAATATTTTATTGAATTTATTAAAAATAAACTATTATCTTCATTAAATTTTTCAAAAGATCAAAAAGATTTTAGTTTTTTTTGTCCTAATGTTGAATATTGTATTTACCAAGCTGCTTTATTAAATATGAAATTACCTTTAAATAAAGATATTAAAGTAGAAAGCTTTTTAAGAAAAGTATAATATGTATTAAAAAAAAAGATATAATCTAATTAAATTAGATTCTTTTTTTTTATAATAATAAAAAGAAATTAAAAGGAAATAAATGAAGAAACTTAAAGTTTTTGAAACTTTTGCAGGAATTGGTGCTCAAAACAAAGCATTACAAAAAATATTTAATAATGAAGAAACAATTAACAAACATGGTTTAAATAAAAAAGGTTTTGAAATGGTTGGAACTTCTGAATGGTATATAGATGGTATCATTTCTTATGATGCAATACATCATGGACCACAAGAAACTTTCAAAGACTATAATAATTTAACAAAAGAAGTTATTTTAGATTTTTTAAAAAATTATTCACTCTCAAAAGATAGTAAAAACTTATATTCATTTGAAACTTTATCTAAGTTAAATATAAAAAAATTAAAACAAATATATATTGCTTTAAAAAGAAACAAAAATTATGGTTCTATTGTTGATATTAAAGGAAAAGATTTACCAAAAATTGATATGTTAACTTACTCTTTTCCTTGTCAAGATGTATCTGCAATTGGCAAAGGTAAAGGTATTTCAAAAAATAATCAAAATGATAACAATACTAAAACTAGAAGTGGTTTGTTATGGGAAATTGAAAGAATTCTTTTAGAATTAAAAGAAATCAATAAATTACCTAAATTTTTAGTTATGGAAAATGTTAAAGCTCTTATTCAAAATAAACATTATCAAGATTGGTTATCTTTTGAAAGAAGTGTTTTAGAAGAATTAGGTTATAAAAATACTACTATGGTTTTAAATGGTGTTGATTTTGGTATTCCTCAAAGTAGAGAAAGAGTTTTTGTTGTTTCTGAATTAAATGGTAAAACAAATATTAATATTGATTTACCTGGTAAATTTGAAGGTACTATTGGTGATTTCTTAGATTTTGATAATATAGATTTTAAAGAAGAAAGAGACAATTGTATTCCTAATGATACTAAAACTAGAAAAAAAATGTGGTTAGAAAACAAACAAATTTTTAAAGATTCTAATTTTTTCCAAACAATTACAACAAAACAAGATAGACATCCTAACTGTGGTAATATTTTTTATCCTAATGATTTCAAACAAACTTTAAAAGATGGTTCTACACTACCTAAATCTCAATTTAGATTTATGACACCAAGAGAAAGTTTATTACTAATGGGATTTGAACATAAAGATTATGAAAATATTAAAAAAATTGGTGTTTCAAGAGATGATATTTGGAAACAAACAGGTAATAGCATTATTGTAAATGTTTTAGAATCTATTTTTATTAGTATTTTAAAAAGGTTTTAATTATGAGTATGAAACAGTTAATGAATATTGTAAAAGAATACAATGAAGAAGATAAAAAAACTATTAAAATTCTTATTAATTCTTGTAAAATGTTAAAACAAAAAAATGAAAATCTTCAAAAAGAAAATGATGAACTAAAAAAAGAACTTTCTCTTTTAAAAAATAAGGAAAATTAATTTTCCCTCTATTTTTAATCATAATATATTCTAACTATTTCTTCTAATTTTTTTTTTATATATGTTTTTCCCTTTAATCTTTCTTTAAACTTTTTTAATGTATAATTAAAAAATATTTAAAATGAGGTAAAAAAATGCAAGAATTATTAGAAGAAAAAATAAAAAATATTGAAAAAAAATTTAATGTGAATATTATTTATGCTTCTATTGTTGGTTCTAAATTATTTGGTACTTATAAAGAAGATAAAAGTGATTTAGATATTAGATTTTTATTTATACCTTCAAAAGAAGATTTACTTTTAAAAAAAGACAAAAATAGTATTAGTGATAATATCATTTCAAAAGATACAAATGGAAAAAATACAAATGAAGCAATTGATTTTGATGGTTGGTCTATTCATAATTTCTTTAACCTTTTATCAAAGGGGGAAACTAATGCACTTGATTTACTCTTTTCTATGTTTAGAGAAGATACTATAATTTTTAAAAATGAAAATATTATTAATGAAATAAAGAATAATAAAGAAAGATTATTAAATAAAAATATGAATAGTTTTGTTGGTTATTCTCTTTCACAAATTAAAAAGTTTGGTATTAAAGGTGAAAGATATAATGATTTAAGTATTTTTTATAATTCATTAATAAAATTCAAGGATTTTGATAAGAATAAAAAATTAAAAGATATTCAAATTGATAATAATAATTTTTTTGAAGTTTTAAAAGACATTATTAAAAAAAATAATTTATCACATATCAAAACTGTTCTTGCACTTGCCCCAAGAACAAAAAAAGAAGATGAACAATGGGAATATATTTCCATTTTAGGTAAATTATTTTCTGAAAATATCTCTTTTGAATATTTTGAAAATAAAGTTAAAGATTTATATAAATCTTTTGGTAATAGAACTAAAACCATTGCAAATACAAAAAGTAAAACTGATTTTAAAGCTTTATCTCATTCTTTAAGAATATCATTAGAATGTAAAGAATTATTAGAAACTCATTTTATTAAATTCCCATTAGCATATAGAGAAGAAATTAAACAAATTAAATTTTTTAATGAAGAAGAAACAGAGGAAGAGAATCTGGAAGCATTTATTTATTCTAAAATTGAAAGAATACAAGAAGTTTTAGGTTTTGTTGATATACTATTAGTTGATAGTAATTTAAATGAAGAAAGTGATAAAAAATGGATTAATTCTTTTATATTATCTTTATACAATTAAAAGGAAAAAAAATTGAGAAACAAGTTAGAAGAAATATTTGAAAAAACTATTTGGCAAAGTAGATTTATAGTATTATCTGCTGTTATTTTCGGTTTAATTGGTGCTATTGTTTTATTTATTATTGCCTCTATTGATATTTTTAATGTTGCAAGGTTTACAATAACAACATATGTTAATGGACTTCATCCTGAACATTTTCATGAAGATGTTGTTTCTAGTATCATTGGGGGCTGTTGATTTATATTTAATTGCTGTTGTTATGTTTCTTTTTTCTTTTGGTCTTTATGAATTATTCATTAGTGAAATAGATGATTCAAAAAATGATAAAAGTTCTAAAATATTAGTTATTAATTCATTAGATCAATTAAAAGATAAAATTGCAAAAGTTATTATTATGGTATTAGTTGTAAACTTTTTTCAAAGAGTTTTACATACAAATTATACAACACCATTAGAAATGTTATACTTCTCTATTGCTATTGCATTCTTAGCAATTGCTTTATACTTTTTAGGTTTAGTTGGAAAAAAAAACAAGGAATAAAAAATGAGTAAAATATATGTAGTTTTAGAAGGACACAACCCTGGTATTTATAATAGTTGGACTGAATGTAAAAAAGAAGTTGAAGGTTTTAAAAATGCTAAATACAAAAGTTTTAAATCATTAGAAGAAGCAAAAAAAGAAGGTTATATTTTAGAAGAAGTAAATAAAGAAAAACATTCTTTTGATTTAACTAATTCTATTGGTTTAACTAATTATGAACTTGCAGAACAAATAGGTAATCTTTCTTATGATGGTTTAAGTGATTTTTTTTTAAAATTATCAAAAAAACTTGAAAAAGATAGTTATTCAGATGATAAAAAAGGTAGAAACCAATTAGCTTCATTACTACAAAAAAGTTCCCTTTTATTACAAGAAAACACTAATATTATGGAAAAAACTTGGAAATTATGTAAACCATATATGAATAATCAATTTGAAAATAAAGGGGACATTAAAAAAATAGATAATATCTCTCCTCATAATATCAAAAATGCTATATTTGTTGATGGTGCTTGTTCTGGAAATCCTGGATTAGGAGAATATAGAGGTGTACATAGTGATACAAATGAAGTTATGTTTCATTTAGATGGTTTCAATGAAACTACAAATAATATTATGGAGTTTTTTGCCCTTGTTGATGCTTTAATGTATGTACATAAAAGTAATAGTGATATGATCATATATTCTGACTCTCAAACCGCTATTTCTTGGGTTAAAAATTGTAAAGTAAAAACTACATTAAAAGAAACAAAAAATAATCAAGACACTTTTCTATATATTCAAAAATTCATTCAATGGTTAAAAGAAAATAAACCTGATTTGTCTATAATTCATAAATGGAATACTAAAACACTTGGTGAAATACCTGCTGATTTTTGTAGAAAATAATTTTTATTTTTTCATTAGTTTAAAAATAACTTTTTTTTTCCTTTTTTTTTATACAATGAAATAAAATACCAAAGGAATAATTATGGAAAAAACTAATATTTCTATTAAAGAACAATGTTATAAACCTTTATCTTTTATGTTAGATGAAGATTTACAAAACCTAATTACTATCAATAACTGTATTCAAATTTTATTTTTAGACAATATTGATATTGAATTACAAGAAGGTAAAACTCTACAGGAAACTTTTAATAGATACTTGGAACTTATTGTTTTATTTGATCATTTATTTGACAATGAATTAGAAGAAATGAAACAATTTATTAAAAATGAAGTTAATAATTTCTTTATTGTTCAAAATCATGTTTCAAAAGATACTTTTAAACAAATTAAAGAATTAAATAAAACTTTTACAAAAGTTTATTGGGAAGATTTATATAACTTTAAACAATTCCAAATTGTACAAGATACTTTAAAAAATAATGCCATTCCATTTCATAATAATTTCTTAGGTAATGTACTTTCAACAAAAGTAAAATTTTTCCAAGATATACAATATAACAATGAAGATATTTCTTTATACTTAGTTTCAAAACAAGATAATACTTTATTTTTATTTACAATTGTTTATTTTAATGAAGAAGTTAAAAAACAATTATTAGAATATTATTCTTCTAATAATTTAATTGAAAACAAAATACCTAATTATTATGATTATTTAAAATCATTAATTGAAGAACAGTCTTAATAATTACTTTAAAGGAAATTTACCATTTTATTGGTATTTTACCTTTACTTTTTAAATATTCATTTGTTTTACTAAATTGTTTTGATTCAAAAAAACCTCTATATGCTGACAATGGTGAAGGATGTACTTCTTTAATTATCAAATGTTTATTTCCATTTATTAATTTCTCTTTTTTATGAGCAGGTGATCCCCATAAAAGAAATACTACATTTTCAAAATTATTATTTATTTCTTTTATTATATTATCTGTAAATTCATACCAACCATATTTTTCATGTGATTTTGGTTTACTATCTTCTACTGTTAGTAATGTATTTAATAATAATATACCTTGTTCTTTCCATTTATTTAAATCACCATCTAAACATTGAGAAGGTGTTCCTAAATCTGCTTCTATTCCTTTTAATATGTTTACCATTGAAGGTGGGTTTTTTATTTCTTTTGGTGTTGAAAATGCCAACCCTTGTGCTTGGTTTGGTTGATGATATGGATCCTGTCCTAGAATAACTACTTTCAATTCTCCAAATATATTAAAACTATTAAATATTTTTTCCTTTGGAGGATATATTTCTATTCCTTCTTCTATCCTTTTTTCTATTTTTTTTAATATTTCTTTAACATATTCTTTTTCTTTTTCTTTTTTTACTATTTCTAATAATTTTAAATTATTTTTTTTCATTTTTTTCCTCTTTTTTCATAATTTCTTTTTCTAATTTTAATAATTCTTCACTTGGATTTTTGATATATTGTATTGCTTTTGGATTTTGTTTAATTGCTTCTAATTTCATTTCCTCTGTTGGGCTTAAATATTGTATTGCTAAACCATTTTGTTTAACTGCAATCAACCCTAATTCATTTGTTCTATATTTAAAATTTATCAAACTAATTGCTAAACCATTTTGTTTAACAGCTTCTAATTTAACTATTCTACTTTTCTTACCTTCTATATACTCTAATAACATACCATCTTGTGAAACAGCTGCTAATTGTACTAATTCAGAAGGATTTTTTATATGTTTAATTATATTAGGATTTCTTTTTATTGCAACTAATTTCATTTCTTCTGTTGTATATGATATTCTATCCAAACCTTTTAGTACAAAACCATCTACACTTAATGCTTTTAATTTTAATTCTTGACTTGGTAGCCACATATCAAAAATAAAATAGGGTTGTTTATTTAAGATTTCCTTTTTCTCTTTTTCATTTAATTGATTTATTTGATCTATAATTGAAGATTTTAAAGTGTATGGGTTTTTATATTCTTCTAGGATTTCTTCTATACTTAGTTTTTTTAAATATTTGTTGTTTTTTAGTTTTGATTTTAGTTCCATAAGATAATAAAAATCTAATATCTTTTTCAATAAAACTTTTAATATCTTCAATTTAAACCTCTTTTTACTTTTTAATATTATAATTTTTTTTTGTTTATTTTTTTGTAAAATATATTAAAAAAAGGTTTTTTATTGAAATCAAAAATTCAAAATGTTAAAGATTTTTTTTCTAAAACTTTTCATTTGTCAGAAAAAGAAATTTTAGAACAACAAAATAATATTTTTAATAGTGATTATTATATCAAAATTTCTAACTCAAAAGAAAAATCAAAAGAAAAAATAATTTTTTCTGGACAAAAAAAACATTTAGAAAATATTTTTGATCTAATCCTTCCTAATAAACTTCTTATTTTAGATTATTTAGGTTCTAGTAAATCCTTTTTATTAAATAAAATATTAGAAAATGAAAAAAATGTTATTTTACTTACAAAAAAAATTAATTCTTCTAATTTCTTTAAAAATTTCAAACCTTTTCAACTTAGTAATGATTTTCAACTTGAAATAGTTAAAGAAACTTTACATACAAAAATTATTTTTGATAGTAGTAATATTATTTATAACAAAAAATTATTTCTAAAAATGTTAGATTTTTTTGATAAAAAAAATTATTTATTAGTTTTTGACAATATGGAAATTTTCCTAAAATTTGAAAGTGAAATTTTAAACAATTTTAATTACCAACGTTTTATTTTTACTTCCCAATTAATTGATGAAACTCTTCTTAATGAATTTAAACATTGTTTTAATAAATTAGATAGTATTTATATACTACCTCCATTTATTAATAATTACAATGTAATACAACATAATATACCTTTAGGTCATAGTAATTTAATAAATGGCGATGAAGAAGGGCTAAGAAAAATTATTTATACTCTTAAAAGAAAAGATTAATTCTTTTTACAAATATTTTTTTTGTCTTTCATACATATCATATATATTTATTATTTTTATTTCTTTTTTTGAAAGATTTATTTTTATTTTAATTAAATATATTTTTTTCAACAATATCTCTTAAAGGTACTAATTCTCTAAATTCTTTCTTTTTTTCTTCTGATAATGTTTTATATAATGGTATTTTATCCAAAGATATTTTTTTATACATTTCTTCTTCTATTAAATATAATTTATCTTTTTCTTCTTTTGATAAAGACAATGAAGATAATATATAATAGAATATTTTTTGATAATACCAAGATTCTTCATATATTTTAAATATTGTTTTATTTAATTCTTCTTTATCTTTTAAAAAATCAATTATCTTAGGTATAAACTCTTTTAGATTATTATATGTAATAGCATTCATAAATTGTTTTGTTAAAAATAAATAATTTTTTTCTTTTATTTCTTGTTTTATTTAATTCTTCTTTAATTTTGTATTTTCTTCTATATTTTTATAAAAATAAAATGTTGTTATTAAATCTTCTAAAGAACTTACTTTATATAATTTCTTTAATCCTCTAAAAGATTCTTCATACTCTTTTAAACTTTTTTTATTAGACATTTCATTTTTAAATATTTGATATTCAAAATCATTTGTAATTTTATTTATTTTTGTTTCATTTTTTGCTGCATTGATTTTTCTTTCTATATATTTCTTTGTTTTAATAGGTAATAATTCTTTTATATTTATTAATATCTCTTTTGTTTCTAATTCTTCCTCTTCTGTGATATTTTTATTGAATAAATCTTCTATTTCTTCTTTGTTTAAAAAGTTTCTTTTACCATATTCTTCATTTTCTCTAATTTTTATTATTCTATAATCACTTGCATAACTATCTGGACATAATGCTTGAAAGTTTTTAGCAAGTAATAGATATATAATTGTTGAAACTCTTTTTTCTTTTTCACTTTCTTCTGCAAGATTATTTAATAAGTTTAATTTCAATTCTCTTCTATCTTGATAAACTCCATAATTATTTCTTTTTATTAATTCTTTACTTTTTATTTCTACTTCTTTTATTCTATTTTCTATTTTTTCTTTTTCTTCTTTTGTTAATCTTTTTAAATATTCTTCCAATTCATTTACTTCTAATTTTAATTTTTCTATCATAGTAATTCCTTCTTTTATATATATAATATTAACAAAAAAATACTTAAATACAGTTTAAAAATTATTGTTTTGTTCAAAAAAAATATTTTTTTTTACAAATTTTTAAATTTCTTTTTATTTTTTTTATACAAAAATAATTTTTTGATTTATTAATAAAAAAGGTTTTCTATATATTTTTTTGAAAAAATAATTTTTTACTACATTTATATAACACACTTTCCCTTTTTGTAGGGAAAAAATTAATTTTATTTTGTTATTTAATATGTTATAATTACATTAAGAGAACAGGTTAAATACATTGTATGTGTTTTTGGTTTCTCACATATATATATATTAAAGGATAGGATATGAATTTACAAATTACATCAAGAAAGATAAATTTAAACCAAGATAGATTAAATTATATTGAAAATACTATTTTAGGTTTAGAAAAATATAACTTAAATATACAAAAAATACAAGTTGTACTTACAATACAACATAATATTTTAAAATCTGAAATGATTATTGAAATACCTGGATATTCAAGATTTGTTTTCCATTCTTCTGATGAAGATTTTTATACTTCTATTGCCAGTTGTTATCAACGTGCAGAGAAATCTTTAAGAAGATTTCATGATAGAAAAATATCTAAAAAAAGACAAAGAACAAAATTCTCAACAATAGTTGACACTCTTACACAATCTCTTGAAGATATTCAAGACTCTCACTAACACCTACATATTATCTACAATTTTTTTTTACCAACACTTCATATTTGGAGTGTTGGTTCTCCTAACTTACAAATACTATTTTTCTCTTTTTTTGATATAATATTTCTTAAACTAAAAAAAGAATCTTTATAGAAAATTTATTTTTAGGTGATGATAATTTTATCTTCTTTTAAGAGTGAATATTATATAATTTTAAACATTAAAAAGAATTACAATTCTTAAACAAGGAATACAATGTTTGAAATTATCATTAACAATACAGGATTTTGGTTTAATTTAGCAATACCTTTTGTTGTTTCTATCTTTTTACTTATTACAAATAAAGAGTTCATCTTAAAAGAGTTTGCTATTCAATTTTTAGCAATTACACTAATATTAATTGGTTCTTACTTTCTTTTATTTTCAACTACAACTGATTTAGTTGATAATGAAGTATACAATGGTAAAATTGTTAAAATTATCAAAGAAGAACCATATGACTACAATTATGATTGTTCTACTAAAACTTGTGATAGTACAGGTAATTGTAGAACAATTCAAAAAACTTGTACTTCAACAGAACCAGAAAAAAGATATATTGTAACTTCTAATAAAGAAAAAATTAACATTTCTAAACTTGAATGGAATATTTCAAAAAATGATTTTAGAGCAAAAGAGACAAAAACATATAGAAGTAATCAAACTTCTTTTTCTAAATTAAGAGGTGAAGGTGATATTTGGATTGTTATTCCTAATAAACAAATACCTACAAGTGTAGAACATTCTTATATTAATTATGTAGTTGTTGCTAAACATAATATTGTAAATAGAAAAGCATTAGAAAGTGATATAAACTATCACATTAATGAAAAAACTCTTTTACCTTACCCTACTTTATATTCTAATAAATATGGTGCAACTTTATTAAATAGAGTTATTGATACAACAAATAGTGGTTTAGCAAGTTCATATTTAAAAGAATTAAATATGGTTGCTATGAGAGTTGGAAAATCTAAACAAGCTAATCCTATTATTTATATAACTAATCAAGGTAGAGATTTTAAAAATATTTTAGAAACATACTACAAAGGTGGTAAAAAGAATGACACTATTTTAATCTTAGGTGTTGATGATAAAAAAGATATTGTTTGGGCTGATAGTATCTCTTGGAGTAAAACTGTTGATTTTAGTATAAATATAGGAAATGTTTTTACTGATAGTAAATTTAATTTAAATGAAGTTGATAAAATTGTCTCTACTTTTGAAAATAGTATTGTTAAATATTATATAAGAAAACCTATGGAAGAGTTTAAGTATCTTTCTGAAAATATCACTCTACCTATTGGTTGGCAAGTATTTATATTTTTATTAAATGTTATTACTTCTTTCTTCCTTTTTAGATATTTTTTAAAAAATTAAAAAACAAAAAGAGTTTAAACTCTTTTTAAGTTGAGTTAATATACAATTACACATATAAAAAGAAGATAACAATCTTCAGAAGGAAAAAAAATGAAAAAAGTTTTAATTGGTACTTTATTAAGTGTTGTTGCAGTGATTGCTTTCTCTGTTTATTTTTTATTAAGTTCTAAGTTTACTGCAGAAAAATTTGAAGTAGGTGTTAAAGCAACTGATAAATCTATGCAAAGTACTTGGGCTATGGTTGAAAACAACCTTAATATGCAAGGATTCACTGTTAAAAATTATGGTGAAACATTTATTAATAGTATCAAAGCACAAGCAGAAAGATATGCTAATGATAGAAACGGTATGATGAAATGGGTTCAAGAAAATAGAGCTGGAATGACTGCTGAAACACATACTAAGTTTATGAATGCTATTGAGAAAGGTTATGCTCAAAAAGATGCTAGACAACAAGGTAAAATATCTTATGTTCAAGAATATGAAACTTACCTTAATGCTTCTTTAAAAGGTATGATTGCAAAAGGTTTCTTTAATTATCCTACTGTACCTACAAAAGATATTATGGATAGAATTATTTCTTCTAAACAAACAAAAGAAACTTGGAAAACAGGAAATGATGAAAGTGGTTCCAAGAATCCTTTTAAATAAAAAAGGTTTTCTTTTGAAAGTTTAATTTTAAAGAGAGGCTATTATAGTCTCTCTTTTTTTTTATCTTCTATTCCAAAATAATATTCTATATATTCTTTTCCAGAAGTATTTCTTGCTATTTGATATGAATAATTTTCTTTTCCACTTATAAAAGTAGAACCACCATTCTCCACACAATCTCCTTCAACTTCAAATGGAAATAATTCTTTTGATTTTATATGTTTTAATAATATTTTTGCTATATCTTCCTCTTTAACTTTTGTATCAAAAAAAACTAATTCATTTGATATCATTATTTTCATTTGATATAATTTTGACATTATTTTTCTCCTAATATTTTTTTCATTGTTTTTGCTATTTCTTCTACAACACCAACAACAAGAGCATTACCTAATAAAAAACCTCTTTTTGCATTACTAATTCCTTCTAATTTTGTATGGTTATCTGGAAAACCTTGAATTCTTTCTAACTCAATAGGATGAAGTCTTCTTAATCTTCCCTTTGGATTAATAACATGCGTTGTTCTACTTGCGCTTTTCCCACCTTCACTTGTAATAATTGTTCTTGCAGCACTATCTAATTTATCAGGAAAAGGAACTGCTCCACCTTTAAATATATATTTTTCTCCTGTTATTTTGTTTATTCTTTCTTTATGTATTCTATCTTTTGCTTTTCTCCATTTTTCAAATGTTTCTTTATCATCTGCAAAAAATTCTTCTCCTACCTCATTATCTGGTAATATAATATCTTTTAATAAAGTATATTTTCCTTTATATTTTGGTTTTGTCTTTACTGTATACACTTTATTTCCAAATGCTATACCACTATTTAAGAAAGGATTTTTCTTTTTGTTTCCTTTATTAAAACCTTCACTAATTTCATATAATTCTTCATTTAATTCAAATGTTTCTATTTCTTTTTCTTCTATTTCTTCTATTGGAAATGTTTGACCAAAAATTGACTGAGTTTGAATTAATGGTGATACTATTTCTTTATATCTTTGTATAATATTCATAGTATCTTTAAATGTCCTTGTAGAAAATACATTTTGAGCAATTTCACTATCTATTTGATAAGCAAAAATAAATGTTCTTCTTCTTTTTTGAGGAAAACCATACTCTGCGGCATTTACAACCCTCCATTCCACTATATAACCTAAATCCATTAAAGATTTAACAATAACTGCCATATCTTTACCTTTTTGATTTGCTGGGGATATTAATAGTCTATCTACATTTTCTAAGAACAAATATGGTGTTTTGTGGTCTTTTGCAATTCTATGAATTTCCCAAAACAAAATACCCTTATCACCTTTTTCCCCTGATAACCCTTCTGATTTATTTTTAGGTCTCATAATTGAAAATGTTTGACAATTATGTACAATAATATCTTCTATTGTATATGAATTATCTTCTTCTACTTCAAAGTTATATACTTCTATTTCTTCTTCTTTTCTTGTAATACTATTAATTTCATACATAAAATAATCTTTTGTTTTAATAAAGTAATCTTTTCTTTCACTATTCTCTCTATGATTTAATATATAATGTTTATCAATTTCCAAATTTTTTAACTCTATCCATTTTGGTTCTTGCTCTATGTTATCTTTTTCAACTACATAAAAAGGATGTTCTTCTGTTACTTCAATAATTTTCTTATAACCTTGTATTTGTAAGAAACATATATGATTTGATTTTTTCTTCATAGGTACTACTACTTTTTTAAATCTATTTTTATGTGTTAAAACCATATCTCCTGATACTATTTCTTCTATATTCTTATATCCTTTTTCTGTTAATACTTTATGACCTTTTGTAAAACAAGGAAATCCACCACATAATAGATCATGTGAAGGTATATCAGAAGATTTTACATTATTAATATCTTCATTACAATGTCCTTCTTTTCCAAATACATTCTCATATACTTCACTTGCATGTTGTCTTTTTGTTGAAGGTTCCCATTGGTTTGACCAAACAAATTTATTCTTTTTTGATATATTTTCAAAACCAACTCTAAAACCTCCAACTCCTGCAAATAATTCTATTATCTTCATTCTTTTACCTTTTATCTTGTTTTTTTGATTTTTTTATACTTATCTTCTTGTTCTTTATATTGAGTTTTTAATATTAAACCTACAAAAACAATTAAAATAATTGCAATAATATTATCTATAAAAATCATTATTTTTCTTTTTCTTTTAACATTTTATTTATTTTTTCAATAAAACCTTTATCATCTAAACCTTCTACTTCTCTATATAACATAGATAGTATTTTACTATCTATTTCTTTTGTTTTAATATCATTATATTTATTAAATAGAACTCTTATTTCATTGTATTTTGTTTTTAATTTTTTATTTTTTATATTTAACTCATAATACATCTTTAATAAATCTTTTTGTTTAAAACCTTTTAATTTTTCTTCTGCCTTTTTAAGAGTTTTTGTTGAATCTACATAAATACCTTTAAAAATAACTAAGTACACTTTTCTTTCTAATTTACAAGAATTACAATATATTGTATCTTCTATTATAGTAGAATAATTTTGTTGTTGTCCATAAAAATTAACAACATCTCCAATTTTATAGTATTCCATTAGAGATTCTAACTTTTTAGTTTGAACAATATTTTGAGGTTCTTTACATTTTTTACATTTTATTGGCTTCTCTAACTTAAATTCATCAAACATTCCCATTTTCAAAACTCCTATTTTTATTCATATTATACCATAATTGAATTTATTTAAAATAAAATAAGATTATTTTTATTATAATCTCCCTTATTAAAGGATTATAAATGCAAAAAATAAGATTTTTAGTTGGTTTACCTGGTACTGGAAAATCAACTGTTTCTGAAAATTTAGGTGGTAATGATAAAAATTATATCATCAATAGAGATAATGTTGTTGATAGTGTCTGTTCTGAGTTTGGTTTAAATTATAGTGAAACTTTTTTAACTCCAAATGAAAATTCTAAAATTGGTGATATTGAAGAAGGAATGGAAAAATATGGGATTGTTATTGAAATTGAAAAACCCTCTTTTATGCAAAAGAATGAAAATGATAAAACTATGTTAAGTTTTTCTAATATTTCCAAAATTAGAGAAAAAATAAATATAGATTTTCAAAATTTAATTTCTAATTCTTCTAAACAAGATAAACCTATTATTGTTGATATGACCATGTTAAGTATTTCTGAAAGAGAAGATATGATTAAAAAAATTAAAATAGGAAATCTAAATAAGAATTTTGATTTTAGTGTTATTTTATTTGAAACACCTTCATTAAAAATATTTAAAGGTTTAACTGAAGATAATAAACAATTAAAAATAAAAGAACTTCAAAATAATTTTAGTTATGAAAATTATGGTGTTTTTCAAAACCACAAAGATATTATGGAACTTAGAAACAAATATTTAATTGAAAATGGGTTACCAAGTAAAGAAATTCCTATTAGTGTTTTTTTATCTTTATCTTCAAGATTTGAAATGCCAACTAAAGAAGAAGGTTTTTCAAATATTAGAATAGAAAAACCCAATCTTTCTAAATTTGTTCAAAATTTACAAAGTAAAATAGAAGGTTCTTTAGAGGTAAGAGATTTTGTAGTAAAAAAATAATAACACTAACCCATTTTATAATACTTTAAAAGAAGTTTTGATATAATTATATATAACAAAAAAAAGAAGGAATATCCTATGAATATTACAAATAAAACTTCAATTACAAAAGAAAAAAAAGCTTTAAAAGAAGCTAATTTAGATATTAAAATTGTTAAAAATGGTAAATCTTGGGGACATGATGGGGAAGCTAATACTTATTTAGTTTATTTTGGTTTTGAAAATACTAATGAAGCTATTTTATTTTCTTTAAAAGAAGATGGTTGGTCTTATGATTTAGTTAGAGATTCTGTAACTTATGTAATTGATAAATTAAATGATTTAACTCCAAGCAATATTAAAAGAAAATTTCAAGCTTGTGAAAAAAACCCTAATATTAAATGGGATAATAATTTATATGATAAAATGAATGACATCATCAATAATAAAAAGATTAAAGCTTATTATTCAAGTCCTATTTTAAGTGATTATATAGGATTAGATGAAATAACTTACTTAATTGCTAAGTAGGTTATTTTTATATTTGTTTATATTTGTTTAAAACATATTTTTCAAATATATTAGAGGAATTATAATTTTTTAATAATTTTTCTAATTCACCTTTTAAATTATTTAATTCTTCATTTAATTTTATTTCACATGTAGTTTCTATAATTTTATTAAATATATCTATATTATATTTTGTATCATTTCCACCATTATGTAAATTTGAATATGGAATTTTAAAATGTTCTAACATTCTTTCTATTCCCATTCCATTTTCTTTTATCAGAAAACTCATATCAAATGTATCTTTTACTAATAAGTCTTTTTGAAGAATTTGAGTTTTTTTAATATTTCTATTTTCTTTTGATACAATATAATTATTTAAATAATTGAAATCATTATTAATACTTTGACCTATAATCATTATTTCTTCATTTTTGAAATGTTCTAGTAAATCTAACACTGCCTCTTCTATTGGTACTATTTTTGAATTACCAAAATTATAATTATATTTTTTATTTGGTACTCTTTTTCCATTCATAATACTTATATTTTCTTTAAATATATAATGTTGATTCTTTATAAACTTTCCATTCTCATAGATTGAATAACCTAATTCTAATAATTTCTTTTGATTATGTTCAAATGATTCAAAATCAAAACAAAATATTTTTTTCCCCGTTTCTAATTCTTTTTTTATTTCTATTAAATATTTTATTATTTTTTGTCTTTTTTCATAGCTTTTTATTTTTTTTACTAATTTTATATTCTCCTTACTTCTTTCTTTATCATTTAAAAAACAAAGTTCTTCTTCTTTTAATAATTCTAATTTTATTTTTTTATTTTGAGGTATTTTTATTATTTCTTCTTTTTGATAACATTTTAGTTCTCCTTCTATTATTTCTTCTTCTGTTAAATCTATTATTTCTTTATATATTTTTTTATGAATTAAAATTTGATGATTCTCCATATTTATGAAAATTTCTTTCTGAGGGAAAGCATTTATTATATTTTCTAATTTTATTTTTTTTAATGTATCTTCTGTATCTTCAAATTGTTTTAAATAAAATACTACTTTTTTATGAGAAAGCCACATACTTAACCTTTTTAAGTTTTTATTATTATATCAATTTTTTTTTAAAAAATATTGAATATATTTCAAATTATTTTAATTTGGATTTAAGTTTTCATATGATACAATACTTGTATCGAAAATAGGAAAAGGCTCGACTGTAACAGGTTGAGCCTTTTTTTTTGGTAAAAAATTAAGAAAAAGAAGGAAAAAACAATGGCAACTATATTATTTTCAGAATTAATTAAAAATAGAAATTATGAAAAAATTAGACATGATATTTTATTAGGAAATTTCGTTGAGTTTAAAGAAAAAGATTTTGGTGTTTTAAAAAGATTAGATGTAGACAATGAAAATAGTTCTAAATTAGAACAGGGTGTTAAATCTTGTCATGGTAAAGATATTATTTATTATTTAAAAGATTATAAAACTACTATACATATTTCTAATTCTTTTGGATTTAGTGGTAGAGGTCAAAATTATACTACTACTAATCTTATTAATATTTTAAAAATAGAAGATGACATTTTTAAAACAGACATTCAAGATTTGATGTCTTCTATTGATTACAATGCTAATTTAAGAGAAATTGATAAAGTTATTAAAAGATTTGTTGGTATTGAATTAAAGGAAAATAAAAATAAAAAATTTAAATTTATTGAAGATTTTATTCAAGAAAACCCAAAACTTATTAGTAAATATATTTTAGAAGAATTAGGTGGAAAACTATTAATGATTGATATACAATCTTTTAAAGATTTTATTTCTTATAGAGAAGATATACAAATTAATGCAACTATCAAATGGAATGGTAATATTATTGATTTTTTAACAACTAATAGAAATGTATCTATGAAAAATCTTTTTAAAAAAATAAATAGTAAGTTAGTTCATAAAGAACATTCTTTTAAAAATGTTGATTTTATTCAATATTTAAAAGATTTAAATATTCCTTTTCAATTAATAAAAAAAGATTTAATTCAAAAAGAACAACCTTTTGCCTTAATTATTGGAACAAATGATTTTAAAGGTTTTAATATTTTAAATCAAATACAACTAGATAAAAAAGAAACTTATAATATTTATCTTAAAGAAAATGAAATTTTTGTTTCTTTTGAAGAAAAAAGAAATCTTTTAAATGAATTGTCTTCTTTTAGTGATTTAGAACTTACTATGGAACAAATTAGAAAAATTAAAGACTTTATTAAAGAGATTTAATCTCTTTAATTTTAAAAATTATATTAAAAATTTTTTTTTCTTAATATAATTCTAAAAAAAGACCCTAAACATGCATAAAAAAATTAAACAATTTAATAGTAGTAAAACACTTAGAGAATTATCAAAAAAATATAAAATACCTTTTGAATATACAAGTTCTAGTAGAAGAATGCTTATTAGAGGTATTGTTATTGGAATTTTTGTTGCACTCCTTCCTATTCCTTTTCAAATGTTAGTTATTTTAGCTCTTATGGGGTTCTTTAGATTTAATGTGTTAATTGGTCTTGTTATGTGTTGGATTACAAATCCACTAACTATGCCTATTATTTATTACTTTGAATATAAAGTAGGTACTTTTATTTTAGGACAAGAAAGTAAAGAATTAGAACTTACTACTGAATGGTTTTTAACAAATTTTGATAATATCTTAACTCCCTTATTTGTTGGTTCTTTTTTTATTGCTATTTCTTTTTCTTTTCTTTTATTTTTTCTTTTACATTTTTTATGGTTTATATCTGTAATGAAATATAGAAATAAAAAAAATAATTATTTTAAATGGTAATTTCTTTTTCATTCTATTCTTTTTAATATTTAAGTTCTATTAATAGTGTCTCTAAACCAGCTATAACTATTAAAGAAACACATTTAAGAGTTTTCCCTACTGATAGTAGAATGTAATATAATCCTAACTTATTCACATATTTTTATATAAAAAGTTAATGCTTTCAAATAAATATCAATAGTATCATCAAAAAAATTAGTATGACTAGTTATTTTTAATTTAGCTGTTTTTACTATTTTCAATTTATTCCTTTTTTATTTTATATATGTTATTATATCATATATAAAATAAAAAAGGAATGATTTTTGGAAAATTATGATATTAATAGACACTCAATTTATAAATTGCAATATCATTTAGTTGTTGTCACAAAATATAGAAATAAAGTAATAAATTTTGAAATAAACAAAAGACTTAAAGAAATAGTTTTTAATTTATTTGAAACTAAATGGAAACTTAAAATTATTGAAGTTGAAACTGAAACTGACCATATACATATTGTATTTGAAGGAAATCCTCAAACACAATTATCTA
>Ga0209955_1000085_pt1 | contig 38494 bp, 34 predicted proteins | sample SalPonA_A_H2O_MG_FD_185716 | JGI IMG/M metagenome (GOLD analysis project Ga0209955, IMG submission 185716) | Water microbial communities from South San Francisco under conditions of wetland restoration - Salt Pond MetaG R2A_A_H2O_MG (SPAdes)... | ecosystem: Environmental > Aquatic > Non-marine... | reverse complement strand
CCAAGAACACAGCGAACAGCGTTTTAAGGGTAAAGCGCCAGCCCATACGTTTAACGGCCAAGATGTAAAACGGCAGGTTCACGCAAAAGAGCGTCAGGCCGAAATTCAAACCTGTGGAGTAGTGAATTAAGATCGCCAGCCCAGTCGTTCCGCCCGTCAGCAAACCAGCCTGCTTCAGAAAAAGCACCCCCAATGCCACCGCTATCGCGCCAGTGAAGATAGCCTGAAGGTCCTCGAATAGAGTGTGTTTATTCAATTCGCTCATGTGCGCTGCGCCAGCATCTGTTTTATCTCAGCCAGTTCAGCCTTGAGGTCAGCGATAGTTGGTTCGTTGGCGGCTTCTGCCTCTTCGCGCATGATGCGCTCGTGTTCTTCGTTCATCACATTCACGACAATGCCGATCACCATGTTGAGGAAGGCAAAGGCGGTGAGGAAGATGAACGAGAGGTAGTAGACCCAGCTCATTGGGTAGACGGTCATGGTTTCGTACATTACATCGGTCCAGTCCTCAAAGGTCATCACGCGGAACAGCGTCAGCATTGAGACGGCAACATCACCCCAGAGCGTGGGATTAATCGTATGGAAGAGCGTGGCTCCGACCGCGGCATAGACGTAGAAGATGATAAACATCAGCAGCAACACATAGCCTAGTTGCGGCAGCGCTTTCACAAGTGAATTCAACAACATGCGCAGTTCAGGAATGATCGATACCATACGCAGCACACGGAAGACACGCACCAAACGCGCAACCAAGGCGGTATCTGTCTGGCTAATCGGGATTAGACTAATCGCAACAACCAGGGTATCGAAAACATTCCACGGATCATGGAAAAAGCGGCGCTTATTCTCATGCGCAATGAAACGCACGCTGAGCTCCAGCAAAAAGAAGATAGTAACCGCGATATCCAACCAGTAGACGACCAGCTCACCAGTGGCTGATAACTGAAAAGTCTTCGCACCCACCAACAGGGCCGAACCGATGATGACGGCGATAACCGTGAACTCAAAAATCTTATTGGAACGGATGCGTACAAAGGCATCAAGTAATTGACTGGAACTGCTCATAGCTGAACCCGGATTAGTAGGAAATTAGCGCGTAGATTATTGAATAGAGACGCACAGAACAACACCTGGGTGAAATTGAAAGAGTTGAAGCATCCCAGGGGCTATTAACTCAGAGCCGGACCACAAGCCGGGAATTGCCCAGAGCAGTGAGTCTATTGCATCTTCATCTAACGTCGGCACTCTGTGGTGTGTTCATTGAGTCTGCCACAAGCAAATAAAGATACAGTGATTGACGATGCACTTGTAGATTGGGCTAACAATGAGCGCCGAGCTCTGATTGAACTCGGCGCTTATAGTATTGGTGGGGCTAAATTAGTTAGAGATGCTGGTTGTGCGCAGGTATGGCAGTTTGATGTCGATCTGACCAAACTTCTCTTTTGCCTGCTCATCATTCAGCGACAGCGCAACAATTACATCCTGACCAGTCACCCAGTTAGCTGGGGTCGCGATCGGTTCTCCGTAAGTTGCCTGGAGTGCATCCAGTGAGCGCAATACTTCAGCAAAGTTGCGACCAACGGACATCGGATAAGTCATAGCAAGCTGCAGTTTTTTGTCCGGGCTGAAGATAAATACGACGCGAACGCTCGCAGAATCTGCCGCAGTACGGCCGTCGGGCAGGTAAGCATCGGCTGGCAACATATCCAGTGCCTTAGAAACGGCCAGATCGTCATCAGCGATGATCGGGAAGCCCGCTTTCGCACCTGAGTATTTCTCGATGTCGGCTTTCCACTCAACGTGCTCTTCAACACCATCGACGGAGAGGCCGATCACTTTGGTGTTACGCTTTTCCCACTCGTCAGCCAGTTGTGCTACCGCGCCGAATTCGGTCGTACATACCGGTGTGAAATCTTTTGGGTGGCTGAAAAGGATGGTCCAGTTGTCGCCAATAAAATCGTGCAGTTTGAAGTTACCCTGATCAGTTACCAGGTCAAGGTTAGGTACTACATCATTGATACGTAAAGCCATGATTAGATCCTCGTGTGTTGGATTTTTAATCTGTTTGGTTATTAAGTGAGATCATAATCGCATATGAAATACGATACGTAAAATTAATGATTACGATTGAATCGATAAAAATACACAATATAACAAGGTGGTGATTCAAACAGTGCCTGGGTGACCTTGTCGATCCCCCTCTTCGCCAAATGCTATCTGAACTCGTGCGATAGGCGGGAATGGAGTCGACTAGAGCACATCGCTTTTTAGCCAACAGCTACTTTTTAAAAAGCGATTGCCGCAGCGCGGGTCGCGATGAGTCTTCCCTGTACTCTTTAGATTTAGGTTTAGTCTCTTTCTGCTTTTTGTTGGCGGCCCGCGCCCGCTTAGAAGGATTGCGCTGCTTCTCCGAGAGGTAGCCTCCCTCCATCAACTTGCCATTCTCGAAGGTTGGAACAGGCTGCAGTTGAAGAGGCTTGCCTATCAGGTCCGATATCGCTTTGAGAAAACGACGCTCATCACCACCGACAAGTGATATGGCGTGGCCTTTCATACCTGCTCGCCCCGTGCGACCGATACGGTGGACGTAGGCTTCAGGCTGATTCGGCAAATCAAAGTTCACAACCTGCGGTAGTGCCTCTATGTGCAGGCCGCGCGCGGCAACATCAGTGGCTACGAGTACACGCACCTCTCTATCGGTAAACTGCTTCAGAGCTGCTAAGCGGTCACGCTGGCTGCGATCACCATGTATCGCGGCAGCACTGATACCCTCCTCTTGAAGGGACTCAGTGAGCGCATCTGCACCCGCTTTGGTTCGTGTAAATACTAACGTCTGCTGCCAGTTACCCGCTTTGATAAGGAAAGCGAGAACGTCTGCCTTATCACCACGCTCAACCGCATAGATGCTCTGTTTAACCTGTTTACTGGCAGAGTTACGGGCTGCAATGGCGATCCGCTTGGGTTCTGTTAGTAGCTTCTCTGCTAAAACCTCAACCGACTCATTTAAGGTGGCCGAGAAGAGCAGTGTCTGTCGCTGTTCAGGAATAAGATCGAGGAGTTTACGAATATCGTCGATAAAACCGAGGTCGAGCATACGATCGGCTTCATCGAATACCAACATCTCCACCTGCGCCAAAGAGATCACCTCATGGCGGATAAGGTCAAGAAGTCGTCCGGGCGTTGCCACCAAGATGTCGGCGCCACGCTTGAGTTTGCGAATTTGATTATCAAAACGAACTCCACCATAGATGGAGACAACGCGCATCTTCAGCGCACGGCCGTACTCCAATGTGTCATCGGCCACCTGGACAGATAGCTCACGCGTCGGTACCAGCACCAAGCCTCGAATCGGACGGTACTCGCCCTCCTCGTGGCTTTTGCTCAATCGCTGAATCATCGGCAGTGCGAAACTTGCGGTTTTACCTGTACCCGTCTGAGCCTCGGCAACGAGATCCCGACCTTTCAACGCGACAGGTATCGCCTGCTGCTGCACAGGCGTAGGCTCTGAGTACTCGAGCGTACGTAGGGTCTCGAGAAGTTCTGAGCGAAGACCAAGATCAGAAAAGCCTGTCATGTCGTACCTTAAGAAGATGTAATTGGGCGCTTATTTTACCGAGTCGCACTGAGTGCAGCACGTGATTTTAAACGGCACTTGATGTGTAGAGTCTGAAGCGGAACGACAGAGTGCTAGGGAACCGATGCACTAACCGTTAAAATCCACGCAAACCTCTCAGAGACAGAACTCATGCCACAACCCTCTCGCGCCGACGCCCGCGCTACTAAAGGTAAACTTAGCGCCCTGCGCCCGGTCCTTGGCTTTATCGCCCCCTACCGTTGGCGCGTTGCGGGTGCAGCGCTTGCTTTGATGTTCACCGCCGGCGTTACGCTATCGATTGGCCAAGGGATACGGCTATTAATAGATGGGGGCTTCGCTTCAAACTCAGCTTCAGCCCTAGCGGAGTCGGTTGAGTTCTTTATGATTTTGATACTGTTACTCGCCCTCGGTACCTTTACCCGATACTACTTGGTCTCTTGGATTGGGGAGCGCGTCACCGCGGATATGCGCAAAGCGGTCTTCAATCACATTATTTCACTGCACCCGGCCTTCTTCGAATCGACCTCAAGCGGCGAAATTCAGTCGCGTATCACCACCGATACAACTCTCATTCAGACGGTTGTTGGCTCATCGGTATCGGTGGCCCTGCGCAACCTGCTGATGTTTCTCGGTGGCATCATTTGGCTCTTTGTTACCAATGTTAAGTTCACCCTGATACTACTGGGCACTGTGCCTTTAGTGGTGATTCCAATCCTTATTTTTGGTCGCAAAGTACGTCAGTTATCTCGCAGCACACAGGACAAAATCGCCGATGTGGGAAGCTATGTGAACGAATCACTATCCAATATTAAGACGGTACACGCCTTCAATCACCAAGCAGAGGATCGTCAGCGTTTCGGCGCTCATGTGGAAGATGCTTTCAATATTTCGGTCGTTAGAATCAAACAGCGAGCCTGGCTGACTGTCGCAGTCATCGTGCTGGTGTTTGGGGGTATTTCGGTGCTGCTCTGGATTGGCGGGCAGGATGTACAGTCCGGCGCCATCAGCGGCGGTGAACTAGCCGCCTTCCTCTTTTACGCCATCATGGTGGCAACTGCCATGGCATCTATCAGTGAAGTGATGGGTGACCTGCAGCGTGCGGCAGGCGCTACCGAGCGCCTGATAGAACTACTAAACGTCACCAACCTGATCACACCGCCGGCGGGCAACAAGAGACTGCCAAACAGCGCACAGGCTGATATCAGTATTGAGGCGATCAGTTTTAGTTACCCGACGCGACCCGACCACCAAGCGATCAGTCAACTCTCACTAGAAATTGGACGCGGAGAGACACTCGCGCTTGTAGGCGCATCAGGTGCGGGTAAATCAACGCTAATTGATCTTCTACTGCGTTTTTACGATGTTCAACAAGGTAGGATCGCCTTCGATGGCATCGATATCCGCGATATCGATCCGCTGGAGCTGCGCGAGCAGATTGGTTTGGTACCGCAGATGCCAACGCTATTCAGTGGAACGGTGCTCGATAACATCCGCTACGGTACGCCCAACGCATCTCAGGCAGAGGTGATTGAGGCGGCTAAAGCCGCTTACGCACACGAATTTATCGAACGCCTGCCCAACGGCTACGACTCACAAGTGGGCGAGGCAGGTGTACGCCTCTCCGGGGGGCAGCGCCAGCGTCTGGCAATCGCTCGCGCGATACTGAAGGACCCTCAGCTACTACTGCTCGATGAGGCGACCAGTGCACTTGATGCGGACTCCGAGCATATGGTGCAAAAGGCCCTCGATAGCCTGACGAAAGAGCGTACGACTCTGGTTATCGCCCACCGTTTAGCCACCGTGGTCAATGCAGATCGAATCGCGGTGCTAGATCAGGGGCAGCTGGTGGCGACGGGCACTCACTCCGAATTAATAGAGAGCAATTCGCTCTACAAGCGCTGGGCTGAATTGCAGTTCGGTAAGTGAGATTTACTCTACCCAAGCTCAGCAAGCTTCTGAGTTTGACGCCTTACCAACCGATCGATATCCCCAATATCTGTAGCGGAGAGCTTGGGCCCCGGTTTTCGAATTGCCGCACTGGATATAACGCCACGCTGTGCCAATAGGTGTTTGCGCACCGCTAAACCAATACCGGGTTGTTGCTCATAGCGAGACAGCGGCAAGTAGGCATCGAAGAGGTCATGTGCCCGCTCGATATCACCCTTGGCGTGGGCAGCCACAACATCCACCATCATCTCTGGATAAGCGAAGCCGGTCATCGCACCATCGGCGCCTCGAGAGAGCTCTTCCGGCAGGAACAGACCTCCACCATTACCTGTGAGTATAGATACACGCCGCGCCGCTCCACTGTCGCTAGCTGCTCGGTAGGCACTGAGCTTGGCCAGCCCGGGGGAGTCTTCATGTTTTAGCATCACACAGGTAGGTGAGTTCTCGAAAATACGCAGTATGACGGAGGCGGACATCTTAACGCCGGTGGAGACAGGATGGTCTTGCAGCACCCAGGGCACATTCGGCCCGAGGGTTTCAGTGACCATATCGAAGTAGCCAATAATCTGATCGTCTGTCCTCATGCTACCAGGAGGGGCAACCATAACACCGGATGCACCAAGATCCATCACACTCTCAGTTAACTCTTTCATCGGCGCAAAACCCGCTGCAGACGCACCTACAACCACGGGTACCTTGCCGTCGACACGCTTGAGCACCTGCTTAACAAACAGGCGAGACTCCTGTGCTGTGAGTTTGGTCGCCTCACCCATAATGCCTAGCACGGTCAGCCCTGTGACGCCTGACTCTAAACAGAAATCCACCATGCGATCGGTACTGTCAAGATCGAGTGCGCCTGAATCGGTGAAGGGCGTAACGGTAATGAGGTAAACGCCTTTAGCGCTGGCATCTAATGTTTTCACAACAAACTCCTAAACCTGTTATTGAGTAAGGCATAGCCCTGTTTAACGCATCTCCCGTAACAGTCGATCTATCTCGAATACATGCTCATCCTCCTCACCCTGCTGACGCAGCGCATCAGCCAGGCGGTGCACGTATTCGGTGTTGGGGCCGCTGGGGCCGACACTCTTGGATATCTGCTGCGCTATAGCTTCGATGGGAGCTTCACCCAGAAACGCTGGGTTATCTGGCTTGCCGATGTAGACAACACCCTGTTTGAATTCACCGTTGCCGAAGTAGAGGGTCTGTATAGAGCGCAGGTAGCCGTTCTTCTCTCGGTGGTCGAGGTGATCAAAAACATCCAGTGTGACACGGTAGGCAATGCCAAAGCAGCGAGCATTTGGCACTTCGATTAGGGTGAGAACGCGTCCCGGCTGTTCGGGCGTGCCGCGGTGGTCGTGACTACCTTGCCAAAAGCGCCGCTGCCAACCGGTGATGTGAGCTGTTGCCGACTCTGCATAGGGGAAGTCGACCTTGTAGATTAGTGAGCCGTAACCGAAGAGCCAGATCTCATCCAGCGCTTCGATGTCGCTGCGGTCGGCGTTGATTGTGCGGGTATCGTGGCTCGGCATAATCTCAATCGTCGTTCTAGTTGCTCAGTGTGCTGCGCGATAGGTCGGGCGCAGGGACAGCATAATCGCACAACAAACTGAGCTCCACAGTGGATGGTCGTTAGGCGTTCTTCTCTAATTTTAGGTAATTATCTATCCCTTTGATCTGATCTTCGGCGTGGTGGTTCACATAGAGCACTGTAGTTTCGCCCGCTTCACAGATCTTCTCAATCAGCGCTAGCACCAGCTGACGGTTCATATCATCAAGCCCCAGACAAGGCTCATCAAGAATCAGCAACGGCGGATGCTTAACCATAGCACGCGCAATCAAAAGTAGACGTTGATCACCGTAGGAGAGCTTGTTAAAAGAGTCGTCGGCGCGATCTGTCATGCCTAACAGCGCGAGCCATTTATCCGCGATCGCCTTCTGCGCATCGGTCGACTTGGTGTACATACCGATGCTGTCAAAGAAGCCGGAAATTATTACGTTCTTACAGCTTACGCTAACACGATACTCCCACTGTAGGGCGCTGGAGACGTAGCCAATAAATTGCTTAATCTGCCAGATCGACTCGCCGTTTCCGCGCTGGAAACCAAAGACAAAAATATCGTTCACATAACATTGCGGATGGTCACCGGTTATCAGTGATAGCACACCGGTTTTGCCACTACCGTTGGGCCCACTAAGCTGCCAATGCTGACCGCGCTCAATCGTCCAGTTCAACTTATCCACAATCACCGTATCACCATACTTGATTGTGGCATCGGTAAGCCGAACCAGCGGTTTCGCCGAGTCGAGTTGGGGTAGTGAGTGCGCAGGATCAGTCTCAGGTACCTGCAGGTCTGTCGTTTTCAGATGCAGGAGTTGGTACAGATCAGCATAAGCCGCGTCATCACTGCGATCAACGGTGAATGAGAGCGTACCCGCATCGCCCGGACGCTTCTCGGTGTAGGCGATATGAGTAATGAACTCTGGCATCTCGTCGAAGCGGTTGAGCACCATCACCATCGGGGTTGTCTCGATAATCGACGCTAAATGCGCCTGCAACATCGACAGCGTATCGGCATCTAGGCCGTCGAACGGTTCATCGAGCACCAACAGGTCCGGTTGGTTCGCCAGCTCACGAATCAGCATCATCTTGCGAGTCTCACCAGTCGAGAGCTTACGGAATGCTCGGTCCATAAGATGCGAAAGTCCGAACTTGACCACCAGTTCTTCCGCAAGAGCCCTATCCGCCACATAATCAAAGATCATTTCTCTAACGGGCGTGCCCTCGGAGATAACATCCATGATGTCTGCATCATCTTTCTTCAACTCCTTGGCAATCAGCTCCTTCTGCACCTCGAAAGAGACCAGACCCACGCGCGCAGGAAGGCCCTCAACACTGCCTGACTGGATATCACCGAAACCGGCCAAAATCGCAGCAAGTGCTGACTTGCCCGAACCGTTGGTACCGGTGATCACCCAGTGCTGTTCAGGCTCTAGGGTCCAGTTGATATCGAGCAGATCAAAGCGCTCTTCGAAGTTAACATGCAGGTTCTCTAAACGTATTGCAGATGCCATAAGGATTACCTAAACGCTTACCTAAGCGGTTGCTTAAAAGAGAAGTTCAAAAAAGGTGACGCGTGATTTAACGCCCGATAAAACAAAGCCGAGTGCTCCTTACGAGGCACCCGGCTTATCGAGATCTAATTTCTTCTCAGAAATTAAACAATCTTCTTCATGTCAGACATGTAGCCACGCAGCTTAGTACCGATCTTCTCAACTGGGTGAGCGCGCAGAGCAGCGTTCACTTCGATCAGACGGGCATTATCTACACCGTTGTCTTCAGCACTCAGGCCACGACCGATAACGTCAGACTTGATGCCCTTCATGAAGTCACCCAAAAGTGGAAGACACGCATGGTTGTACAGGTAGCAGCCGTACTCAGCCGTATCAGAGATAGTAGCGTTCATTTCGTACAGTTTTTTACGTGCGATAGTGTTGGCGATCAGCGGAGTTTCGTGCAGAGACTCGTAGTATGCTGATTCGTCGATGATGCCAGCAGCAGTCATCGTTTCGAACGCCAGTTCAACGCCCGCTTTAACCATTGCAACCATCAGGATACCGTTGTCGAAGTACTCTTGCTCAGAGATCTCCATGTCACCTGCTGGAGTCTTCTCGAAAGGAGTCTCAGCAGTCTCTGCGCGCCAGCCCAGCAGGTTCTTGTCGTCGTTAGCCCAGTCTTCCATCATCACGCGAGAGAAAGTACCGTCCATGATGTCGTCCTGGTGCTTGTTGTACAGCGGACGCATGATCTGTTTGAGCTCTTCAGACAGATCGAAAGCTTTAATCTTAGCTGGGTTAGAGAGACGGTCCAGCATGTTAGTCACGCCGCCGTACTTGAGTGCTTCAGTGATAGTTTCCCAACCGTACTGAATCAGTTTAGATGCGTAGCCAGGGTCGATACCCTCTTCCACCATCTTGTCGAAGCAGAGCAGTGAACCAGTCTGCAGCATGCCACAAAGGATCGTCTGCTCACCCATCAGGTCAGACTTAACTTCAGCGATGAAAGATGACATCAGCACGCCAGCCTTGTGACCGCCAGTACCTACAGCGTACGCCTTAGCCAGTGCCAGACCTTCGCCTTTAGGATCGTTGTCTTCATGCACAGCGATCAATGTTGGAACACCGAAGCCACGTACGTATTCAGCACGAACTTCTGAACCCGGGCACTTAGGTGCAACCATGATTACAGTCAGGTCGTCACGGATCTGCATGCCTTCCTCAACGATGTTGAAACCGTGAGAGTAAGAGAGGCAAGCGCCCTGCTTCATCAGAGGCATTACTGCGTTAACAACCGCAGTGTGCTGCTTATCTGGAGTCAGGTTAAGAACCAGGTCAGCCGTTGGGATCAGCTCTTCGTAAGTACCTACGGTGAAGCCGTTTTCAGTTGCGTTTTTCCATGACTGACGCTTCTGTTCAATTGCTTCTGCACGCAGAGTGTAAGATACGTCTAGACCTGAATCGCGCAGGTTAAGACCCTGGTTCAGACCCTGAGCACCACAACCGATAACAACAATCTTTTTGCCTTTGAGCGCATCAACGCCGTCAGCAAATTCAGACATATCCATGAAGCGACATTTTGCCAGCTGAGCAAGCTGCTCACGCAGTGGCAAAGTGTTGAAGTAGTTAGCCATGCTTAACACATCCCAATTTTGGTGAAATTAACGACGCTGCAGTACCGGTTGGCAGTGGCAGAGACGCGAAAGCGTGCAATGTACAGAAACCTAATCTTTTCGTAAATTGATATATTTGCAAAACAATGTCCCATTTTTCGCAATGAAGGCCACACAAGGGTAGGATGGCAGAATGAATATCAAAACGCTCAGCCACTTTCTGGCATTAGCAGACACCCTGCACTTCGGTCGTGCCAGTGAGCAGTGCCATATCAGCATCTCGGCACTATCGCGCAATATCCGTCAACTCGAAGATGAGCTGGGGGTTAGCCTATTTAACCGCGATAACCGCACCGTAGAACTAACCACTGAAGGGCAGCGGTTCTTACAATACGCGCGCGACACAGCCAGCGAGTGGAATTTGATTCGCCACGAGTTAACTGACAAGTCAGGACAGTTGAGTGGAGAGATCAGCATCTACTGTTCAGTGACAGCGAGTTACTCGTTTCTGTATGAGCTGCTAAACCGCTTCCGCCCAGTACATCCCGGCATCGAGATCAAGCTGCACACCGGCGACCCCGATCGCGCCATCGCACGTATTTTGGACGGCAATGAAGAGGTGACCATCGCTGCAAGACCCGCCACTGTGCCCCGCGGTTTGGCCTTCAAACCCATTACACAGTCGCCGCTGCTTTTTATTGCGCCCCTGCAGCCACAGCCAAACCTACTCACTACCTCACCCAAAACTACCGCCGACTGGTCGCGTGTACCAATGATCTTGTCCGAGGCTGGGGTTTCGCGAGGTCGAGTGGAAGAGTGGTTCCGTGAACAGGGCATTGCTCCAAATATCTATGCTCAGGTAGCGGGTAACGAGGCGATCGTCAGCATGGTGAGCCTAGGCTTTGGTATTGGCGTGGTTCCAAAAATCGTATTGGATAACAGCCCACTCGTAGAGCGCGTCCAAATTTTAGATGCGCAGCCAGCACTCGAGCCCTTCGATATCGGCCTATTTACGCTAAAACGTAACCTCAAGAACCCACTCGTTGCGGCATTCTGGGAGCTAATGTAGTGTTCGGAATACGCGCTCGGCAAAGTGTCGTACGCAATAGACCGGTGAGAGGGCCCCTCTGTATGCAAAGTCTGCAAAAAATACTCACTAATCTGCCCCTGGCACTCTTGGGCCTAACCCTCTCCAGCCACTCATTGGCGCAAGAGCCCTTTCTGCATCCCCACTGCTTTGCCGACTTCAGCAACTCGATGTTTTCTGGGGAGGGCGTGGATGCAGAGAAGCCACTTAACTGTGACCCACAGCTAACCCAACTACCGATAGAGACGCACACCTGGGACAACCAGGGCGAGCAGCAGACCAGCTTCTCATCAGATAACCCTGAAGACCCCGAGTACGGCGGCTATGCAGGTTTTAACAGCTATTCGCTATTTCGCAGTTTTGACACCGCTGATGGTGGAGAATTGGCCTTTCTAGAGCTGATGTTTAATACCGGAGGCTCTGGGCATTTCGGCTTGTTAGCGATGGTTAAGAAGGAGGCTAATGGTGAGGCTTTTCCACTCTGGTGGCAGTGGGCTGGCGATCGCTGTAATGATGGCTACCCAAGTTTTATTGGGATGGCAGATGAGCAACTCTTCTACTCTGTAGCTGCAACCCCCTTCAGACTGCTCAACCCCTTAGACGATACTGACTGGCGCATGCAGAGTATGCTAGAGATGCTTAATCCTGATGCAGTTGGCAACACACCAACAACTTTAGGCGGTTGGCAGCCCTACGACGATATCGCAAACTGCGCTGCCTGCTGTGCCGGTGAACGCATCTACGCCATGGGGCTGACTGATGGGTTCTCACGGATGGTAGGCGTAAAGCTAGATAAAGAGGCGTTTCTAAGCGAAAGCCAAGGCGATGTGCAAGCGTGCGTAAACCAGTGGTTTGCTCAGTCTGAGTTTGCCGATATTGACCGCGACGAACTGGTTAAGTTTGAGCGTTGGCAGCCAGCTTTGAAGGAGATTCAAACCGCCTGCAGCCACTAACAAGGTCAGCAGTAAACGCGACCAGAGTTAGCTATTGTGTGTTAACCTGCAGATATATCGGAACCTCATGGACGGAGGAGAAGTTTTTTGACCCGTACCCCCTCTTCAACACTCCAGCATGACAAACAAACGCAGGACTTGCTCTCGGCGCACACCCTCTCGGAACTTTTCCACGCGACAGCTCTCCCTACCGTTCTGCTGAAAGATGGGAAGTTTGTCGCTGCCAACACAGCCTGTGCGAGCCTCCTTGGACTCAGCTCCGCTGAAGCCCTTGTCGGTCTCACTCCACTCGACTTCTCACCTGCCTTACAACCCGGTGGCGAGCACACGCAGCAACGTATCAACGAGACTCTTGGGGCTGCTGTAGCCAGGGGCGCGAATGAGTTCGACTGGGAGGCAATGCATAGAGATGGGACAAAACTCTACATCCGCATCAATCTGACAGCTTTGCATATTGAAGATGATTTGATCATTCATGCGGTCCTCCAAGATGTTACCCGGGAGCGCGCTCAACGCGATCAACTGAGCTATATCGCCTACCATGACAGTGTTACCGAGCTACCCAACCGACACCAATGCCTAACTGACCTTGGTCCACTTCTGCGTCAGGAAGGTCGAAAGGATGTCTGCATCATCAAAGTGGGGATTGATCAGTTTAGCTACTTCAATAACGTATTTGGCACTGCGTTTGGCGATGAACTTCTGTGTAAAGTCCGCGACGCTTTGCTCAAGGTCCTGCGCGACGGTGATCGACTATACAGGATCTCCGGGGGCCGTTTCGCCATACTGCTTGAGGGAATTACCAACCGAAACCAAGCTATATACAACTGTGAACGCGTGCTGCAGCTGTTTGAATCGCCTGTAGGGATAGATGGATTCAAAGGCAGAATCCTAATTTCCCTAGGGTGCTCACTAGTAGATGGATATGACATTGACGCTGAGACGCTGTTACAGGAGTCACAGATCGCTCTGTCAGAGGCGAAATCTACACGTCAGGGCTCATACATGCTCTTTGAAGCTGAGATGCGTCAGAAGCGGGATCGCTTTCTAACCATTCGAGAAGAGCTACGCAGAGCGCTCAGAAACAACGAACTTGAGCTCTACTATCAACCTCAGGTTGACCTCAGATCAAAACGCATTGTTGGTGCTGAGAGCTTAATTCGTTGGAATCACCCGATACGAGGAGTCCTGCCGCCCGCCGAATTTATCACAATCGCAGAAGACTCAGGCCTGATAGTAGAGATGACGCGCTGGATTTTGCAGCAGGTTTGCCACCAAGGCGCACTCTGGAAAGCCGCTGGCTGGAACGATTTCACACTTGCCGTCAATCTAGCTGCGAAACACTTTGAATATGGCTTGGTGCAACAAGATGTTCAGCTGGCACTGGAATCCACTGGGCTAGCTGCCGAACATCTTGAACTGGAGATGACTGAGTCCGCACTGTTTGAACACACTGACTCTTTAGTAAGCCTGCTCGATAAATGGCGAACGCAGGGCATCAAGCTGGCTATTGATGATTTTGGTACCGGCTATTCGAACCTTGCATATCTATCTCAACTGCCTATCTCTAAACTGAAGATTGACCAATCTTTCATACGTGATTACGTACGCAACAAGAACCATAGGATCATCGTTCAAACGATCACACTAATGGCTAAATCGCTAAAAATCACGACGCTTGCTGAGGGGGTCGAAGAGGAGTCAACCCGTACACTACTCTACGCGATGGGGTGTGATGCAATTCAGGGATATCTGATCTCTCGCCCCGTACCAGTCAAAGAGTTTGAGACCCTCATCGCCGACCAACTCGTCTAATTACGAGCCCGTCTTAGTGGCTACCCAGGAGCCGCTCATCGTAGCTGTAATCAGATAGCAACTCGTAGCCGGAAGCGGTTATCAATACTTGGTTCTCAAGTTTTACCCCCTCTTTCTCACCGAACGCACCGGAGAAGCTCTCGACACAGAGCACCATATTCTCCTCGAGTACGCCGTCATAGGTGTCTGCTGGCCAGTCGCCCTCGTAGTAGATTTTGGGGTATTCATCACAGAGTCCTGCACCGTGGAAGCTGCACACATAGCGGTTGGGTATATATTTCTCGTCCCGCTTAAACGCTTTAGCCGCAAGCTCTTGAAAACTTATACCCGGCTGTAAGAGCGACATGTTGTAGGTCACTTCATCGTAGGCATGCCGGTAGGCCGCCCGCTGCTGCGCGTTTGCCTTATCTCCGCATAACCAAGTGCGGCTGATATCAGCAAGATAGCCATAGGGGCCGATCAGGTCAGTGTCGAAACCCACAAGTTCATTAAGCGCTATCGGCTTGTGTGTGGCCTCCTGCAACCAAGGATTAGTGCGCGCGCCTGATGCAAGCATTCGACCATCAATCCAGCTACCCCCGTAGGCGATGTTGACCTGATGCAAGATGGATAACAGTTCGTTCTCGCTAATTCCAGGTTTCATCGCCACATGCATCGCCGCAATCCCCTTCTGTGCAACAGCTATCGAATGGCGCATGCAGAGCAGTTCTTCGGCCGATTTTACGGTGCGCGCATGCTCAACAATCGCCTCAGCATCAACGACAGCCCAGCCTGCGGACAGAGCACGCTGGGTGACAAAGGGGCTGAACCGTTCAAACGCGACCTTCCCCGATAAGCCTAACTGGTGTCGAAAATCGCCAATATCACTCAAGAAAGTTTTCGCCGCAGTATCGAGATCCAAGCCTGCATCAAAAACACTGATGAAATGGGGTCGCTGATACTCTTCTACATTTAGATAGTCCCGCCGCGCTGCTCCGTACATCCGCAGAGGTCCCTCGATAGGAACCAATAGATAAACCGTTGGTATGTGTGCTTGGAAGAGCTGATACTCATCGTAGTCAATCGCGTAGCGCAAACTTACCGGGTTATTGAGCACACAAAGGTCGACGTTGCGCTCACGCATGCACCTTCGAATACGGGCTAAACGATACTCATTTAAGCGACCATACTGCTCTTGAGTTAGCGAAAATACTAAGCCGGAATTGCCCATATCTATCCTCTTGAACAAACCGATTTATTTCTGTTTTTTACGCTGCGTTTGCCGCTGCTCACTCCCGTAATTGAGTATTGGATTGGTCCTCGATCAAGCGCACAACGCTCAGGTGTGGTGCATCAAACCCATAGGCTTTCGTCGCCTTTTGATAGGTGTCGTATACAACTGAACCGAGTGTTAACTCGATATCCAAGTGCTCACCCAACTGGTTGATGAGGCGCATATCCTTTTCTGCAAGCCCGAGCTTGAACGACCGGTCATATGAGCCATCGAGCACCTTGGGGATGTAGTTTTCAACCACGTAGCTACTGGCACAACTGTTGTTGAGTACATCGTAGAGCGTGTTTAGGTCGAGCTTAGCTTTCGCGCCGAGCATCAACGCTTCACCAATACCCTGAGCAACGAGATAATTGAGATGGAGTTGGGCCAGTTTTGTCGTATACCCCGCTCCCGCTGGCCCCATATAGACCGCACGTTTTGTGAAGCTCTCTAGCAAAGGCCGATAACGCTCCACTACCTCTTTATCGCCACCCAGAAGCATGGTGAGGGTACCGGCCGCAGCACCTTCGCTACCACCTGTAACTGGCGCATCAACCAAATCAATGCCCTCTACCGCTTGCGCTCTAAGAGCCTCCCAGGCGCTCACCTCATTGGTACTGGTATCAAACCAGACAGCACCTGGTTTGAGATTGTTCAGGATCCCAGCGTCTCCTAAAGCAAGCGCATTGATCTCTTTGGAGCTCGGCAGCGAAGTGAATAGCACTTCGCTCGCAGCAGCAAGCGCTCCTGCCGAAGATGCTGCTGTAGCGCCCTTAGCTTCAAGTAGCGCAACAGCCGCCGGGTTGATGTCCAAGACCGACAGCTGATGCCCTTCGCGCTGGCAGTACGCAAGCAAGTTCGCGGCCATACCGGACCCCATATTGCCCAATCCGATAAATCCTATGTTCATCGTCGTAACCTCAGTCCGTTAAATTGTCGCTGCGACTCAGCTCTCTCTCATGGTGAATCGCGTCGGCGCGACCGTAGAAAGCTTTGGCGTGGTGCGGGCGGTTTACCAAATAGGGATTAGTGACATAGGTGGGTAGTGCAATAATCCGCGTTGTTGGCCCTGCCGTGGGTGTAACACGGTGCATGGAGTAGCGGCCTTTAAAGAGCTGCAGGTCACCCTCTCTTAATTTCAGTACTCGCACACGCTCACGATCGCCTTGCAACACCTTCTGTACATCACTGAAGTTTTCAGCGTTGGGCGTGCGCAGATTGGGAACGTACTCAAAATCCCCACCCTCCTCAGAAGCCTGGACAAGAATGCTGACGGTGAACTCGTTGCCATCGTAGTGCCAGGGGAAATAGTCCCCAGTGCGCATAACGCTGTAGGGGCATCGGCCAAGTGGGTCAGCCCAACGGTAGACCGGCCCTTGGTTAAGGCAATCGGCAACAAAATGTACCACGACATCAGAGTCGTAAATTTTGCGCAGTAGTGATTGCGGCTCCAGCAGATCAGAATTAATGAACGCACTGGTTCTATTCTCAAAGAAGCGCTTCGGATGATCCTCAGGAAGCGTTGGGTCATCTGCTGTTAAATAAGGATTTACAAAATCATCTGCGGGGCGCGCATCGCTCATCAAACGTTTTGCTTCGGCCAGCATTTCTTGAATTGCCGACTCCTTAATAAATCTCGGAATATGGCTGCACCCAACCGCCTCAAGATCTGCCCGGCACTGCTCAACTAGCGCCCGACGTTTCGGACTACTCAGGTCGTGGATTGGAAAGGTATCGAGATCAATAAAATCTTCTATGCGGATTTCAGCCGCACTGAAGGCGCTAGGTGGTACCTCTTTACGAAATGAGTCGAGGCTAACTACTTCTGACATTTGAGCACCCTCAGTGTTTTAAAATTTGTAGGACGGATCAAGACGATCACATTTACGCAGCAGAGCAGGCCACTCATACAGCCCGGGGGAGAACGCCTCATACTGTTTTGATGCAAGCGCCCAAAGGCTCTCTGGACCCGGATCGATCTCTAGCGTTGAGGCTTTAGCCGACAGTGCTACTTCGCACAGACGAACTAAGTAGTACATATTCATAAAGCACTCCCCGGCCGTCTCGCCGACGGTTAGAAAGCCATGGTTGCGCATCACCAAACAGGTATTGCTCCCCATGTTTTCAGCGATGCGATGCCGCTCATCGGGGTCTACAGATAGCCCCTCCCAGTCGTGGTAACCCACCTTGCCATAGAGCATGGAGGAGTCTTGGACAAGAAAAGGGATCTCTTTAAAAGCGGTGGCAGCGATAGCAGATGCAGGATGAGCGTGAAACACATACTTCGCCTTCGGGTGGTTCATATGTATTGCACTATGAATGATGAACCCGGCGGTATTGACGTCCTCGGGGCCCTCAAGCACGGTGCCGTGCTCATCCACCATAATCAGATTAGATGCGCAGACCTCATCATAGGCAAGACCGAACCGATGCATGTAGAAGTTATGGTCAGTTCCAGGAACACGCGCCGTGATGTGATTCCAAATCGTATCATCCCAACCGAAATGCGCCGTCAGCCTGAACATTGCCGCCAGATCGATCCGAACGTTCTCTTTCTGCTGGCTCAGAGAAAGGTCTATACCGCTCATCGTTCATCCTCTTGTTATTGTGTTTTCGAGGATGTTCACATCGGTGAAAAAAGTTGTACAACGAATAATCTTTAGAAGTTAAATCGATTTTTTCGATATTACTCTCGGTTTACTCGGTAGGAAATGGTGCTGTCCAGGGGAACAGAACAGATAAATCAGTTTAATTAACATTTAACATCGAAATATTCGATGCATACCAGGGCGCTCTCATATTAGTATCGATCAATAATCGAGAGGCAGTCACGACGCATGAATATAGAGAACCTCAGAGCCTTTTTAGAGATCGCTTCAAGCGGTAGCTTTCAACTCGCCGCTGACAAACTCCACCTCACGCAATCCACAATCAGTGCTCGCATTAAAGTACTTGAGGATAGATTGAATCGGCCGCTTTTTGTCCGCAAACGTGACGGTGCGCAGCTGACCCAAGCGGGACATCATCTATATCGACACGCACTAACCGTGGTTAGAGCCTGGGAACGGGCACGCCAAGAGGTGAGCTTGCCAGAGAGTTTAACCAACGTTTTTAGTCTGGGAATTCAGCTCAACCACTGGGATCAGGTCGCTACCCCTTGGCTATCCTGGATGGAGAGCTCTGAACCCAAGGTGGCTACCCGCATTATTTCGGACTACTCAGACCCACTCATGCGAATGCTGCGTGATGGGCTTCTCGACCTTGCACTGGTTTATGCCCCTAAACAGCAAGCGAACCTTCGCATCGAAAAGTTTACCTGCGAGGAGATCATCCTAGTCTCGACTGAACCACGCGATGTTGATTACGGCATGGTTGACGGTTATGTGTTTGTTGATTGGGGCGATGAGTTCCGGGCCCAACATGCCGAGGCCTTTCCCGATACATCCGTACCTCGACTCTCTGTCGGTTTGAGCTCATTGGGGCTCAGCCATATCCTGACACACGGCGGGTCGGGCTACTTTCTTATCAGTACCGTGCGTCAGTACCTCAGTGAGGGACGTCTATTTAGAGTGCAGGGCGCACCGGTGTTCACCCGACAGACTTACCTTGCATACCCGGAGTCTCCACTGAACCCAGATCTACAGAAAACTGCACTGGCGGGGCTGCAGCAGATAGCCGCTAACATCTTATAGCTGGAGAGCAAGATGAAAATTACAGGAATAAAAACACGTGTCGTCGACCTCCCGTTTGAAAAGCCCATAGCAACCGCCATCCATGACATGCGCTCGGTCGGCTGTGTCTTGCTGTTCATTGAGACGGATGAGGGACTTGTAGGAGAGAGTTACGCCTTTACGCTCAATGCAGTGCGTATCAAGGCATTTAACGAGATGATAAACGGCTTTAATCATCACCTCATCGGAAAGGATCCAACGTCGGTCAACGGCATAGGTCAGGCGATCTGGCGCGAGATCAACCCGACGGGCTATCAGGGCTTAACGATATCGGCCCTCTCGACAATAGATACCGCACTCTGGGATTTGGTCGGTAAGATTGCGGGTTTACCGCTTCACAGAGTTTTCGGCGCTTGCCGTGACTCTATCAAAACCTATGCAAGTGGTGGTCTCTGGCTCTCTCAGTCAATTGATGAACTCGTTGAGGAGGCTCACTCCTTTATTGCGCAGGGATTTAGATCCATGAAAATCCGCGTTGGTAGCAGCGTTATCGAGCGGGATGTTGAACGCGTAAGAGCACTCCGCGAGGCCGTAGGCGATGAGATAGAGCTACTTGCCGACGCCAACCAAGCCTTTAACGCTAAGCAGGCTATTCGGCTTGGACGCCGTCTGGAGGAGTTCAACCTTGGCTGGTTAGAGGAGCCTGTCGATGTGCATGATCTCAAAGGGCACACCGATGTAAGGGTGGCACTGGATACACCCATAGCTACAGGCGAAACGGTCTACACCCGTTACGGTATGCGCCCGCTTATTGAGCAGCGCTGTGCCGATGTGCTGATGCCAGACCTGCAGCGCATCGGCGGCCTAACGGAGATGCAGCGCGTCTGCGCGCTGGCAGCGACATTCGACACGCCCATCTCGACGCACATATTCACAGAGCAGAGCCTTTCGATTGCGGGCTCTGCGCCTAACTGTATATCAGTAGAGCATATGCCCTGGTTCTCACCGCTGTTCAACGAGGCAATGACGATCAAAGCGGGCCATATAGTGATACCTGAGCGACCCGGCACAGGCTTCACCTTCAGTGATGAAACAATCAACAGATACCGGATTGATTAGCATGGCGACCCTTTTATATAACGGCGATTTCGGCACTGACGACTGGGTAGAGGCTCTGCAGGCGCAGCTGCCCGATGAGACGATCTATGTCTACCCAGATGTTCCCGACAAAAGAGCGGTGGAGTTCGCTGCGGTTTGGAATCTCCCACCGGGAGAGTTAATAAACTACCCCAATCTGAGAGCAATTTTGCTGCTGGGCGCCGGTGGCGATTTCCTAATGAAGGAAAAAACCTTGCCCGCTGTGCCCATTGTACGCTTGGTAGATCCAACCGTTGTCTTTGATATGACTCAGTACTGCCTCTACTGGGTGGCTCACTTCTATCGCCACTTCGACAGCTATGCAGCTCAGAAGTCAGACAAGGTTTGGCAGCGCATCGCGTACCCACCCATTGATCAGTTTAAGGTCGGCATTCTTGGGCTGGGCGCCATAGGTACGCAGATCGGCCGCGCACTGCACCGCACGGGTTACACTGTATCAGCTTGGGTTCAATCCCACCGTGAAGTGGAGCAGCTCAAGCTGTACACCGGAGCTGAGGGCTTTGCGCCGTTTATGGCCGAGCTGGATGTGTTGATCAACGTTCTACCACTCACCAAAGAGACGCACAGCTTTCTCGATCTCGAGCGGCTCAGTTTACTCCCTTCAAAAGCACGAGTGATCAATATTAGTCGTGGGGCGGTAATCGACGAGCGTGCACTCCAAACACTCCTCAACGCAGAGAAACTCGCAGGCGCTGCACTCGACGTTTTTGACACCGAGCCACTGCCACTCGATCACTGGGCTTGGCAGCATCCGAAAGTAGATATCACACCCCATGCGTCAGGGCAGACCTACCCCCGCTCTGCCGTTAAGAGTTTAGTGGCAAATATCCAGAGGATTAGAAACGGCGAGCTGCCATTCCCGATATTTGACCCGACAAAGGGCTATTGAGCACACCTGAGAGCACGCTGGCAGGACGCTCAAACCGAAAGTGGCTACCAGAGCGCCTCATCATTAAACGCGGTGACACAACTTGGTTTTCCGAAAATTGCTGGCAGCGACTCACCGCTTAAGGCCAAGCCAAGCCAGCCCTGAGGCATGCTCAGGGGATAAGGTGGGCTTATCAAACGCTGCGACATCGCTTGAAAACCAAATTTCCCGTAGTAAGCAGGGTCACCGTAGGTAACCACAACCTCCACACCCTGGGTGCGCAGTTGCGCCAACCCCTCGGTAATCAGCTTTTGCCCAACACCACGACGTTGATAGGCACTGCTGACAGCTACGGGTGATAGCATGAATACTCTGTGGGAGTCGCCAAAATCGAGTCGGCTAAAATAGATAGCACCGAGTAACTGCTCGTCTTCAAATGCGCCAAAGCCTAGAACTTCATCCGGCGATGGGTGCGAGGCTAACTGACTAACTAACTTCTCTAAAGAACTGCCAGCTTGCGCGCCCTCAGACGCTGTAAAGACCTCTCTGAAGAGGTCAATCACCTCGTTGTTAGGGGTATCACTCAAGCTTTGAATCAGCATTACTACTCCAACCTAACTATTCCGACTTACCTGAATCATCGATAGCCCGCAGAGCTGCGTTCAGGTTTTCCAGCGTCAGCGGCTTCGGTAATACCGAGTCGGCACCAGAGTCCAATAGTCTGTCTGCCTCAGAGCCCACCGTTGCACCGGTCACACCAATAATCGGCTTGGCAAAGCCCCGCTCACGCAACTGCCGAGTCAACTCGTAGCCATCCATCTCAGGCATCATTATATCGGTAATGACTAGGTCATAATCCCCATCTTCAAACCTCGCCAGAGCGTCCTTACCATGGCTCGCATCGATAACTTCAGCACCGCTACGAGCAAGAATAGCGTGACCCAACATAAGCAATGTTGGGGTATCTTCAACAAAAAGGATGCGTTTACCCTGAATCAGCGAGACAGCAGTCGAGTCCTCTTCTAGCTCCGGATCGAAGTTGTACAGTGTGAAGCGCAATTCAAAAATAGAACCACCGGTTGGATTATCCCGAAGGGTAAGATCGCCGCCCTCCATCTCCTTGGCGAGCTGACGACTGACATAGAGGCCTAAACCGGTACCAGAAGATTTTGACTCGCCTCGCTCAAATGCCTCAAACAGACTCGCCTTTAGAGAGTCTTTGATACCTGCTCCATTATCAAGAACCTGCACACTGAAACTGGTTTTATCAGTCTGTTCCTCAGTCTGCAAGCGCAGTTCCACCCGGCTCCCCTCGCTGTGGAGAATGGCATTTTTTACGAGATTAATGACGATTTGGCGAATCTGTTTTTTACGCCCATAGCTGCTGATGTTGGCATAGTTACTGGCATTAAAATGTAGGTTCACCTTATAGCGGCTGGCGAGAAAATAGAGTGAATGCACAACCTCCTCACACAGTTGATAAACGGAGAACTCAGCCTCAACCTTAAACTCATCGGAGATGCTGGTCGAGCTTCCCACCCGCATGTCATCCAACACATCCAAGAGATGCTCGGCGGTATGTGAAAGCTCCTTTAGCCGAGGCTCACGACTTCCTTGGGTAACAAGCTCATCAATCTGCATTTTCAAAGCCGATGCAGGCGTTCGCAGTTCATGCCCAATGATCGAGAACATCTTATCCTGCTTGGCCAAATTTGCTGCTAATTTACTCGCGGAGGACTTCGCATCTGCGAAGGTTCTAGCAATCGCACCGTAGAGTACAAGCAGCAACGCCTGGAGCGCTAATGTCATACCAAAAACGAGGATCAGACGTTGTTGAGTTTCGGCATACTGCTGATCAAGATAAAATAGAAAGCGCTCTGAAAGGCTGATATTGAGCGATTTAACATCATCCAGGAGCTCTCCCACTATCGACATTTGCTCGATATTACGCTGATAGGAAGATTGCCCAGTCGCGGCGAGTTTGGTTTGCTCCAAGAACTCGAAATAGTCCGTGATCTGACTGTGTAGATCTATCAGTTGAGTGGAGATCTTCTCTATCTCTTTATTCGCCACTGTCTGCACCAAAACTCTCATGGTGTTCTCAGCTTGCTCAACAATGCGATAGACAGCCCCCTGCGTCTGCAGCAGATGCGAATAGGAAGCATCCAGACCCTGAGCGTGCACCGCCTCATCACGCGTCATGATTAGATAGGCGTAGAGCTCTGGCAAATGGACAAGTACTAGACGACCGGTCGTGTAAACTTCGCTTAGTGAGCTAAGCTGGACACCTGTTCCGGTGTATACCTTGAAGTAATCATCCAACACCGCACGAATATGCTCCTCAGTGCCGGTTATCTTTAAGCTGTAGCTAGAGAAGTGAGTGGTATCTCTATGGTTGATGGAGCTAATAGTTTCGTCGGGCAAGTGCAGATAGTCGGGCCCACGAGCCGATGCTCGCTGCTCAAACTCGCTTTTAGCCTCTTCACAGCTCTGAAGATGCGCCTCGGCCTCGGGCTGATTGATGCTGAAAAGCGTGCACTCGGCACTATAACGCGATAGGTCACTCAAGGAGTCTGCGAGGCTAAGTGCGTGCTCAGCCCCGCCTTTCTCCCTCTCGATACGTTGCAAGTCAGCGAAGTGATAGACCACTACCGTACCAAGAATCAAAACGAAAAAGGTCTCAGTGACTAAAATCGATACTTTTAGCCAGATAGGCAGGAGTGAGAAACCCGTCTTACGCTTTGACATACTCTGAGTCAGCGCTCTAATTTCTAGTTATTAAAGCTAAATGTGCCACAGCTTAGCACCAATAGATAGCCAGCGAAGCTATCCCTTGCTTCAGATCAATTGGTTGTGCCAAACAGGGCCTCTCCGTTTTTCCAAGCGAGTTTTTGCGCCACCGGCATCGGAAGCTGCGCCAGCCATTTGCGAATCTCCGTTACCACCTCAGCATACCCCTTCCAGCGGTTGAGACTGTATGTATCCACCGCGACAAGGACTCTATCCTGGTGCTGAATAAAAAACGCCTGCCATTCAGGCAACAAACTGTCTCGGCGCGGTCCATTAACGATCGTGTTTCCGAGTAGAAAGCTATCTCGTACTGACGTATCGATGAACAACCCATCTGGGTAGCGACGCAGCATCCTGTCTAAGAGCTCTATTTCAGGGCGAGTACCCAGGTGCGCCCAGAGGACTTTGGCGCCGGGGTGGATCTCAAACACTCTATCGACGACCGCCGCATCACCGTGCAGCAGCAGAGGAAGATCGAAGTCGCGAGCAACTTCAACCAGACCCTGCAAGACTGAGCTGTCGATCTCTTCGGCAAAGATGTGGAACTCACCAATACCTGAATACATGCCCGTCTCTAACGCTCCACGCGCGCGCTCGACTAGGCCCGGTTGATGCATCCAGTTCTGCTTGTCGGACAGACTCCCATAAACTGAATAGAAAGGGATAACGCGCTCAGGTGCTTGCTCAAAACAGCTAAGCGTCGATTTATTACCGTAACTGGTTAGTAGAATCCGATCCACGCCCGCTGCATCCATCGCCGTTAAAGCATCCGTGCAACTGAATATTGAGGCGTACTCCTGCTCGTGGTGAGAGTGGGCATCTAGTATTCGCATCTCGCCCGCCAGCGCAGCCGATGCTACAAGGGAGGTGAAGCAGATTAGCAGCGTCCGCATATTTATTATGCGCCACTGACGCGAGTTGAGACGGATTCTAACAGCCATGAGATAGCCTCTATGTCTGGTTTGCAGCGTATTTCTTGGCGAAGCCAAGCTTCGTTGCCAGGTAAGCATGGGCACTTACAAGCGTAATACCAGTAACTACCAGAAGAGCACCAAGAACAAACCTTGGTCCGAAGCTCTCATCCAGCAACCACACGCTCAAAACCACACCTAAGAGTGGCGTCAGGAAGGAGAATACCCCCAGTCTTGAGGCGAGATAGTTCTTCAGCAACCAAAACCAGGTGAGGTAGCTAAAGAAAGAGACAACGACTACTTGGAAGGTGAAGCTGGTAATCACCAAAGGTGTGGCGGTAAAGCGCATATCATCGGTCAACCAAGCCACCCCCAGCAGCAGTAAGAAACAGGCGACTAGCTGATATATCAGAGTAAGAGAGGCAGGCGCACGCGTTAAGTTAGAAACGCGGACAACGACTGTGGTAGCCCCCCAGATAGCGCCTGCGAGCAGTGCCATCATATCTCCAATGAATACGTCTGATAGACCCCCTTCACTTGGGCTCCAGAAAGCAATCGCTATGCCACAGAATGCCAGTACAACACCGACCCACTGCAACCGGCTGAGCCGCTCGTTCGGCAGGAACAGAGCCAGGCCCAATGCAGCGAATATCGGGGCAGTGTAGAGCAAGACAATTAGATGGGAGACACTCGTCATCTCTATGGCGATAGCAGCCAAAAGAAACTCCGAAGCGAACAGAAGACCCGCTAACGCGCCCGGCCAGAAGGTCGCTTCTGGATGAGAAAAGCCGCCACGGCGCCTCACTAAGACAAAAAGTGTAACCAACACAGCACCAAAGCCGCAGCGTAATGAGGTCTGCAAAATCGGCGAAAAATCGGCTGCGGTCGCTTTAAGTGCAACTTGTTGTGTTGCCCAAATAACGCAGAGCAACAGCATCAATGAGGTCGCACGGACATCAATGGGTGAGCGGTGGTCCATAAATAGTATCTCGTTTTAGCTGAGGCATTTCTCAGAAAGGGACGTCATCTAGGTCGTCATCGAACGGCGGAGGTGTTGGGGCTGATGCACCGCCCGTTTGCCCGCTTAGATTCTCCAACTTCCAAGCGCTCAGGTTGTTGTAGTAGCGACCATTGTGCTCACGGCCGCGAATATCGAACCACACCTTCACAGAATCACCCACAGAGAGACTATCAAGCAGATCAGCTTTATCTTTGACGAACTCAAGGTTGATGTCTTGAGGGTAATTACCATCCTGCACTGTTACCACCAGTTCGCGCTTGGAGAAGCCGCTGGCAAAGGTCTGGGGTTGCTGGATAACTTTAACGGTGCCGGACAGTTCGTAACTCATTGTTTCAGGTTCCTTAGGTTTTTAAACGCCTATGCGAGACTTATTTGCAGTGGCTTAGTGTTGCAGGCGATCTAGCACGAGTCCAGTAGAATCAATCCCGCGTATCAGCAGGCATGAAGACAAAACAGAAAAACGTCCTCGGCGGCGAACTACAAGCCTGCAGCACTGATCCTATGACCGGTTATTTTAGAGACGGTTGTTGCAACACCGACCAATATGATCGCGGCTCTCACACAGTCTGTGCCGTGGTAACCGATGAGTTCCTGCAGTACTCGCTAAGTCGAGGCAATGACCTTATTACGCCTCGCCCAGAATATGACTTTCCGGGTCTCAAAGCGGGCGATTCTTGGTGCCTCTGCGCCATGCGTTGGGCCGAGGCGGAGGCTGCAGGCTGTGCACCACGAGTCAACCTTGCGGCCACCAACATTAAAACGCTCAACCTCGTGACCCTAGACCTGCTCAAGGCGTACAACCTTGATCTGCACTAGCGAGTAGTGTCATGCAGTACGCCTTCTACTTCTTTCTAGCAACCGACACCCACATACTACTGGCCGACGCCTGCTTTAGAGAGACAACACCCATCCGCGAATGTCCCACATTAGTGCTGCAGCACTTACAGCGAGAAGTTGGACCATTAAAGCACAGACGCGTTTTCTACCGTGACCCAAAACTCTGGTTCGAGGAGATAAAGCACCAAGAGGGCAAGTTCAAAGGTTTCTGTGCAGCTAGCGAGCCACAACAGTTTCATTTTGCTCGCTTAATTGAGAAGCATGCGCTGTTCGATGCACAACTTATGACCAATATCTAACCCGCTCAGCGGTCTACGAAACTTACAGCGCCTCGGGAAATGGTTGGTAAACTGCCACATGATTGAGCACCAGATGGCAGGTATGAAGAGCTGGTTTGAGGTCCTTTGAGCCACTAGCCCTCACTGCACTTAATAAGGGTTCGCAAGAACCCCTCTCTTGTTTTACTCTCTCTCCCTATTGCTGACTAATCTGGGAGCTCTCGCATGTCCGAAGAAAACATTCTTATCCGTAGTGACAAAGAGGGTGTGGTCCATCTACGCCTTAATCGCCCTGCCAATCTCAATACTCTCTCGGAGGCGATGATTGGTCGGCTTGAAGAGGAGATCGCATCGATTAATGCAGATCCTAATGTGCGCTGCGTGGTACTGAGCGCCGAGGGTCGCGCATTTTGTGCCGGACACGACCTCTCGGAGATGCGTGCGACACCTGAGCATGCTTACTACCAAGCACTGTTCAAACGGTGCGGCAAAATGATGCAGAGCCTGGTAGCCCTGCCAGTACCTATCATTGCCCAAGTTCAAGGTGCCGCTGTGGCTGCGGGCTGTCAATTAGCAGCAAGTTGTGACCTCGCCATCGCTGCTGAAAGTGCTAGATTTGCCGTTCCCGGTATCAACCTTGGCCTCTTCTGTTCTACCCCTGCGGTTGCCCTGTCGCGCTCTGTATCGGCTAAGCGCGCCTTCGATATGTTGGTAACCGGCGATATGATCAATGCTGAGACTGCGCTCAACTCTGGGCTAATTAGCGAAGTGGTACCCGATGACCAGTTGGACGCAGCCGTGCAGGCTAAGGTGGATAAGATTCTCAGCAAAGACCCTCAGGCCGTGCGTTATGGCAAAGCCATGTTCCATCCGCAACGCCAGATGGACTTGGCGCAAGCCTACGACTACGCAGCAGAAGTGATGGCTGAGAATATGATGGAGCCAAGCACAACTGCTGGTATCGATAAATTCCTGGGTCGTGCATAGGCGGCGTTACCTATCATTGGGCATTAAACATAATCTGAGAGGTAGCCGCCGACGCTGTTGTTACTAGGGGTGTAGCTAGCAACAACGATGTTTGTGGCGTTGCAGCGCTTGAGAAAAATCGCGTTTGTACGTTTAGGCTTGACGCTGGAGCACAGACGCCAAATCCGCCACTAAGGCATCAACAGCGGCTTCTGTTGTTGCCCAAGAGCACATGAAACGAGCACTGCCGCCTATAAATGTGTAGAAAGTCCAACCACGTTCATGCATTGCATGCACAGCGGCGTCGGGCAAGTTGACCAAAACCGCATTTGCCTCAGTGGGGTAGAGCATCTCGGCGCCTGGCAGATCGGCTATGCGATCGTGCAGCAGATGCGCCATCCGGTTAGCATGGCCAGCATGCTTAAGCCAGTTATCTTGCTGCAGCATCGCCAACCAGGGCGAGCTAAGGTAGCGCATCTTCGATGCTAACTGCCCAGCCTGCTTACACCGATAGGCAAAATCTTCAGCCTGATCGCGATTAAAAAAGAGGATCGCCTCGCCTACCGGTAAGCCCATCTTTGTACCACCGAAACAGAGCACATCTACACCCGAGCGCCAGGTGATATCGGCCGGTGAACATTTGAGGCTTGCTACGGCGTTGGCGAAGCGCGCACCATCCATATGCAGATTTAAACCGTTCGCTCTGCACACCTGTGAGATGCCCGCAATTTCCCCTTTGTGATAGAGCGTACCAATCTCAGTAGACTGGGTTATCGTGACCGCTTTCGGCCGCGGATAGTGAATATCGGTGCGCCGTTTTACCAATGCATCAACCGAAGCAGCGGTTAGCTTCCCTTGATGATGGGGGGCTGTCAGCAACTTAGATCCATTGGAAAAGAACTCCGGCGCACCGCACTCATCTGTCTCTACGTGGGCTGCGTCCGTACAGATAACAGACTGGTAAGGCTGACACATTGAGGCCAAAGCCAGAGAGTTCGCCGCGGTGCCATTAAAGGCAAAAAAGACCTCTAGCTCCTCACGTTCAAACACCTCACGCAGTAGATCGCATACTTGAGCTGTAGACTCATCATTACCATAGGGGCTAGCAAAACCCGCGTTCGCAGTATTAAAAGCTTCAAGTGCTTCTGGGCAAACGCCGGCAGTGTTATCACTGGCAAACTGGAGTTTAAAACCGGGGAGTGAATCGCTCATACAAACCGTCTCTGGATTGAATTACTCAACTGCGCTTAGAGTATCAAACACTACACAGTTACGATCAGAATTTTTAGCTCGGTACAACGCATTATCCGCCCGTGAAACAAGCTCTCTGATTGACTCACCAGGATGATAAACAGCAACACCCACACTGGTAGTAAGCTGACCGACAACGTCAAATGGGTAGCGTTCGACATTTGCGCGTAGGTTTTCAGCCATCTGTTCGAGTGACACTTTGTCTGCTTCAGGAATGAGGATTAAGAACTCCTCTCCACCCCAGCGACCTACCAAATCGCTCTCACGTGTCTGCTCGCGCAGAATTTGCGCAAATGCTTTCAGGCTTGTATCACCCACATTGTGGCCGTAGGTGTCATTGATCCGCTTAAAGTGGTCAATGTCGAGAATCATCACAGCAAAGTTCGTGTTGTAACGGTTGGCTACAGCCTTCTGCTGGGTCAATGCCTGGTCCATTTTATGGCGGTTATAAAGCCCCGTAAGCATATCGGTCATGGCTAACTCTTCAAGCAGAAGATTTTTCTCCTCGATAATCTTCTTGGTGCGCTGTATCTCGCGCTGCCGCCACAGGACCAAAAGCCCGATCACCATAAAACCGGCAATAACCTGATAGAGCAGTGTGTAGTCTATGCGGCTCTCAAAACGCACCGCCAGCCATCGATTGTTGATTCGCTGAATACTTTCAGCTGAAACCGTTGCCAAGGCCTTTTGCATGATGCTCAAAATCAGAGGCTCATCATTGCGAACCGCGATACTCAGAGCAAACTCCTCATCGAGTTTGCCTGCTATGTACATATCGGTCATACCCTCTTTTTGGATCGCACTTGCAAGAGGCGGCAGTGCATCGACGTATCCATACACCTCCTCCTGACGCACCTTTGCAACCCCCTCTGCAAGAGAGTCTACTTCGATAATTTCGATCTCTGGGTAGTTCGCAGCAATCAGTTCTATGGATGAATAACCACGTAACATCGCCAATTTCTTGCCGTTCACAATGCTTAGGTCATCAATAAATTGGTTTTGGTCACGCGTTGCTATGACAAAGGGGTAGGAGACATAGGGCAGAGTGAAATCGAGGTACGTCTCACGAGAAGGGGTGCGCATAACCAGTGAGAGGAGATCGCACCTGCGCGCCTTTGCAAAATCTAGCGTCTGCTGCCACGAGTTAGTCTGCACCAAATTGAGAGCAATGCCGGTGTTACGGCTCAGCTCCTGCAATACATCGGCACTGATACCGATATGCTGACCAGTCTCATCTATACCCTCTAAGGGTAACCAGGCCGGATCGACACACAGATTGAATGCCCCTTTTTGCGCTAAATAATCGCGCTCTGTAGAGGTAAAGCTGACCTTAACACTGTCATCTTTAGCCTTAATTCCCAACCAGCGGTCGGACAGGGTTAAGCGCTCCTCTTCTGTCATCAATTGCAGACCCTTCTGCACCATAGCGTGAAGCTCAGGCCAATCTGACCGTACGCCAAAACGAAGGTCTTCACGCTGGATATTAGGCAGTTGTAATTCCCCAGCGAGCCTTAAGTTGGTGTATGCATTATCGCGAATTAGGGCATCGATATTGGTCTGGTTCTGCATAAGCGCATCGATACGACCATATACCAAGGCCTTGGTTAGCTGGTCGTAGGTCTCGTAAATAACCAGCTCCATGTCACCGATCTTCTCTAACTCTTGAGCGTAGAAAACATCTTTTAGAATCCCCACTCGCTTGCCAGTTAGGCTGTTTAAACCCTGATAACTGCCAAAATCCTCCCGCACATAGATCATGATCGGTATTTCATAATACGGATCTGTAAAGCGGGTAAAAGCTGTTCGTTCCTCTCGATAGGATATGCTGGCAATCATATCCGCTTCACGCGCTTTAAAGGCGCTCAAACCTTCATTCCAGATACCGTAGAGCGGCTTGAATATGATCCCGGTTTTCTTACTCAGCAGCGCCAAGAGATCATGCTCGAACCCCTTAGCCTCTCCCTGTGAAATGTAACTAAAGGGGGTAAAGTCCGGCATCATGGCCACAGTTACGACCGGCTTTGTATCTAAGAAAGCTTGTTCTGAAGGGGTCAGAGCAATCTCAGGCTCTACCACCCGAAATATAAACGACTCTGCCAGTCGCCGATCGACCAGCCCCACCTCTGTGAACAGATTTCCAATCCGGTTTACCTGCTCCTCATCAATACTGCCGATCGGATAGCTTTTCGCTTGCATCATTCGGACAGTCTGTTGGGCCTCATAGATCAGGTGCTCTCGACTCTTGTTCTGGGTGTTGTACTTCGCAAGAATGATATCAACGAGCTCTTCTGGATTGTCGAGAGCGTATTGCCAACCCCGATTACTCGCCTCGATAAACGCCTCAACTTCCTTAGGGTGCTCTTCAGCGTAGTCCTTTGAAGTAAATAGGTTTACATCATATAGATCGACCCCGTAGTTACTTGGGTCTATGACGTTATATGGAACACCAGCTCTCTTGAGAAGATAGGGTTCGTTGGTTAGAAATATTGATACGCCATCAACCTCACCCGCGGTAAATTCATCAATAGTGAACGATGGCTCAACAAAGTTAATTTTGCTGGTATCAACGTTGAAGGTTTCGAACATTTGCAAGTAGTTAGCACTGGCGATGTCACTTTCCGACACCATTAGTGTCTTACCCTCGAGTTCAGAAGGGAAGGAGATCTCAGGAGATACGGCTAGCGCCAGGGGCGAGCGTTTGAAATAGTTGGCCAGCAGCACAATATCATCGCCGAGCATGGCGCGCTCAATAAGCCCACTGCCCCAGATACCGAACTCAACCCCGCCCGCGCTGACCTCATCAACAATTCTTAGGCCGTTCTCGTACTCTAACAGTTCAACATCAAGGCCCAGATCGGCGTAATAACCCTGCTCCTTCGCCGCATAAAAACCGGCAAACTCGAATTGATGCTTCCACTGCAGACGCAACTTAACCGGTATGTCAGCAGCAAATAGAGAAAGTGAAGTTACCGTAAACAGAACTAAGATGAACAGTTGCAGGGGTAGAGAGTTAAGGCGTACTGGCATCAAATATTCCGAAACGAAAAGTGTTAAAGATTAGAACTAAAAACTCAGAGTTCGGCGCTTTACCGGAAATACGATCGAAACGCTTACCTAGACTCTCAAACAGAGTACTTAAGCTTAGAAGAGCCATGAGCATTTCTCCAGCTACTCGCGCTATCAATACGGGGGAATTTGCGATGATTTTCGGAATATTTGCCTATCTGTTGATACACATCAACTCCCTTTGCGTTCGGCCTGGGGGAGCAATCGCTCAACCTTATCCCGCGCCCACTACTACCGTAGACTTCTCGTCGCGCGTACAGTTCATTACTGGAGACTTCGGTGGCTATTCGCTATTTGAATGGCCACGAGCAGACACTTATCATTCGCAGACAACGAACTCTTAGAAAAGTCACTTTACTCAGCCTTCTCCAAATAACAGCAATTGCGGGCTACCCGCTGACCTGCATAGCGGCCGTTTAACTTGATCACGTCAAATTGCGAGGGTTTGCCCATTGCTGACGTTCGCTTTTTAGTCAGAGGCTGGGCCAACGGGATTGATCATTAACCTCTATAACGTCGAATACGTGAATAGAGCGTTTGCGGCTTCATTCCTAGAGCCTTAGCTGCTCCAAAGGGTCCACTGACGCGTCCTTCACAATTCGCAAGCGTGCGCTCAATTAGCTCGCGCTCAAGCGCCTCGATATCCGCTAATGACTCAACCTGTGCTGGCACGGCAGCGCTAAGTTGAACCTGCTCAGCTGCAGAGCGGTAGCGCGCAGGGACATCGAACAGCAGCAGACCACCCTGTGCCAATATGGAACCACGCTCTATAACGTTCTGCAACTCACGCGCATTGCCTGGCCAACTGTAGTGCTGCAATTCACGCATGATCTGAGCGTTAATCTTGGGGCGCGGTATGTTAAAACGGCTGCAAGCGAGTTCGGTAAAGTGTTCGGCCAGTGGCGGTATGTCCTCCAAACGCTCGCGCAGCGGCGCACAGTGAATAGGAAATACATCCAAACGAAAAAATAGATCCTCTCGGAATGCACCTCTGGCGACCTCTTCACGAAGATCGCGGTTAGTGGCGGCTACTATACGTACATCGGTCTCGCGCGTTACCCCCTCACCTACTCGCTCGAACTTACGTTCTTGCAGCGCACGCAGTAACTTACCCTGCAGATCCAATGGAATCTCGCCTACCTCATCAAGAAACAGTGTGCCACCATGGGCGAGTTCAAAGCGACCGACTCGATTTGAACTGGCTCCGGAAAACGCACCCTTAACATGGCCGAAAAATTCACTCTCAAAGAGATCTTTGGGAATAGCCGCACAGTTAACTCGGATAAGAGGCCCATCTGCACGTGAACTTGCGTCGTGAATAGCCTGCGCCACCAACTCTTTACCTGTTCCGCTCTCCCCAGTGACCAGGACATTAGCATCGACCGGCGCCACAATCTCGATCTGCTCAACGACTCGTCGTGTCGCGTGTGAAACCCCGATAATCTTCGAGTGATTCCCCACCGCCCGCACTTCATTTCGCAGGTACTCGTTCTCTTGTTCAAGACGCTGTTTCAGTACGTCAACTTTACGCAGTGCCTGTTCCAACGCTCGCTGTGTCTCTAGACGTTCCGAAATATCACGAAACAGAATAACGGCACCCTGCACGCCATCACCTGTTGTTATAGGTGTCACGAGATACTCTACAGGTACGGCTCGCCCAGATTTAGTCCAAAAAACCTCATTATCGACTTGCGCTGCTTGCCCATGCTTAAGGGTCAGTTGAATAGGGCAGCTATCTTCAGGGTAGAGTTCACCGTTTGCATGGTGATGATGAATAAGCTGGTGCATGCTTTGACCCAACAGATCCGCCTCACACCAGCCAAGTACATCTGATGCGGCAGGATTCATAAATGTGGTATTTCCAGCGTAATCGACGCCGAATATGCCATCACCCGCCGAGTTAAGAATCAGCTCATTCATCGACTCAGCTTGCTTGTACATCGATTCCAAGCGACGCCACTCAAGAACGGCGTTACGTACCGAAAGATCAGCTGTATACAGGCGTGCCACCTGCTCAATAACCGCTTGCGGCAAAATAATAAACACACAGTGATCACGTTTGTCATCGATCAGCGTGCCCTGCAATAGTGCCTGTACGCCGTCACCAGACCCGTACTCTAAGCGAAGATCCATTGTTTGCGCGCTGCCTTGCGACAACACAGCCTCAGTAAAGGCAAGGAGCTCGGGTATTTGCGAGGCGAAACAATGACTGGGGCGTAGCGATGATGCCTCCCCCTGCCACAACTGATTAAAAGCGAAATTCGTGGCGACAAAAAGATCATCGCGCGGCGCAACAATAGCGGCCGGCAGTGCGATCGATTCAAGCGATATCGAACCCAACCCTAGGTCATCAGATAACTGTTTTTTAATAACTAATTTACGAATATTCATAATTTATTAAATTTAATAATAGTTAACCAATATGTCAAATAAATATAAATCCATATAAAACAATAACTTATAGCTATAATTCAGAGTTGGCACGCTCGTCGCTATAGATATCACATCAACTAATGCAGAGGAGATCAGTCAATGACTGTTAAGAGCTTAGGAAACCCATACGATATCAAGTCCGATCTACGTCACGGTGCTGGGTGCCATTGCCAGTCCTGCAGTAACACTGAAGCAGCGATACCAGATGCCCCAATGTCTACTGAAGATATGGTCGGTCGCGCCGTTGAAAGCGCAATCGTTCGTTCGACATTTGGACAAAATGAACTCTCGCGCCGTCAGTTCCTTGGCACGGTTGGCGGCGGCACCTTAGCTGCTATTCTTGGCAGCATGCTGCCGATCGAGCAGATCAAAGCCGCCGTACTAGAAAATTTAGGCACGCCAGAGAAACGCGACCTAAACATCGGCTTTGTTCCCATTACCTGTGCGACCCCTATCATCATGGCACAACCTATGGGGTTCTATGAGCGCTACGGCCTTAATGCCAAAGTTATTAAAACAGCGGGCTGGGCTGTTGCCCGCGATAAGTCGCTAAACGGCGAGTACGATGCATCGCACATGCTTACGCCCATGCCACTCGCGATGTCTTTAGGTGCTGGATCATCAGCTGAACCTTACATCATGCCAGCGGTAGAGAACATCAACGGCCAGGCGATTGTGTTATCCAATGAGCACCTTGATAAACGCGACCCTAAACAGTGGAAAGGTTTCACCTTTGGCGTACCTTTTGAGTACTCCATGCACAACTTCTTGTTGCGTTACTACGTAGCAGAACATGGACTAGACCCCGATAAAGATATTCAGATCCGTGTTGTGCCACCACCAGAGATGGTTGCCAACCTGCGTGCCGGTAACCTAGATGGCTACCTATCACCAGACCCATTCAACCAGCGTGCGGTGTGGGAGAAGATCGGCTTTATTCACATGCTGACTAAGGATATCTGGGAAGGCCACCCTTGCTGTGCGTTCGCCTGTTCCGCTAAGTTCGCACAAGAGATGCCCAACACCTATGGCGCACTTTTGCGCTCAATTATCGATGCGACTCAGTACGCATCTAACCCAGCTAACCGCAAAGAGATTGCCGAGGCTATTAGCCCTGCAAACTATCTAAACCAACCGGTTCCTGTCGTTGAACAGGTACTGACCGGTCGCTACGCCGACGGACTGGGCAATGTAATAAACGTTCCCGACCGAATCGATTTCGACCCCTTCCCATGGCACTCAATGGGTGTATGGATTCTGACGCAGATGAAGCGCTGGGGTTACATCAAGAATGATATCGATTACAGCACGGTAGCCGAGCAGGTCTATCTAGCCTCTGATGCTGGAAAGATTATGGCTGAACTTGGCTATGACGTGCCGGCTTCTACCTACAAGTCGCACACCATTATGGGTAAAACCTTTGATCCGTCTAAACCAGAGGAATACCTAAACTCATTCGCCATTAAGAGTTCATAACACTATGACAAATACGCAACTAAAACCGATGATTCTATCGATTTCGTTGCTGATTCTTCTACTAGGGATATGGGAGCTCTCTATCCCCAAGCAGCAGATGGCAACCGAGTTGACTGAATACGAAATGTTGATGGGCGGGGCGCAGCCAAAAGCAGGCGTTCCACCCCCTTCTGAGATCTTTAGCAAAGCAGTCGCTGAACTGTCTGACCCCTTCTATGATGCGGGCCCTAACGATAAGGGGATTGGTATTCAGATCGGCTACTCGCTCTACCGCGTGTTAAGCGGATATGGCTTAGCCGCTTTGGTTGCAATTCCCTTTGGGTTCTTAATTGGGATGTCACCGCTGATGTACCGGGCACTGGACCCCTACATTCAGGTGCTACGCCCTATCTCACCCTTGGCTTGGATGCCGCTTGCGCTGTTTATCATTCAAGACAGCGAACAGAGCGCCATCTTCGTTATCTTCATCTGTTCGATTTGGCCGATGCTGATAAATACCGCCTTCGGGGTGGCTGGGGTGCGCAAAGACTGGATTAACGTCGCGAAAACACACGAGTTAAGCGTGTGGAAAACAGCCTACTTCGTGATTCTTCCAGCGGCCGCACCCACCATACTGACCGGTATGCGCATCTCTATCGGTATCGCTTGGCTGGTTATTGTTGCCGCCGAGATGCTGGTGGGCGGAACGGGTATTGGGTACTACGTGTGGAACGAGTGGAACAACCTTGACCTTACCTCGGTTATCTTCTCGATCTTAGTAATCGGTGTAGTGGGCATGCTGCTTGATTCAGTGTTTGGCATCTTGCAAAAACGTGTCACCTACCAGGAGTAATGTATGTCTAAAGCATTCTTAAGCGTTGAGGGCTTGACGCAGAAATTTCCAAGCCCTGAAACCGGGGAGCTGACGGTTTTTGAAAACATCAACTTTAAAGTTGAAAAAGGTGAGTTCATTACCATTATCGGCCACTCTGGCTGCGGTAAATCAACCATTCTAAACGTATTAGCAGGCCTAGATGAAGCCACCAGCGGTGCGGTCATTATGGAAGGCAAGGAGGTTTCAGGCCCCAGTTTGGATCGCGGTGTTGTGTTCCAGAACTACTCATTACTGCCTTGGCTTTCTACGCTAAGCAATGTCACCTTTGCAGTGGAGTCGCGCCACCCAGACTGGAGCAAAGAGCAGGTAAAAGATCACGCCATGAAGTACCTAGAGCTTGTGGGATTGAGTGGCGGTGTAGAGCAGCGTAAGCCGTCGCAACTCTCGGGCGGTATGCGTCAGCGTGTATCAATTGCAAGGGCATTCGCCACACAGCCAAAGCTTCTATTACTCGACGAGCCCTTCGGAGCACTCGATGCACTGACCCGCGGCACCATTCAGGATGAGCTGCTGAAGATATGGGCCGGGACTAATCAGACAGTCTTTATGATTACCCACGACGTGGACGAGGCGATCTATCTGTCTGACCGTATTTTACTGATGAGCAATGGCCCCTATGCAACGGTTGCCGAGAGCGTAGAGATTGAGATTCCGCGCCCACGCTCACGCGCCTCTATTGTGGAAGACCCGCTCTACTACGAGATTCGCAACCACCTTGTGCACTTCTTAACGTCACGTTCGAAAGAGATCGACGGAAAGGCACAGTCAGCCATAGATAAAGCCCACCCCAATGTGGTGCGTCTATCGGAGAAAAAGAGCGAAAGGGCCGCTGCACAAACAGACATCGAAAAAAAGAATTTAAAAGCATCTTAATTGAGGACACTCAAATGAACACCATGACTAACATGAACCACCTAACACCTAGCATCACCAAAGAAGATACAACCGCGCTGATTTTGACCGCCAAGAAGTACTTCAAACTCTCATGGGAGCAGATCGCCGAAACGCTAGAGATGTCACCGGTATGGACTCACTCAGCCTGTTTCGGCATGAACTCCATGCCCAAAGATAAGGCTGAAAAACTGGTTGAGCTGCTAAAGCTGCCTGATGAGTGCATCGATGCGCTAGAAGAGAAGCCAACGAAAATTTGGGAGCAAGCTGTACCGACCGACCCGGCTATCTACCGCCTGTACGAGATTGTAGGCGTCTACGGCCCTACCATTAAAGACCTAGTCCAAGAGAAATTTGGCGACGGTATAATGTCGGCAATCGATTTTGAAATGTATATCGATAAGATTGAAGACCCAAAGGGTGATCGCGTAAAACTGACAATGTCAGGAAAATTCTTGGGTTATAAGAGCTGGTAATAGACCTCTTAAACCCTTTAAACAAAAAGCCAGCTAGCACCTGTGGTTCTAACTGGCTTTTGATTCTGTGACATCTGGCATCCTGCCCTAAAAAATAGACACCCAGGCAAGCCCAAAGTCCGCTACTACGAGCACCTAGCTTCTATCCAAAGCAGACGATCGTTGATTACTATTCCAGCAGCAGGAATTTGCCCTTAGCTGACATTCG